>JGI12316J15310_10000060_pt37 | contig 11291 bp, 10 predicted proteins | sample MarCyaLeptolynsp_FD_15310 | JGI IMG/M metagenome (IMG submission 15310)
CTATCTCGCTGCCTGCCGGGCAGATGCCCATGCGCTGTCGATGCTGCCACCCGGCCGGTTTCTGATGCCGGGCGACCTCGACGGTTCTCCCGCGTTGACCTTCGCACCGCTTGATGTTCCTGCCGACGCAGGCCCCGCACGTTCCGGCACGCTGCGCGCGATGATGGAACGGCGATACGAATCCTATAAAAACCACGTTGTCCGGCCGTTCTTCCGCGATCATTTCGCACGGCTCGACCGTCAGATCGTGCTTGTCGACGTGCTCCATGCACTGAACGCGGGACCGCATGCGATTGCTGACCTCGAAATTGCCCTCAGCGAGGTGCTCGGGGCTTTCAGGCCCGGACGCCGCAGTTGGCTCTCGTCCATTCTCGCGCGGCGCATCGACCGGATACTGTTCGCGGCAACAAAGGCGGATCATCTGCACAGCGCGGATCACGACCGGCTGGAAGCGATCCTGAAACGGCTTGTCACCCGCGCCGAAGAGCGTGCCCGCTTCAAGGGCGCCGAAGTGGACGTCCTTGCCATGGCGGCCGTGCGCGCAACCCGCGAGGCCACCGTGAAGCACCGCGGGGAAGAACTGCCCGCGATCCTGGGAACGCCTCTGCCGGGCGAACGTATGAACGGTGAAAGCTATGATGGCAACACCGAAATCGCCATGTTTCCCGGTGACTTGCCGCAGAACCCTGAATCACTTTTTCGCAAAGATGAATCTGTTTCTGAAGCAACCGGCCCCAAGATCCGGAAAGGAAAGTCGAACCTGCAATTCTTGCGGTTCCGGCCACCGAAACTCGACACGACCGCGGAAGGTCTGACACTGTCCCTGCCCCATATCCGTCTGGACCGGGCGCTTGAATTTCTGATTGGAGATCGTCTCGCATGAGCGGATCTGAGCCGACAAAGACGCGGAAACCCACCGCCTTCCGCCTCGACGACAGCAAGGTGCACCTATCCGACGACGACCTCAGGGAGCCCGCCGCCGGTGAAGCCGTCATCGCCCGCTCGGCGATCGAGGACGACGAGATCAGACTGCCGCGCGATGCCAGCGACCCGAAACCCGGTTTCGGCTTCGGCAAGTGGCTCATGATCGGATTGACAGGCCTGGTCTCGCTTGCCATCGGCCTCGCCGTCGACAGTCTGATCCGCGACCTGTTTGCACGCACCGACTGGCTCGGCTGGCTGGGCGTTGGCCTTGCGGCTGTTGCAGCCCTTGGCCTGCTTGGACTTGTGATGCGCGAACTGGCCGGCCTTATGCGCCTTGGCAAGATCGATCACCTGCGCGAAAACCTGCAGATTGCCGCTGACGAAGACGACGCCGGGCAGGCCTCCACAGGCCTGAAGGACCTTCTGGACCTCTATAGGGATCGCCCGGAGACTGCGCAGGGCCGCAAGGCCCTCGCCGGGCACATGCGCGAGGTCATCGACGGACGCGATCTCGTGAAACTTGCTGAACGCGATCTCCTGTCGCCGCTCGATCAGGAAGCGCGCAAGATCGTCATGAACAGCGCCAAACGGGTGTCTGTGATCACGGCAGTCAGCCCGCGTGCCCTTGTCGACCTGCTTGTCGTGCTGTTCGAGAACCTGAGGATTATTCGCCGCCTCTCCGCCCTTTATGGCGGCAGGCCCGGAACGCTCGGTTTTCTGCGGCTTGCAAAACACGTGCTGGCGCATCTTGCCGTGACGGGCGGCATGGCGGCCGGTGACAGCCTTGCGTCTGAACTTCTCGGACACGGACTGGCAGCGCGCCTGTCGGTCCGGCTCGGCGAAGGTGTGATCAACGGTCTCCTGACGGCGCGGATCGGCATTGCGGCAATTTCCGTCTGCCGCCCGGCCCCTTTCGTCGATAGCAGCGGCCCGAACGTCAAGGACTTCATGGGCGAATTGATTGCTTCATCGGAAAAGGCCGAAAAGGAAGCCAGGGAAACAAAGTGACGGAGACTGGGCCGAACGAGCCATCCCGTTTCGGCTCAAATCCGATCTCGACACGGCCGCGATCGCTCACTAGTTTCAAGTGATGTTCATCAACTTTTTCTCCGAGCTGAAATCCGCCGGCATACCGGTTTCGCTACGCGAATACCTGATGCTCATGGACGCGCTGGACAAGGATCTCGCGGAACGCAGCGTCGAGGATTTTTATTACCTCGCCCGGCTGACGCTGGTGAAGGACGAGAGCAACCTCGACAAATTCGACCGGGTGTTTGGCCACGTCTTCAAGGGCCTTGACCTGATGAGCGACGTTCCGGTCACCGACATTCCCGAAGAATGGCTTCGAAAGCTGGCAGAAAAGCACCTGAGCGAGGAAGAAAAGGCTCAGATCGAAGCGCTCGGCGGCTTTGAAAAACTCATGGAAACGCTGCGCGAACGCCTGAAAGAACAGGAAAAGCGCCACCAGGGCGGCAACAAGTGGATCGGAACTGCCGGGAAGTCCCCTTTCGGAGCCTACGGTTACAATCCGGAAGGTGTGCGCATTGGCCAGAAGGAAAGCCGTCACCGGCGCGCGGTCAAGGTCTGGGACAAGCGGGATTTCAAGGACCTGGACGACACCCAGCTTCTGGGATCGCGAAACATTCAGGTCGCACTCAAGAGGCTGAGAAACTTTGCCCGCACGGGCGCCGCCGAGGAACTCGATCTCGACGACACGATCCGCTCGACAGCGCACAAGGGCTTGCTCGACATCAAGATGCGGCCGGAGCGGCACAACGCAGTCAAAGTGCTGCTTTTCTTCGACATCGGCGGATCGATGGACGATCATATTCGTGTCTGCGAGGAGCTTTTTTCAGCCGCCAGATCCGAATTCAAGGTGATGGAGCACTTCTACTTCCACAACTGTCTCTACGAATATGTCTGGAAGGAAAACCGGCGGCGACACACCGAGCGCATCGATACAATGGATGTGCTCCACAAATACCCGGCGGACTACAAAATCATCTTCGTCGGCGATGCATCCATGAGCCCTTATGAAATTGCCTATGCAGGCGGATCGGTGGAGCACTGGAACGAGGAAGCCGGAACGGTCTGGATGCAGCGCATCACAAACCTTTACAAAAGCGCGGTCTGGCTCAATCCCGTACGTCAGGAACACTGGCACTACACTCATTCCATCAAGATGCTGAATGAGCTGATGGAAGACCGCATGTATCCGATGACGGTTGAAGGCCTCACCGAGGCGATGAAGGAACTGGCGCGATGACGATCTTCGCGAGGAATGCCGGATGAACGAAGACAATCACGTCGGAACCTCTCCGGAAACCGCACAGATAGATCCGGACAGCCACGCAACGACGACGGGCATGACCGGGCACAGCTATTACGATGCCAACTCCCGGACCCAGTGGAATGCCATTGCGGCCGTCCTGCCCATGCTTGACAAGGCGGCAGCGCAATTTCCGCTTCAGCGCTCAGGCGTGATCACCTTTGCCGACTTTGGCTGCTCGGAAGGCCGCAATTCGGTTGCCGTCATGGAAAGGGCGCTGCGGACAGCCCTGCCCCGCACGACACTGCCGGTGCAGACCGTCCATTCCGACCTGCCGACAAATGATTTCGGCACACTGTTCCAGAACCTGCGCCCACACGGACAGTCCGTCTTCGGCAGCGAACGGGTGTTTTCGTCAGCCGTCGGCGGGTCCATGTACGATCAGTTACGGCCGGACCAAAGCGTTCATCTGGCAACGACATTCAACGCCATCGGGTTTCTTTCCAGACGCCCCGTGGAAACGCTGCCGGGCTACATCCAACCGAACGGGCCGAGCGCCGTTCGCGGCAACGGGTTTGTCACTCAGGAAGAAAACGACGCTTTCAGTGCTCAGGCAAAACGTGACGTCGAAGCATTCTTGAAAGTCAGGGCACGGGAACTGGTTCCGGGCGGCCAACTGCTGGTGCAGGTTTTCGGCGCTACCAAGGAGGCCCGCACTTGCGACGGGATTTATGATCTCTTGAACGACGCCGTTCTTGCATTTGTCGAGACCGGCGAGATCGACAAGGAAGTCTATGACCGCTATTACCAGCCGGTTTATATGCGACAGCTGGACGAGCTGACCGGACCTGCACTTGACCCGGGCTACGAGACGGCAGGCCTATTCGAGCTGACCGAAGCAAAGGAATACGAGATCACCGTCCCCTTCGTTGAAAAGTTCAAGGAAGACGGTGATCTCGACAGCTACGCGGCGGCTTACGCCCATTTTTTCCGTGCATTCACCGAAGCGGTCTTGACGAATGCACTGCCTGAGGCGCCGGGTAAAGACAGACTGGTCGACCGGATTTACACTCGGGCGGAAGAGATCCTGAAAGCAGCACCTGATCTCTATCCGTTCCGCTATTTGGCAGTCGCCATGCTGTTGACCCGCAAGCCGTGAAACCGGGATCCCCTCAGCCGCGCAGGACCATGACCGAACACGGCGCGTGCCGAACAATATGGGCGGCGTTGGAACCGATGAAATAGGTACTGAGGCCCGGTTTGTGCGAGCTCATGAGAACCAGATCGCAACCGGCCTGCTCCGCTTCGTCGATCACCTCGTGATAAACGCTGCCCATGCGCACGACACTGTCGACGGCCCCCTCCGGCAGATTGAGATCCGCACCGATCTTGTCTAGTATCACGGTCGTTTCGTCTATTTCCCGTTTTTGCCATCCCTCCGGCAACTGGCTGGCGACAAAACTCTGCACCTCCGGGCAAACGGCCATCAGATGGACCTTGGCCCCGTAGTCGCGTGCCATCTGAGCCGCTTTCGAAAGCGCGTCTTTTGCAAAACCCGGTTCTGCGGGATCGACGGGAACGAGAATTTTCTCAAACATGGCGTTTTCTCCAAGACTGTTTGAGCCGAGTCTTGGATTTTCCGCCTTTCACCGCCATGAGGCAGATCAATCAGTCTCGACGGACGCGAAATATCGACCTGGCGTGACGCCAAACGCCTTTTTGAACGTGGCGACAAACGCACTTGGCCCCTCATAGCCAAGCTTGTGCGAGACATCGGAGACCGTGCGGCCGGAAGCCAGAAGCTCGAGCGCCCGGAACAGTTTCACCTGCCGGCACCAAGTCCGGAAACTGAGACCCGTTTCGGTTTTCATGCGCCGTTCAAAGGAACGCACCGAGACCGTGCACCGCCGCGCGGCCTCTTCGAGCGAGGGAATATGGGCAGGACATCTCACAATGGCTTCGCAAAGGGTTCTGAGCCTGCTGTCCTGCGGCATGGGCAGCTGCAATGGCGCCGCCGGGAGCAACTTGAGCTGGTCGAGAATGACGGCTGCAATGCGTGCGGCCGGTCCTTCTTCGGTCTCCGCACGCGGATAGGACATGAACTCCAGGATCAGCGCCCGCAACAGGTTGGTCACCTGGATCACCTGCGGCGTTTGCGGCAGATCGTGCGTGTGGTCCATCTGGACATAGACGTATCGAAGGTCGGTGTCCGTCAGATAGCGCGTCTGGTGCGCAACCCTCGGCGGCAACCATACGGCTCTTTCGGGCGGCGCGAAAAACGTTCCGTGTTCGGTATCGATCGCGAGAGAACCTTTCACGACATGGAACAGCTGTGCGGAATCATGAGCGTGCCATTCGTTCAGGGCACCGCGCGGCTGCGCCTTTGCATAGCCAATCAGCGGTGCGGCGACCTCATGTGTCGGGAACTCGGACAACTCGGGATGTATGGACATGCGTCAGCCCTTGAAGAAGGCGGTCAAGATCCGACCGATCCGGTAAATTCTGGCAACTCAGAGATATATCATGACAAAACAGCGCTAACACGCAAGTCCAAATCGGGACTAGAAGCTATCTGGACGGCGCTGTCGAGAAACGTCCTGATTTTACGGAAGCGGAATGACCTATTTTACCCAAAGCGCAAACACGAATGAGGTGACCGGCTGGCGATCCCCGGCGGTCCTCCTGATGATCATGGCGGGTGCCATGCAGCTGTCTTTCGCTGCCTGGTGGAACCTGATGAACAACTTCGCGGTTCAGGAACTCGACTTTTCTGGCCGGGAGATCGGTATCCAGCAATCAATCCGCGAAATCCCGGGTTTCCTCAGCTTCCTCGCAGTTTATCTGCTGCTCCTGATGCGCGAGCAAACCCTCGCCTATGTGTCGCTTCTGCTTCTTGGCGTCGGCGTCGCGATCACCGGCTATTTCCCGACGGCGCTCGGTTTCTATGTGACCACGCTGATCATGTCGATCGGCTTTCACTATTATGAGACGATGGCCCAGTCGCTGTCGCTCCAGTGGCTGCCGAAGGCAACGGCGGCGGCCAGCATGGGCAAGATCATCGCCGTTGGCGCTTTCGCCCAATTGATCGCCTATGGCCTCATTTTTGTCGCCTGGAAAACCTTCGATCTGTCTTTCACGTTCGTTTTCGCGATCGCCGGTGGACTTACATTGGTCGTCCTCGCCTTCCTGATGATGGCCTATCCCCACTTCAAGGAAGGCGTGCCACAACACAAGAAGCTGATCCTGCGCAAACGCTATTGGCTCTACTACGCGCTCACCTTCATGGGCGGTGCGCGCCGCCAGATCTTCATGGTGTTCGCCGGGTTTCTCATGGTTGAGAGGTTCGGCTATGACGTTCATGAAATCGCCGGCCTGTTCCTGATCAATGGCGTCTTCAGCATGATCCTGGCACCGAAAATCGGTCACTTGATCGTCCGGTTCGGGGAACGCAAGGCGCTCATTCTGGAGTATATCGGCCTGATCGGTGTCTTCGTCGCCTATGCCTTTGTTTCAAGTCCCTGGGTCGCGGCCAGCCTTTACGTGATCGATCACGCCTTCTTTGCGGTGGCGATCGCGATGAAGACTTATTTCCAGAAGATCGCCGATCCGAAGGACATCGCACCCACGGCGGGCGTCGCTTTCACGATCAACCATATTGCAGCCGTGTTCATTCCGGTCCTGTTCGGCTTTGTCTGGCTCATTTCCCCAGCGGCCGTTTTCCTGGCAGGCGCCGCCATGGCCGCGGTCAGTCTTGTGCTCGCCTCACTTATCCCGGGCAATCCCGAGGAAGGCCGCGAAGTCGACTTCTGGTTCCGCAAACCGGCAACGCAGGCGGCAGAATGACAAACACAAAAAAGCCCGCCGATGTCCGGCGGGCTTTTTGTTGCGGCACAAAACGCTGCGTTATGCTTGGCGTTCCGGAACGTGAACAACCAGGCCGTCCAGCTCCGACGTCACCTTGATCTGACAGGACAGACGCGACGTCGGCTTCACGTCGTAGGCAAAATCAAGCATGTCCTCTTCCATCGGTTCGGCGGAACCGGTCTTTCCGGTCCACGCGTCATCGACATAGACATGACATGTCGCACAGGCACAGGCACCGCCGCATTCGGCCTCAATGCCCTGAACCATGTTCTTGATGGCGTTTTCCATCACCGTCGTGCCTTCCGCGGCATCGACTTCGGTCTGATTTCCATCGGAGTTGATAAAAGTAATTTTCGGCATCAGTCGCGTCCAAGCCTCGAATTGCAGGTTTCAGCTGAACCGACATAAAGCTTCCAACGCAAAGGTCAAGGACGATGACGTATTCCGGATGCAAACGGGTCAAAAACCGATAAGGCGTCAGCCCGCAAGCAGATCCCTGATATATGTGTTGGCCTCGTCGACAGCGGCGACCAGCCCTTCGGTCGCGGATCCGGGCGTCTGTTTCATGCGGCCTTCAAGGCTCTCGCACACCTCGGCGACACGGCCTGCGCCGATCGCGCGCGCGGATCCCTTCAGCGTATGCACCAGATCCAGCCGTACGCTCATGTCGGTCTCTTTTGCGAGACGTTCAAGCGTTGAAGACGACTGTGATTTGAACAGATGCAGAACCTGCACCTCGAGATCCCGGTTTCCCAGGGTGTTTGTTGCCAGCTGCACCAGGTCGATCGGGGCTTCAGGACCACAGCGGCCACTTACCCGGGCCATCGAAGAAGGGGCCATTGTCGGGCTCCAAGTTACGCAAAACACACCGACCGGCACCTCGCCGGCGGCTTGGACTGCCCAAAAGTGTGCTCTCAAGACCCAAACACCCGGTTAAACACGGCCGACAAACGCCCGACTCGGCGCAATGTCCCCAAAAAACTGAAAGTTTGGTTAACGGAGCAAATTCAGTGACCGAAGCTGGCGGGAAAAAAAACGTTGCCTTTCCGCCGTTTCTGAAAACAGAAGCCTCACGGACTGGGCAAAGAGCCGTTAACTTTTTTTGCGAATTCGACTTGAATTAAGGACCTCGATTGCGTCAGGCGTGAGCCGGCAAACCAGCCAGCTGGGCTTGATTGGGTTGGAAAACCAAGGCTCTGCCCACCCAGCATCGATGCACGCCCTGATCGTTCGCGCTGGAATTTCGCGTCCGTTCTCGTCAAACAGAGGCAATTTTCCGCCCGGTTGCTCCAGTCCTTTTTTCAACCAGCGCTTTTGAACGGCAGTCAGACTTCCAAGCTTGAGCGCACCTGGAGAAGACGCTGAAGCAGCTTCCTGCGGCACACCTTCTTTCTTCGATTTCGGCATCGAAACCGCCCCCTAAGTGATTCACGCCATTACAGTTTCTTGTTCGTTAGGAGAGATTGTGCCATTACAGTTGGTGATGCGGCAAGATGGGAGCAGACCGTCTGGTGAATTAATGGCGGTTGGTCAGCGGCGGCCCTCCTGAGAAAAAGCAGTTTTGCGCTGTTGTGTGTCCAATGACAGACGCGAAATGACGCATCAGATAGACTAGGGAACAGTTGCCTGAGGCAGCTGGCGAGTATTCCCGGCATGTAATGAGTACGGACGTGAGGCGACCATAAATGGCAAATCCGACAAAGGCCAAGGATCCTGCGGAAGCGGCCCTGTCAGCAGTTGAAGAAGCCCTGAAGCTCGATTTTGGCGGCCCCGACGCGACCTTCAATTTTGATGAAGGTGCTCCGGAAGCAAGTGCGGCAGCGGAAGCTGAACCTGAAAAACAGCCCAAACCGCCGGCGTCAAGCGAGCCAGCGCGCGAAGAACAGCGTGCTCCACGCCGTCGCGGTCGTGGCGGACGTCCGCCTGCTGCCAATGACGACCGCCGCAGTATCGGCAACCTGATCTACGCTCTGCAGCGCCGCCCCTCTTCCGCTCCGTTCTGGGGTGCTCTTGCCTTGAGTGCCGTCTGGGCCGCGCTCGGCGGCAGCCTCTTCTTCTCCACCTTTGCCGACCAGGTGTCGACGCTTGACACGCAGGCCCTGCTGTCTTCGCCCGAAATCATCCTCTCTGCCGTTGGAATCCTTGTACCGATCATCTTCTTCTTCGTGATGGCCATGATGATCTGGCGTGCGCAGGAAATGCGCATCGTTGCGCGCGGCATGACCGAAGTTGCCTTGCGCCTTGCCGAGCCGGAAGACATGGCGAAGGAATCCATTCTGAGTGTCGGTCAGGCAATCCGCCGCGAAGTCGCCGCGATGGGCGACGGCATCGAGCGCGCCATCGCCCGTGCCAGCGAACTCGAAGTCCTTGTACACAACGAGGTCTCGTCTCTCGAACGCTCTTATAATGACAACGAACTCAAGATCCGCGCCCTGATCGAGGAGCTTGTCAGCCAGCGCGAATCCATCGTCATCAACGCCGAGCGTGTGCGTGAAACGATCGCCGGTGCCCACGAAAAGTTCTCTTCCCAGCTCTCCGGCACGTCCAATGAGCTTGGCGAGACGGTCGATCAGGCGTCGCAGCGCATGATCGACGCCGTGAACAGCCGCGTTGAAGAACTGACCTCGACGGTCGACAGCCGGATCGAATCCCTTGGTGCGACCCTCAACGCTTCGGGCAACGAACTGGTCGACAATCTCACGGTCCGTGCCGAGGATTATGTGTCCCGCCTGTCGCTGACAGGTCATGAACTGGTCGACAATCTGTCTGAAACCGGCTCCACGATGTGGGAAACCCTGTCTGCGCGCGGCAACCAGGTAAACGAGCAGTTTGCGCAAACCGCAAACGCTTTCGTCGAGACGCTGACCGAACGGGGTACGGAGATCAACGAGACGCTGGCTTCCTCCAGCACTTCCGTTGTGGCAACACTCAGCAGCAAGGCCGACGAGTTCCGCGCGACGCTGGAAAACACCGGCGTCACGGTGGGCGATGTCATCACGCAGCGCGGCGAAGAGATCAATGCCAATCTGTCACTCACTTCGGGCCGACTGATCGACACGATCACATCGCGAACCGAAGAGCTTGTGTCCACGGTCGACACACGTGTCACCAACCTGGACGAGTCCCTGGCTGAAACCGGAGCACGCGTTGTCGACAGCATTTCCGAACGCGGTCAGGCCGTGACGGACACCATTTCGATCCGCGGTGCTGAAATCGTCGAAACCCTCTCCGGCCGTTCAACGGAAGTTGCTGAAATCCTTCGTGGAACCGGCGAAAGCATTGTGGTTGACCTGTCTCTTCGCGGAGGCGAGATCGCAGCAAAACTGGACGAGACCGCCGGTTCTCTTACACAGACCATCTCGGTCCGCGGTGGCGAGCTAGCCGACAAACTGGACAGTATCTCGGAACGCATCTACACGGCGATTTCCATCAACGGAACCGAGCTGGACGAACGCCTGACGGCCCGCAGCAACGAAATGGCGACGATGCTGGAACAGCAGACCGTCGGCTTCAGGGATACGCTGGAGAGCGTTTCCAGCCAGTTTGCAGCCGGACTGGGCGAACAGACCGGTACGCTTACCCAGACGCTTGCCGAAACCGGAACGCAGCTTGCCGAACTCATCGGTACGCGCGGCGACCGTGTCGCCAACGATATCAGCTTGGTCAGCGGTCAGATCGCCGAAACCCTGGAAATGCGCGGCGGCGCCCTCAACGAAGGTCTTTCTGCGCGTCTGTCCGAGCTGGAAGAGATTGTCGGTGAGCGCGGTGGTCAGCTGATCGACGCCTTTGGCACGAAGACCCTGCTCCTCTCCGAGGCGATGGATTCGCGCCTGTCCACGCTTGATGCCACCTTCGCATCACGTATCGACACGATGGACGCGTCGCTTGGCAACCGGATCGCGGCGATCGACTCTACGATTGGCAGCCACGCAGCGACGCTTGATGCCGCTGTCGGTGGACATGCAGCGACACTTGAAGCCAGCCTGAGCAACCATGCGGCCGCCATCGATACGTCGCTGACCGACCGTCTTGCAGCGGTCGAAACCGTGCTCAACGAACGCACGACCACACTCGACACGTCGCTTGGCAACCACGCAGCCTCGATCGAGGCGACGTTGGGCAATCGTCTTGCAGCGATTGACTCGACCCTCACCGAACGTGCTGCGGCAATCGACGCGTCGATTGGTGAACGCGGCACGGCGCTGGATGCGTCTCTCGGTGAGCGTATCGCGTC
>JGI12316J15310_10000141_pt38 | contig 11289 bp, 7 predicted proteins | sample MarCyaLeptolynsp_FD_15310 | JGI IMG/M metagenome (IMG submission 15310)
GTCCGACGCAGACCGGTGTCCTTGACCGGCTCGTGCGCATTGATCGATATCTTGCGCTCGGCGGCGGCTTCCAGGACACGCAGATGGTGCCCGACCATGAATTGGCTGTCGTGCCATTCATATTGCTTCACGCCCTTCTCGTCATAGCGCACAATATCGCCTGCATCAGCGACATAGCCGGTCTTGACTTCGCGAATCCCGTGCTTCTGGTAAAGGTCGAACCCGGCCTCCATTTGCGCCTCGTAATTGGCGACATTGCCGCTGGTTTCGTGGTGACCGATCAGACGGACACCCCGTTCAGCAGCGTATTGGCTCAGCATAGGCAGATCAAAATCGGGATAGGTCTCGGTGAAGCTAAACAATTCGCCATTGTTGAACCAGTCGCCATCCCAGCCTGTATTCCAACCTTCGACCAACACGCCTTTGAACCCATGCTTGGCCGCAAAGTCGATATGGCGGATAACATCCGCATTGTTCGCACCATGAATTCCGTCATTGCCCCAGGTGCGATCGTTGATGTGCATCTCCCACCACACGCCAACATATTTGCCAGGTTCAACCCACGAGACATCCCCCAGCTTGTTCGGCTCATTGAGATTGAGAATGATGTCTGAATTGATCAACCCGACGGCATCGGGAGCGATCTGGATCGTGCGCCACGGAGACTTGAATGGAGCCTTTGTGTGGACCTTGATGCCGTCAGAACCGCCGCGCAATTGCGCTTCGAAGTTGCCCGGCCGCAGCGCGACCAGCGACATCCCGGAAAAATCGACCAGCGCAGCTTCATGGATCGAGATATGCAGACCCGATTTCTGGCGGAATGTCACCGGCGTGTGGGCGTCATCGACCACACCAGCGACGCCGGTGCGATAGATATACTCGTAGCGATTAAATTGGCGGCTTGGTGTCCACCAAGCGTCGGCGTCGTAGCCGATGTTGAACTGCGTAAGCTCGTCGGTGATTTGCAATTCACCCTCGAGCGCATCCTGCTCATTGAGTTCGTAGCGGAACCCGAAACCGCTATTGAACACCCGGAAGCGCACCGTCATCTCGCGCGTGGGTCCCGATTGGGCAGCAAATGTCACCACGAGTTCGTTGTGGTGGTCATGCACGATACGACGCTCGCCCCAAGGCTGTTCCCATCTGGTGTCCTGGGACGTGCGCGAAGATCCGCTGATCGCCAGGTCCCGCTCGAAACCATGATGTTCGAGAAACAGCAAACCCAGCTGGGCCGGCTCCATCGCCAATTCACCATCGAAAGTGACGGCATAGCTTGCTTGCCCTCCGTCATCCGCAACTGTGACGGAAATCCGCCCATCGGGAGACGATACCTCCAGTGATTCGGCATGGAGAGGAGCGATCGCCCCCATCAACAAAACAAGCACAGTGGCCAGTTTGGCGCAGAATCCCATCAATTGTCCCTCCCGGATGATCGCAATCTCTGTTGCGGCCAATATTTTGCAAATTTATGCAAAGTTTTGTCTCTCAGGTGGTCCATAACACGAAATACCCCCTTTTATCCAAGCCAATTTTGTGCAAATTTTTGCACTGACTCGGAGCAACGCCGATGTCATGGGGAGGGAAATCATGCAGGATCGGCGGATTGCCGCTTGGATTGGCTTAGGCGTTGCTCTGGTCGCAATCGGTGCTTGTGGCGGCGATGGGTCGACTGTTGTCCCCAGTAGTGGTGCGATCGGAGGAGGCCCAACCCCAAGCCCGTCGCCCACAAGCACCACCGCGACCCTTCCTGGAGGGCCGATGACGCGATTCTCGGATCAAACCACGGCGATGTCGATCAATCACTCTTTTGGTTTTTCAGCCGGCCTGAATCCAATGGTCGCTCAGTTCGCGGGCGGCGCTGCTTCTGGCGATATCGATGGCGATGGCGATCTCGACGTGTTCGTGGCTCGAGGGGACAATGGTCCCAACCTGCTCTATCTCAATCAGGGCGGAGCTGGATTCACCGAGGCAGCCGCGGCGGCCGGTCTGGCATATTCACTCGGCGGCACAACCAACGGTCGCCACAGCGGTCCGACATTCGCGGATCTCGACGGGGATGGCGATTTGGACCTGTTGCTTGGCGGCCTGGAAGGCGGCCCTACCAAGCTTTTCGTGAACGATGGGTCTGGCCAGTTTACCGATGCCACGGCGGGATCGGGTTTTGACAATGCCTCGACCGAGCAGACGATTTCAATCGCTTTGGGCGACTATGATGCCGACGGTGATTTGGACGTGTTGATGGCGCACTGGGGAACGCCGCGAAACCCAACCGTTCCAGGTGAGACAGAGAGTTTGTGGCGCAACGACAGCAGCGCCGGAAATATCCGCTTCACTCCGGCGAGCCAAACGAGTGGCGTCGCCGGTCTGCTCGCGTTCGATCTGCCACAGGGCGTTTTAGGGGCGAACTACGACTACACCTTTGCACCAGGCTTCGCTGATATCGATGGCGATCGCGATCTTGATATCCTGATGGTGTCGGATTTTCGCGGCTCGAAGGTGCTGATCAATAACGGAAACGGCACCTTCTCGGGATCAACCTTCGCTCCGGATGACGAAAACGGAATGGGCGCCGCCATCGGTGACTTTGACAATGATGGCGACTTTGACTGGTTTGTTTCCTCGATCAACGGCAACCGCTTGTTCGACAATCAAGGCAGCGGCAGCTTCTCGCGCAACTCTGCGTCTGGCGTCGAACCGGGCGGGTGGGGCTGGGGCTCTTGTTTTGCGGATTTCAACGCCGATGGCTGGCTCGACATCTATCAAACCAATGGTTGGGAAGCGGGCAAGGACCCGACCGCTTCAAACTATGTGAACGACACGTCGCGGCTTTGGATGAGCGCCGGCGACGGGACATTTACCGATCAGGCGCAATCGTCCGACATGCTCGATACCGATCAAGGGCGCGGGATTGTGTGCGACGACTTTGACAATGATGGCGATGTCGATGTCTTGCTGCTAACCGCCGAGCCAACCAATGCCGCTCATTATTGGGAAAACCAGCTGTCCGGCGCGAACAGCGTAAAGGTGCGGCTGCGCGGGAAGGCGCCCAATACCTTCGCCGTTGGCGCAATTGTTGAATTGACAATCCAGAACACCACGCAAACGCGGATGGTGGGCATCAACAGCAATTTCACTTCGCACAACTCGACCGATCAGATATTTGGCCTCGGCACACATTCGCAAGCGGGTCTTCGGATCATCTGGCCTGACGGCAGCGAGACAATTCAAGCGAGTGTGTCGGCCGGTGATGTGATCGATATTACGCAGCCTTGAGGGCCACTACTCGGTTTCCACATATACGCGATATCCCCAAGGAGCGAGCTCGAGGGTGGCATCGCCTTCACCAGAGAACTCAGCGTCCTCGTCGAAGATCGCATCCCGGTAGCTGCCCAAGTGACGCGCGCGTTCGAAGCTCACACTCTGCGAGCGCGGCGATAGATTGAACACGCCGAACACACGCTGCCCACGCTCACCGCGTACGAAGCTGTATACATCTTTCATCGCGGTGTTCGGCACCTCCACCATCGGCGCACCATACGGGCCATTCCACAACGCTTCTTTTTCGGTCTTGAGTGCAATCAGACGGCGAAACAGCGCATCGTATTCGCCAGTCTTCCACGTGATCCGGTCTTTCTCGAAGAACTCGAGTTGTCGGTCGAGATCGGCTTCCTGTCCGTTATAGATCAGGGGTATCCCGCTTCCGACAAACGACAAGGCGATCGCGGCCTCATACGCAGGGCCATAAATCTGCGAGGCCACACCATCCCATGAATTCTGGTCATGGTTGTCAGTGTAGACCATACGGAAGGCTCCGCTCGGCCAAGTCGTGCTTTGTCCCGCGTAATATCCGCGCATTGCACCAGCCCCACTGCCATCGGCAACCAGTTCCTGCATCGCCTCTTTCCAGCCCCACGCATAGGTCGCGTCGAACGCGTGACGATGCAGGTCGCGAGTTTCCCATTCGGCGAGCATGAAAACCGGCTTGATCGCATCGAGTTCGGCGCGTGCAGTCTCCCAGAAATCAAGCGGGACGTATCCGGCAACATCCGCTCGATATCCGTCGATGTCGAATTCGCTCACCCAATAGGCCAGGCTGCCGGTCATGTATTCGCGCAATTCTGGCTGCGAATAATCGAGATCGATCACGTCGGACCAATCGGTGCCCTCTGGCGGCATGAAATCGCCTTCGGGCGTTTTGAGATACCATTCCGGGTTCGTCTCCGCGTGCGAATTGTCCCAGGCGGAGTGGTTTGCAACCCAATCAAGAATGACCTTCAGGCCTTGCGCATGCGCTTCTTCGATAAATGCCCGGAAGTCTTCCTCGCTCCCCAGCTCCGGATTCACAGCGCGGTAGTCCAGCACCGAGTATGGGCTGCCCAGCGTCCCTTTGCGATTGACTTCTCCAATTGGATGGATTGGCATCACCCAGACAATATCAACTCCCATTTCGGCCAATCGGGAGAGATGCTCTTGCGCCGCCGCAAACGTGCCTTCCTCAGTGAATTGGCGAGTGTTGAGCTGATAGATAACCGCGTCCTTCGACCATTCGGCATGCGAAACTTGGACATAGGACTCGGGCTCGTAGCTCGACGTCGTCTGCGGAGCGAGGTCGCATGACGTGAGGCCAAGCGCGCCCGCCAGTGCCAAGCCGATCCGCAGCTTCACGTTGATGCTCCCACGGCTTGTGCCGCATCGGCACCGCCAGATTGACGGTCTGTCACAAATAAGGTGGCAATCGCCGCCAGCGTAAAGGACACACCCGATATCAGCAGAGCATAAATCGGAGCGCCTTCAAAGAACGTGGTTAGCAGGAAGCCTAACAAGGTTGCAGCGATCAGCTGAGGCACGACGATGAAGATGTTAAAAATACCCATGTAGATGCCCATCTTGTTGGAGGGGACCGAGCCCGCAAGAATGGCATACGGCAAAGACACGATCGACGCCCAAGCAATGCCAACACCGACCATAGGAATCCATAGCAGGCTCGGATCGGTGATCAGCAGCATCGAGACAAAACCAATTGCGCCAATCGCAAGGTTGGCACTGTGCAAGCGCCGACGGTCCATGCGTGCCGCAATCCAGATAAAGCCCAGCGCCGCGGCAGCGGCCACACCGTTACGAACCGACCCCAGCAAGCTCCACCAATCCGCCGCATCTTGGTAACCTTGGGTGGCGGGATCTGGCGCCATGTAGTGAAACTCCGCGATCGCCGGTGTGCCGTAGATCCACATCGAGAACATTGCGAACCAGCTGAAAAACTGAACGACAGCCAATTGGCGCATCGTCTTGGGCATCGCGAACAAATCGTTGACGACTTCCATAAAGCCGTTCTCGTCACTGCCCGAGCGGCGCATCATGCTTGCCACCAACTGGATCACGCCAAAGGCCGCGATCAGACCCGCAAGAATGAACAGCTCCTGCCCAATCTCAAGATCTCCGAGAAACGCAGGTCGTGCGTCCTGGCGTGCCATCGATACGAAAGCGGCAAAAGCCAGCCCAACCAGAACCCAGATCAAGCCGCCATTTTGAAACTGGCTCGCCGTCCGCTGCACGCTATCCGCGTTGACCGGTCTCGTGCCGAGCGCCTCATGTCGCGCTGCCTCGAAGGCTGCCAGTTGATCCGGGCTATACTCCTTGGTGTTAAACACGGTCCAGCAGACCGCGACCAGCAAGGCGGCACCGCCAATATAGAATGCCCATTGGACGGTCTCCGGGATCTCTCCCGCTGGCGCGACATTACTGAGCCCAATCCAATTGGTCATCACCCAAGGTAACGCACCGGCGATGACCGCTCCGACGCCGATAAAGAAGCTCTGCATTGCATAGCCCCGCGTTCTTTGACGATCAGGCAGATTGTCTCCCACAAAGGCACGGAACGGTTCCATCGTGATGTTGAGAGACGCATCCATGATCCACAGCATTCCGGCCGCAATCCATAGGGTCGGTGAATTCGGCATGATGAACAGCGCAAGACTGGCGAGGATCGCACCAATCAGGAAATACGGCCGACGACGGCCGAAACGTCCCCATGTGTTGTCCGACATATGTCCGATGATCGGCTGCACGATAAGCCCGGTCATCGGCGCTGCGATCCAAAGAATTGCCAGTTCGTTGACTTCGGCACCGAGTGTTTGGAAGATCCGACTGACATTGCCGTTTTGGAGGTCAAAGCCAATCTGGATTCCGAGGAATCCAAAGCTCATGTTCCAAATTTGTGCTGGTGTCATCGCGGGCTTCCGCCCAGAGTCCATCGGAGCCGTATTCGCCATTTTGATCCCCCTCACCTTTTACCCAAGCGACTTGTCATATCTTCGCTCTAGGCATTTTTGGTCGCACACGGCGTTGTCCGACCGCTGACAGTTTGATCTGTAAGGTGGAGCTAGTCTGACGTCCCTGCAAAAATTTGCAAGAATCTTTATCAATGTTCCAGCTATTGCGACATGAAAATCGCGATAAGTGCATTTATAACACTAATAAATAAGTGAAAATTCCACAGGCATTCCGCTCTGAAAATTTGATACAAAGATTTGCAAAATTTGTCGCAAGATGGCATTCAACAGATCGGAGGGGACAAATGATGATGCGAATCCAGCTGTTGGCAGTTGCAGCGGTGTGCGCGCTTATGGGCACGGCTTGGGCGATGACGGAAGCGCCCGAATCGGAGAGCACATTCCGAGATCGGCTTCCCGAAGATGAAATTGTGTATTTCGTTTTGCCCGATCGCTTTGCGAATGGTGACACCGGCAACGATCTCGGCGGGCTCGAAGGTGGACCGCTCGATCACGGTTTCAATCCAGAACACAAGGGGTTCTATCACGGTGGCGACCTAAGGGGCCTTACCGGAAAACTGGACTATATCGAGGGCATGGGCGTCACGGCGATTTGGTTCGCGCCGATATTCAAGAACAAGCCCGTCCAAGGACCGGAGGGCCAGGAAAGCTCGGGTTACCATGGTTATTGGGTGACTGATTTCACAAGCGTTGATCCTCACTTTGGCACCAACGAGGAGTTTAAGGCGTTCGTGGACGCTGCGCATGAGCGCGGGATCAAAGTCTACATGGACATCATCACCAATCACACCGCTGATGTCATCCAGTATGCTGAAGGCGATGGCAGCGATTATGCTTATCGCAGCTTGGCCGATTATCCTTACTCCACAAGGCTCGGGGATCCAGAACAACCGATCAATGGCGGATTTCTTGGTGATGATGTCCTGACAGAGGAGAATTTCGCCAAACTAACCGCCCCCGACTATGCCTACACACCAGTGGTTCCCGAAGCGGAAATGGATGCCAAAGTCCCAGCTTGGCTCAACAATCCGATCTATTACCACAACCGAGGGAGCACGACCTTCTCTGGGGAAAGCAGCCGGTACGGAGACTTCGCCGGGCTCGACGATCTTTACACGGCGCACCCTCGCGTTCTCGAGGGCATGATCGACATATACGCCAGCTGGATAACGCGATTTGGCATTGATGGCTTCCGGATTGACACGGCCAAGCACGTGAATCCGGAGTTTTGGCAAGCCTTTGTTCCCGCAATGCTAAAGACCGCAGATGAAGCAGGCATCCCGAATTTTCATATTTTCGGCGAGGTATATTCAGCGAGCTCAAATAGCGGTTATCTGGCGCAATTTACCAGACGCGATGGTTTTCCTGCGGTGCTTGATTTCGCCTTCCAATCCGCCGTGTTTGAAGCGCTCGGTCAAAACAAGCCAGCCTCGGTAATGGTCGACATGTTTGATGGCGACGTCAATTATGAGGGCGGTGAAAAAGCCGCTCGCACAATGCCTACTTTTCTGGGCAACCACGACATGGGGCGGTTCTCCACGCTCGTGAAAGCCGAGAACCCACAAATCTCGCAGGAAGAGCTGCTGGAACGCGTAAAGCTCGGCCACGTGATGATGATGGCGCTCAGAGGGTCACCGGTTATTTATTACGGCGACGAACAGGGTTTCGTTGGGGACGGCAACGATCAAGCGGCGCGTGAGGACATGTTCCCAAGCCTGACCGCGAGCTATAACGACAATGTGTTGATCGGAACCGATGCCACAACCGCAGAAGAGAACTTCAGCGTGGAGCATCCTTTGTATAGCCTCATCGCTGAACTATCGACCATAAGAAAGAAGCACGCGGCGCTAAGCCGCGGTCGCCAGGTTGCTCGCAGCTACAATGACGTAGCGCCAGGTTTGGTCAGCTTTTCAAGGTTTGATCCAAACGATGGGACTGAGTACGTGCTCGCATTCAATACTTCAGCTCAGCCATTCAGCGGCAAATCAGTCGTGGGTTACGACCTGAACGCCATCGAGGTGTTGCACGGCGCGTGCCCCACGCAAGTGGCCGCACCCGGATCTGTCGAACTTGAGCTCCCAGCGTTTGGATGGTGTATCGCACGCGCGGCCGGTGCAGCCAAATGAACGAGCCTGCCACACTCGAGTCGTCCGTTCCGGAGACTTCTCCCTCGCCATGGTGGCGAGGAGCGGTGATATACCAGATCTATCCACGCAGCTTTCGCGATACGAATGGTGACGGCATCGGCGACTTACGCGGCGTCGCAGAGGGGCTGGAGTATATCGCCTCGCTTGGAGTCGATGGAATCTGGATCGCTCCCTTCTTCACTTCGCCGATGCGAGACTTTGGGTATGATGTCGCTGACTATTGCGGAATTGATCCAATTTTTGGTGACTTTAAGGACTTCGACCTCGTGGTTGCCAAGGCACACAAGCTTGGTCTCAAGGTCATTATTGATCAAGTCTACTCGCACACCTCGGATGAGCATCCGTGGTTTACCGAAAGTCGCAAGAGCCGCGATAATTCCAAAGCCGATTGGTATGTCTGGGCAGATCCAAAGCCGGATGGAAGCCCTCCCTCGAATTGGCAATCGGTGTTCGGCGGCTCTGCATGGCAATGGGATGGCCCGCGCAGACAGTATTACCTCCACAATTTCCTGACCAGTCAGCCTGACCTCAACGTGCACAACCGCGACGTTCAAGATGCTTTGCTAAATGCGGCACGCTTTTGGCTAGACCGCGGAGTGGACGGCTTTCGTCTCGATGCGCTTAATTTCGCGATGCATGATCCTCACTTGCGCGACAATCCTCCTTCAGGAGCTCCGCTCGAGCAGGTTACACGTCCGTTCGACATGCAGATCAAAGAGTTCAATCAGTCCCATCCCGACATTCCCGAATTTATCGAGAGGATCCGGGCAACAATTGACGAGTATTCCGGTCGATTCACAGTAGCGGAGGTCGGAGGACCAGACCCGCTGGCAGAAATGAAAGCTTTCACAGCGGACGGCAAACGTCTGGATTCAGCCTATAATTTCGATTTTCTCTATGCTCCGGAGCTCACCGCAGAGCTTATCAAGAAGTCGTTGAGCAACTGGGATGGAACGGTTGGCGAGGGATGGCCATCTTGGGCTTTTTCCAACCACGATGCGCCGCGGGCCATTTCGCGTTGGGCAATGAACAACAACATCGATCAGACTGCCCGTTTGAGCTTGCTGCTGCTGCTCTGCCTTCGCGGCAACCCGATCATTTATCAGGGCGAGGAACTGGGGTTGCCACAAGGCGAAGTCCTGTTCGATGAATTGCAGGACCCTGAGGCGATCGCAAATTGGCCTCATACGCTTGGGCGCGACGGAGCTCGGACACCAATGCCTTGGGCGGCCAAGGCGCCCCAGGCCGGGTTTTCATCCGCCAACCGCACTTGGTTGAGAATAGACAAAGCCCACGCCGATAGAGCAATCGACCAACAGGTTACCGACCCCGAGTCCGTTGTGACCTACCTCCGGAAACTGCTTTCGTTGAGGCGCTCGCATCCCGCGATCGTCGAAGGCGATAGCCAATTGCTTGACTCTCCTGACGAAGTCGTCGCATTCGTCAGATCCTGCGGCGAGACACGCATGCTTTGCGCATTCAATCTTGGCGAATGTCCAGTTGAATGGGTCCCTCCAGCGGAATTCGCTTCAGCGCGAGTAATCGCTACGGAGCGGTCGACGGGAATCGACACTGCGGTTCCAACAAGTCTTGCGCCTCAATCGGGTTATTGGGCGATCTAAGGAACGCGACAAAAGATGCACGATGCCGACGCCAAGGCCAAACGAAGCGCTCGATTAGAAGATATCGCTGAAGAGGCCGGCGTATCGATCTCGACTGTATCACGCGCACTCAATGATAGCCCCGCTGTGAAGCGTCGGACCAAGCAGGAAATTTGGCGCATAGCTCGCGCGCATGACTACGAGTTTCGCCGCAATATGCCGAATGGACCGGTGGGGGCCGAAGCGACGATCGCTGTTATTGTGCCTGCCCCTCAAGCGCGCGACACTCGGGTTGCGGATCCATTCTTCCTCGAATTGCTGGCGGGAATCACCGAAGCGGCTCGAGATCGCAAAGCGGATGTGGTCATAAGTCATGTTTTTCCGCGATCATCAGACGATCTCGAATTCGCTATGACGACGAGTCGCGCGACCGGGATGATTTTTATCGGCCAGAGTTCGCTGCACGAGGCTTTCAACGCTCTTGCTCAGCGCGAAGACAAGTTTGTGGTTTGGGGAGCGGATTTTGCCGACGCCCGGTATTGCGCCATTGGCTCTGATAACGTTGCTGGCGGCCGTCGCGCAGCATCCCATCTGATCAGGCTTGGCCGCAGACGCATTCTGTTTCTTGGCGACACGGAAGCGCCTGAAGCAGAGCAACGGCATCGCGGGTATCGTCAAGCGCTGGCTGAAGCGGGACAGGACATCGATGACTCCCTCGTGATTCCCGCTCATTTTGACGTTCAATCGGGCGAGTCAGCAACGCGCGCGGCGATCAGTAGCGGCCTTGAGTTTGACGGCATATTCGCGGCCAGCGATCTGATAGCTATTGGTGCGATCCGCGCGCTGACGCTCAGCGGCGTGCGCGTGCCCGAAGACGTGTCGGTCGTTGGCTATGACAATATTCCGGCTGCTCGGCTGGTCACGCCCCGCTTGACGACGATCGATCAAGACACCAACCTTGCCGGTAGGATGCTTGTCTCAAAGTTGATAGACACCAATCTCGGCCGGGCCATGTCCGAGCGGTTGGAAACGAGTTTGTTGATCCGCGAGAGCTGCGGCGGTTGAACACGTGACGCAGGACTTTAGGCCTCTTTCCAAGATTGTCATTGTTGGCGGAGGCAGCGCCGGCTGGATGACAGCGGCTGCGTTGTCAGACACGCTCGGCCGGCAGTGTCAAATCGTCTTGGTCGAATCCGAAGCCATAGGAACAGTCGGCGTAGGCGAAGCAACGATTCCGCCAATTCGCAATTT
>JGI12316J15310_10000060_pt104 | contig 11280 bp, 10 predicted proteins | sample MarCyaLeptolynsp_FD_15310 | JGI IMG/M metagenome (IMG submission 15310)
TTCTTCAAGACGGACAAGGGATTTGGCTTCATCACACCCGATGAAGGCGATGCAGACGTGTTCGTGCATATTTCAGCCGTGGAACGCTCCGGCCTTGCGACGCTTGACAGCGGTCAGCGCATCTCGTTCGAAACTGAACCGGATCGCCGTGGCAAGGGCCCGAAGGCAGTCAACCTGCAGGTAATCGAGGAAGGCGCTGAAGCCGGAGAAGCCGATGACGCTGCACCTGAAGCAGGACCGCAGGAAGACGAATAAGACCGTATCGACGGCATGAACAACATGACCGAGCGCAGCTTGTCTGCGCTCGTTCTTTTTTCCGCACATCTCCACTACCAATGAGCATCGAACCGCAGCAGCCGCGGATCGCCGCCCGTCAAGGTGCGTTTGCAATGACACAATCACTCACGCAGGCAAAGATCCGATCATTTGAGCCTGGTGACCTCAGCACCTTGCTTGCGCTCAACAGCGCAGCGGTTCCGGCGGTCAACGAGCTGAGCGCGGAGGAATTGCTCGATCTTGTGAGCCAGTCCCTGCTGTGCCTTGTCGCTCTTCTGGATGACACGCCTGTCGGCATGCTCCTCTGCTTCGGGGAAGGTGCCGACTATGCCAGCCCGAATTACCGCTGGCTCAGCGAAAGGTTCACGCAGTTTGCCTATACCGACCGCGTTTTCGTGGACGATGCGCAGCGCGGCAAGAAAATAGGGGATGCGCTGTATTCCGCACTTTTTGAGCGCATGGCTGGAACGGGCCGCTGTTTCACCTGCGAGGTCAACGAACGCCCGCCCAACCCGGGCTCGTTGCGGTTTCACACCCGATTGGGATTTGAGGAAATCGGACGGGCGGACAATGGTGCAACCTCCGTGATCTACATGCGGCGCGACCCGGAACCCGCGCAATGACCCATATCAGGCCCGGGAAACCGAGATGAACTACAGACACGCCTACCACGCCGGCAACATTGGCGACGTGCTCAAGCACGCGGTGCTTGCCCGCCTGATCGTCTATTTCCAGCGAAAGGAAAAGCCGTTTCGCATACTCGATACGCATGCTGGCATCGGTGAATACGATCTGACATCCGAGGAAACCCGGAAGACAGGCGAATGGCAACAGGGTATCGCACGGGTGCTGGATGCAGAGATCCCGGACGCCATTGCGGCACTGCTTCATCCCTGGCTGGAAGTCGTTCGGGACATGAACCCCGGCAAGGCGCTCGAAACCTACCCTGGGTCACCCGCACTTGCACGCCGGCTGATGCGCAAGTCCGACCGTCTGACGCTGACTGAACTTCATCCGGAAGACTTCAAGACCCTGTCCGATCGCTTCGCCGGCGATTTCCAGGTCAAGACCATCCATCTGGACGGATGGCTGGCCATGGGAAGCTTCCTGCCGCCTAAGGAAAAGAGAGGGTTTTTGTTGGTCGATCCGGCTTTTGAAGCAACGCATGAATTCGAGCGCATGACCGTCGCCGTCCTCAAGGCGTGGAAGAAATGGTCCGGAGGAACCTACGCGCTCTGGTACCCGCTGAAGGACGCGCGTGCCATCAAATCCATGCATGATGCCTTTGCCGCGGCGGGCGTGCGGGATCTGCTGTCGCTCGAACTGAAGGCGGGCAAGAGCGGCCCCGATACCAGGATGCTCGGGTCCGGCATGACGTTGATTAATCCGCCTTTCACACTCGCAGACGAGATGCGAACGCTTCTGCCCTGGTTTGGCGACGTTTTGCGCCAGGGACCCGGGTCAGGCTGGGAAGTTACCCAACTGATTGGCGAATAACTGCATATTCTGGCTCTTTTGATGCAGCAAGTCCTTGACCTTATGGCTTCCCTCCCGCATCGTCTGTCACACTATTTGCCTCTCGGAGACCATGCCGTGCACATCGCCCGTTTCGCCCGATTGATCCTCTCCACACTTGCCGTCTGCGCCGTTCTCGCCTCTCCGTCCGTCGCGGAAGAAAACCGTGCCTATCTCTCGTTAAGCGGCAAGAACCGCTTGCCGGAATGCACTGCCAACTCGGTGCAGAAGGCAGTTCGCAGATCTGTTGCGCGCGCCTACGCGGACTATTACGAAGGCAGACGGATCGTCGGCATCGAGGAAATCACCGAAATTGCGTTCAAGGTGAACGAAGTCAGCCCGCTTGCCCGCCGGCACTGCACAGGCACCGCCAGCATGTCGGATGGTTCCAATCAGCATCTGCACTACCTGATCGAGGAACATGCCGGTTTCGTGGGCGTGAGCTGGAACGTTGAAGCCTGCCTGTCCGAACTGGACAAATGGCGCGTTTACGGCTCGCATTGCAGAACCACAAAGCCGCAGTAAGTCAGATCCGGTCATGGCCCTTCCGAGCCGTGCGGTCAGCCTGACGGCATTTCTGGGGTTTGTGCTCCTGTCCACGGCAGTCCTCGCGGATGAGCCCGGGGACTTTGATTTCTATGTCCTGTCCCTCTCCTGGTCACCGACCCACTGCAAACAGGAAGGCGCGGACGCAAACCCGCATCAATGCGGCGTCCGCGAGCCCTTTCGCTTCGTGGTCCACGGCCTTTGGCCGCAATATGAGCGCGGCTACCCCCAGACCTGCCGCGGCCCCAAAAGGATCGACAGAGACATCGCGGTTGGCATGGAGGACATCATGCCCAGCCACGGCCTTGTGTTTCATCAGTGGCGCAAGCACGGCACCTGCTCGGGTTTGGAACCCGAGGACTATTTCGATCTGACGCGGCGCGCCTTTGAAAAAATCACCATCCCGGGTGCATTCACGAAACTGCAGAAACGCGGCAAGGCGTCTCCGCAAACCGTGGAGAAAGCCTTTCGCCTTGCAAACCCGGGCCTTGACGAAAGCGCGATGGCGGTGACCTGTTCCCGTGGGGAATTCGACGAGATACGGATTTGCCTCACAAAAGATTTGGAGTTCAGGTCCTGCGCCAATGTCGACCGTCGCGGCTGCCGTGCCGATAGCCTTTCCGTACCACCGCCCGGCCGGTAAAAACCCTCTGCAATGCGTCGCATCGCTCTGGTGTGCGCGCGTCTTAGCTTCAGGAGAACTCCCATGATGAAACTTCGCTCATCGCCACCCTCCCCGTTCGGACGGAAGGTGAAAGTGGCCGCAGCGATGCTTGGTCTCAAGGACCGGATCGAGGTTGTCGATGCCAATACCGCCGATCCGGCTGACAGTCTCCGTGGACAGAACCCCCTTGGGAAAATCCCTGCCCTTGTCCTTGAAAACGGCGATGTCCTCTATGACAGCGCCGTTATCCTGGAGTATCTGGACTTTCTCGCCGGCGGCAACCGGCTGTTTCCGGTGGGAGAAGCCCGCTTCACCGTCCTGCGCGATCAGGCTCTCGCTGACGGCATCATGGATGCCGCGTTGCTACGCGTGTATGAAAAGCGCTTCAAACAGCCGAACTATCGGGACCCGTCCTGGGACGCTTACCAGGGGTCAAAGGTGGACCGCGGGCTCGCCCATTTCGAAGAGAACACACCCCGCCCCCCGGCAACAGCTGAAGATGTTGATGCGGCGACCCTGACACTTGCCTGCGCCCTCGGTTACCTCGATATGCGTTTCGGTGATGGTTGGCGGGCAGGTCATCCCAAGCTTGTCGCGTGGCTGACCGCCTTTGAAGCCGCCGTCCCGGCCTTTGCAGATACACGCCAGCCGGCAGCCCCCGTTCCGGACAACGCCGCCGTTGAGCTTCGCTAGTGTGGTGAATCTGAAGTTTGTTCGAAGCTCGCCGCAAAATGTGTCGAACTTCAAATTCAGGTGACCAGGCTGGCCCCGAGGCCAGCTCAATGTGTCGGCGTTTCGCCGCGTTTGCCTTGCAATGGACGCCGGCCCCTTGCCTTCAGCAACCGGCGGCCGCTCGACACGGACTGGCCGAAGTCTCTCTGAACCGCAAGCAGCGCCGGGACAAGCAGGATCACAAGAAACAGGCCGACGGCCAATCCGTAGGACAGCGTGATGACTGTCGGCTTGAGGAACTGTGCCTGCCGGCTCGTCTCAAAAAGCAAGGGTGCCAGGCCGAAAACCGTGGTCGCAGTTGTCAGGACGACGGCGCGCAGCCGGTCGCAGACACCGTTTATGAGCGCTTGCCGGAACGGGTGATTGCGCGCGTATTCATCAATCGTGGTCACGAGAACAATACTGTCGTTGATGATGATCCCGGACATCCCGATAAAGCCGACGACCGAGAACATCGACAGCGGCACACCATGGATATAGTGCCCCCAGAGCATGCCGATCGATCCGAACGGAATGATGATCATGATCATCAGTGGCCGCGTCCAGGATTCGAAGATCCAGCACAGCACGAGGTATATCCCGGCCAGGCACAGCGCGAAGCCGACCATCGCATCCGACAGGAACGACCTTTCCTGCTCCGCCAGGCCGGCCATCTCGCTCTCAACGTCGAATTCGGCCGCCAGCTGAGGCAACAGCTCGTTTTCCAGGAAAGCCGTCACTCGGGCTGCCGCTTCAGGATTGTCTTCGGAAACGTCGCCGCTGACCGTCAGGGTCCGCAATCCGTCGCTCCGCCGGATGGACGCAAACCCGTAGCTGCTGTCAGCCTGGACGATCTCGCTTAGCGAAACATAAGTGCCTGCCTCCGTGCGAATGCGCGTTGAGTAAAGGAACGAGGCGTCTGTCTCCTCGTCCGGCATCAGGACCTTGACCTTTGCGGTGCGCCGGCCGACCGGGAACTCAGCCACCTCGATGCCTTCGAGGCGGTTGCGCAGGATGCGCGCAACATCATCGGTGCTGAAGCCGAGAGCTTCTCCCTTGGGCGTCAGGCTCAGGCTGAGTTCTGGCTTGTCATAGGCCAGCGTATCCTCAAGCGCACTCACACCCTCAAGCGGTGCAAGCGCCTGTTTCAGACTTTCCGCGGCTGCCTTCAGGTTCTCAGTCGACGTCCCGTAAAGCCGGACATCGATCGCATCGCCACCCGGCCCCGAACGTTCGCCGCGCAGGGCAAGGGTTTCAAGCAATGGCGGCCGCTTGATTTCCTTGCGCCACTCGCCGATGAACTTGAACGCGGAATAGGGACGCAGGTCCGGATCGATCAGTTCTATCGAGATGCCGCCGAGTTGATCGACATCCTTGCTGTCAGCGCCGCTCAGGCCCCGTCCTGCAGTCCCGCCGACGGTCGACAACGCGAACAGGACCGGTTCATCGCCGTATTCTTCTCCATAGCGCTGATTGACGACGTCAAGCGCACGCTCCATCTCCGCAATCATCGCCTTGGTGTCATCCCGGTCCGCGCCCGGCATCATGGCAATGCTTGCCGAGACCACCGACCGTTCCGGAGCGTTGAAGAAACGCCAGCGGACGCTGCCGTCGACGAAAAGCGACACGGACAACAGCAACACCATCAATGCAAACCCGAGCGCCGGGTAGCGGACGGTGAGGATCCAGTCGATGAACCGCCGGAAAACGCGTTCCCTGAACCAGACAAAACCGCGATTGAAGACCCGGTTCGGCATGTCATACCAGCGCTGTTTCTTGCTGGCCGACAGGGCGTGGTTCATATGCGCGGGCAGGATCAGAAAACACTCCACGAGGCTCGCGATCAGAACCACGGCCACCGTAAAGGGTATGTCGGCAATGAGCGTTCCGAAACGCCCGCCGATCGCGATCAGGCCGACAAACGCGATCAAGGTCGTTATAGACGCGGTGAAGACCGGCGCCGTCATCCGCCGCGCGGCAAGGCTCGCGGCCTCCGCAGGCGGGTATCCGCGCCGATGGAGTGAATCCGCGTGTTCGCCGACCACAATGGCATCGTCCACGACAATGCCCAGGCAAATGATCAGCGCGAAGACAGAAACCATGTTGAGCGTCAGACCGAATGCATACATCAGGCCGATGGTTGCAAACATGGCGACAGGAATCCCTGCTGCGACCCAGAAGGCCGTGCGTGCAGACAGGAACAGGAACAGGAATGCGAGAACCAGCCCGAGGCCAAACAGGCCGTTTTCGATCAGGATGTTCATCCGGTCGATGATGTTCTGTGACCGTGTCCGTGTCAGCTGCACAACGACACCTTCCGGCAGGGTCTTCTGATACTCGGCCGTGATGCGCTCCACCGCACGCTGGATCGATATCGTGTCGCCCTGGGCACTCCGGTCGACACGCAGCACGACGGCAGGCATGCCCTTGTGATAGTAGGCCCGGCCGCTCTCAACGCCTTCGGTGGCAATATCGGCGACCGAGCGCAACTGAAGCTTTTCGCCCTGGCTCGGGGCCTTCAGCACGATTTCGCCCAGTTCCTGCTCGCTCCGGCGCGTCTGGCCCGTCCTCAGCCGAGCACCGCTGCCGCTGACATCTCCTGCGGGCGTTGTTTCCATCTCAGCCGCGACGACATCGGCAACCTCGCGCAAGGTCAGGTCGTGCCGTACCAGCATGCCTTCGCCCACATTGATCCGGATAATCGGATTTGCCAGCCCCTGGATCGAGACACGGGTCACACCGTCGCGGAACAGCACGGTTTGCAGATCTTCGGCAAAGCGCGCCAGCTGGTCGATATCCACCGGACCGTAAATCACGACATCCGTGACCCGGTCCCTATAGACACCTCGGCTTACAACTGGCTCTTCGATCCCTTCCGGCAGGCTTGATCGCGCCTGATCGACGGCGGCCTTGACCTCGTCCGTCGCCTGGCCCATGTCCCAGCCGTCTTCAAATTCAAGATTGATCGAAGCGCGGCCTTCGCGCGACACCGAGGTCGCTTCGTCGACACCGTTGATGGCCAGGAGCTGCGGACCGAGTATCTCCACCACCGAGAGATCGAGATCGTCGGGACCGGCGCCCGGCCAGGAAATATCGACGTCAACTTCCTCACGCACGAAATCGGGAAAGAACTGCGTTCTGATCTGCGATCCGGCTGCGAGACCGGCAAGAAGCATCAAGGCCAGAAGCAGGTTCGCCGCCGTGCGGTGGCGCACCATGTAGTCCAGAAAAGATGCAAACCGTGGTCCGCCGGGAGAACGCATTCAATCACTCCAGTCTCGGCACGAACGGGCGCGTGCCTTAGCCCTTGCGTCCCTGCCGCTCTTCAAGCCGGTCCACCAGATCCTTGGGCACCATGGGCTCGTTCAACAGGGCTAGCAGACGCGCCTTGCGGTTTTCGGGCATGTTGGAATTTGTCAGTTGCGCGATCAGCGCCGCACGCCGTTCCGGTTCCAGGGCAACGAGGTCACCGGCAGGTTGTCCGGCGCTTTCGCTCGCGCTCGCAGTCACCGGCGCGGTGTCTTCGGGCTCTTCCCCCTGCCCGCGGCGCGGCGACACTTTCAGACCCTTGCCGAGTTGCGGAAGGCGTTCACGCACATAGTCAGTGCCGAACGGAACGTCGGCAAGCAGCACTTCATTTCCCATGCGTCGCAGGACGCGGGCCCTGATTTCGTCGATACGCTCGTCTTCCGTGACCACGAGAAGCCGTCCGTCCTCGGTCACGGCCGCCGCCGGCACCGCGACAACATTTGCGAGTTCCGGTTCTTCGACCGCCACCTTCACGAAATCACCCGGGCGCAGAACCGTCCCGGCTTCGATCTCCAGCGTCGCGAACAGCATTCTGCCGGCTTCACCTTCCGATACGATCGCAGCCGCCCTGTCTATGCGCCCCGGAACCTCAACAGATCTCCCGCCAAGTTGAAGCGTGACGGTGACGGGTGCCTTGATCAGCTTTCCGCTTTGGTCGAGAAGGCGCGAGAATTCGGCTGTCGACAGCGAGAACTTCACTTCAAGGGCTGTGGGATCGATCAGCATCGCGAGCGTTTCGGAGGGACTGACACGGCGGCCGAGCGTAGCGTCAACCTCCGCAAGATACCCGTAGAACGGCGCAGTCAGCGTTGTTTCCTGCAGAACCCGCTCCGCATCCTCGAGAGCGAGCTTGGCACGTCGCACGGTCAGGTCCATGCGCTCCACCCGCCTGCGCGCCGCGATTACGGATTGCAGGCGGTTGTTCAGGGACTGTTCCAGCGAAGCAACCGCCAGTTCTTCCGTTTCCACCTGCACGGCGGTCGAATAACCCTTGTCCTTCAGCTGCGATTGTCGCTCCAGCGCCTGTTTGCGCAAATTGAGCTGGCGGCGCGCGGCCTCCAGCTCCTGTTCGGCGACAACAATGGCTTCTTCCGCCTCTGCCTTTTGCGCTTCGGCATCTGCAAGCGCGGCTTCCGCGTCGAGAAACTGGAATTCCGCGTCGGCGGGGTCGATCCTCAAAAGGAGTTCACCTTCGGCAACGGCGGCACCGTCGCGAAACTTGCTCGCGACATCGACCAGACGCCCTTCCGAACTTGCCCTCAACTGAAGGGTTCGCCAGCTCTCGATTTCGCCATAGGCAATGGTAACCGGGCTGATTGCTTGGGGTGTGAGCGGCGCAACATTGACGGTGTAACTGCGCTCGCGGGCCGGCCGCTCACGCGCGGCTTCCTCGACCGTCATGGCGCCATACAACCTGTAGGCTCCGAAACCAGCGAAGCCGACCATAATCGCCATCAATGCCAGACCGACCAGTCCGCGCATCAAAAACCGCATTCACCTCTCCACTCAAACCTTCGCGCCAGCCTGCCGGGGGCACTATCCTGCTCCCCAATATGGCGCCGAGCCCGTGTTTTACCATGGACTTGGGGCAAATTTCGTAAAAGCTTGTATCCACTTGTAACAAAAAAACCGGCCCCTTTCGGGACCGGTCTTTTTGAAATCAGATGTGACGGCCGTCAGAACTTGTATCCGACACCGAAACGCACAAGCTGATTGCTGAAGTCCGACGTCACGCCGGTCCCGTTCAGGTTGAAATCCTGATCGCCAAAGTCCTGGTAGGCATAGTCGAGACGTGCAGTCACATTGTTGGTGATTGCCGCTTCACCGCCGACACCAAGGGTCCAGCCGACAGCAGTCTTGCTGTCCTTGTCGCCATTGCCGGAGACTTCAAGATCCGCCAAGGCAAGACCACCGGCACCGTAGACCAGATACCGGTCAAACGAATAACCGATGCGCGCGCGAATGTTCGAGTTCCAGTCCGACTTGGACTTGAGCGACACACCGCCTGCGGATTTCGTGTCTTCCAGATCGGAAAGCGTGAAGTCCGCTTCCGCACCGACGACAACGTTGGGCGTAACCTGGTAGTTGTAGCCGGTATAGAGGCCGCCCGCGACACCATTGGCATCGGTATCCAGGTTCGTTCCGCCGAACCGATTGTCGAAGCTTCCGAATGACCAGCCGAGATTGCCGCCGACATAGATGCCGGTCCAGTCGATGCTCTGCTGCTGGGCCGGAACCGCCTCATAGGCAGGAGCCGGTGCCTGGGGAAGGTCCGCAGCCAGAACCGGGGCGGTTCCGACTGTTGCGGCAGTCACTGCCAAGCCTGCAAGCGCAAGACGTTTCATGAATGATACTCCAGATCCATACTATCCATACTGAGCTGGCCAAGTTCTTTGACCATGCAAAAGGGACGGTTATGCCGCGCCCTCACTCCCCCGGTAACGACATATGGGGAGCCTTTGTGGCGGATCAGGATTTAGATTTGGGAGTTTTGATGACAAATCAGGGCAACAATCTGTCAGGATGAACGCACCGTTAAGCGAGTTGCAATTTGCGATGAAACCGGAACAAAGATGCTTGTCCCCGGGTTTCCCCGTACCAATCTATTGCGTATAAGGCGCCCAACTGATTTGCGCGCTCCCTCCGAAACTGTGCGCGCAGATCGCAAAAACCCGAACCGGAACTCGTAGATGCTGTTTGACTATATTAGCCTCGCTGGCGGATTGGTTGTGCTGATTATTGCCGGCGATGTCTTGGTCAGGGGCTCTGTGGGTATCGCGCAGCGGCTGGGAATTCCCAATCTGGTCATCGGTCTGACCATCGTCGCCTTCGGGACGTCCGCACCGGAACTCGTCATTTCCCTCAAGGCCGCATTTGAAGACGCAGGCGGCATCGCAATCGGTAACGTGGTTGGCTCCAATATTGCCAACGTTCTGCTTGTGCTCGGCATGCCGGCTCTCATCGCGGCAACACCCTGCGGAGAAGACGGCGCAACCCGGAACGCCATGTTCATGGTTGCGGTCACTATCGTTTTCATCGGTCTTTGCTTCTTCACACCGATCGGCCTCACGGCCGGGATCGTGCTTCTTGTCCTGCTCGCGATGTTTCTCACCGCATCGACAATCACCGCTCGCCGTCACCGGCAGGAACAGAGATCCATCTCCGCCGCATCGGCAGGCGCCGCCGTTGCCGATGCGGAGCTCGTTGAGGACGACACGCTCGATGATGTCGAGGACGTGCCGGACTCCGTCTGGATTGCTCTGGTTTACATTCTGCTGGGCCTCGTCGGCCTCCCGCTGGGCGCGCACTTCACCATCACCGGGGCCACAGATATTGCGTCCCATTGGGGTGTCAGCGAAGCCGTTATCGGTCTGACGGTCATTGCGCTTGGAACATCCCTTCCCGAACTGGCGACGACTGTCATGGCTGCAATACGCCAGCACGGCGCCGTCGCGATCGGCAACGTCATCGGCTCCAATATCTTCAACCTGCTTGCAATCATTGGCATCACGGCGGTTGTTGTTCCGATCGATGTCCCGCCGGAAGTTCTTAAGCTCGATGTCTGGGTCATGCTGGCCTGCGCCGTGCTGCTGGCCGTCCTCGCCGCGTTCCGCATTTGCCTGGGCAAGATTTCGGGCCTCGCCATGACCGCCGCGTACGGTCTTTATATCACCACCGTCTACATGTTCAGTCACGTCAACTGACATTTCAGGCAGCTGCGGGCGCCTGCCGGAAGGCAAACCCTCTTTCCCAATGGGCGTAGGGCGCTTAAATGTCTGGTATGCAGGACAGTTCCGATTCTCCAGTAGCCGACGGCAACACGGCAAACGAAGACCGCGCTCAAACAAAAAAGGGCGTGGAGGTGATTGCCAACGAAGTAAAGCGCTTACCGAACGGTCCCGGCGTCTATCGGATGCTGGATGAAAACGGTGACGTGCTCTACGTCGGCAAGGCCAGAAGCCTCAAAAAACGCGTGACCAGCTACACCCGCCTGCAGGGGCAGTCCAACCGGATCATGCGGATGATCCTGTCGACGGCCGCGATGGAATTTGTGATCACGAAGACGGAACCCGAAGCCCTGCTTCTGGAAGCCAACCTGATCAAGCGGCTGCGGCCGAGGTTCAATGTTCTGCTCAGGGACGACAAGTCGTTTCCCTACATACTGGTGACGGGCGACCACGAGGCGGCAGCGATCGTCAAGCACAGGGGAGCCCGCAAGCGCAAGGGCGACTATTTTGGTCCGTTTGCATCCGCCGGAG
>JGI12316J15310_10001142_pt5 | contig 11280 bp, 6 predicted proteins | sample MarCyaLeptolynsp_FD_15310 | JGI IMG/M metagenome (IMG submission 15310)
GGGATTTTATACAGCGGATGATGTCACTGGTCAGATCGATGCGGATGTCTTGCTCTCCGTGACACCACCACCACAAATGCCAGCCACCATGGAAGCCGGTACCATTTATGGATATTGTGTTGGCGAACCATGGAACCAGCAAGCGGTTTTCAAAGGCATCGGTGTGCCCGTGGTGACTGATTATGAAATCTGGAAAAACAATCCGGAAAAAGTTTTTGGGGTATCCAACGAATGGGCCGAGAAAAACCCTAATACGCATCTTGCATTAATCAAAGCATTGATCCGGGCGGCAAAATGGTTGGATGAAAATGACAATGCCAACCGGGCAGAAGCGGTAAAAATCCTGTCGAATTCTTCTTATGTAGGTGCAGACGAAGATGTGATTGCCAATTCCATGACCGGCACGTTTGAATATGAAAAGGGTGATAAACGGGCTGTTCCGGACTTCAACGTCTTTTACCGTTATTTCGCTACCTATCCTTATTATTCCGATGCCATCTGGTATCTGACCCAGATGCGTCGTTGGGGCCAAATTACCGAAAGCAAAGATGATGCCTGGTACAAACAGGTTGCCAAGGATGTGTACCGTCCGGACATCTATCTGAAGGCCGCAAAGATGTTGATGGAAGAAGGTCATGTGGCCAAGGCTGATTTCCCCTGGGAAACAGATGGTTTCCGGGCACCGCAGACCCATTTTATCGATAACATTGTCTACGATGGCAGCAAGCCGAATGCTTATCTGAGCAAGTTTGCGATTGGCAACAAAGGGCTGCAATCCACAGCAGCAAATAACAAATAAAAACAGGTATCGTTGTACCGGGAATATGTTTGCGATTTTTCCCGGCCACAACAGTGAGGTGACAAAATGAGTAGCATCGTCGAAACACCGGAAACGGAAGCCGAAGCAGAGCGTCTCGTAAGAGAAGAAGAACGCAAAGCCCGGCAAATGAACCGCAGTATTCAAATTAACCGGATTGATGGATATCTGAAAATTATCGGGTTGGGATGGATTACCCCTTTGATCCGACTGGCCAATGGCGAAGATCCCGCGGCACAAGGCAAGGCCCTGTGGCAGGGATTGGGTGTGCCATTAATGGCCATCATTGTCTTTTTAGGGCTGTGGGCAAATCTGGCTCCGAAAGTGAATACCAGCCTGGGTAATATTCCGGGTCCCGTTCAGGTGGCCGAGGAATTTGGCAAACTGATTGATGATCATCAAGCGGAGCGAGCCAAGGCCGCGGCTTTCTATGAGCGTCAGGAAATACGAAACGAGAAAAAACTGGCGAAAAATCCCGATGCCAAAGTGAAATGGCGGCAATATACCGGCAAGCCCACTTATTTTGATCAGATATTGACCAGTTTGTTTACGGTCTTTATGGGCTTTTTATTGGCGACCGTTGTGGCCATTCCCATTGGTATTCTGGCGGGATTGTCCTCAACATTCGGGGCGGCCCTTAATCCTTTGGTCCAGATATTTAAACCGGTGTCCCCGCTGGCCTGGTTGCCTATTGTGACCATGGTTGTCAGTGCTTTGTATGTCAGTGAAGATCCACTGTTTGAAAAATCTTTCATCACATCGGCCATTACAGTGACGTTATGTTCCTTGTGGACCACCCTGATTAACACATCCATTGGTGTGGCGTCCGTGGATAAGGATTTGGTCAATGTGGGACGTGTGTTGAAATTATCAACCATGGTTAAAATCCGTAAACTGATCATTCCTTCGGCCTTGCCTTATATGTTTACAGGCATGCGCCTGTCCCTGGGCGTGGGTTGGATGGTTTTGATTGCCGCGGAAATGCTGGCACAAAACCCGGGTCTTGGAAAATTTGTCTGGGATGAATTCCAGAATGGTTCTTCCAGTTCACTGGCCAAAATCATGGTGGCGGTGCTGACCATTGGTATCATCGGCTTTTTATTGGACCGGCTGATGCTGGCCCTGGAAACCATGGTTGCCAAACGTTCACAGCTGTAAACAGGAGTCGACGATGAGTCACTTAGAGTTAAAAGATGTCTCCCTGTCTTATGGCAAAGGCAAAGATAAACATGAAGTCTTGAATGATATTAACCTGTCCATCAAAAAAGGCGAATTTCTGGCCATGGTCGGGTTTTCCGGCGCAGGCAAAACCTCGCTGATTTCCCTGATGGCCGGACTGATCAAACCTGATCAGGGCACCATCCAAATGAACGGGGAAAAGATCGACGGACCGGATCCTGACCGGGGTGTGGTTTTTCAGAATTATTCCCTGATGCCCTGGCTGACGGTGGAAGGTAATATTGCCCTGGCTGTGGATAGTGTTTTCAAAAAAGAAAACAAAAGCGAACGGGCCCAAAGGGTAAGTCGCTATATCGATATGGTGGGTTTAAGTCATGCCCGGGACCGCAGACCCCATGAGTTGTCCGGTGGCATGCGTCAGCGTGTTGCGGTGGCCAGGGCTTTGGCGATGAATCCGGATATCTTGCTGTTGGATGAGCCATTGTCTGCGTTGGATGCGCTGACACGGGCCAAGCTGCAGGATGAGTTGGAAGTCATTCGAGCAAAAGACAAAAAAACCATCATTCTGATCACCAATGACGTGGATGAGGCGTTGTTATTAGCCGACCGGATTATTCCTTTAACACCTGGTCCAAAAGCCACCTTGGGCCCTGCCTTTGATGTGAAAATTGCCCGGCCGCGTTTGCGCTCTGCCATGAATAAGAATAATGATTTCATTCAATTGCGGGCGAATGTGACGAGTTTTCTGATTGAGGCTCAAAAACAGGTTGAAGATACCAAACAAGCAAGTCAGTTATCTATCCCAACGTTACGGCCGATTGACCTGGGTAAGGCACCTAAGGCTTATATGGAGGCCTCTGCCAGTTTGGAACAAGACCGTTATGTGGAATTCTCCCAGGTCCAGAAAGTATATCCGACGCCTTCCGGTCCTTTGACCGTGGTGGACGGATTTGATCTGAAAATGAAACAGGGTGAGTTCATCACGCTGATTGGTCATTCCGGCTGCGGCAAATCAACGGTTCTGAATATGGTTGCCGGGCTCACGGATGTTTCTGGTGGCGGTATTGTGCTGGATAACCGCGAGGTGGTTACCACGGGTCCTGACCGGGCGGTGGTTTTTCAGGCACCCAGCCTGATGCCCTGGCTCACGGCGGCGCAGAATGTCGCCTTGGGGGTGAACCGCGTGTATCCTTTTGCCTCGGCGGCGGAACGCCGTGATGTGATTGAATATTATCTGGACCGTGTGGGGCTTGGGGATGCAATGCATAAGCCCGCTGCGGAAATGTCCAGTGGCATGCGCCAACGTGTGGGTATTGCCCGGGCCTTTGCTTTGTCTCCTAAATTACTGTTGCTGGATGAACCTTTCGGCATGTTGGATAGCCTGACACGCTGGACTTTGCAAGAGGTCCTGATGGATGTCTGGAGCCATACCAAGGTAACGGCGATCTGTGTGACCCATGATGTGGACGAAGCCATCCTGTTGGCCGACCGCTGTGTCATGATGAGCAATGGTCCCCATGCGAAAATCGGTAATATCATGGATGTGGATATGCCCAGACCGCGCCGGCGCAAGGACCTGGTCAATCATCCGGAATATTATCGTTATCGGGAAGAACTTTTGACCTTCCTGGAAGAATATGAACATGGCGATCCTGAGCCCACTAATGGTTCCGAGGATAACTTAAAGGATGATGAAGAAAAGTCTGCGGCATAGATGACGGAAGAGTATCTCAATATTCTGGTGATTGATGAAGATCCAATGCGCGGGGCATTATTGGAAAATGCCCTCGTCGAAGCCGGCTACAGCCATGTGGTGACGTTGCGTACGACTATAAATCTTGCGCAACGTATTGTGGCCATGGAACCGGATGTGGTGATTATTGATTTGCAAAACCCGGACCGGGATACTCTGGAAAGTATGTTTCAGATTACAAAATCCGTCAAAAAACCCATTGCGATGTTTGTGGACCAGTCAGATCGGGACATGACCCGCCGGGCGGTGGAGGCCGGGGTCAGTGCCTATATTGTCGATGGGTTATCCCGCGAAAGGATTCAGCCAGTGGTGGATGTGGCCATCTCCCGTTTTGAAAGTTTCCACACATTGTTACGGGAACGGGATGAAGCCCGCACAGCTCTGGCCGATCGCAAGCAAATTGAAAAAGCCAAAGGTTTATTGATGAAACACCGCCAGATCACTGAAGAAGAAGCCTATGGCTTATTGCGCAAAGCCGCTATGCAAAACAGCCGCAAGATCACTGAAATAGCGACCAGCGTCATCACGGCGTATGAGCTGGATTTAAAGTAAGGACGGGGTGATGGAAGAAAATAAAAATCAAATTAATATTGGTTTTATGGCCCTGACTGATTGCGCCCCCGTTATCGTGGCTAAAGAATTGGGGTTTGACCGTCAGAATGATCTGGTTCTTAATCCGGTGAAATTATCTTCCTGGTCAGCCCTGCGGGACCATCTGGCTTTTGAAAAGCTGGAATGTGCCCATATGTTGGGCGGTCTGGCGCTGGCCATGCATGTGGGATTAAGTGGCCTGCAGACGGAAATCCGCGTGCCGTTGCTTTTGGGTCGTGGCGGCAATGCCATCACCATTTCCAATGCCCTGTATGACGAAGCACTTGAAGCTAAGGATCAGGCGGAAGAATTGCCTTCCAGATCGGAATCCGCAAAATTACTAAAGCCGGTTATTCAGGATCGGCGCCGCAGGGGCCTTCCGCCCCTCAAGCTGGCGGTGGTGCATGTTTTTTCCAGCCATCATTATGAACTCAGGTCCTGGTTGGCTCATGGGGACATTGACCCGGATCATGATCTGGAAATTATCGTTATTCCACCACATCGTATGATAGAGGCTCTTAAAAATGGCCATGTTGATGGTTATTGTGTTGGCGAGCCCTGGGGACAATTGGCGGCGGAAGCGGGGCTTGGCCGTATCATGACCGTTAAAGCGGATTTATATCCCGATAATTCTGAAAAAGTTCTGGCATTACGTCATGCTTGGTGTGTTGGCCATCCCGAAGAGCTGGCCGCTTTGGTGGATGTCTTGTCGGCGGCCATGTCATGGTGTGCAGACCCGGAAAATCATTCGGAACTGGCCTATCTTTTGTCTTTGCCACATTACCTAGGTGTTGATCATGATGTGATCCTTCAGGCATTGAAATGTATGCCGTTATTATCTCAGGGTACACCCCCGGAATTCATCGATCAATATATCAGTTTTGATGCGGACGGATTGGCTTTCCCCGATCAAAAACATGCCTTGTGGTTATATGCGCAAATGCGCCGTTGGGGTCAGGTCGGACCGGTCCTAGAAGACAGTGTATGCGAAGTGTTTGATCCATCCACCATAGAACGGAATATTAAATATTCCGGCGATAAAAAATTCTCTTCTGGCAATGATTCACAACTTGCCAGTTTTGACGGCATAACCTTCAACAGTACCGATGTGGAAGGTTATCTGAAACAATTTGCAATCGGTAATCTGGTATAAATTCTAGCATTTTACCACGTGCCAATGGCGGCACTTCTTCTGACAGAAACCATAACAGGACCAATGAAGGTTACCCCGTAGAATTTCTATGGGCCGTTATTTTATGACTTTGAAAATTGATAAAATTCCAAGAGGAAAGACACATGAAAAAATCTTCAAGAAACAGCCTGATGACATTTGGGGCCGTGATATGTTCCATATCCATTCTTCATACTTCTGTAGTGGCAGAAGAAATCGACAACCTGGGGGACTTTTTTACCAAAGGGGATCTCTCTCTTAACCTAAGGTACCGTCTGGAGCTTGTTGATCAGGATAATGCCCTGGAAGATGCCACGGCCTCTACCTTGCTGACCAAGCTGGGGTATAAAACAGCAACCTATCAGGGTTTCCAGGCGGGTCTGGAATTCACTAATACAGCGCGTCTTGGACCAAACGATTTCAACAGTACGGTGAATGGTCAGGCTGGTTTTTCAGTGGTGCCGGACCCTGAATTAACCGAAGTTAATCAGGCTTACTTAAGCTACAAACATAAAATGGGTAGTTTGAAAGCAGGTCGTTATGGCATCAACCTGGATAATCAGCGGTTTGTCGGGACAGTGGGTTTCCGTCAGAACGACCAAACATTTGATGCCTTTACCGGCACAGTTACGCCTGCCAAAGACCTGACGGCCAGTTATTCGTACGTTTACAACGTCAATACCATCTTCGGCAAAGACAGCCCCAATGGTGACCGGGACAGTAATATCCATCTGTTGAATGCCAGTTACGCCGGTTTGCCGTTTGGTAAAATTACAGCCTATGCCTATTTGATGGAATTTAACGATACCCAGACCTTGTCGAATAATACATTTGGTATCCGCTTTGCGGGTAAGACCAAGGTTTCTAACCAGATCAAAGTCGGTTACACACTAGAGTATGCCTCCCAAAGCGAAGGCGGCGATAGCCCGTTGGATTATTCTGCCGATTATTTCCATGGGGCGGCGAATGTTTCAACCCGTGGTCTGACAGTGGGTGTGGCCTATGAATTCCTGGGTTCTGATGAGGGCACGGCCAGTTTTGCTACGCCATTGGCCACATTACATAAATTCAATGGGTGGGCAGATGTCTTTTTGGGCGGCACTCTCAGCCCGGCCAACCTGACAAACGGTCTTCAGGACTTGTCTTTTTCAGCGGCCTATAAAGTGCCTGGAGAAACTGCTCTGGCTGGATTGGTGCTGAAAGTGATTTATCATGATTTCAGATCGGATGTCGGCGATATTGATTATGGTTCTGAGTGGGATTTACTAATCAGCAAAAAAATCAATAAATACCTCAGTGCATCTATAAAAGCAGCTTTCTATTCTGCGGACAGTTTCGGAGTAGATACAGACAAAATCTGGTTAACCATCGCGGCAAAGTTTTAGCCTGCATTGTCTCTTTCATTGCCCTATTTTATAAGTATTGCAGATGCTTATGTAGGGCAATAAGCACCTCTTGTTGAGCCAAGGCTATATAGTCGATAAGATCAGTTAAAAAGTATTGAGGTGTTTTCGGCTAAAGTTGCTGTGGTTTTATATTGATTTGATGCGCCAAAGGCACGCACTTTTGCGAGCACGTCTTGATGAAAAATTAAAATCATTTAATATCAATAGGATAAGAAGGTACTAATCAGGCTCGCAACCTGAAGGTAGTAGGTTCAAATCCTACCCAAAAAACCAATTTCAAAAGGCCAGTGATCCGTCGGACTGCTGGCTTTTTTGATATGGATTTTGTGGGATTAGGAATTGACCCTTATAAAACGGGCCAAAAGGCTGTGTTACCGGTTCCTTCGAAGCGCAAGCGAAGTGACGAACCGCAATGTGGTGAGACTAATCCTAACTCTAAACGAGTTAGCCTTTCTATCCAACTGAAGTAGAAGTTTTTATTTTTTAGTGTTGCTTAATTGATTTCTATTTATGATTGGGATCGGAAAATGAGGCGGTATGTTAGCGTAACAAAATTAAGCTATTTTAGCACTCTTGGTATTTTTATCCCTGAGAACGGGCACAAGCAGTAAAACTGATTACGGTGAAAACCTTTGTCGATACGGCAGAGAAATATGTTTCTGAATATCAGATCATCACCGAAGGTACCAGAAACCCCATTTATGTAAAGGGCAATAAACGGCGATTGGAGAATTATTTAATCCCTTTCTTCTGCAAGAAAGGCTTCTCACAAATTACCACTGGTCTGGTACAGGAATATCAATTTATCGCCAGACCTATTCTATTGAACGATTATACCATACAAACATACAAGTGTCCCGACCCGCAAAAAATACTATGCATTAGGAAATCGTTACTTGACGGCAGGTACTTAAGACGGCTCTTCGTCATAGTTGACTTAGTCACCTGCCTGATTTATCGCGCCCTATAAAACAGCCAAGAAAATCAGCCATCGGGCTTGGTTCTCGAAAGAAGAATACAAACAGTTTTATGAAGCTACCAGAGACCGTGTCCGTCATCCGAAACAGCCGCAACATCAAGCGGGCAATGAGAATTTCCATGATTTTATTCTGTTTATGGCTAATATAGGCTCTGGCCCGATGAAGCCTATAAGCTGTAGTATAGGGACATATCCATCATAGATGACGAGCAACTGGGCCTTATATATCCTGCCCGCATCACGTTGGAAAAAGACTTTATCACCGTGCGTGGCAAAGACGCAAATCTCTCCCCCAGCATGTCCTTAAGCGCCGAGATCAAAACCGGCAAACGTCGCCTCATAGAGTTTATTCTTTCGCCACTGCTGAGATACAAAGACGAGAGCATGCGCGAGAAATAAATTAGATATGATTCATATAATAAAGTAGAATGTAGTATGCTTATCATCTTACCTATAGGTTGTATTGTTATTGAATATTTTATTGACGGAAATTAAAGATAATGATACTTGTTAGCTCTAATATTTAGGGGAAATATTTATACGACTTTATCATTAAAGACGTGCTTTGGGGGCCTTTCAGTAAATAATTTCTACTCATGTGAACTTTAAGAATCATCTTTTGGTTCACGCTCGAAAACTCTCTTAGCCAGTCTATTTTTCAGGTTTCATGAGGTCATTTTCAATTTTAGAAAATGGGCGGGTATTTACACAGGAGAGTTCCAGATGAGCACAACAGAGTTTTTAGTTAACACCACGACTTACAGCAGCCAGTATACCCCGACCAGTACCCGTCTTGATGATGGCGGCTTTGTCGTAATTTGGCAATCTTATGGTCAATCTGGTTCGAACTACACAATATATGGTCAGCGTTATGATGCTAACGGTCAGCCGTCTGGGACCGAATTTTTGGTATCAGAGAACCACAATGGTACACAAGACCAGCCTGTGGTAGCAGCTCTTCAGAATGGTGGTTTTGTGGTTAGCTGGCGCGGGGATTCTTCTGTAACGGGTGGTAAAGAGATTTTTGCCCGTCGTTTTGATAATAACAATCAATATGTTGGTGCTGAGGTTCAGGTGAATACATCAATAAACCTTGGTTACGGTATACTTGATCAACAAGATCCTCATATTTTATCGCACGCGAATGGTGATTATACGATATTCTGGGAGTCTACGCATACATCAACATATCAGCATATCTACAGTCAGCGTTATGACGCCAATGGTCAGGCAATTGGTACAGAGACACTGGTCAATAATGCTGCTTCCAGCCAATATGAAGTCGATACTACAGAACTTAATGATGGCAGCTATATTGTGACATGGCGGGCTTATGTAGGTCAGGATATTTATTTCCAGCATTTTGATGCGAATGGTAATGCTTTGGGGTCACAAGTTCAGGCCAACGGTCCTTATGTCGGTATGCAATTAAATCCATCAGTAACGGCATTGACGGGTGGAGGTTTTGTTCTGGTTTGGCAATCTGAAGGGCAGGATGGAAATAGTGGCGGTATTTATGGCCAGTTATATGACAGTAATGCAAACGCAATGGGTAGCAATTTCCAGGTTAATTCGACCACAGCCAATGATCAGGAACTTCCCTCGGTCACATCACTAAATGACGGTGGTTTTGTTGTTGCCTGGGAGTCAATGTACCAAGATGGCAGCAACGACGGTATCTATGCTCAACGTTTTGACTCATCTGCAATAACAATAGGGTCAGAATTTCGCATCAACGACCATACAAATCAATTACAAGCGTATGTGAATTTGGATACGTTAGATGATGGAAGTTTAATTGCAACTTGGCATTCATACAATCAGGATGGCAGCGGTTATGGCGTTTACTCAAAAATATATAATGAGACAGACTTGCCTCAGCCACCTGCACCAACTCCGCCGCCGCCAGTAGGTGATGGCACTGCTGAATTTCAAATTAATACTTATACAAATAGCAGCCAATATGATCCGATCAGTACCCGTCTAGATGATGGCGGTTTTGTCGTAATTTGGCAGTCTTATAGCCAATCAGGATCAGATTATACCATCTATGGGCAACGCTATGATATATATGGCCAGCCTTCGGGGACAGAGTTTTTAGTTTCGGAAAATTCTGTTGGAACACAAGACCAGCCAGCGGTTGCAGCCTTGCAAGGTGGAGGATTTGTTGTTAGCTGGCGCGGGGATTCTGCTGTAACGGGGGGTAGAGAGATTTTTGCACGCCGTTTTGATAACAACAATCAGTATGTCGGACCTGAAGTTCAGGTGAATACGTCCACTGGGAATCCACTTAGTGTTCATGACCAACAGGACCCACATATTTTGTCACATTCCAATGGCGATTACACTATTTTCTGGGAATCCACGCATAACGGCGTTGCTCAACATATTTATAGCCAGCGTTACAATGCCAATGGGTTTCCTATGGGTAATGAGACCCTTGTGACGCAATTATCTTCCAGTCAATATGAGATTGATGTGACTGAACTGGCTGATGGCACATATATCGCCAGTTGGCGGGAATATAATGGGCAGGATATTTATTTTCGACAATTCGATGTAAATGGAAATGCAATCGGTGCAGAGATCAAAGCGAATGGGTCCTACGTCGGTATGCAATGGAATCCATCTGTGACGGCACTGACCGGTGGTGGTTTTGTTCTGGTCTGGCAGTCAGAAGGTCAGGATGGCGATGATGGCGGCATTTACGGCCAGTTATACGACAGTAACATGAGCGCCGTTGGTGGTAACTTCCAGGTTAATTCAACAACCATTAATGATCAGGAATTTCCGTCGGTCACTTCAATGAGTGATGGCGGGTTCCTGGTGGCGTGGGAATCGATCTATCAAGATGGCAGTCATGATGGGACCTACGCCCAGCGTTTTGATGTGAATGGTACAGCCGTAGGTAATGAATTCCGTTTGAATGAACACACGAATGGCGATCAGTTCTTCATTAATTTAGACACCTTAGATGATGGCCGAATAATCGCTACTTGGACGTCTTACCAGCAAGACGGAAACAGTTATGGTGTTTTCGGTAGAATGTATGATGAAGATCTTAACCCCATTGGCCCTCTCACAAATATTGCACCGGTGGCCCATGATGATTTTGTTACAGGTGATGAAGATACACAAATTACCGGAAATCTGCTGAGTAATGATACTGATTATGAAAATAACCAGCTCTTTATGGCGAATGGTTTTATTGGTGCTTTCTCTACCGATCATGGCAGTATTACGGTTTTTGGTAATGGTGATTATATTTACACCGGCAATCAAGACTTTAATGGCGTTGACACATTCCAGTATCGTGCCTTTGATGGTACTGATGAAAGTGACTTGGCAACACTCACGATCACAGTAAATCCAGTTAATGATCCC
>JGI12316J15310_10000697_pt43 | contig 11269 bp, 12 predicted proteins | sample MarCyaLeptolynsp_FD_15310 | JGI IMG/M metagenome (IMG submission 15310)
AAGAAGGCGTGGTCCAGATCAAGGATCTGGAGGAAGGCAAGCGCCTGTCCATGGATATTGCCGACAACCAGGCATGGCGGGAAGCCCGTCCGGCTCAGGTCACGGTCCCGACCGCGGAAATTGTCGCAACGGTCCGGTCGATCCTGGAGAGCCAGGCGCAAGACCGGCAACAGGCATGACCCGCTCCAAGGCCGATAAACTGGACGGGCTGATCGCGCTTCTCGAAGGCGCGGGTCACGTGATGACCGACTGCCCAGTTCTGGTGCCCGCGGAAACCGTGCTCGATCTTGTCGGACCTTTGACCCGGGGACGCCTTTATCTGACCTCGGGAATCGGCGGACGCGAGTTTTGCCTGCGTCCGGAATTCACGATCGCCATTGCCCAGGCCCATATCAAGTCCGGATCTCCGGAGCGGCTGGCGCATTACGGATATTGCGGCCCGGTATTCCGCAAGCGTCCAACGGGAACCGGAGAATTCCTGCAGGCCGGCGCCGAATCGATCGGGCGGACGGACGGCGCGGAGGCGGACGCCGAGATGGCGCTTCTGGCGTGGAAAGCCTGCGCGATCTTCGGTGTGCAACCGCAAACGATTTTCGGGGACCAAGCGGTTTTCACGTCGATCCTGACAGCGCTCGATCTGCCGTCGGTCTGGCACAGGCGCCTGCTTGCGGCATTCGGCGACAGCGCACGCCTGGACGAGACATTGACCCAAATGGAATCGGGCCTTGAAACCGCAGAAAACGGGACCCGCAACAGATTTGCCGGACTGGGCCGATTGGACAGTGCATCGGCCACCGCCATCGTCGAGGAATTGATCGATGGTGCGGGGTCGGCAAAAATCGCCGGGCGCGGCGTCGACGATATTGCCGGGCGGCTCCTGGAAAAGGCGCGGTTGGTCGAACACGGACCGGCAATGCCGGAGAAGGCGCGCGTCATCAGGCAATACCTGAATATCGATTGCGCGCTCGCCGAGGCCGAAGAACGCATTGCCGGGTTTGCCGCTACGCATCACATCGATCTGTCCGGCGAACTGGCGATCTTCACGCGCCGATGCGCGGTCATTCAATCGGCCGGCGACGTCACGGGCCCGGTTCGTTTCCAGGCGTCTTTCGGCCGGCAGCTGGATTATTATACCGGCTTCATCTTCGACATTTTCGACGCGTCTCACGTACGCGCCGAGCCGGTTTGCGGCGGCGGCCGCTACGATGGTCTGACCGAACGCCTGGGCGCAGAGGCGGCGGTCCCCGCCGTCGGCTTCTCGCTCTGGCTCGACCGTCTCCTGGGAGAGGACATGGCATGAGCGCTCCCCTGATAATCGCAATTCCCTCCAAGGGCCGCCTGCAGGACAATACCAGCGCGTTTTTCGAGCGGGCCGGACTGATCGTCGAACGTCCCGGCGGCGCGCGCAACTACCGGGGCCGGTTCAAGGGCGTCGACAATATCGAGATCGCGTTTCTGTCAGCCTCGGAAATATCCAGCGAACTCGCCGCGGGCGCGGTCCATCTGGGCATAACCGGGCTTGACCTGGTCCATGAGAAAATGCCGGACCGATCCGATCGCGACGCCAATATCCATGCCATTCTGCCGCTGGGCTTCGGTTATGCCGATGTGGTGCTTGCGGTTCCCGACAAGTGGATCGACGTGGAGACGATGTCCGATCTCACCGACGTCGCCCTGGATTTTCGGACAAACCACAAGGCCCGGCTGCGGATCGCCACGAAATACATCAATCTTGCCAACGCCTTTTTTGCCGAAAAGGGGTTCACCGACTATCGGATCGTCGACAGTCTCGGTGCCACGGAAGGCGCCCCGGCAGCCGGTGCGGCTGAAGTGATCATCGACATCACGACAACCGGCTCGACCCTGCGCGCCAATGATCTTCGTGTCCTGCGCGACGGGGTCATCCTGAAATCGGAAGCCCATCTCATGGCGGCCAAGACCGCGCGATGGTCGGAGACGACCCTTGCCGCTGCCCGGGAAATGCTTTTGCGGGTCGAAGCGGAAAAAACCGCCCGCGGCCTGAAACTCCTGACGATTGCGGGGCCCCTCGACGCGGACCTGAAAGCCGCGCTGGAAAACAACCATTCCTGTCGGTTCCCGTTTGACGCCGGGGCCGGTGGAGCAATGCTGCTGCATTGCCCCAAAAACGCCCTGTTTGATGTTGTAAACACGCTGCGAGACAACGGCGTCGCGGACATTGCCGTGTCGCACCCGGATTACGTGTTCACACCGGGCGATTCCCTGTTCGAAGCCCTGAAGAGTGCGGTTCCGAATTCCCGATGAATGTCCGCAAGAGGGTCTGTTCGCCGTTCCTGGAACCGCTTTGGACGTCAGCGCTCATCTGGCCCCGCCTTCCGGCTCCTTCGGCAAAGGTTCGGTTAACGACGTTTCGAAACCTGAAATTTGCAAGTCCAGCATAAGGTCGGACGCAACCCGCGGTCTTTGCCAAGCCCGATCGAGCCCCTGCGCTTGACCGGAATTGCGGCCGTACGGGCCTGATCGCCAGGGGGCCGGCATGGACATACACAGACTGACAAACGCGATCGGAGACCGGTCGATCGCCGTCGTCATTCCCAGCTACAATGCGGGCCTGTCGATCGCTTCGGTGGTGATCGGATTCCAAAAAGCGCTTCCCGGTGCGGATATCATCGTGTTCGACAATGGTTCCGACGACAATACCGCGCATATGGCCCGCGCCGCCGGCGCCCGGATCGTCCATGAAGCCAAGCGCGGCAAGACCGATGTCATCAGCCGTATCGTTCGTGACGTCGATTCCGACCTTGTCGTCATGGCGCGTGCCGACGGTGCCCATGATCCGGCACTGGCCCCGACACTTGTCGGAGAGCTCATCAGGACCGGGTCCGACATGGCTGTCGGCGTGCGCGCAGACATCAAAACCAGCAGCGGCGCGGCTGCCAATCGTCTGTTCCAAGCCCTGCTCGGGCCCACATTCACCGATATCTTTTCCAGTTACAGAGTGTTTACGCGGCGCTTCATGAAATCGTTCCCCGTGACCGCGCCACGGCTCGACATCCTGGCGGAAATGTCCGTGCATGCCTGCGCGTTGCGCATGCCGATCTGTGAGGTGATCATGGACCGTGAACCCGCTAGGGAAGGTCTGACAGCAATTCCGGAAAGCGGAGCCGATCCGTTGCCGACATGCTCCTTGTTCTTGAAAGCGTTCGAAGCCATTCGCCCGGCGAGGTTTTACGCGTTGATTGCCGCCATCATCGCCGGAGCCGGCATAGCCCTGTCCGCACCGACCATTCCGGAGATCCTGACGACGAGCGGGGCCTCAGGAACCGCAGCGCCTGTGCTGGCAACTGCCATCGTCTCGACCGGTATGATTCTCGCCGCCCTGCTTGTCAGCGGATGCGGCCTGATCCTCGACAGGATCAGACAATGTGCAATTGAACAAAGACGGGTGACGTATCTCTCACTGGCGGGGTTTGGCCCGGCGGCAAGTCCGGCTGACAGCCGAATTACCGAAACCGATTGCGGTCTTGGTGATCTCGAGAGGTCACGGACCGCAGGTCGCCGCGGTCTTCCGGCGTCAGCGAACGCCGCGTAGTCCGGACGCTCCACCGATCATGCCCGGCCCAGCGCTTCGCGCCTGACCGCGGCCCGCAAATCCTCGACCGCGTCGCGTTGGGCACAGCCTTCCACGTGATCATTTACCAATCCCATTGCCTGCATGAATGCATACATGGTCGTCGGCCCGACAAACGACCAGCCGCGTTTTTTCAGATCCTTGGACAGGGCCGTTGATTCCGGCGTTTTGGTCAAGCTGGCGAGTGTTGCCCGGTCGAACTTTTTCGGCCGGTCCGAAGGCGCCGGTTCAAATCGCCAGAAATAGGCCGCAAGCGAGCCGAACTCGTCCTCAAGCTCGATTGCCCGCCTGGCATTGTTGATGGTGGAGACGATCTTTCCCCGGTGCCGGACGATGCCGGCGTCCTGAAGGAGACGGGCGATGTCATCGTCGCCGAATTCCGCCACCGCGCGGCAATCGAAGTCGGAGAAGGCCGCGCGAAAATTCTCGCGCTTGCGCAGAATCGTCAGCCAGGACAATCCGGACTGAAACCCCTCCAGACAGATCTTTTCAAACAATCTTGTGTCGTTGGTTACCGGGCGCCCCCATTCCAGGTCATGGTAGGAGACATAATCCTCGACATCGCCGCACCAGAAACAGCGCGGCTGGCCGTCAGCCCCCATTGTCAAACCATCTTCCGTGCCCATACCGGAGTCCTCTTTCCGCGAATCGCTTTTTTGGAAACAGGACTATATACCGAACCCTCCGAACAGTTTGGCAGCAGGAAGCATTGCAAATGAAGGAAGATCAGTTGAACAGGGCGTCAATGTCGTCCTGGCTGGCAACGTCGGTCTGACCTTCCAATGCAGGACCATTGAGCAGGGCTTCGTCGCCTTCACGGCGCAGTTCGTCGACGATTTCAACGTCCTTGAAGCCTTCGATGCCGCCCCAGATATCCATCATGCGCATGATCCGGTCCTCAATGAAGCGCAAGGTGTTCACGACCTTGGTGATGCGCTGGCCGGTAAGATCCTGAAAGTTGCACGATTCGAAAATCTGAACGACCTGATCCTGGATATCGACGGCGAGCCCCTGATCGTCGCGGTTGAGCAGGGCGGAAAGCGTACCCGCGCGGTCGTCGATCATCTCGGCAGCGGTCAGGATCTTCTCGGTCGCGGTTTCGGTTCCGATCACGACCGCGTCGAGTTCGTCGGTGACCCGGTTCATGTCGTCACCTTCGAAACCGGAAACGTGCAGCGACGCGATTTCCCGCTTTGTCTTGCTGATCGACTCGTAGATCTCGTCCAGTTCCTTCTTCAGCGGGGCAACCTGGGCCATCTCCGCCTTCAGTTCATCAAGCAGGGTCTTCTGCAGGTCGACGGTCACCGCTTGCGGCGATCCGCTTGCACCATTCGCGACCATCGATTTGATAGCTGCCAGTTCCTTCATGACCTCGGCATAGCCGGCACCATTGTCACGCTGGGGAACGGCAATCGGTTTTGCGTCCGTGGTCCCGCTGAACCGTTCTACCCGAAATGGTCTTCTCAATGCCGACATGATTGTGGAGCCCCGCTCTAATAACACAGCGGACGTTACCCCGGCTTTCGTTAAGGAATTGCTTCATTAATGAATAAACAAACCAAATTACCGATCAAAACCATCATGTTAGCGAAAATTACCAACACCTGGCTCGAAAAAGTTAACCAATTGTTAAGCTAGAGTTTGACCGAGACAGCGGGCGCGATAATGTGCGGTATCCCGCTGAATTAATGTATCGAGTGAAGTCCGTGCGTCCGAGATTCCTTACCTGTGTAATGCTTTTATGCTGCGGTTTCGTGGCCGCGAGCGCCGAAGCCGCTTCTGCCGCGGATCGGACCGGAAAAGGGTCCGGTGCAACCCCCGATCGTCTTGTTTTCGGGTTTCTGCAGACCGTATTCGGAACCGAACACGACAAGGGATGGTGGTTCTCCGGGGCCAACCGGGTTAAGAAGTATACGGTTCCCGTGCGTTTTTATGTTCACAACCGGTCGCGCAAGGACCGCCGGCGCGCCGCGGCTGCCTTTGTTGGAACGTTGTCATCCCACATTCCGGGATTCAGCGGATCCATGGCCGCCTCGCCGCAAAATGCGAACTTTCACCTGTTCATCGTCGATCGCAAGGATTTTCGCAAAACGGTCGTCCGCGAAGCCGGCCTGCGTCCCGCGGCGGTGAAGAACGCGGAATGTCTCGTTCACATCTGGTTCGGACGCAATGGTATCTCCGAATCCCGTGCCGTCATCGTATCGGACGGGGGCGAACACCTTTTCAAACGCTGCCTGGTCGAGGAAGTGCTGCAGGGCCTGGGTCCAATCAATGACAGCCGCGACCTGCACGAAAGCGTCTTTAACGACTATTCCCGCCACAACAGCCTGACCGCGTTCGACCGTTCCCTGATGCGCATGCTCTACCATCCTGCAATCAAGCCCGGAATGGGCCGCCGTGATGTTGTCGAGGTTTTGCCAAAAGTGATGGCCGATCTGAAATTATCGCGTTAACGAATCAGCAACCAATGATGTAAGCTTTTCATTTACTCAAAATATAAAGAAAATAATTACTCTAATTTTATGCTTGTTGGTAAGGTTAATTTCGAAATTCAAATTTTATCTTCTATTTTAAACAATCCGATTCACCTTTTCTACGAACGTCTCGAATAAGCATAGATCAACAGCGGGTCATTCCACGTCGGATATTAGGACACGACCGAATGTCCGCGTGTGATGATTTGGCGAAACGTATCGAGGACGTCGATGAAGTATCTAAGCATTTTCTTGGCGACGGCGCTGGTCGCCGTTGCGGGCGCCGGTCAGGCGATGGCGAATTCCAGCCGGGTCAATCCGCCGCCGATCGTCCTGAGCCCGAACCTGACATCACCGTGGGTGAACCAGTTGCAGCCGGGATACAAACTGCGCAAGAAGCGGACACGGAAACGGTCAATCTTCACGCGGGAACGACGGTCGCCGAGCAGCCGCCGAAAACGCCAGAGATCCCTGACATCGAGTCATAATCGCGCCGCGCAGCCGGTTCGCGCACAACAGAGCACACAAAGGCAGATCGCCCCGCAATTCCTGCCGACCGTCGTCGACTATCCGACGAAACACAAGCCGGGGACCGTGATCATCGATACAGCGGCGCGACATCTCTATCTTGTGGAGGCCAACGGACGCGCCCGCCGCTACGGCGTCGGCGTCGGCAAACAAGGGTTTTCCTGGACGGGCACGGAACGCATCACCCGCAAGGCGGAATGGCCGGCATGGCGCCCGCCGGCGGCGATGATCGCACGCGAAAAACGCAAGGGCCGGCACCTGCCGAAATACATGCCCGGCGGCCCCAACAATCCGCTTGGCGCGCGCGCGCTTTATCTGGGCTCGACCCTCTACCGCATCCACGGGTCGAACCAGCCCTGGTCGATCGGGCACGCGGTGTCGTCCGGCTGCATCCGCATGCGCAACGAAGACGTGACCGATTTCTACAATCGTGTCGGCGTCGGAACCAAGGTGGTGGTTTTGTAAATTCCGAGAGTGCGGTCCGCGCGCAGGCCGGCCGCACGTCCCGACTGCCAATCAAAAGGCGTCAAAAAGCAGGAACGGCGGCGAAAGCAAAGCTTTTGCCGCCGTAACCTTTTGCGGCCCGGCCAAGCACGTCCGCATCTTCTGCCATCCCCATACCGGCATATTGTCCAAGCAAAGCCTCCGGCGCGCAATCGTCGTTGCCACGGCAACGAAAGTCCTTATCCGAAAAGTTTGACCTTCGGCCATTTTGCACCCGCTCCTAATGCGATATCACTTTGACGGACAAATCGCCACGATCGATGGATCCGATGCGGCGCAGCAGGGAGAACCGCATGTCCGAAAAACCTGTGATATTGGTGACGCGACGCCTGACCGACGCCGTTCAGGCCCGCCTGCAACGGGATTACGATGCGATCCTCAATCCGCAGGACCGGGTTTTTACCCCGGCCGAACTGATCGAGAAATGCCAGAACGTCGATGCGGTGCTGCCCTGTCACTCGGAACACTTTTCCGCCGATGTCATTGCCGCGCTGCCGGACCGGCTCAAGGTCATCGCCAACCATTCGGTCGGTGTCGATCACGTCGATCTTGAAGCCGCCGCCTCGCGCGGCATCGTGGTGACAAACACGCCGGACGTGTTGTCGTCGGCGACTGCCGAGATCGCGATTTTATGCATGCTCGGCGCGGCGCGGCGCGCCAGCGAAGGCGACCAGATGGTGCGTCAGAACCGTTGGGACTTCTGGAGCCCCGCCTTCATGGTCGGCGTTGAAACGACGGGCAAGAAACTCGGGATTATCGGCATGGGCCGGGTCGGCCGCGTGATGGCGAAACGAGCCCGCGGTTTCGACATGGAAGTGCACTATCACGGTCGCAACCGGCTGCCGGCGGATCTGGAACAGGGCGCGATCTTTCATGCCGTGCTCGACGACATGCTGCCGCAGGTCGACGTCCTGTCCCTGCACTGTCCGACCACACCGGACACGGTCGGCATCATGAACGCACGGACTTTCGCGCTCCTGCCGGACGATGCGATTTTCGTCAACACGGCCCGCGGCGCACTGGTGGACGAGGCGGCGCTGATCGACGCTCTGAAATCAGGGAAATTGTTTGCCGCCGGTCTCGACGTCTATAGCGACGAGCCCGGCGGCAATCCGGAGCTTTCAAAACTGCCGAACGTATTCATGCTGCCGCATATCGGGTCGGCGACCCGCGAGACCCGCGATGCCATGGGCTTCCGCGCCATCGACAATCTCGACGCCGTATTTGCCGGCCGCGAACCCGGCGACCGCGTCGCTTAGGGCTTTTCACTGTTCCCAGAAATCAACCGAGGCCATCATGTCGGACGTTATTCTCCACAATTACCCGCAATCCCCGGTGGCCGAAAAAGTGCGCGTTGCGCTCGGCATCAAGGGTCTTTCCTGGCGCTCTGTCGAAATTCCGAGGATCCCGCCGAAACCCATGCTGACCAAATTGACCGGCGGTTACCGCCGCACGCCGGTCATGCAGATCGGCGCGGACATCTATTGCGACAGCCAGTGCATCATGCGCGAGCTGGATCGCCGCTTCCCGGAACCTCCCCTATGTCCCGGCGGGGCCGACGGCATGGCATGGGGCGTCACGCGGTGGACCGACGGGCCACTGTTCGATCAGGTGGTCAAACTTGTGCTCGGCTCGGCGGGCGATGCCCTGCCCCGCGATTTTGCCGAAGATCGCGGACGGCTCTATCTCGGTCCGGACTGGGCCGAAGGCCTGAAACAGGCAAACGCCGACCTGCCGCATATTGTGTCTCAGGTGCGCGGTCAGTTCGGATGGATGGACCAGAGACTGGCCACGGGTCGCCGGTTCATGCTCGGCGACAAACCCGGTTTGCCGGATGCCGTCGCTTATCATGTGGTGTGGTTCGTGCGCGGCCGCTGGGCCGACGGACCTGCCTTTCTGTCCGAATTCGAAGCCCTGGAAGCCTGGGAGAAACGCATACAGGAAATCGGTCACGGCACGTCGACGGATCTTTCGCCCGAAGACGCGATCGCCATTGCGGCGGCGGCAAATCCGTCGACACCCGAAGGCTCGGATTCCCGTGATCCGCAGCAACTGACACCGGGTATGCGGGTCTCGGTCAATCCGGACCTCGACGGCGGCGAGCAACCGGTCAACGGGCTGCTTCGATATGCGGACCGCGAAACCGTAGCGGTCTCGCGCGTGGAGGACGGTGTTGGCGAACTGTGCGTGCATTTTCCCCGGGTGGGCTATCGGGTGACCGTATTGTGACCGCCAGCGCGGGCTCGTTGCACGGCATTTTTGCGGGACGAGGCCGTCAGGGCCTGCGCATTAGACTAAAGTCTTGGTGCGCTTTCGTTGAAAGAGCCTTTCGTTTCCGGAAACGCTCGCTTTCCAACCGGATTCGGAACGATTCGTTCGACAAGAAAAACGCCAAGTATTCAACCTGTGCAATTGCGCACGAGGATACCGGTTTTCAGATAAAATGGGGCCGTTTGACTTAAATCTGTCGAAATTTCCGGTGCTGTGTAACCAAGGTCAAAACCGGCCTGTTCACGCAGCCGTCACTTTTGTCGCGCTTGCCCTGCACGGGAAAAAAGCGCAGAATTTCACACTGAAGTAACGTTGTTCTCGGGAGGAACTCATGACAAAGCTAGAATCACGCCGTAAATTCCTTAAGGGCTCGGCGCTCGCCGCAACGGCCACCGCAGGTGCCCTTGCAGCGCCGGCTATCGCTCGCGCAGAACCGACCGTCCTCAAAATGCAGGCAGCATGGGGCGGCGGCATCTTTCTTGAGAATGCCAAATCCTATGTCGACCGCGTTCATGCCATGGCCGGCAAGGATCTGAAAATCGATCTTCTGGCCGTTAACGCCGTGGTCAAGACCAGTCAGATGCAGGACGCCGTGCACCGGGGCGTTCTCGATGCGGCACACTATGTTCCGGCCTACTGGTATTCGAAATCGAAAGCGGCTTCCCTGTTCGGCACCGGCCCGTGCTTCGGCTGGTCGAGCCAGGAGGTTCTCGGCTGGGTGCATTATGGCGGCGGTCAGGAACTGTTCGACGAACTGATGGGCTCTCTCGGCCTGAACGTCGTCAGTTTCTTCAACAGCCCGATGCCCGCACAGCCGTTGGGCTGGTTCAAGGAAGAAATCAAGGACGCATCACAAATGAACGGCCTGAAGTACCGGACGGTCGGTCTTGCCGCCGACGTGCTTCTGGAAATGGGCATGTCGGTCGTGCAATTGCCAGGCGGTGAAATCCAGCCGGCAATGAAGTCAGGCCTGATCGACGCGGCCGAATTCAACAACCCGACTTCGGACCGCGATTTCGGGATGCAGGACGTGTCGAAACATTACCATCTCGCAAGCTTCCACCAGTCGCAGGAATTCTTCGAGGTCACGTTCAACAAACGCAAGTTCGACGGTCTGCCGGCGGAATTGCAGGCGATCCTCAAGCACGCTTCTGAAGCCGAAAACTCCAACTTCTACTGGCACAACACCAAGCGCTATTCGGAAGATCTCGGCAAGCTGCGCGAACAGGGCGTCAACGTCTACCGGACACCGGATTCGGTGATGGCCGAACAATTGAAGGCCTGGGACAAGGTTATCGACCGCATCGCCGCCGAAGACGCGTTCTTCGCCAAGGTGATCGAGTCGCAAAAGACCTACGCCAAGGAAGTGATGAACTATCTGAACCTCAACCAGCCTGACTACAAGCTGGCCTACAACCATTATTTCGGATGAGTTCGACACTTTAGAAATGTCAGACAGCCGGGGCGTTTTCGCCCCGGCTGATCACTGCCAAGGGTACAATCTTCGGCGCGACGGATCGCAATACCTGCACCCTGATGGAGCTGGGCCGGAGTTGGGGAGGCATCTTTGCTCACAATCATTCACACGATCGAAAGCCTGAGCATCTGGATCGGCCGCGCGTTCGGCTGGTGTATCATGATCCTGACTTTTTCGGTCTCCTACGAAGTCTTCGTGCGGTATGTGCTGAACGCGCCAACGGTCTGGGCGTTCGACATGATGGTGCAGATGTATGGCGCCCTGTTCATGATGGCCGGCGCATATGCTCTCGCCCAGGATACCCATGTGCGCGGCGACGTGGTTTACCGGCTGTTTCCCGTTCGCGTGCAGGGCGGCATCGATTTTGTGCTGTATTTCATATTTTTCTTCCCCGGCATGATCGCC
>JGI12316J15310_10000830_pt3 | contig 11264 bp, 10 predicted proteins | sample MarCyaLeptolynsp_FD_15310 | JGI IMG/M metagenome (IMG submission 15310)
CCTGTTTCACGGATCCGAACAAACCGCGCAGGACCATGCTTCTGGATGATCTCATTGCCGAGTTCTGGGCCAGTATCGGCGAACCGGACAATGTCCATTTTCCACCCTTCGTGATGGCCGGCAGCAGAGCAACACTGGATCTCCTACAGGGCTCCCGCATGCTGCCGGGCATCCTGGCGCATCTGGAGAGCCTGAGTGAGAAAGCCAACGTCGTCTTCGTTCATCTGAGCAACGACAGGCAACAAAGGGAAATCAGTTCGACGCTCCATGACTCCGGCGCGCAAAACATTCCCCCGGCAGACCTCATTTTCCTGTCCACCGCCCTGATCAGGGACGTGATCAGCAACAACGCGCTGGACTGGTTTTCCTCGATCGCCGCCGATCAGGTCTGGCCGACGCTCGCCGTGTTGAATGTGCGCTTCCCCTACCCGCGCAAGCTGCCACGTCGATCGCTCATTTCCCCGCAGCAAGTGGTTCTGAACTGCGTCAATGCGGTCGCATCAAGCTCGTTTCGCCAGATGGCCGACAAACGTTGGACCTGGCGCCCGATGCGGTTCATGCCCTATTCGGAATTGTACAAGGCCCTGCGCAGGGAACTCGGCGGCTCGCCGGTCCTGCCGCTCGGACATAATCAGGGCGGCAAGCGAACGGCGGCCCTCCTGGTCCCGAACGCCTCCTTCGGCGGCGCGGAAAAGGTCATCTATGCGGCGGCCGGGGAATTGAGGGCAGCAGGGTACGAGACCCATCTCTTCGTTCTCGGCACCACACGTATGGATGTCATCGACGAGTTCGAAAAAAGCTTCGACTACCTTCACTTTTGGGACGAGGGCATCCCCGCCTGGGGCAGTTCAGGTCTGTTCGTGGGTCAGGACTTCATTTCCGAAGATCATCCGATGGACTGGCAACCGCTCAAGGGTCTGCTGTCCGGATTTGACCTCGTCGTAAACAATCACGTCATGGCGGTGCATCCGTTGATCTCACGGCTAAGGTCGGAGGGAGCACGCACCGCCTGTTATCTGCACGTCATTGACAGCACCGTTTTCCAGCGCCCGGCCGGTCAACCCTATGCGGCCATCGCACACGAACATTGTTATGACGCCTTCCTGACATGTTCCGAACAGTTGAAGACCTATCTGCACAGTTTCGGTGTCCCGTTTGAGAAGACGTTCGCTGTCCCGAATTGTGCGAGTTTTTCCGTCACCCCGGCCCTGGTCTCCGAAGTGATGTCGCAGCGCCGGATGGAGGGTCAGGATCGGCGTCTCCGGCTGCTCTATATGGGCCGTCTCGACAGACAGAAGGGTATCGACCGCCTTTCTGCCGCGATAGGTCAGTTGCGCGCGTCGGCAGTGCCCTTCGAAGCAGTCGCGATTGGTGGGGAAATACTGGCGGACTCGGCTGTCTCATGGAGTGACAGGCTGCGGGAACAAGGTGTCGTCGTGCGCCCTCCGGTGTTTTCAAGCAATGACCTTATTAAGGCCTTAGGATGGGCCGATATCCTGGTTATGCCATCCCGATGGGAGGGCGCTCCCCTGATGATTGCCGAAGCCCAGCAGCTTGGATGTGTCCCGATTGCCACCGACGTCGGCGCGGTCGGTGAACTCATCACGCACTGGGAAGACGGTATCCTGATCGATGCACCGACCGATGTCGGCGTCGTCACCGAACTGGTGAGCACAATCAGGGAAGTGGCCAACAACCGGCAGAAACTGGCGCCTGTCGTGGAAGGTTGTTTGAGGTCAGCGCAGCGGCGCTCGTGGTCGACCTCGTTCGCTCCCTTCATCGGCTGGTGCGACGACACGGTCGTGAATTCGTCGGCAGTACGCCCAAAGTCGCGCGCCACGGACGAGACCGCATATCGCGGTGTTGTGGCAGCGGAGTGAAACGCTTGCGGGGGAAGCAAACAAAGAGGATATCATTGCATGCCACCTAGAATTCTCGTGACAGGCATTCCTGGGCATTTCACACGTTTGGTAAAGGGCGCACAAGGCCTGTCGGTTTTCTACTCCGAGCAACAAAAGCAACCAGAAACGAAGGAACAGTTCCTTGAGGAACTGCGCGGTATCAGCAATTCAGGAAACTACCTGATTGGTGAAGGCGCGATGGCGGCGCTTGTTCCAAGCGCAAAAGTCATTCCGTTCTGGCACCTTTACAACCTGGTCACCAAAGGCGAGAGCCTGGAAGAGTTCAACAGCCAGTTCGACATCTGCGTCTTCACCTGCGCGAACCTTTTGCGCAACGGCCTTTCGGCCGACGCGGAAGCGAAAGTCCTCGGTGAACTGAAGATGCCCATCGTCATGTTGGGTATCGGCATGCAGAACCGGAACGACCTGGAGAAAAAGGAGCTGCCTGCCGGCACGAAACGGCTTCTGCAAGTTCTCAAGGAACGCGAGTCCTTCTTTTTGACCCGCGGGCACGAGACCGCCGGTTATCTCAAGGACCAGGGGTTCTCCTTCGTGCGCCCGACCGGTTGTCCGTCAATCTATTTCATGCCGCACAACATGCGCGCATCGATGAAGAAATTGCCCAAGGTCCGGATCGGAAAGGCCCGGACAATCTATTCCGGCTACCTCGGCGGCGACCAGGAACCCATCCTGGATGCCAACGCACTGGAACCGGCGGGCAGCGCTCCTGAGTATGTGGTGCAGGACGAATTCCTTCATTTCGACATGAAGGTGGAACCTGACGAAAACGGCCGCATCTATAATTCAGCGACAGGCCAGATGATCGGATCGCTTGCCTACCCGGGCATCGAAAAGCGGGATCAGCCATTCGTTGTGCGCACCTTCTTCGATACAAACCAGTGGCGTGGCTGGGCTGCATCCATGGACTTCAACTTCGGTCGCAGGTTTCACGGATCGATCATCGCGATGCAGTCGGCGGTGCCGAGCCTCATGGTGGCAATCGATGACCGGATGCGCGAAATGCTTGGCTACTCGGGACTTCCGGCCATCGACCGGCATGAGCTCGACAGGACCGGCGACAGGGCTGGCTATGTTGCCAACCACCTGGAGGGACTGAATGCCTCTGAGCTGGTTGATCGCTATTCCGACCGCGAACGCAGCTTCCGCGAGACGCTCCGGGAAATCGGCATCGGGAAGTAAAAGGTCCCGGGGCCGAACTGTTATGACGCACTTGACCCAAATACCGGTAGGAATGCGCGCATCATTTATCGCATTCCTGTTCGCCGCCTTTGTCACGCTCGGACCGCAACCGGCCCCTGCCGGCGATGACCTGCGTTCCGGCGTCAACCGGGTCAACCTCGCCTGGCGCACAGCTGCAGAACAACAGGAAATACTCGGCGAGATCGCTGCAAGCGGTGTGACGGACATTCGTCTTTCACTCTCCCGCCCGGTCGACCGGAGCATTGACGCTCTGAAAATCGCGGACGCACTGGGCTTGAACATTCTTCTTGAAATTCAGCTCTCTAACAAAAGCTACTACCCGTCCGACCTTAAGCCCCGCACGGGACATGATCGGGTGTGGGATATCCATCGCTTGTCCGACCTTGATCTTGAAAAATATCGCACGGAACTATCGAGCGCCCTTACCCGGATCGACGAAGCTGGAATACGCCTTGAGGCCGTGGAACCGGGAAACGAAATCAACATCAGTCCCTACAATGGGGACTTGCATGTTTACCCCGTACGCGGCGTGCGAACGGCACGCAGCATCGATGAATTGCGGAACAGGTCCGCCTTCGAGAAGGGCCTCGACAAATACGTTGATGCACTGCGAATCGCCCGCGATCTCCTGGATGCCACGGTCCACAGCCGTGAGACGAAACTGGTCTCCTCGGGCCTGTCCGACATGCGGGCCCAAACGGCAGACAGACTTGGCCTGGAACGTCTCGACGCCGGAGAGGTGATCGATCTCCTGCAGGAACGCGGTCTCGACGAGATCGTCGATGCTTACGGTATCCATATTTATCCAGGCAACCGAACCGCGTCGGCCATCGAACGAAGGATTGGTGAGCTCTTGGAATTCTGCCTGCCCGCCGAAACGGGACATCCTTGCTGGATCACCGAATGGGGGGTTGCCAACACCAGCCAGGAATGCCCGGTCGACGACGGCAAGCGTGAGGTTGTCGTGCGCAACGTTCTTCAAACATTCGACGACCTGAGCGACACCGGCCGGCTGGAGGCGGTGTTCTACTACGACTGGGATTCCCACGATCGATACAGCGTCTGGCGGTGCGGAGGATTGTCACCGGCGGGCGCCTTGGCCGTGGGTCTGGAGGAAAAATAACAAACGTGGCCGACCGGCCTATGCCGAAGGTCTTCAGCGTTCGAAAGGAAAGACGGTGAGAATTGTTCTTCATATCGGAACAGAAAAAACCGCGACCACATCCATCCAAAGGTACCTCTTTGCGAACCGCAATGCCTTCGCGGAAAAGGGTGTTCTTTATCCAGATAAGCTTGGCGCCGAAAATCAGCTGTGCCTTCCCGCCTGGGCCATCGGCAAGCCGGACGCGGATGAAGTGACAGCCACCGCATACGGGGTCATGCGCCGTTCCGGCTACGACCAGATGGACAGGTATATCCTTGAGACGCTTGAAAGGCAGATCTCGGCAACGGATCCTGACGTGATCGTATTTTCCAACGAACATCTTCACAGCCGGGTCAGGTCCCTGGGCCAAGTGCGCAGGCTCAAGCAAATCCTTTCGCAGCTGTCCGATGATATCCAGATCATTCTCTACATCAGGCGCCAGGACAGACTTGCGGTCAGCTACTTCTCAACGCCGTACAAATTCGGCGAGAAAACGACGGTCGGCCAGGCAATCCCGGCTGCCTCCAAAGGCGTGCCGCACTACTACGACTACGGAAAACTCGTGACCCTTTGGAGCGAGGTGTTCGGTGCCGAAAACCTTGTGGTCAAGATCTTCGAGGAGGAAGTCCGATCCGAAGGTGGCGTCGTAGCGTCGTTCCTGAACGCAGCCGGGTTGCCGCGCCAGGCTGACACGATGGCAAAGGTCCACAACGAGTCCCTTTCGATGGAAGCCATCATGTTCCTCGCCAGTTTCAACGAGCAAATAGCCGCGCTTCCAGACCAGAAAGCCGAGTTGCGCAAGATCCGAATGTCCCTCGTTCGCTTTCTGGAACGAAACTATCCGGCACGCCGCAAGCTGGCTTCAAAGGAAGCGGCAATGGACTTTTATTCGCGTTGTCATGCGTCGAACGAGATTGTACTCAAGACCTTTTTTCCCGACCGAACGAAACTGTTTGATGAGAATTTCAACGAGTATGGCGATGAGGAGTCACTGGCGCCGGACACGCAAATGCTTGCTGAGATCGGCGCCCGCGCCGCAATGGTGATCCGCGATAAACTCACCGCGTAACGGTCGAAACTCTCCTTGTACCGCCTGATTGCCGTTGATCCGGAACGGAACATCTCGGCAGAAAAGTCCGTGAACCGATTGGAAGGAGAACTTCCAGGATAGACCCCGTTGCCGCCACGAACTGGAGCATCGAAAGGTTGGATTTGCCGCGCCAAGGTGCCCTGTTCAATTCGAGCCCGGTGACATAACGTCTATGGTGAAGCAATATCCTTCAAAGCATGTGAGAAAGAATGTCCCAAGACACGAACGACGCCGGCGACTGGAAACCGTCGACACGATACCCCGACCCTTCCGTCATCTCCCTGGATGCAAGATTTGACGCTTTGAAGCTGCCGCTCGCAGGCGTGGAGCGCCTCGCAACAGGTTGCCGCTGGTGCGAGGGACCGATCTGGTTCGGAGACGGCCGTTACCTGCTTTGGAGCGACATTCCCAACAATCGCATCATGCGCTGGGACGAGGTGACGGGACAGGTATCGGCCTACCGCCAGCCATCGAACTTTGCCAACGGGCAGACCAGGGACCGCCAGGGACGGCTTGTGACCTGCGAGCACGGTGGGCGGCGTGTAACGCGTACAGAGTACGACGGCAGCATTACCGTTCTGATGGACAGCTACGACGGCAAACGCTTGAATTCGCCGAATGACGTTGTCGTCAAATCGGACGGTTCCGTGTGGTTCACCGACCCTCCGTTCGGCATCCTCGGCAATTACGAAGGGCACCGGTCGGAGCCGGAACTGGGTCAGAATGTCTACCGGCTCGATCCGGAAACCGGTGCGGCAACCGTCGTTGCCGACGATATTCTCGGCCCGAACGGCCTCGCCTTCTCACCTGATGAGCAAAAACTCTACATCGTTGAATCCCGCGGCCAGCCAAATCGCAAGATTCTCGAATACGATGTTTCTGCGGACGGTGCGGCGATCAGCGGCAAGCGCGTGCTTATCGACGCTGGCCCCGGAACGCCGGACGGGTTTCGAATTGATGTTCTCGGCAATCTGTGGTGCGGCTGGGGCATGGGATCGGAGGACCTCGACGGCGTAATGATCTTTGCACCGGACGGCACTCCGATCGGCCGCATCGCGCTCCCTGAACGCTGCGCAAATCTGTGTTTCGGCGGCCGTGCCAACAGCCGCCTGTTCATGGCAGCCAGCCACTCCGTTTACGCGCTTTATGTGAACGTTCCGGGCGTCGCAAACGGCTAGGCTGTGACGACACTGCGTCTTGGCTCCTTGCCGTCCCGTTGAGCAGGAGCCAATTTGCATTGGATGGGACCCTAGGTCTCCCAGGTGGCTGCTTTTTCCGCTTCCGCGTTCATCCGTTGAAAGGCCGCTGCATCTTCCGGCCAGAAATCGGCGAGCCAGTGGAGATAGGTGCCGACCTTGGCCGGGTCCATGTCCAGCGAGCGCTTGATCAGGTTGATCTCATCTTCAAGTTCGATCGGAACCGCCAGTGAATCGTTGAGGCGATTGATCATGTTGAACATGGCGCTGACCATTGTCAGTTCGACAATTTCGCCGTTGGTGAAATGTTTTTTCATCTCTTCGAAGAGTGCGTCGTCGCCCGCGGCCGTGTTCTTCGTGACAGCTTCCGCCCAACGGACCGCGACTTTCTCTCCCGGCGACAGCGTTTCGGACTGCAGGTAGTCGTCGGAACTGAGTTCGATGATTTCCTCGTGGGTAATTCCGGCGGCCTGTCCCAGCGCCGTGTTGTGCGCATAGCAGTAGTTGCAGCCGTTCGTATGGCTGGTTTTGATGACCATGAGTTCCTTGATCCGGCCCGACATCCGTGACCCCGGCCATTGGCGCTGGACACTGGCATTGAAGCCAAGCAACAGCATCACGTACCACGGAGCATGTGAAATTGTTCGGTAGAAATTCGGGACCCGCCCAAGCAGTTGCGTCACCGCTCCATAGAATTCGTCGAATTCTCCCGAGATATTTTCACGCTCGATTTTTGGAAGTCTTTGCATCTTCTGTATCCTACCGTGATTTTAGCAACCCGGCGACAGATTGACGGAAAAAATCCGCCTTGCCCAATGACTTAAGCTAATAATCACTATTAGGATTTCAGTTACCGGGGCGCAGGTGTTGCAAGTCACCCGGCAAGCTGTTGCCGGATCTACGTAAGCCCGGAACATCTTTCAGCCCAAAGTCCGCGGCCGGCGCGGCGGTTAAGGGTATCACAATTGGCAGATCGGCAATCGGTACAGGTTTCGGCGTCAAATTACGCCAACAAACGATGGGCGTTTTCGGGAAATGAGGAAGGTCGGCAGCTAAGCCGCCCTTTAAAACGCCATCCGCGGGCAAGTCGGATTTGAGCGCTGAATGCCTCAGAGAGGAAAGGCATCAATGATGGCTCGGTTACCGACTTGCACCGCGGAAGAAGCGACTGGTGTCTCACCTTGAGAGTTGAGGGTGACACCCGGATAAGCCGCTGGCACTTCCAGAAGTACCAGGGGGTTTAGCGGCGCTTCTGGCGAGTGATGGTGGACTTTTTCACCTGCAGGGTCTGCTGACCAGCCTGTTCGGTTTCCTTACCGGCCTTGGAAAGATCGTCAACCAGTTTGTCGATGCAGTCCTGAAGTGCCTGGCCTTGCAGACCCCAGCAGCTCTGACCGGCATTTGCAGCCGTACCCTGCATGACGAAAGCAGAGAATACTGCTGCAGCTACGATGGATGCGGTTTTCATTTCTAGTCTCCATTTGGTTCGTGACATGCCGGCGTTGTTGCCGACAAAACCAAAATGGGGACTGCTCTTGTCACCCCTGTTTCGCCGCATGTCTCAATTGTACCGGCCCGCGGTAAGGCCGACACAATTGATACATCAGGGATTTCTACGTCGAGCGGCTTCTGCTGGAGCAGGCTCCAGTAGACCGTCAGGTAATTACATCGGGACCATCCCGGTTCAAAAGACCGATGCCGGCAATCTCATGCGCTGCATTGATGACAGGGCCCAAAGCCGATTGGACGTCCTGGTTGAACTTGGCCGGATCCGTTTCCAGGTGTTCGACATAAAGACGTACTGTTGCACCTTCCGTACCTGTTCCCGACAAGCGGAAAACGGCACGCGCGCCATCTTCAAACTGGATACGCAGACCCTGGTTGCTCGTCCTGGAACCATCAATCGGATCTTCGTAAGCAAAGCTGTCGGCTTTCGCGACAGCCAGTCCTGCAACCGTTGTGCCCGGCAGCGCAGCGAGTTTGCCGGTGACCCGCTCCATGAGAGCGCTCGCGTCGGCATTGGGAAGCGCCTCGTAGTCGTGCCGCGAATAGTAGTTCCGACCAAATTTCTCCCAGTGCGCCTGCACGAGATCCGTAACAGAGCAGCGTTTCGCTGCCAGTATGTTGAGCCAGAGCAATACCGCCCACAGCCCGTCCTTTTCGCGAACATGATTGGATCCGGTGCCAAAACTCTCCTCACCGCAGATAGTGGCCCGGCCCGCGTCCAGCAGATTGCCGAAGAATTTCCACCCAGTCGGCGTTTCGAAATGTTCGATACCAAGGTCCTGCGCCACCCGATCGGCAGCACAGCTTGTCGGCATCGAACGGGCAACACCCGCGAGCCCGCCGGAATAGCCAGGCGCCAAATGCGCGTTGGCCGTCAAGATCGCCAGACTGTCGGACGGCGAAACGTAGCAATTCCGGCCCAGGATCATGTTCCGGTCACCGTCGCCGTCCGAGGCTGCGCCGAAATCGGGCCCGTTGTCTGACATCAGTTCGTTCATCAGTTCCTTCGCCCAGGCAGGGTTGGGATCGGGATGCCCGCCGCCGAAGTCTTCCAGCGGGGTCGCGTTGATGGCACTGCCCTTTGGCGCTCCCAGCGCGCCCTCAAGGATAGCTGTTGCATAGGGCCCGGTAATCGCATGCATGGCGTCGAACCGGATTTGGAAACCGGATTCAATGAGCTCCCGGATGGCTCCGAAATCAAACAGCTCTTCCATCAGCACAGCGTAATCCGCAACGGGATCGACAATGCTCACGGTCGTATTGCCGACCTCCGTCTCACCGATCGCGTGGAGGTCGACATCCGGTGTCCCAAGCGTCAGATAACGGGAAATGGATTTTGTGCACTCAAAGATAGCGTTGGTGACGCCTTCCGGCGCAGGACCCCCATTGGGAATATTGAACTTGAGACCAAAATCCTCATCGATCCCGCCTGGATTGTGGCTTGCCGACAGGATCAGTCCACCGTCGGTCGCATTCTTGCGGATCAGGTTGGACGCTGCCGGCGTGGATAGCAGCCCGCCGCGTCCGACAATGATGCGCTTCGCTCCGTTGGCGGCCGCCATGCGCAGGATTGTCTGGATTGCACTGGCATTGAAATACCTGCCGTCCCCGCCGACGACAAAAGTCTTGCCGTCTGCACCACCGATCGCGTCAAACACGGACTGAACGAAGTTTTCCAGATAGTGCGGCTCCATGAAAACACGGGTTTTCTTGCGCAGACCCGAGGTGCCCGGTTTTTGTCCTTCAATCGGTGCCGTTGAAACCGTTTTGATGTCCATGTCTATTTTCTCCTTCCGGATAAAAATGAGCGCGTCCGGCATTGCGCATCAGGCTTGCTGTTTCATTGAGCGTGGAAACGTCGGCCAGGTCTTCAAGAGATACCGCCGAGATGCGGCGCCAGTTGGGATGTTCATCGGTCGTGCCGGGAAGATTCTGAGCTTCCGTTTCGCCCAAAATGTCATCAAGCTGCACCGAGGTCATGGCGGCGGGTGAATTGGCCAGGCGGCTATGGATTGCAGTGGAGGGGTCTTCTCCTTCCGGCACGAGTGCAGCAACGGCCCCCTCTCGTTCATGGCGCAGGCGGTCGGCGTTGTCCGCGTCCAGCCAGCCAAGGCGCTGCCACCAGTCGATGTCACGCCCTGTGCAAAAACCATGTAAGGTCGGCGTGTCGTGGGTTGCGAAACACGCAAGGCTCTGACCGCGAAGATGCGAAGGGTCACGGAAGGATTCGTCCGCTTCCTTCTCGTATTGCAGAACCGAGTATCCGTAGATCCCGCGCACAGCCAGCGCGTCTCGAAAGCCGTCGGGCACCAGGCCGAGATCCTCACCGACAACCACGCAACCGGCGTGGTGCGCTTCGATCCCGACGAGCGCCAACAAGGTCTCGAACGGCTGCTGGATATAGGCACCCGGGCTGCCGTCATCAGGTATCCAGAAGCTGCGGTTCAGCCCGAGCACATGATCGATGCGGATGATGCCGGCTGCGCGCATCGTCTGTCGCAGCACGGTCCTGAGGCTTCTGTAGCCATTTGCGGCACTGAGCGAGGGCGCAAAGGCTGTGAGTTGCCAGTTCTGCCCTTCCGGACTGAGATGATCCGGCGGTGCCCCGAGGGAAACGCCCTTCGCGACACTGTCCTGCCCCATCCACGCTTCAGCGCCGTCCCGGCGGGCCCCGACGGCAAGGTCGAGATAAAGACCGAGCGGCAGACTTTTACCATTCGTGACTTGATCGACCTGCTCGGTTGCGACCCATTGCAGCCAGGCGTGAAACTCGGCCTCGTTTGGATCGTGGGCATCATGCGGCAGCTTGTTCGGGTCTTTCAGGGTGTCCGGCCAAAGGTGCCAGTTTTCGCCGTGTTTGACGGAAAGCGCTTCGAAAACCGCAAACCGCTGGAGATCGTCTCCGCCCTGGTCAACGAAGTCAGTGAAACGCGCTGCAACATCCTCGGCGGATGCGGACTTGAAGATTTCGAACAACGCGCGCAGCAACGGATGCTGCCGCGCCCGGATGGACGGATAGTCGATCAGGTCCACATCCCTGTCGATTTCAGCTCGTGCCTTTTCAATCAGCACAGCGGCTTCATCCTGACCCTGAAGGCCCGGGATATCATCCACGGCAATATGGATCGTGTTGAGGAAACCGCGATGTGAAGGCGAATAGGGACTAGCAATATCTGCATGAGACCAACCCAGATTATGGATCGGGT
>JGI12316J15310_10000064_pt7 | contig 11256 bp, 9 predicted proteins | sample MarCyaLeptolynsp_FD_15310 | JGI IMG/M metagenome (IMG submission 15310)
CGGCAGGGTCTCGGGCCGGCCGCCGGCGCCCATGCGCACATCGGCGGTGATCTTCTTCTCGCCGATCAGACCGGCCCTGCCGACCGTGCCCTTGGACAGGCTGTAGACCATCTTGGTGATGTCGTATTCCAGCAGCGCCTCGCGGTCCGGCTGCAGGAACGGAATAGTCTCGGCGTCGTCGGTGGTGTTGGTCCCGACAAGACCGAAGAACACGTTGCCGTCGACCCCCTCCAGCGGCACGGACTGCAGGCCGAACGAGACGGCGCGGTCCTCCGCCGGCGTGAAGGGCTCGGGGTCGTAGATCTCCAGGATCACCTTGCCGGACGAGCGGTCGGCGTATTCCTGCAGCATGTCCCGCACCCGGTCGGCGAAGACACCGTAGGCCGGCTGCGCGGTGCCGAGCCGGTCGGAGTAGTAGAACCGCAGCGTGACCGGTTCCTCGACCTCGTCGAGCACCCGCTGGGTGGCCGGCGAGAGCGAGTAGAGCCGGTCCTCCGTCAGGTCGACGCGGAAGCTGGTGAGCGAGAACTCGGCCAGCACGTTGATGGCGACGAACAGAGTGGCCAGCAGCACCAGCGCCGCCGCCGTCAGGCGGCCCTGGGAGGCGGATGTCTTGGGGCCGTCGACGGTTGCCATGGTCATTCAGCCTTCTTCAGGTCGACGATCAGGGCGTTGGCGGCGAGCGCCAGCACGATCACGGAGGCGAAGAACACGGCGTCGCGCAGGTCGATGACGCCGCGGGCGATGGACTGGAAGTGGGTCAGGAACCCGAAGCCGGAGACGATGTCGACCACGGTGCCCGGCACGAAGGCGCGAATGGCGTCGAGCACGACGTTCGAGCCGGCCAGCGTGAAGACGAACAGCACCGCCGTGGTCACCACGAAGGCGATCACCTGGTTCTTGGTGGTCGCCGAGATCATCGATCCCACTGCCAGGAACGATCCCGCCATCAACAGGCTGCCGATATAGGAGGCCAGGATGACACCGTTGTCCGGATTGCCGAGCTGGTTGACGGAGATCCACAGCGGGAAGGTCAGCGCCAGCGCGATGCCGGTGAAGATCCAGGCGGCCAGGAACTTGGCGACTACCGCCTGGGTCATGGTGACCGGCAGGGTCAGGAACAGCTCGATCGTGCCGGTCCGCCGCTCCTCCGCCCACAGCCGCATCGACAGCGCCGGCACCAGGAACAGGTAGAGCCACGGGTGGAAGGTGAAGAACGGCTGCAGGTCGGCCTGACCCCGCGCCAGCCAGCCGCCGACGAAGAACGTCATCGTGCCGGCCAGGATCAGGAAGATCACGATGAAGATATAGGCGAGGGGTGTGGCGAAGTAGGCCTTGAGCTCGCGCGCCGTCACCAGCCAGATGTTACGCATGCGCCGTCACCTCGCGGAACACGTCATCGAGATTGCCGCTGGTCGATCGCGCGCGCAGTTCCGCCGGCGTGCCGTCGGCGACGATGCGGCCATGCGCGATGATGACCGCCCGGGTGCAGACCGCGTCGACCTCCTCCAGGATATGGGTGGAGATCACGATCGCCTTGTGCGCCGCCATCTCCTTGATCAGCTTCCGGACCTCGAATTTCTGATTGGGGTCGAGGCCGTCGGTCGGCTCGTCCAGGATCAGGACGGGCGGATCGTGCAGCAGGGCCTGGGCGAGGCCGACCCGGCGCTTGAAGCCCTTGGACAGGGTTTCGATGGGCTGGTGGGCCACATCCTCCAATCGGGTCTTCCCCATCGCGTCGGCGACCCGCGCGCGCCGCTCGGCGCCGTCGAAGCCGCGCACCCCGGCGATGAACTCCAGGAACGTCAGCACCGTCATGTCGGGATAGGCGGGCGCCCCCTCCGGCAGGTAGCCGATGGCGCTCTTGGCGGCGATCGGGTCGCTCAGCACATCGTGGCCGCAGACCACGGCGGTGCCGGCATCGGGGGCGAGGAAGCCGCAGATCATCTTCATGGTCGTCGACTTGCCGGCGCCGTTGGGGCCGAGGAAGCCCAGGACCTCGCCCTGCTCCAGCTCGAAACCGAGGCCGTCGACCGCGATCCTGCGCGCGTTGGCGGGTCCGAAACTCTTCTTCAGTCCGCGCACGGACAACGCTGTCGTCATGGGACGCTCATCTGTGTTCGCGACGTAACCGGTGAATGCGTCCGTCATTTATCGATTTGGCAGCGAAATTCAAGACATTAGGCTAAGGTCGACCGGGGAACGGAGCGTATGCATGACGGCACTCGAAGACGGGCGGCAGGTCCGGCGCCCCGATCGGCGGTTCTCCTGGACCCCGGTGATCGCGAAGGCACGGCTGTACTCCGGTCTCGTTCTCTTTGCCTACGTGACCGTACACTTGGCGAACCATGTGGCGGGATTGTGGTCGCTCGCCGCCCTGGACGCCGGGCTCGTGATGATCGAGTCGGTGGTTCGCCACGGGGCCGTCTCGGTGGTGCTGTACGCCAGCCTGGCGACTCACATGATCATCGCGCTGCGGGCGGTCTATTGCCGTGATTCGCTCAAGGCGATGACCGGGCCGGAGATGGCGCAGCTCGCCCTCGGCCTGCTGATCCCGGTTCTCGTGCTGCAGCACGTGCTCTCCACGCGGTTCGTGCACGAGGTGTACGAGGTCGACGCCAACCACACCTGGGTACTGGTGAACCTGTGGGTGTTCGACCCGGTCGGCGCGGTGAACCAGAGCGCAGCCACCCTGGTCGCCTGGGCGCATGGCTGCGTCGGCATTCATCTTTGGCTGCGCTATCAGGCCTGGTACGACCGCGCCAAACCGTGGCTGCTGTCGGGAGCGGTGCTGCTCCCGGCCCTGTCGCTCGCCGGATTCGTGGCGGCGGGGACGACGGTCATCGAGCTGGCGAGCACCCCCGAATGGCTGGCGATCACCGCGAAGGGCGTCAATCTGCCGGATCGCGAGACGATCGCCGCGCTCGTGATCCTGTTCGACCGGATCAAGGCGGCCTATGTCGCGGTCGTCGTACTTGCCTTCGGCGCGCGCTGGGTGCGGATCGCCCTGCACCGGCACAGCCAGGGGGTGCGTGTCGCCTATGGCGGCGGGCGCAGCGTTCAGGCCACCCGCGGCATGACGGTGCTTGAAGTCAGCCGGATGCATGGCGTCCCGCACGCCTCGGTCTGCGGTGGCCGCGGCCGCTGCTCGACCTGCCGGGTGCGGATCTCCAAGCGGCTCAACGCCCTGCCAGAACCGGACGAGGGCGAGGCCCGGGTGTTGCGCCGGATCTCGGCCCCGCCCAACGTGCGCCTGGCGTGCCAGGTCCAGGTCACCGACGGGCTCGAGATTACGCCGCTGCTGCCGCCGCACAATACCGGCGTCGCGGACGGCCGCGGCGGGCCGAGCTACCTGCAGGGCCGGGAGCTCGAGGTTACGGTCCTGTTCGCCGACATTCGCGGCTTCACCTCGATCTCGGAAGAGCGTCTGCCCTACGACGTCGTGTTCATCCTGAACCGATACTTCGCCGAGATGGGGGCGGCGGTGGAAGGGGCCGGCGGTCGCATCGACAAGTTCATCGGCGACGGGATCATGGCGCTGTTCGGAGTCGACGGCGACCCGGAGGCGGGCGCCCGCCAGGCGGTGGCGGCGGCCCGCGAGATGGCGCGGCGGCTGATCGACCTGAACACCTCGCTGTCGGGCGATCTGGAGGCGCCGCTGCGCATCGGCATCGGTCTGCACATCGGCCCGGCGATCGTCGGCGAGATGGGCTACGGCCGGGTGCGCGGGGTCACCGCCGTCGGCGACACGGTGAACACCGCCAGCCGCCTGGAGGCGCTGACCAAGGAGTTCGGCACCCAGCTTATCGTCTCCGACGCCCTGGCCGAGGCCTCGGGCGTGAGCTTCGCCGGCCATCCCACCCACGAGATCGAGATCCGCGGGCGGGAGGAGGCGATGACGGTCTACACCATCGACGACGCCACGGCGCTGCGGTAGGCGGTCAGCCCGCCCGTTTCCAGGTGGTGCCGGCGGGGCCGTCCTCCAGTTCGATGCCGCGGGCCTTGAGGTCGTCGCGGATGCGGTCGGCCTCGGCGAAGTCCTTCGCCTTGCGGGCGTCGATCCGGGCGGCGATCAGGGTCTCGATCTCCGCCACGTCGTCGCCGCCCTCGCCCTTGAACCAGGCCTCGGCCTCGCCCTGGAGCAGCCCCAGCAGCAGGCCCCACTCCAGCAGTTTGCCCATCAGCGTCGGGATCTCCCCGGCGCGGTCGCGGTCGAGCGCGATGTTGAGGTCCCGGGCCACCTGGTGAAGGGCGGCCACCGCTAGCGGCGTGTTGAGGTCATCGCACAGCGCGGCGAGTACCGGGTTGTCCTCGGGGTCGAGGTTCCAGTCCGGATAGTGTCCGGCCTGCGCCGCGCGGAGCAGGGCGCCGTACAGCTTGTCCAACTGGGCCTTGGCCTCCCGCAGGCCGGCCTGCGAGAAATCCAGCGGCTGGCGGTAATGCGCCGACAGCAGCAGCAGGCGGATCGCCTCGCCCGGCCAGTCCTCCAGCAGGTCGTGGACCGTGTAGAAGTTGCCGAGGGACTTCGACATCTTCTCGCCCTCGACCGTGACGAAGCCGTTATGCATCCAGTACTTCGCCATGGCGTCGTGGCCGAAGGCGCAGCGGCTCTGGGCGATCTCGTTCTCATGGTGCGGGAAGATCAGGTCGAGCCCGCCGCCATGGATGTCGAACACCTCCCCCAGATGCTCCGCCGCCATGGCCGAGCATTCGATGTGCCAGCCCGGGCGGCCGCGGCCCCAGGGGCTGTCCCAGCCGGGCTGGTCGTCGGCGCTCGGCTTCCAAAGCACGAAATCGGCCGGGTCCTTCTTGTACGGCGCGACCTCGACCCGGGCGCCGGCCACCATCTCGTCGCGGTCGCGCCGCGAGAGCTGCCCGTAATCCGCCATCGACGGCACGTTGAACAGCACATGCCCTTCGGCGGCATAGGCGTGACCGCGCGCGATCAGCGTCTCCATCAGCGCGATCATCTGGCCGACATGCCGGGTGGCGCGCGGTTGGATGTCCGGCGGATTGACCCCGATCGCCGCCATGTCGGCGTTGTAGACGGCGGTCGTCCCGTCGGTCAGGGACTCGATCGTCACCCCGCGCTCCTTGGCGCGGTCCATGATCTTGTCCTCGATGTCGGTGATGTTGGAGACGTGGGTGACGTGCTCCTTGCCGTAGAGCCGGCGCAGCACGCGGATCAGCACGTCGAACACCACCGCCGGCCGGGCGTTCCCCACATGGGCGTAGTCGTAGACCGTCGGGCCGCACACGTAGACGCGCACGTTCGCCGGGTCGATCGGGGTGAAGACCTGCTTCTCGCGCAGGAGCGTGTTGGTGATTTTGAGGTCCATGTCTCGGACTCCGAAATGTCTGTCTCAGGCTGTCAGCGGCGCGCAACGCGCGAGCGGGATCAGCGACAGACCTCGGCCGTCGTGTAGAACGCGGTGCCGGTCGATTTGAGCGGGCGGCGCGCGGACATCGGGTCCTCTTTTCTTAAGCGGTCTCGCCGCGCAGGCGGGCGATGATCCGCGCGCGGCCCAGGAGAGGTAGCAGATCGCCGAGCTCGGGTCCACGCTCACGCGCGGTGAGCGCCTTGCGCAGGGGCATGAACAGGCCCTTGCCTTTGCGGCCGGTCTCCGCCTTCAGCGCGCCGGTCCACGCACCCCAGGTCCCGGCCGTCGGCTCGCCCTCGGGCAGGAGATCGGCGGCGGTGGCGCAGAACGCGACGTCGTCCTCGGCGATCGCCGGGGCCGTCGGGGCGCTGACCACGCGCCACCACTCCGCCGCCTCGGCCAGCTTGGAGACGTTGCCGCGGATCGCGTCCCAGAACGCGGCACCGCCTTCGACGCCCAGGGCGGAGAGCCGGTCGGCGACGGCGGCATGCTCGGTTTCGTGGAGGATCTTGGCGTTGAGCTGGACCAGCTCCGCTGGGTCGAAGCGTGGGGTAGCGCGGCCGTAGCGGGCGATGTCAAAGCCCTCGACCAACTGACCCAGCGAGGTCGCGGCGACCACCTCGTTGGTGCCGAGGCCGGCGAGCAGCGAGGTGACGGCCATCGCCTCGAGCCCGTCGGTCTCGCGCAACTCCTCCAGGCTCAGGCTGCCGAGCCGCTTGGACAGCCCGGACCCGTCGGCCCCGACGATCAGCGAGGAATGGCCGAGAACCGGCGGCTCTGAGCCTAGCGCCCGGAACAGCTGGATCTGGGCGGCCGAGTTGGTCACGTGGTCCTCGCCGCGGATGATGTGGGTGACGCCGAGTTCGATGTCGTCGACCACCGAGGCGAGCGTGTAGATCGGCGTGCCGTCGGCGCGCAGGAGGACCGGGTCCGACTGCGAGGCCATGTCCTGGTGGCTGTGGCCGCGCACCAGGTCGTCCCAGGCGACGGTCTCGTGATCGAGCTTGAACCGCCAGTGCGGGCGGAGGCCCTCGGCCTCCTTGGCCGCCCGCTCCGCCTCGGTCAGCGCCAGGGCGGCGCGGTCGTAGACTGGAGGCTTGCCGGCGGAGAGCTGCTGCTTGCGTTTGAGCGACAGCTCCTCCGGCGTCTCGTAGCAGGGGTAGAGCCGGCCCATCGAGGTCAGGCGGTCGACCGCCGCATCGTACCGGTCCAGACGGTCCGACTGCCGGGCGAACCGGTCCCACTCGAGGCCGAGCCATCGCAGATCTCGTTCGATCTTCTCGGCGAACTCGGCGCTGGAGCGCTCGGTGTCGGTGTCGTCCAGGCGCAGCAGGAACACGCCGCCGGCCGCCCGGGCGAACAGCCAGTTGATCAGCGCCTGGCGGGTATTGCCCACATGCAGCAGGCCCGTCGGGCTCGGTGCGAAACGGACGGTGACGGTCATGGCTGTCCCGTGGGTTCTATTCGGCGGCCTGTTGCGCCTTCTTCGGGCGGTATACGCCGACGAAGGCGTTGGTGATCGGGTAGCGCCGGTCCTTGCCGAAGGAGCGGCTGGTCAGCTTCACGCCCGGTGGGGCCTGGCGGCGCTTGTACTCGGCGCGGTCGAGCAGGCGCCAGACCTTGAGCACCGTCTCGGCGTCGAACCCCTTGTCGACGATGTCGGCGACCGGGGTTTCGTTCTCGATCAGCTCGGTCAGGATGGCGTCCAGCACCGGATAGGGCGGCAGGCTATCCTCGTCCTTCTGGTCCGGCCGCAGCTCGGCGGACGGCGGCTTGGTGATGATCCGCTCCGGCATCACGGTCCCGTCCGGGCCGAGGCAGTCGGTTGGCCGGTTGGCGTTGCGCCAGCGGCAGAGCTCGAACACCGTCGTCTTGTAGACGTCCTTCAGCACCGAATAGCCACCGCACATGTCGCCGTAGAGGGTAGCGTACCCGACCGACATCTCCGACTTGTTGCCGGTCGACAGCACCATGTGGCCGAACTTGTTGGACAGACCCATCAGCGTGATGCCGCGGGCGCGGGCCTGGATGTTCTCCTCGGTGATGTCCGGCGCGGTGCCCTCGAACTGGTCGGCGAGCATCGTCTCGAAGGCCTGCATCGCCGGGCCGATATTGATGGTCGCGTAATCCACGCCCAGCATCCTGGCCGCCGAGGCGGCGTCCTCCAGGCTGTGATCGCTGGTGTAGGGCGACGGCATCATCACGCAGCGCACCTTGTCGGGGCCGAGTGCGTCGACCGCCACCGCCGCCGAGAGCGCGCTGTCGATGCCGCCGGACATGCCGAGGATCACGCCGGGAAAGCCGTTCTTGGTGACGTAGTCGCGCAGGCCAACGACCATCGCCCGGTAGGTCGCCTCCAGCCCGGTCTTGGCCTCGACCGCGGGTGCCGGCGCGCAGGTCCAGCCCTCGGCGCCGCGGGTCCAGCGCGTGGTGACCACCGCCTCCTCCCAGGCCGGGAGGTGGGCGGCGACGCTGCGGTCGGCGTTGAGCACGAAGGAGGCGCCGTCGAACACCAGTTCGTCCTGGCCGCCGACCTGGTTCAGGTACACCAGCGGCAGACCGCTCTCGACCACCCGCGATGTGGCGTGGGCCAGGCGATTGTCCAGCTTCTGGCTGTCGAACGGCGACCCGTTGGCGACCAGCAGGATCTCCCCGCCGGTCTCGCTCACGCACTCGACCACGTCCGCCGTCCAGATGTCCTCGCAGATTGGCACACCGACGCGCACGCCGCGCACATCGATGGGTCCCGGCAGCGGGCCGATGTCGAACACCCGCTTCTCGTCGAACACGCCGTAATTCGGCAGGTCGACCTTGTACCGCGTCGCCTGCACCCGACCGGCATCGAGCAGCACCATGGCGTTGTAGAGCTTGCCGTCCTCCGCCCACGGCGCGCCGATCAGCACCGCCGGGCCGCCATCCGCCGTCTCCGCCGCCAGCGCCATGATGGCGTCGCGGATCTCGGCGATGAACATCGGCTTGAGGACGAGGTCCTCCGGCGGATAGCCACAGGCGTAGAGCTCCGGCGTCAGGATCAGGTCGGCACCGTCGGCGGCGGCGGTCGCGCGGGCGGCGCGGAGCTTGGCCAGGTTGCCGTCGATGTCGCCAACGCGCGGATTGAGCTGCGCCAGCGTGATGGTGAGCTGATCGGTCATGGCAAACAGGTAGCGCGCCGGGCGCGCCGGGGCAATGCGGATAGCGGCAGGCGTCACCCGGCCGCGGCGGCGACCTCCGCCGGCGCCGCGCGTTGGACGCAGCGCAGGATCATCTCGGGATAGTCCGGCCAATCCGGCAGGATCAGAGGGAGTCCAAGGTCTTCCGCAACGGTCGCGCGGATCGCCGGCCAGTCGAACGGCGCCGTCGGACCGAAGCGGGCGACTGCCGCCCGCCAGATCGTGGCCTCTTGACCCCAGAAATGCACCCGCGCCGCGCCGACGCGGTGCTGCAGTCGGACGACATCGCGGCAGACCGCGGGATCGAGCCAGTCCGGCCAGATATCGGCGAGCATGGTATCGACCGATCTCTCCGGGGCGAAGTCGAACGCGTCGCCCTGGCGGATCTCGATCTTACCGCGCACCTCGGGTGACAGCCCGTCGAACACGCCGCTGACCTCCGACAGGGCGATAATCTCCGGGTCGCGCTCGACCGCGATGACGCGCTCGACCGCCGGGTTCAGGGCAGCGTTGACGGTCGCCCAGCCGAGGCCGAAGCCGAAGACGACCGTTGTGCCGACGGCGCCGGCGATGCCGATCTCCTGGCTGTCGAGCTCAAGCTGAACGGTGGACATCCAGTTGGCGGTGGCGCCCCCGCCCTCGCCAGGACCTTCCAGGAAGGCGACGTCGCAGGCACCGGCGTCGTCACCCCAAAACCCCATATTCGCCCACTGCATGGCGCGGCGGATGCGCCACCGGCCGACAGCGACGGCCTTGAACTCGGGGATCGTCAGCGCGTTACGCCGCACCGGAACGACCCAGGGGGCGGTCATCGGTTTGCCGCCCAGACCTGCTTGTAGAGCTCGACGATCTCACCGTGCTCCGGGACGCGCGGGTTGTTGGCGTGGGAACCAGAGGCGATGCACTGGCTGGCCATGGTGTCCATCAGCCCGCGCCACTTCGCCTCCTCGATGCCGTAGGCCGGCGGTGTCGGGACCTGCAGCTCTTCATTGGTCTGATACAGCCAGTCGAGCAGCTTGCTCGCCGCGGTCGCGTCATCGTCGCCGGCGGTCGCCGCGCCGATCAGCCGACCCGCCTCGGCATAGCGGTCGAGCGCCGCCTCCAGCGAGAACTTGGTCACCGCCGGCAGCAGCATGGCGTTGGACAGGCCATGCGGCACATGGAAGTGCGCGCCGATCGGACGGCTCATGCCGTGCACCAGCGCGACCGACGCGTTGGAGAACGCCATGCCGGCCTGGGTCGCGCCGAGCATCATCTGCTCCCGCGCCTCGCGGTTGTCCGGCTCGAAGCAGGCGGTTTTCAGATTCGCGCCGATCCGTGTCATCGCCGCGATCGCCATGCTGTCGGAGAACGGATTGCGCTTCTGGCTGACGAACGCCTCCAGGGCGTGCGTGAAGCTGTCGATACCGGTATCGGCGGTCAGCCGGAACGGCTTCTTCATCGTCAGCTCGAAATCGACGATGGCGGCGTTCGCCTGGCCGGCGAGGCACATGATCAGCATCTTCTCGTCGCTGTCGATGTCGGTGATCACGGTGCCGCGGGTGACCTCGGAACCGGTGCCGGCCGTGGTCGGGATGCAGAGCAGGGGCACGGCGGCGGTGTCGACGCCGTTCGGGACCTTGTAGTCGCGCATCCGTCCGCCATGGGCCGCCAGGATGTTCATCGCCTTGGCGGTGTCCATCGGCGAGCCGCCACCGAAGCCGATCAGGCCATCGAATCCGCCGGTGCGCATCCGGTCGGTGCCGGCCTCGACGACCGTGGTTGTCGGGTCGGGCACGGTCTCCGAGAACACGTCGAAGGCGATTCCCGCCGCCGAGAGTGGGGCCGTCAGTTGTTCGATCATGCCGGAGGAAACCATGAACGGGTCGGTGACGATCAGCGGCCGGCTGACCTGGAGCTTCTCCAGCACTTCACCCACCCGCGCGATCGACCCGCCGCCGACCAGCATGATCCTGGGCCCGTAGATCGTGGCGCTCATGACGCTTCCCCCGTGTCTGTGCATTTGGTGATTGGTGTGTGGCCGCCACGATACGCGACACGCGGAAATCGCCGCAAGCGCCGCCGGGCATGCGCGCCGTGGCGCTTAATCGTGGTAAACTCAGGGACTTGTGGCGAACCAGCGACGGATGGTCGGAACGCGCATGGCTGGCATCCAGGACACGGTGATCTTTCTGTCGGCGGCGGTGATCGCCGTGCCGGTGTTCCGGAAGGCCGGGTTCGGAGCACTGCTCGGATATCTGGGGGCGGGAGTCGCCATCGGTCCGTCGGTCCTGGGCCTCGTCTCGGATGTCGACGCGATCCTGCATTTCGCCGAGTTCGGGGTGGTGCTTCTGCTGTTCATCATCGGGCTCGAGCTGATGCCGGCGCGCCTCTGGGCCTTGCGTCGGCCCATTTTCGGGCTCGGCACGGCGCAGGTGGCGATCAGCGCGTTGCTGATCGGCCTCGCCGCCTATGCCTTCGGCTACGCGGTCCAGACCGCCATCGTCATCGGCCTCGTCCTGGCGCTGTCATCGACCGCCTTCGCGGTCCAGACGCTCGCCGATCGGGGCGAGCTGCGCACCCAGCACGGTCGGGCCGCGTTCTCGATCCTGTTGTTCCAGGACCTGGCGGTGATCCCGCTGCTGGCGGTGCTGCCGTGGCTGGCCGATGCGCCGATTCTCGGCGAGGACGTGCCGGCGGAAGGCGTCATGCCGGCGACCGACTAC
>JGI12316J15310_10000050_pt50 | contig 11254 bp, 12 predicted proteins | sample MarCyaLeptolynsp_FD_15310 | JGI IMG/M metagenome (IMG submission 15310)
CAGACCTCAGCCACAATCGCGCCCCAAGGCGGGGGAGGCGCGAATCATCTCGATTCGCGCCAAAGGCGAATCATGGATGATCTACTAGCGGAATTCCTGACTGAGACGGCCGAGCGGCTCGATGAGCTCGACGTCAATCTCGTGCGCTTCGAGCAGGGTCCCAACGATGCCGAGATGCTCAATGGCATCTTCCGCCTCGTCCACACCATCAAAGGCACTTGTGGGTTTCTAGGGCTCGACCGACTGGCCAAGCTCACCCATGCGGCGGAGACGCTCATGGGACAGTACCGCGACGGCACGCCTGTCACCGTTGAGGGCGTCAGCGCGATCCTTGCGGCCATCGACCGTATCAAGGACATCCTGGCCGGCTTGGAGCGCGACGGCGTCGAGCCGCAAGGATGCGATGAGGATTTGATCGCCGCGCTTGAGCAACTCGCCGAGGCAAGCGCATGGGCCAACGCGCCGGCACCGGAACCGGTGAACGCGCAGGCGGAGACGCCAGACGACCTCCCCTCCCAAGCCGCACTTCAGTCTTTGGAGCAGGTCTGGCGAGACGCGCCGGGTCCTGACGCTGAGGTTCAAGCCGACACGGCATCTGCGGCAGACGCCGTGCCGCGCACCGTTGAGGACGATCGCGATCCCGCATCCGAGACGGCAGGTGCGGACTTGATGGCCCGGTCGCAAACCGTGCGCGTATCCGTCGATACGCTAGAGCATCTGATGACGACGGTGAGCGAACTCGTGCTCACGCGCAATCAGTTGCTCGACCTCGTGCGGCGGACCGAAGATAGCGTGTTCAAGACGCCCCTGCAGCGTCTGTCGACCGTGACCGTCGAGTTGCAGGACGGCATCATGAAGGCCCGCATGCAGCCCATTGCCAATGCGTGGCAGAAACTGCCTCGGCTGGTCCGAGAACTGTCTATCGAACTCGGCAAGAAGATCGAGCTCGACATGGCGGGCGGCGAAACCGAGCTGGACCGGCAGGTGCTCGAACTCATCAAGGATCCGCTCACGCACATGATCCGCAACTCCGCCGACCACGGCCTTGAGACGCCGGAGGAGCGGGCGAGGGCGGGCAAATCCGAGACAGGGCGCATCAGACTCAACGCCTTTCAGCAGGGTGGCTACATCGTCATCAAAGTCGCTGACGATGGACGCGGCCTTGACGCCCAGAAGGTCCGTGCCAAGGCACTGGAGAACGGACTTGCCACGCTTGCAGACCTCGACCGCATGAGCGACGTGGAAGTTCAGCAACTGATCTTCAAGCCGGGCTTCTCCACCGCAAGCGCCGTCAGTGGGATTTCGGGCCGCGGCGTCGGCATGGACGTGGTTCGCAACAACATCGAGTTGATCGGCGGATCGGTAGATTTAGATTCAACATCTGCGCGGGGCACTGTCTTTGTCATCAAGATTCCGCTGACATTGGCCATCATGTCGGCACTCATCGTTGAAGTGGCCGGCATGCGTTTCGCTATTCCTCAGTTCAGTGTCGTTGAATTGGTTCGAACCGGTGAGGAGGCAGACCACCCAGTCGATGCGATCAACGATACCGCCGTGCTGAGATTGCGCGACAAGCTGCTTCCCATTCTTGATCTGACGCCACTATTGGGTTTGAGGGATGCAGACTCCAGCTTGGAATGCCTGACGAGCTCACAGGCGACGGCGGTCGTACTGCAGGTTGGCGCAAATCACTTCTGCGTTGTGGTCGACCGGGTGTTCCATACCGAGGAGATCGTGGTCAAACCGATGTCAAGCGTGCTGCGTCACGTCAGCATGTTCTCGGGCAACACCATTCTTGGCGATGGCAGCGTCATAATGATTGTGGATCCGAATGCCTTGGCCGCGGCTGCAGGCTCGATCGACGTGCAAGCCGAGCTGGTGCCTGAGGATCCGGCACTTGCGTCCGAGGCCGAAGAGAACAGGACCGCGTTGCTCCTGTTCCGAGCCGGCTCCAACACGTTGAAGGCCGTTCCTCTGTCCTTAATCACGCGGCTGGAACAATTGCCTCGCGACAGTATTGAAACCTGTAACGGGCAGGACGTCATCCAGTACCGGGGGACGCTCATGCCGCTTATCGAGATTCAGGTGGGCGATGCTCGTCGGGAGAGCGGGTTGCAGCCCGTCTTGGTGTTCTCCGAGGAAGGACATCCCGCGGGCCTCATGATCGATGAGATTGTCGACATCATTGAAGAGTCTCTGACCATCGACCTTGAGGCGGAATCGCCCGGTATCGTCGGCTCTGCGCTCGTCGGCGGCAGGACCGTCGAACTCGTTGATGTATCGCACTATTTGGGCGCGGTGTTCGATCGCCAACGCGTTCTTTCGCCCGTGGCGGCGGACCGTGCGATGCGCCTGTTGCTGGTCGACGACAGCCAGTTCTTCCGCAACATGCTCGCTCCGCTTCTGCGGGCCAGCGGGTATCAGGTCACGCTTGCCGCGTCAGGCGAGGAGGCATTGGCGATCAAGGACAAAGGCAAGCAGTTCGACTTGGTCATCAGCGATATTGATATGCCGGGAATCGACGGGCTGGATTTGGCGCGGCGATTCAAGGCGGACCCCACCTGGGCGGAAGTCCCGCTCATTGCGCTGTCGTCCTACCCGACCGCACAGCTCGTCGAGAAGAGCCAAGAAGCAGGGTTTGAGAGCTATGTGGGCAAGTTCGACCGGCAAACGCTCATGCACGCGCTGAAGGAGTGTTTCAAGGGATGGGGTGCAGCGGCATGAACGGCGAAGAGCATCAGGATAAGGCCGCGAGAGGTTTCGTAACCGTGACGACGGCTGGGCAACTGTTCGGCTTGTGCTTGGATCGTGTGCGCGATGTGTTTGTCCCGCAAGGGTTGTCAACCGTGCCACTGGCACCACCGGAGGTCGCAGGACTCCTCAATCTGCGCGGACGGATCGTGACGGCGATCGATCTTCGGCGGCGTTTGGATCTGCCGCCTCGCGGCACGGACGATCCCAAGATCGCGGTCGGCATTGAAGACCGCGGCGAGCTTTACGGACTAATTGCAGACGAGGTCGGCGATGTGTTGTGGCTTGATCCATCCAAGTCCATCGCGAACCCGGCCAATTTGAATGCGCGCTGGGCGGAGATATGCGCCGGCGTGTATAGACTCGATGACCAGCTCTTGGTCGTGCTCGATGTCGATAAGGTGCTCGATTTTCATCATATTGGAACTGCCGCTTAGGCGTGGCGTCTGGAGGACAATAAATGAAACACTGTTTGGTCGTGGATGACAGTGCTGTCATTCGCAAAGTGGCGAGGCGCATTCTCGAAGAGCTTAGCTTCACGTCTTCGGAAGCCGAGAATGGGGCCGAGGCGCTCGACCAATGCCGCACCGCCATGCCCGATGCAGTGCTGCTGGACTGGAACATGCCGGTCATGGATGGCATCGCCTTCTTGGTCGCGCTCCGCAAAGAGGAAGGCGGCGATATTCCCAAGGTCATTTTCTGCACGACTGAGAACGATATCGAGCACATCACGCGTGCCATCTCGGCAGGCGCGAATGAGTACATCATGAAGCCCTTCGATCGCGACATCATCGAAGCCAAGTTCCATGAGGTCGGGCTGATCTAGACATCGGCGGTGAAGCCTTGGCTCCAGGAGCGCGACTCAAATGGAAATGATGACGGCCGCTCCGGCTAAGGGGGCTTTCTCCGAACGACCGGTCCGAGTCATGATCGTCGATGACTCGGCTGTCGTGCGGGGTCTTGTCGCGCGCTGGATCGAGGAGGAGCCTGAACTAGAAGTCGTCGCGCGTCACGCAAACGGCAAACTCGCCGTTGACGACGTTGCGCGCAGCGCTCCGGACATTGTCCTGTTGGATGTTGAGATGCCCGTCATGGACGGCCTGGAGGCTTTGCCGTTGCTGCTCAAAGCCCGCCCGGATGTGCGTGTCATGATGGTTTCGACATTCACCAAGCGCAATGCGGAGGTGAGTCTCAAGTCGCTGACGCTCGGCGCCATGGACTACGTGCCAAAGCCCGACAGCAATCGAGAGATCACCATTGTTCCGGCGTTTCGCCGGGAGGTGATCCAAAAGGTCAAGACGCTTGCCGGGGCGCATTTGCGCACCAGAACGTTGCGCGCAGAGGCCGTTGCTCCCGAAGCTTCCTTCAGCATGCGTGGCTACTCCTTGGTGAGCCCCCGGGTCATCGTGATTGGCAGTTCCACGGGTGGCCCCCCGGTTCTGTCATCCTTGCTGGAGCAGCTATCGCCTTCGCTGGGGTCCGTGCCGGTCCTGATCGCCCAGCATATGCCCCCGACGTTTACGGCGGTGTTGGCTGAGCGTTTGGCACAGGCGGCGGGCCGCGCCGCCAAAGAGGGAGTAGACGGCGAGGTTCTGGAACCTGGCAAGATCTACGTGGCGCCGGGTGACCGCCACATGACCGTTGAGCGGGGGGTGTCGCCGACCTTGCGGATCACGGACGATCCTCCGGTGCACTATTGCCGTCCAGCGGTCGACCCCTTGTTCGCGACTGCCGCCGCCGTGTTCGGGCCGGCGACGCTTGCCATCGTGCTGACCGGCATGGGGCATGACGGCGCGCGAGGAGCTCTCGCTATCGCCGATGCCGGCGGCAGTGTGCTCGCGCAAGACAAGGCCTCCAGCGTCGTGTGGGGCATGCCTAAGGCTGCGGCTGCGGCCGGGGCGTGCGCCGCGGTATTGCCGCCGCCCAAGATCGCGCAGATCACGGCGAAGCTGATCTCGGGAGCGCGCGTATGAAGGCCCACGAGTTCAAGCTGTTGAAGCGCATTTTGAAAGAGCGCTCCGGCGTCGATCTCCGCGCGGAGAAAGCGGATCTCGTGGAGGCAAAGCTCAGACCCTTGCTGACCGAATTTGGGTTTCCGTCCCTAACCCATCTGACGCTGGCGCTGACGAAGCCGGGGAGCGAGCGTTTGGCGTCGCGCGTGGCCCAGACGATCGCGGTGCTGGAAACCTACTTCTTCCGCGACAAGGCCCCGTTCCGATATTTCACCGAGTTCATGCTGCCTCGTCTCATGGAGAGACGAGAGGCGTCGCGACAGATACGCATCTGGTGCGCGGCATCATCAACGGGCCAGGAGCCTTATTCGATCGCCATGCTCTTGCGCGACCAAGCGCAAGTGATCGACGGCTGGACCATCGATGTCGTGGCGACGGATTTTTCGGAGTCTGCGTTGCGCAAGGCAAAGGCTGGCCTCTATTCGCAGTTCGAAGTTCAGCGCGGGTTGCCGGTTTCCTACCTCGTGAAGTACTTCAACAAGGCGGGGAGCGGGTGGCAGATCAAGACCGAGGTCAGAGACTGCGTCGTTTTTGGGGAGCACAATCTCTTGAACGATCCGCGGTCGCTCGGCCAGTTCGATGTGATCTTCTGCCGGAATGTGCTGATCTATTTCGACGAGGCGCTCCGCCGCGCCGTGCTGGCGCGCTTGGCCGGTCAGCTTGCGACGGACGGCTATCTCGTCCTGGGTTCGGCGGAGACCACCAGGGGTTTTTCGGACGAGTTCATACCCATCTCGGACGGTTGTCCCGGCATCTTCGGCCTTGCGCCGGACGTGGAGGCCCGCCGCCAGGTGTGGGGCCGGAGTGGGGCACCGGGCGCTGAGAGCGCTGTGGCGGCGCCGCGGCAGCGCATGCCGGCCGATCAATGCGAGGTTAGGCTGGACCGCGCCACCGCCGATCTCCTGGAACTGCGGGCGAGGGCACGCGGGCTGACGGTGGTGGAGCTTCTCGCGCAGTACGCGGCAGCGGACCCGCTCTCAGCCCAGCCCGCCGCGCCCCGCCGCGCCGGAGGTGCGTGAGCTCCCCAAAGAAAAATGGCCGGGGCGAGCCCGGCCATTGGTCTGATGTCGCTTGTCGGTCGCTGAGGCGGCGTCAGGCAGCCGCTTCGTCCGCGCCCGTGTCGGTCTCGTCCTCGGGGTTGCGCAGTACGTAGCCACGGCCCCAGACGGTCTCGATGTAGTGCTTGCCGCCGGTTGCCGCGGCCAGCTTCTTCCGCAGCTTGCAGATGAACACGTCGATGATCTTCAGCTCAGGCTCGTCCATGCCGCCATAGAGATGGTTCAGGAACATCTCCTTGGTCAGGGTCGTGCCCTTGCGCAGGGAAAGGAGTTCCAGCATCTGGTATTCCTTGCCGGTCAGATGAACACGCTGGCCGTTCACGTCGACTGTCTTGGTGTCCAGATTGACCTTCAGGCCGCCGGTTTGAATGACGGACTGGGCATGGCCCTTCGAGCGCCGCACAATCGCATGGATGCGGGCAACGAGCTCATCCTTGTGGAAGGGCTTGGTCATGTAGTCGTCGGCACCGAAGCCCAGGCCCCGGACCTTATCCTCGATCCCTGCCAGTCCGGAGAGGATCAGGATCGGGGTCTGTACCTTGCTGACACGCAAAGTCTTCAAGACCTCGTAACCGCTCATATCCGGAAGGTTCAGGTCGAGCAGAATAATGTCGTAGTCGTAGATCTTGCCGAGATCGACGCCTTCTTCGCCTAGATCGGTCTTGTAGACGTTAAAGCCCTCCGACTGCAGCATCAGCTCGATGCTCTGCGCGGTGGCGCTATCGTCCTCGATCAGAAGAACCCGCATTTCAATTCCCCCGTATTCTCAAAGCCCTGGTTATCCCCTGACCCATTACGTCGGACGCAGATTGGTTAATTCGAATCAACAAATTAGTGGTCAATAGTTAACAAAAGCTAAGCGCAAGGCGAGCGCTAACCACTCTCGCTAACCATCCCTACCCCAAGGGCGCCGGCGCATCCGTTAAATGCAAGCCATATGGTTTACCGGCCCTTAAGGCCTGTCGGCCATGATTTGGGGCGTGGGGCAGGGGGACCGGTCCTCGAATAGACAAACTAGGGGTGCTTGGGTGTCGGGTTGCCGTTGCAATGAACCGGCCGCGGGCCGCCGCTGGCATAGTCCTTGTATAGTTTTCGCAAGTGGGGCCCGAGTAGGCTGAGGGTATCGAGTTATGAAGTCACGCGACGCAGTCATCCGTTTGAAGCGCTTCGAAGTTGAGGAGAAGCGCCGCAAGGTTGCCGAGATCGAATCCATGATCGGCGAGTTCAACACCATGGCTTCCGACCTCGATCGGCAGATCGCCATCGAGCAAGAGCGTGCCGGCGTCTCCGACGTCAATCACTACGCCTATCCAACCTTCGCCAAGGCGGCGATCCAGAGGCGGGACAATCTGTCCGTTTCCGTCGCCGGTCTTGAGGCGAAGCTCGCGGCTGCCCGCGAGGAGCTGGACGAGGCCTGTGAGGACCTGAAGAAGATCGAGCTTCTTCAGGAGCGGGACGCCGAACGGGTTCGGGTGGAGAGTCCGGAGCCCGTGGGCCTCGTGGCGGTCGGCGTTCACCGGGCCGCCAGCTAGCCCTCTCGCGTGCGCCCACCTCAGTGTGTGTGGCGTCTGGTTTGTGCGTCAGGGTTGCCAATTCACGCCCGCCCGTTTAGCTGGCTACTATTGGCTGGCTAGTATCCAGGGTTCGTTCGCCTGAGACCACGGGAAGGGTCCATGCCGTCTTTCGATATCGTCTCCAAGACCGACCTGGCCGAGGTCGACAACGCGCTCGCCAATATGGTGCGTGAGATGGGCCAGCGCTACGACTTCAAGGGATCTCAGTCCCGGATCGAGCGAAACGAGGCGGAGATCACCCTGCACGCCGACGACGATCTGAAGCTCAAGCAAATGCATGAACTCCTTCAGGGGCATCTGGCGCGCCGCAAAATCGACGCAGGGGTCGTCGACTATAAGCCTGCGGAGAAAGCGGCCGGCCAGGCCGTGCGCCAGAAGGCCATTATCCGCCAAGGGATCGACAAGGAGCTGGCCAAGCGGCTGGTGAAGGACATCAAGACTGCAAAGTTCAAGGTCCAGGTGTCCATCCAGGGCGATGAGCTTCGGGTCACGGGCAAGAAGCGGGATGATCTGCAAGCGGTGATCCAGCACATCAAGGGGCTCTCGGTCGAGCTGCCGCTGCAATATGTGAACTTCCGAGATTGATCGCCGTGGGGCTTCCTAAGGGACATAGGGTGTCGGGGCTGGTGGCGGGAGCGGCTGCGCTCGCCGCGGTCGGCCTGGCGCTTGGCGCCTGCGGCCGGTCCACCGGCAGCGCCAGCATGACCGAGGATGCGGCGAGCATCGCCGCGGCCGAAGCGGTCGGCGCCGTACCGGCCTACAACACGAGCCGGATGTCGATCGCGACCGCCAAGCCCGTGGACGCCTATGTACAGCTCGGCGGGCGGATCAAGACCTGCTGGTTCAACCCGAGCGCGCCGCTGTTCCCCGAGCATGTCTACCGCGCCGACGTGAGCCCGGACGGGCAGAAGGTGAAGATCACCATCCACGACAAGAAGGACAAGCTCGGCCGCGCCGGCAAAGTCGCTTACTCGATCAACTTTGCGCCACAGGGCGGCAAGACGGTGGTCACGTCGCGGAACGTCAGCATGACGCCGCAGCAGGTGGCGAAGATGCAGTTCGACATCAACCGCTGGAAGGGCGGTCAGCAGAACTGCAGCGCGGAATGGCCGAAGGTCGCGGCACAGGCCTCCGGCTAGCGCTGGCTGCTCGAACACTCTCAGAAGTAGCCATTGATCAGGGCTCCTTTGTTGAGCGTGTCAGTCCTCGTGACGATCGACGACGTTCTTGGAAAGCTCAAAGGGAACATTGAGCCGAGCGGGCGCAGCCAGGGGAGCTGTTCTGGCAACTGGGGCCAGCCCGGACGCTCTGTGGTCAGCTGCAAATAAGCGGACTTGATGGAGACGTTCGTTTGGCCCACATCCCGTGAAATCCACGATGGAATAAACCAGGTCTCCGGTTTGGTAGGATCTGCGAACGTGATGATAATCGGAAGCTGGTTGATTGGGACAGCAGCCCCCGTTTTGTCCGCTGTAGCCTTTGTGAAAGGAGGCAATTCCTTCAACTTGGTCGGACCGAAACGAAGAACCTTGGGGGCCAAAACACTGGCCGCGTTTGGTACATTTGGCCCTCCCGAACCGGCCATTGTCACCAACAAGGGCGATTTCGGAAACGGGAAATAGATCGCTTCGCCGAACACGACGACCTGGGACTTGGAACCCGGAGCACCAAGACTCAAACCACTTCTTAGCGGAGTCCTAGCCTTTAGAACCTCGTACACCTCCGAGTTGCTGACTGTCTTGCCATCGACATCCAGCGTGACCGTCAACTTGTATCGATACCCAACCCAAGGGTTCACGGCGCAGTACCACAACCACGCGACCGCAACCGCTGCAGGGAACATCAACAAGATGACCGGCCCAGTGCGGAATCTGCAGCGGAACATGAAGTAGACCGCGAGGCACAGCACAACGGCGGCCACCACGGCCTGCCAATGGAGCAGCCACCACATCTGAAAATGAGCGATGCTGTCCTTGTTGGCCTCGATCATCCGGCGCCCGTCTGCTGGTTGTGGTTCGGAGTGCCACACTGGAGCAGTCCTGATGTGCTCGTCCAGGGGCAGAAGTGTGGACGTGTCGACGCGGTAAACGGACTCCAGACATGCAAATGGCCGGGCGGGGCCCGGCCATGATGCGGATCAGGATAGAGGCGACGTTTGTCTAGCCGCCGCGATAGTCCTGGATGCGGGTGGCGCGCAGGCCCGGCAGGCCGTGCTTGTCGATGGAGCGCTGCCAGCTCAGGAACTCATCGACGGTGAGCGTATAGCGCTCGCACGCTTCTTCCAGGCTGAGTAGCCCGCCGCGCACGGCGGCCACGACCTCGGCCTTCCGGCGAATGACCCACCGCTTGGTGTCCTTGGGTGGCAGATCGGCGACGGTCAGGGGGCTCCCGTCCGGTCCGATCACATATCTGACACGCGGCCTGTAATGCTCACTCATCGTACGCGACACTCACAAAATCGATGATCTTCAATCTCGGCGGACACTACCAGATGCCCATTTAAGAATTGCCTAAGCTGAGAGGTAAAAGAAGCAGCAAGGAAATAGTCAAAACTTGCTGAATTCACTGAAATTTCCGGTCTCGTAAGAGGGGTGCTCCGCCGTACACGGAAGGGCCAATAGCCTTGCGTCTCAACGGCCTGCTGCCTATGTTCAGCCTCTTTCGGAGGGGTGCCGGTAAAGCCATACTCGGGCAGATGCGGGCCCTTCTACTTCGCGGGGCCCAAGATCAATGTGCCGGCCTGTCGAGACCTCCACGTCAACAACTCCAAGACCTGATCGTCGCCAATATTGAAGCCGAGAATGCTTAACAGTTTGCACCTTCCTGGCCGCCCGGCCGACCACCGGGTCGTGGTCGCCATGTCCGGCGGGGTCGATTCGTCCGTCGTTGCCGCGCTGTTGAAGACCCAAGGCTACGATGTCGTGGGGATCACCTTGCAGCTCTACGACCATGGCCAGGCCGTGGGGCGGAAGGGCGCCTGTTGTGCCGGTCAAGATATCCACGACGCGCGGCGGGTGGCGGAGACGCTTCAGATTCCCCATTACGTTCTCGACTACGAGGCCCGGTTCGCCAAGGCCGTCATGGGCGCCTTCGCGGACAGCTACCTCAACGGCGAGACGCCCGTGCCGTGCGTCTCCTGCAACCAGAGCATCAAGTTCCACGACCTCTTGGAGACGGCCGAAGGGCTCGGCGCCTCCGCCTTGGCTACGGGACATTATGTGAAGAGCCTGCCGGGCGCTGCCGGGTGGGAGCTCCACCGGGCCGAGGACAAAGACCGCGATCAGAGCTATTTCCTGTTCAATACGACGCCGAAGCAGCTCGCCTTCTTGCGGTTCCCGCTGGGGGATCTGCCTAAGGAAGAGACGCGTGCGCTGGCCCGCAAGTTTGGTCTTGCGGTCGCTGAGAAGTCCGACAGCCAGGATATCTGCTTCGTGCCGACGGGGCGCTATACCCAAGTGATCGAGCGCTTGCGTCCCGGCGCGGCGGAGCCGGGCGACATCGTCCACGTCGATGGGCGGGTTCTCGGCCGTCACACCGGCATCATCAATTTCACCATCGGGCAGCGCAAAGGCATCGGCGTGGCGGCGCCCGAGCCGCTTTATGTCGTGAAGCTCGACGCGGGCCGCCGGGAGGTCGTCGTCGGGCCGCGCAGCGCCTTGCGTGCCCGGACGCTCATCTTGCGCGATGTGAACTGGCTGGGCGATGAGCCGTTCGAGAGCGCGGCGGTGGACGGCATAGAGGTGCTGGCGCGGATCCGGTCCACTGGGCCGTTGCAGCCGGCGATGGTGCATCTGGTCAACGGCACCGCCGAAGTCCGACTGGACGAAGGCGAGGAGGGCGTGTCCCCAGGGCAGGCCTG
>JGI12316J15310_10000288_pt18 | contig 11254 bp, 9 predicted proteins | sample MarCyaLeptolynsp_FD_15310 | JGI IMG/M metagenome (IMG submission 15310)
CCCGTCCTTGGCCGCCACCCCCTGCTTGACCGCTTGCGCCTGGCGCATCAGGGCGATGTTGCAAGGCGCGGCTTCGTTCCAACAGGTGGCAACGCCGACGAAGGGCTGATGAATCTGCTCGCGCGACAGCCCCATCGCGTAATAGTACGAGCGATGCGGCGCGCGGGACGGGCCCTCCGTCACGTGCCTGCTGGGCAATCGTGATTTATCGAACGTCTTTGCGTCCATCTACCAATACCGGCTGAACTTGAATGAGCCTTGCGGTCGTCCGCCGCTCTACGCCCCAGCCGGTCGCTCCCTGGCCCGCCCCCCTCGCTTGGCGTGGCGCGAGTGTCTGTTGAGCCATGATCCTCTAACTGGGGTGGATGTCCCAAAGTTTTATGGCGCAAAGGAGGCGCAAATACCTCCGCCTGTTGCAATTTGGCTACAGTCGGGAGGTTTTTCAGTCACAGTTGCTTGGTGGCAACTTGACTGCGCCTTAGAGCACGGCCTCCAGGCGCTTCAGCGCCTGCTCCAGCTTCGCGGCTGTCGCTTCGGCTTCGGACTTGCGCTCGCGCTGCTCCTCGACCACGTGCTCGGGCGCGCGAGAAACGAATTTCTCGTTTGCAAGCTTTGCGCTTAGCTGCTCGATCTCAGAGCCCACTTTATCGATCTCGCGCTTGAGACGCGCCGACTCCGCGCCGATATCGATGACCCCTTCCAGGGGCATCGCCAGGGTCGCCTCGTCCAGCACCATCTGGACGGACCCCGCGGGCGGGGTCTCGGCAAATGAAATTGCCTCAATGCGAGCGAGCCGCTTCAGCGTTTCGTCATGAGCGGCGATTCGGGTCTTGGTCTCCTCGGCTGCACCCACGATGACCAGCGGCGCCTTGGCGCCGGCGGGGACATTCATCTCCGCCCGCACCGAGCGGACCTCCGTGACGAGGCGGATAAGCCAGTCGATCTCAGCGTCTGCCTTGGCGCTCTGGAGCCCCAGATGCGTGGGCCACGGCGACAGCATCAGCAAACTCTCGCGCCGCTCGCCTTCGGGCGCGCGCTTCTCCCACAGCTCCTCCGTGACGAAGGGCATGAAGGGATGCAGAAGCTGAAGCGCCCGATCGAGCACGTAGGCGGCCATGGCGCGGGTCTCGGCTTTGGCCGCCTCGTCCTCGCCGGCCAGGATCGGCTTGATGAGTTCCAGATACCAGTCGCAGTAGATGTGCCAGATGAAGCGGTAGATGGCACCGGCCGCGTCGTTGAAGCGGAAGGCTTCGAGCGCCTCCGTCACGGCCGCGGACGCCCGCTCGACCTCGCCCGCAATCCAGCGGTTGACCGTCGCTTGCGCCGACGCCGGGTCGAAATCGGCGCGCGGCACGCAGTCGTTCATCATGGCAAAGCGCGAGGCGTTCCAGAGCTTGGTCGCGAAATTGCGGTAGCCCTCGACACGGGAGCTGCTGAGCTTGATGTCACGCCCTTGCGCGGCCATGGCGGCGAGCGTGAAGCGCAGCGCATCGGCGCCATACGTGTCGATCAGCTCCAGGGGATCGATGACGTTCCCCTTGGACTTCGACATCTTCTGGCCCTTCTCGTCGCGGACCAGCGCGTGAATATAGATATCGCGGAACGGCACCTCCTCCATGAAGTGCATGCCCATCATCATCATGCGGGCGATCCAGAAGAAGATGATGTCGAAGCCGGTGACGAGCACGTCGGTCGGGTAGTAGCGGGCAAGCTCCGGCGTCTTGTCGGGCCACCCCAGCGTCGAGAACGGCCACAGCGCGGAGGAGAACCACGTGTCCAACACGTCTTCGTCGCGCGCGAGCGGCTCGTCCTTGCCGTAATGCTCCCTGGCCGCTGCTTTGGCTTCCGTCTCGCTCTCGGCCACGAACACCGTGCCGTCTGGCCCATACCACGCAGGGATCTGGTGCCCCCACCACAGCTGACGGGAGATGCACCAGGGCTGGATGTTCTCCATCCAGTGGAAGTAGGTGGCTTCCCAGGTTTTCGGCACGAAGGTGGTGCGTCCGCGCCGCACGGCCTCGATGGCGGGCTTGGCGAGCGTCGCCGCGTCGACATACCACTGGTCGGTCAGATAGGGCTCGATGACCGCGCCGGAGCGGTCGCCATGAGGCACCGCGTGCACATGGGGCTCGATCTTCTCCAAGAGCCCTTCGGTCTCCAGGCGCTCTACGATCATCTTGCGCGCGGCGAACCGGAAGACTCCGTTCATTTCCAGAATCGTTGCCTGCAGTTGCGGCGTCATCTCCACATCCCGGGTGAGGTCGGGATTGGGTTGTAGCTGCAGCCGCGCGTCCTGGCTGAGGACATTGATCATGGGAAGCCCGTGGCGCTTGCCCACTTCAAAGTCGTTGAAGTCGTGCGCCGGGGTAATCTTCACCGCGCCCGATCCCTTCTCCGGGTCGGAATACTCATCGGCGATGATCGGGATGCGGCGGCCGATGATCGGCAAAATGACGTGTTTGCCGACGAGGTCCTTGTAGCGCTCATCGTCCGCATGGACGGCCACGGCAGTGTCGCCAAGCATGGTCTCCGGCCGCGTCGTGGCCACGACAATGAAGGTCGAAGGATCGCTCGGATCGAAGGTCTTACCTTCGATCGGATAGCGCAGATGCCAGAGGTGGCCGTTGGTCTCGACCTGCTCCACCTCAAGGTCGGAGATGGCGGTGAGTAGCTCCGGGTCCCAATTGACGAGGCGCTTGTCCTTGTAGATCAGCCCGGCGCGATGCAGCTCGACGAAGACCTTGCGGACCGCCTTGGACAGACCATCGTCCATGGTGAAGCGCAGCCGCGACCAGTCACAGGAACATCCCAGCCGCTTCAGTTGGCCGACAATGGTGTTGCCGGACTCCTCTTTCCATTGCCAGATGCGCTCGATGAACTTCTCGCGCCCGAGCTTGCGGCGGTTGGGCTCCTGACGCTCCATCAATTGGCGCTCGACCACCATCTGCGTGGCGATGCCCGCGTGATCCGTGCCAGGCTGCCACAGCACGTCGCGGCCGCGCATGCGTTCGAAGCGAACAATCACGTCTTGCAGCGTGTTGTTGAGCGCATGCCCCATATGGAGCGAGCCGGTGACGTTCGGCGGCGGGATGACGATCGCAAAGGGCTTGGCGCCCTCACGATCGCCGCGGCCGGCGGCGAAGGCACGCGCGTCTTCCCAGGCGCGGTAGATGTCGCCTTCGAACTTCTGAGGCTGGTAGGTCTTGTCGAGCATGGACGCGGACGGTTGGCGAAAAAGGGTCGCCGCGCGTCCTACGCTCTCGGCTTCCGCGCTGTCAACTTTTCAAGTCTAGTCCTGGTGGCGGCGTACCGTCTCCGGATCGAACCCTTCGCGGATCATGCGCGGCATGTTCTCGTCAAGCCATTGACGCAACATGGGACGCAGCATGTCTTTGACGCTGTCCTCCAGGGTCTTGCCTGCGGCGTCGTGATGCGCCTCCGCACCATTCACTTGAGGCGCAACGGCCTCGGTCGCGCCCAGGTCAGCGGCAACCACCTCTTCGGCGACAAGCACCTCTTCTGTGGCCACGACGTCCTCGGCGACCAGCGCCTGCTCGGCGAACACTTCAGCCGCAGCGGCCTCGACCAGCGACTCCTGTTCAGGCAGGAAGACCGGTTCCGGCGGCAGATCCGTCTCCGGAGCGTCCGCCACTGCCTCAGGCTCTCCTTCCGGAGGCCAGAACGGCGCCTTCGTCTCGGTTTCCGCATCCGCCACGAGGATTTCTTCTTCCACCGTGAGATCGGCGTCCGTCAGGACGAGTTCCTCGACCGGCTCATCGGCAAGCAGCTCAGCCGCCACCTCTTCCGCGAAAGCTTCGGCGCTGACGTCCTCAGCCGGTGCGAAATCCGCCTCCGGCTCCAGATGGGTTTCGGCGGCCGGCTCGGGCGGCGCCATGGGAACGGCCATCGGAATGGGCTCCGGCTCCAGCGCCGGTGTTGGCTCCACCGCTGCCCCAGGGCCAGCACCCAGACCGGGTTGCGGTGCCTGGAAGGGCTGCGCCGCCGGCGCGGACGCGGCCGCTGCGGCGCTAGGAGGCTGCCCTGCCCGCAACGCGGCAATCGCGCGCTCCAAGGCGGAAGCCGCTTCCTCGCCTGCCGACTGGACGGGCTCAGGCTGCGGGGCTTGAGGCGCCGCGTCTTGTGCCTGCGGCGCTTCCTGCGACTGCGGCACTTCTTGCGGCTGGGCCTCCACAGGCTCAGGGGTGGGCATGACCATCTCAGGCTGGAGTTGCTCGGCTTGGGGCTGAGCCGCCGCTTCGGCAACGACCTCCTCCTCCAGCTCTAAGACCTCGGCAACTTCGGCAACCTCGACGACCGCCTCGCCCTCGTCCTCGACGATCTCAAGGCCACCCAACTCCGCAGTCAGGTCGAGGATCTCTTCTTCCTCGCCAGCGGGAGCCGTCTCGCTGGCTGGCGCGTCGGCCGCGCCGCCGCTCAGGACCCGTGCGATATCGTCGATGATCTGATTGTCGGCCTCCCCTTCCAGACTTTCGTCCTCGGCTTGCGCCTGCGGGGCTGCGTCTTGCGCCTTGGCCTGACCGGCTTCGTCGTCGGTGATGATCCGGCGAATGGAGGCCAGAATCTCCTCCATCGTCGGCTCAGGAGCGCGCTCAGTGCTGCTCATGACTAAATCCCTTGCCGCCTTTGATAACTGACATCACACCCAGCGGTGTACACCAGGGTAACCCTCACTCTGTCCGGAACTTAACACGATGTTAAGACCCAAGTCTCGGCCCGGCTTGGAGAAAAGACCCCATGGTTAACGCATAAGGTCCCGCAATGGTTCAATTATCGGCCGCAGGCGGGGCAGGTGGGCGCAGGCCGAACCACTTGTTCTTAACAATTTCGTAGTGCTCGAAGGGATCGTAATAAGGCACTGACAGGCCCAGCGTCTGGGCGTCCATCCGGCCGATCGCGGCATAGAGCGAGTACTCCGCCACCACCCGGTCCCGCAAGGCCGACACCAGGGTGATCTGCGTGTTCAGGAGCTCCCGCTGGGCGTCCAGGACGTCGAGCGTAGTCCGCTGGCCCACCTTCTCCTCCTCGCGCACGCCGGTGAGCGCGATCTTGTTGGCGGAGACCGCGGACTGGGCGGACCTGATGGCGGGGCCCGACGACTGAAGGATGCCCCAATTGGCGATGACATCCGCATGGACCCTGAGCCTCGCGTCCTCCACCTCCCGCTTCAGCTGGTTGTTGGTCTCCTTGGCCTGGCGCACCCGAGCCGCGACACCGCCGCCCTGATAAAAGGGAACGTTCAGCCGTCCCGTGACCGTCGTCGTCTCGATGTCAGTGATGAACGAGCTCTGATCGAACCGCTTCTCGTATTGGGCCTCCAGCGACACTTCCGGCAGCATCTCGCCCATGATCTGCTCCACGGCGTAGAGCGAGGCCTCTTCGTTATAGACCGCGGCGAGAATGATGGGATTCTCGCCATCGCCCAGGGTCATGGCTGCGTCCAGGGACTGCGGCAGCAGATGGCGGATCGACGGCGGCGTCTGGAGGTTGCCGGGCGGGTGGCCGATCACCTGCTCGTAGGCGGCGCGGCTGGACTTCAAGTTGGACTGGGCCACGCTCAAGGTGGCAATGGCCTCCGACCGGCGGGCCTCGGCCTGGGCCACGTCCGTCCGGGTGACCTCACCCACTTCGAAACGGTCCCGTGTCGCCTTTAACTGCTCCGACAGGACCCGCACGTCGTTCTCGCGGAGGCGCACCACGGCCTGATCGCGCACCACGTTGACATAGGCGGTGGCCGCGTCGAGCAGCACGGTCTGCTCCACGGTGCGCAAGGCCTCGCGCTGGGCTTGGACCTCCGCCTTGGCTTGGCGGACGGCGTTGAGATTCTGAAAGCCCTCGAACAGTGGCTGCTGCAACTGCACCGCATAGCCGCGCGGATGGTTGGTCCCGTCGGAGGTCAGCCCCGCGGCGCTCGAGGCAATGGCGTCGGGTGAGGCCGTGTTGCTGTTCTGATTGGTGTAGCTCGTGTCGGCCGTACCGCTGACGAAGGGGCGCAAACCCGATTTGGCGATCGCCACCTGCTCATCGATCGCCCGCAAGCGCGCCCGCTCGGCGTTTAGAACGGGATTGAGCAGATAAGCGTCGGACAGGGCCTGTGCCAGACTCTCCGCCTGGGCGGACGGTGCCGACACGGTGACGGCAACCGCCGTCAACACAGGGACGGCCCACCGAGAAAGCCGCCGCAAACCACCCGCGCAGCACAATTGTTCGCGCCTGCCCGTCACACCAAGCACTACCTATCTCCCGCAGTCAGTTGCGCCCCCCGCCCCTGCTGCTTGGCCAAAGCATAGAGCACCGCGCCGCGGCAGGGATAGCCAAGAACCTGCCGCACCTGAAGGATTCGGCAAAAATCTCAATGCACTGTGGGATCGGCGCAACAGTGCGGAACGGGGCCCTGGTTCCCTCAAAAAGCGAAGGCCGGCGCGGGGGCGAAGCCCGGCAGCGGCGGCGCGCCCGCATCGAACTGGGCCGTTCCACGCGCCTCCCCTTCGACACGCACGAACAGATAAGCCTTACCCTGCCGCATCTTAGGGTGACGCGTTCGTACCGCGACGAGCCTGCCGCCTTCCCGCAATTGCGATGTTAGAGCCTCCGGCACGTCCGGGACGCTGCCCTCCATGATGATGGCGTCATAGGGCGCACCGGCGGCGTGGCCTTGCGCAAGATCGCCGGTCACGATCTCGGCGTCGATGGCCCGGCCCGAGGGCAGATCGGTTGTCTTGAGATTCTTCTTGGCTGCGGCGGCCAGCTCCGGCTCCACCTCAAGCCCGATCGTCTTGGCTCCCAGCCACGCCAGCACCGCAGTGGAGTAGCCGGTTGCGCAACCGACATCGAGAACCCGTTCGCCGGGGGAAATTTCCGCGAGCTGAAGTAGCTGCGCCTGCACCATGGGCGACAGGAGATAGCGCGCCGGGGCGCCGTCCCGGGCCGGCAAGACCCGGATGTCCTCATCCATGTAGGCGAGCCCTTGGAGGCTCTCCGGCACGAAGCGCTCCCGTGGAAGCGTGCGCATGGCTGCAAGCAGCGCCGGATCGGTCACCTCGTTGGGACGCAGCTGGGTCTCCACCATGAGCATCCGCGTCGCGTCAAAATTCGTCATCACCGTCCCATCCCTGCCATTTGCCGTTGCACTTTACACGGTGTGCGCGAGCGCCCACAGACGACGCGAGACTGACCCAAATCGGCAATGACAATCCTCCGTATGCAAATTAATCCTCCGTATGCAAATTAGTGTCATGCAACGAAGGCGTATTGACAGAACCGGCTGGACACAAGCTAGTGTCGCGCTAGAAACAGACCTCCCGGTTGGCCACGTGGCGGAGTGGTGACGCAGCGGACTGCAAATCCGTATACCCCGGTTCGATTCCGGGCGTGGCCTCCATCCTTATCGCAATTCTTCTTCGACTCCCGTCTTGCCGCGTCGCGCGTCGCGGAGGCGTCGCCGCCGACCCCGTCGGCGGTGCCACCACACCGTGATCTGGCGCCGCCACCGGCGCACGACAGGCAGATCCACCGACAGCACGAGAAAGCCGAGCGGGATCATCCAGAAGCCAAGCACGGGCAAGAAGCCCAGAATGCCGCAGACGATCAGCGCAACGCCAAGCCCGATCCGAAGCAGCCGGGACCTCGGCAGATGCCAATGATTGTTGAAGATGCGGACCTTGGGAGCCATGTTTGGTAGCCCTGGGTCTATGCGGTGTAAGGCGGCGGGGTCGATGCCCCACATAGGGGCTCTTGGGGTGAGCCGCAACAGCGCCGTTCGCGGACCCTCGCAAAGCTCTGGAAAGCCCTCTCCCCTTTTGCTATCTAGCCGGTTAGCGCGTCCCCTTGGTGGTGTCCGCGCTCTGCTCCCCGGTAGCTCAGTTGGTAGAGCAAGCGGCTGTTAACCGCTGGGTCGCTGGTTCGAGTCCGGCCCGGGGAGCCAATCACCTCTGGCGTTTGAGCGCCCCCTTTCTCTAAGACTTGGCCTCTACCGCCTGCCATGACTGCAGGAGCACGATCGTCCTGCGTATCGCCGCGAAGGAAGATGCATGACTGGACAAGCGAACCAGCAAGCGTCGCGTAAGACCATAGGCATCGCTCTTCAGGGAGGTGGCTCTCACGGCGCCTTTGGCTGGGGCGTTCTTGATGCTCTGCTGGCAGATGGCCGGGTGGAAATCGAAGGCATTTCTGGAACGAGCGCGGGCGCCATGAACGCTGTCGCCATGGCTGCTGGGTTGGCGCGTGGCGGTCCAGAAGGCGCCCGAGCAGGTCTCAAGCGGTTCTGGGAGGGCCTGAGCGGTCAAAACCCGTTGGTTGCCGAAGTCGACGAGATTCTCGACGCCTGCCTACCCGTCTTCAACCCCTGGCCGGCTATCGAAGCGTCTTTTCAAGCAGTTTCGCCTTACCAGGCAGACCCACTCGACTTGGATTCGTTCATGCCGATGCTGGAGTCGCTCATAGACTTTGGAGCATTGACCCTAGCCACGTCGCCCAAGCTATTCATCTGCGCCACAGACATTCATAGCGGGGGAGGCAGGGTTTTCCACCGTGACGAGATTGATGCTAAGGCCCTCATGGCTTCAGCGTGTATGCCAAATCTCTTTCAAGCGGTCGAGATCGGGGATCATGCTTATTGGGACGGAGGCTATACCCGCAATCCGGCGCTCGGGCCGCTTATTCACGAGACGACGGTCCGCGACCTTGTCGTCATACGAGTCGTGCCTTTACAGACTGCGGAGTTGCCTCGCACGCCGCAGGAGATCATCGGTCGATTGCACCAGATCGTCTTCAATAACTCGCTCGAACATGAGATGAGAGCGATCGACTTCATCAATCGGATGCTCCAAGAGGAGAGGCTGGACTCGGGTCTCTACAAATTTCACCGTTTGCACAGCATTGACGGAACCGAGTACATCGGGAAACTTCCCGCCGGCAGTGCATACGATATCAATCCGAATCTTCTGGCTGAGCTTCGGGACGCGGGTCGGGCGACCACGCGAGCGTGGTTGTCGAAACACTATGACGACATTGGCCAGCGTTCGACCTACGACGTCCAGCAGGGTCCCATACTCGGTGGCTCACAACGCTAAGCCGGCTAACGGCTCGCAAACGTTGCCTAGGCCACCGCAACATGTGAACGGAGTGCGACCGAATGACGAAGATGCTCGGAGCGGTACAGGCGGGGAGCGAAAGGTGGAAGGCGGCCTTTAACGCCGGCGATGCGGCGGCCTGCGCGGCCTGCTACGAGCCGGAGGCATTGATGGTTGCAAAGCCGTTCGGCGAATTCGTGGGACGCGAAGCGATCGAAGCGTTTTGGAGGACGCTGATTGCCGATGGGTACACGAACATTGAATACCTCGAGCCCACAGTCACAGTGATCGATGAAACCTCCGCGGTCCTACAGGCTGGATGGAAGATGAATAAGGCAGAGGGCGTCATCACGCGCGAACTCTGGGTTCTGCAAGACAGCGGCGAGGCGCTGTTGCGCGAGGACCATTTCGAGGCGCGCGGCGCCTAGGCACAAGTGCGGAAAGAACGTCACCACTCACGCTCAATTTCCTGAAGGCCCACCAGCGGCCGTCAGTTTCTTGATTGCCGGGCCACCCCATGTGAGCGCCAAGAGCAACAGCCCGACGGCCGCGGTCGCCGATGCGATATAGAACGGCAAACGGATATCGACCGACATCAATCCGCCGCCGATCAGTGACATCACACCGCCTGCGAGACAGAAGACGGCAGTCGTCACGCCCATGACCCACCCCTGATCGTCCGGGTTCACGCTACTGGAGAAGAGCCCCAGAAGCGTTGGGTAGGATACGCCAAACAAAAAGTAGAAGAAGAACACCGGCACAAAGGTCAGGACTGCGACTGGCAAAAGCACAAAGGCCAAGCCGCACACGGCCATGGTGAATAGGCTTGCACCGACAATGTACGGCTTCGCGACGCGTGCCTGCACCGGCTTTACGAGGAATGTGCTGCTTGTTGCCAAGGCGATGCCGATGACCAGCATCGCAATGCTGCCTCCGACTACGCCATAGCCGAACGCGCTCGTCAGGTAGTTGTCGATGAACACATAGAAGGTCACGTTCGAGACCATGAACAGCGCATAGACCGGCATGATCTGCATCACGAGCGGATGCTGGGTCACTTGCCAAAGGCTGTTCGTGATATCGCGCGGCCGAAAAACGAAGGGGACGCGTTCTTTACGAATGTCGTGGAAGAAGATCAGCACCAGCAAGATGGCAATCGCAACGAGTACGAACGCCGCATAGAACGGCAGTTTAAGGCTCGCCAATCCGCCGAGGAGCGCCTTGTCGGACAACAGCCCGCCAATGATCGGACCTCCGACCAAACCAAAGCTGACGCCAGTGACAATGAAGCCCATGTTGCGATCTCGGTCGGCCGCGTCGACGCTGCCATCGATCATCGCGGCCTGGGCGATCGGCTGATTGCCCGCCGTGAAGCCGGTTACTGCCCGACCCAAGATCAGGAGCCACAGACTGTTCACATAAAGGGCGACGATGGTGAGCGCATAGCCGGTCAGCGCGCCGCCGAGACAAATGAGCAACGCGTTCTTACGGCCTATGGCGTCCGACACCTTGGCGACGTAGACCACGCCCAAAAACCACGACAGGAAGAACACGCCGATGACGAGGCCATAGTTGAAGTGGCGCATGGTCGTGGTTGTGGACCCCGGCAGAAAGCCAGAGGACGGGTCCATGACCAAGGTGTTGATTATTGGAAAGACGAGCCCCTGCCCAATCAGGTCAACAAAGACCACGAACATTAGGGTTATCTTCGCTGCAGCCGCCATTTTGCATCCCCCTGCGTCACGAGCATACGCGAAAGGGGCAGACGACGAAGCACTCTGCTTGAGATGAATGTCGGAGGGGTTACGATAAAGAGGGGCGAGCGAAAGGGTCGAGATCGACCCCTTCACCCCCGTACCCGTACGGCGAGGCGGGATACGCGGAACATCGCCCGCCACGGGACCAAACGCGGCGTCGTCGAGAATCGTTCCATCTTTTTTTGCAACCCGCCTCTAAGCGGGGATGAACTCCAACGCGACGCCGTTGATGCAGTAGCGCAGGCCCGTGGGCTCAGGTCCGTCCTTGAACACATGGCCGAGATGGCCGCCGCAGCGGCGGCAGTGGACCTCGTCCCGCAGCATCCCCCAGCTGAAATCCTTCTGCATCCCGATGGCGTCGTCGAGCGGAGCATAGAAGCTCGGCCAGCCGGTGCCGCTGTCAAACTT
>JGI12316J15310_10000069_pt16 | contig 11235 bp, 11 predicted proteins | sample MarCyaLeptolynsp_FD_15310 | JGI IMG/M metagenome (IMG submission 15310)
GCATGAAGGAGGCCGGCAAGGCCACCGAGGTGATCGCCGTCTCGATCGGCCCGACCCAGGCGCAGGAGACCATCCGCACCGCGCTGGCCATGGGCGCCGACCGCGGCGTGCACGTGGTTCATGACGGCGATGTCGAGCCGCTGGCGGTCGCGAAGATGCTCAAGGGCATCGTCGAGAAGGAAAGCCCGGACATCTGCATCCTCGGCAAGCAGGCGATCGATGACGACTGCAATCAGACCGGCCAGATGCTCTCGGCGCTGCTGGGCTGGAGCCAGGCGACCTTCGCCTCGAAGATCGAGCCCGGCGACGGCGAGCTGACGGTGACCCGCGAGGTCGATGGCGGGCTTGAGACCATCAAGGTCAAGACCCCGGCGATCGTCACCACGGACCTGCGGCTGAACGAGCCGCGCTACGCCTCGCTGCCGAACATCATGAAGGCGAAGAAGAAGCCGATCGAGCAGATGAGTCCGGCCGATCTCGGCGTCGATCCGGCCCCGCGCCTGGAGACGCTGAAGGTGGTCGAGCCGGCCAAGCGCGAGGGTGGCGCCAAGGTCGCCGACGTCGCGGAGCTGATCGCGAAGCTGAAGAACGAAGCGAAGGTGATCTGAGATGAGCGCGCTGGTCTTCTTCGAACACACGAACGACGACATCTCGCCGGCCAGCCTGCACGCGGTCACCGCCGCGGCGGCGATGGGCGGTGACGTGGTGGCGCTGGTTGCCGGCTCCGGCTGCGACGGCGCGGCCCAGGCCGCCGCCAAGGTCGCCGGCGTGTCGAAGGTCATCAAGGTCGACAGCGGCGAGTACGCCAACACCCTGGCCGAGAATCTGGCGCCGCTGATCGCCAAGCTGGCCGAGGGGCACAGCCACGTGGTCGCCACCGCCACAACCGTCGGCAAGAACATCATGCCGCGCGTGGCCGCCCTGATGGACGTCGCCCAGGTGTCGGACATCATCGAGGTGGTCGACGCCGACACCTTCGTGCGCCCGATCTACGCCGGCAACGCGCTGGCGACGGTGAAGTCGTCCGACGGCACCAAGGTCGTAACCGTGCGCGGCACCAATTTCGAGCCGGCGGCCGCCGAGGGCGGATCGGCCAGCGTCGAGGACGGCACCGCGGCCGGTGACCAGGGCCTGTCGAGCTGGGTCGGCCAGGAGCTGTCCAAGTCCGACCGCCCGGAGCTGACCTCGGCCCGCGTCGTCATCTCCGGTGGCCGCGGCATGCAGAATGGCGATAACTTCGCCATGCTGGAGGAGATCGCCGACAAGCTCGGGGCCGCCGTCGGCGCGTCCCGCGCGGCGGTCGACGCCGGATTCGTGCCGAACGACTACCAGGTCGGCCAGACTGGCAAGGTGGTGGCGCCCGAGCTGTACATCGCGGTCGGCATCTCCGGCGCGATCCAGCACCTGGCCGGCATGAAGGACAGCAAGGTCATCGTCGCCATCAACAAGGACGAGGAGGCGCCGATCTTCCAGGTCGCCGACTACGGACTGGTGGCGGACCTGTTCAAGGCGGTGCCGGAACTGAGCACGGCACTCGACGACGCCTGACCCAATTTGGCCCCCGCGCGGCGTGACCCGGCGCGGGGGCCGGCAACCCCCGGAGGGGCCATGGAGCGGATCGGCATCATCGGCGCCGGTCAGATGGGCAACGGCATCGCGCAGGTCTGCGCGGTCGCCGGGTATGACGTGCGCATGGTCGACGTGAAGGAGGACATCCTCACCACGTCTCGGGCGACCATCGAGATGAACCTGTCGCGCCAAGTGGCCCGCGACCGTCTGGCCCCGCAGGCCGCCGAGGCGGCGATGGCGCGGATCGTCACCGGCCTCGATTACGCGGTCTTCGCAGATTGCGACCTGGTCATCGAGTGCGCCAGCGAGGACGAGGAGGTCAAGCGAGACGTCCTCAAGCATCTCGTGCCGCACCTGTCGCCGGACGCGATCATCGCCACCAACAGCTCCTCGCTGTCGATCACCCGCCTGGCGGCGGCGACCGACCGGCCGGCCAAGTTCGTCGGCATGCATTTCATGAACCCGGTGCCGGTGATGCAGCTGGTCGAGCTGATCCGCGCGATCCAGACCGAACAGGCAACCTTCGATGCGGTTCGCCAGCTGGCGGAATCCCTGGGCAAGACCGTCAGCGTGGCGGAGGACTTCCCTGCCTTCATCGTCAATCGCATTCTGATGCCGATGATCAACGAGGCGGTCTACACCCTGTACGCCGGCGTCGGCTCCGTGGAGAGCATCGACACCGCACTCAAGCTCGGCGCCAACCATCCCATGGGCCCGCTGGAACTGGCGGATTTCATCGGCCTCGACACCTGCCTCGCCATCATGCACTCCCTGCACGGTGGCCTCGCCGACTCGAAGTATCAGCCGTGCCCGCTGCTGGTGAAATACGTCGAGGCGGGCTGGCTCGGCCGCAAGACCCGGCGGGGCTTCTACGACTACCATTCCGACAAGCCGATTCCGACGCGCTGACCGGCCGGTGGGCTTCGGGATCGGCGAGACCGGTCCCGCAATTGCCAACCCCCCGGCGATCGGGTACACCGCGCCATATCGCCGACGCGTCAACGGCTTGCCAGCCCGCCGGCGCCCCCACGGCCGGAGCCCCGTGACCGAGACTCGATGACACGCGCGCCCAGCTTACTGTCCACGCCGACGGACATCGCCCGTTCGCTGGTCACCCATCGCCTGATCCTGCGCCAGCTCGTGCGCCGGGACATCCTGTCGCGCTACCGCAAATCGGCGCTGGGCATGCTGTGGGCCCTGCTGACGCCGCTGCTGACCTTCGTGGTCTACGCCTATGTGTTCAGCGCCATCCTCAAGGTGCGGTTCCCGTCGCGCGTGCCCGATATCGAGTACAATTACGGGATCATCCTGTTCTCCGGCCTGATCCTCCACTTCTTCATCACCGAGGTGCTGACCCGCTCGCCGGTGCTGGTGCTGGAGAACGTCAATTTCGTGAAGAAGGTCGTCTTCCCGCTGGAGATGCTGTCGCTAGTGGCGACCGGCTCGGCGGCGGTCACGCTGGCCTTCAATTTCGTGGTGCTGGTGGCGGCGGTCCTGGTGTTCCAGGGCACGGTGCCGTGGACCACGATCCTGGTGCCCCTGGCCTGGGTCCCGTTCTTCGCGATCGTCATCGGCATCTCCTGGGTCCTGGCGTCGCTCGGCGTGTACCTGCGCGACATCGGCCATCTGGTCGGCATCATCTCCACGGTTCTGCTGTTCGGCAGCCCGATCCTGTTTCCGCCGGAGACCCTGCCGGAGCTGCTGCGCACCCTGATCTGGTTCAATCCGCTGTCGGTGCCGGTGCACGCGACCCGCGACCTCGCCCTGTGGGGCGTCATGCCCGACATGGAGCATCTGGCCGTCTATTCCGGGGTGGCGGTGGCGTTTCTCTGGCTCGGCGCCTATTGGTTCCAGCGCACCAAGAAAGGCTTCGCCGATGTCGTCTGAGCCGGTGACAGCGGCTCACGGCGAGCCGGCGATCGTCATCCAGGACGTCACCAAGGCGTTCTCGATCTTCAAGCGCCCGGCGGACCGCCTGCTGCAGATGCTGTCGATGGGCATGGGCCGCTACTACGACGTCTTCATGGCGTTGCGGGGCGTGTCGCTGACCGTGCGGCGCGGCGAGACCGTTGGCATCGTCGGCACCAATGGCTCGGGCAAGTCGACACTGCTTCAGGTCGTCGCCGGTCTGCTGCAACCGAATGGCGGCTCCGTCGATGTGCGCGGCCGTCCGGCCGCCCTGCTCGAGCTCGGCGCCGGTTTCAATCCGGACTTCACCGGCCGCGAGAACATCTATCTGAACGCCGCCATCCTGGGCCTGACCCAGGAAGAGATCGACGCCCGCTACGACAGCATCGTCGAGTTCTCCGGCCTCGCCGACTTCATCGACCGCTCGGTGAACACCTACTCCAGCGGCATGTATGTCCGCCTCGCCTTCTCGATCGCGGTCAGCGTCGATCCCGACATCCTGATCGTCGACGAGGCGCTGGCGGTGGGCGACGAAGGGTTTCAGCGCAAGTGCCTGGCGCGGATCGAAGCGATGCGCGATGCCGGGGCGACGATCCTGTTCGTCAGCCACGCCATGGCGATGATCACTCAGCTCTGCGACCGCGCCATCCTGATGGACCGCGGCGAGATCCTGATCGACGGCGAGCCGAAAGAGGTGGCGTCCAATTACTTCCGGCTCACCCATGCGCCGGGCAGCGATCGCGAGCGCATCCGCACCGAGATCCTGGAGCGCGGGAGCCGCGGCGAGGCCCCGGCGGGCGTCGAGGCCAGCCTCGACGAGACCTTCGTGAACGAGAGTCGGGTCGAGCATGGCGGCAAGGGCGCCACCATCACCGAGCCCCGGATCGAGACCGTGAACGGTCAGCACGTCAACCTGCTGGCGCGGGGGAAGAACTACGTGCTGCGCTACGACGTCGTCTTCGACCGGCCGGGCCACAAGGTGCGCTTCGCCATGCTGTTCAAGACCAAGACGGGCGTCGAGATCGGCGGTCGGGTGACCCACCGGCTGTCGGATGACATGCCGGATTTCGCGCCCGGCGAGAGAGTGTCCATCGCCTTCGAGTTCACCTGCGCCCTGATGCCGGGAACGTATTTCGCCAATACGGGGGTTAACGGCGAGGTCGGCGGCGAGCGACAATCCCTGCACCGGATCCTGGATGCGCTGATGTTCCAGGTCCTGCCGGACCCGGAGGAGACCGTGAGCGGCATCGTCGATCTCGGGATCATCCCATCGCTCGAGCGTCATCCGGCGAGCGACCGCGAAACCTGACGTCACGGGCCGATCGCGATGCCGCCGACCCTCCATCCACCCATCGTCCCGGGCCACCCGCGGATCGGGGCGACAACGTCCCGCGGCCCGACCCGCGAGGGTCGTGCCTCCGAAGCGAGCTGAGCGGCCATGTGTGGCATCTGCGGTATCGTCGGCCGGCGCGCCGACAAGGACCCGGTCGGGAAGATGGTCGCGGCGATGCGCCACCGTGGCCCCGACGACAGCGGCACCTATCTCGGGACCGGCGTCGCCCTCGGCATGACCCGGCTGGCGATACAGGACCTCAGCCCCGGCGGTCATCAACCGATGGCGAGCCCGGCCGAGGATGTCTGGATGGTCTACAACGGCGAGATGTACAACGCGCCGGAGCAGCGCCGTCATCTCCAGCAGCTTGGCTACCACTTTCGTTCGACCTCCGACACCGAGGTCATCCTCACCCTGTACCGACACTACGGTCCGGCGGCGGTGCGGCGGATCCGCGGGATCTTCGCGCTGGCCATCGTCGACCTGCGGAAGTCCCCCGAGACGCCCAGCATCTTCCTCGCCCGCGATCCGCTCGGCGTGAAGCCGTTGCTGTTCGCCCGCACGCCCGACGGCTGCGTGTTCGCCTCCGAGCTCAAGGCCATCGTCGCTAGCGGCATGGTGCCGCCCCGGATCAACGCCCGGGCCCTGGTCGGCCTGTTCCGCTACGGCTCGGTGTTTCAGCCCGACACCCTGATCGACGGCGTCTTCATGGTGCCGCCGGCCCATGGTGTGCGGATCAACGGCGATGACATCCGGATCGAGCGCTACTGGTCGCTCGGTGTCGACCGGGTCGCGGGCTTGCGCCAGGCGGCGTATGGCGAGCAGGTCGAGGCCATGGGGGCGGTGTTGCGCGAGACCGTCCGGGCGCAGATGATCGGCGACGTGCCGGTGGGCGCGTTCCTGTCCGGCGGCGTCGACAGCGCGACCCTGACGGCGCTGATGGCCGCCGAGGCGGGCGCGCGGGTGCGCACCTTCTCGGTCGGCTTCGAGAAGGCGCTGGCGGTCGTCGACGAGACCGAGACGGCCGGCGAGTTCGCCCGCCATCTGGGCACCGACCACACCCGCGTCGAAATCACGCCGGAGCAGATCCGCGGCGATATCGACGCCATCGTCGCCGGCATCGACCAGCCGTCGATCGACGGTCTGAACACCTACTTCGTCTCCAAGGCGGCGGGCCAGGCGGTCAAGGTGGCGATCTCCGGAACCGGGGCCGACGACCTGTTCATGGGCTATCCGTGGCACGCGCGGATGCTCAGCCATCACGCCGGCACGGAGAGTTTTCTCGAGTCCTTCGCCGACTGCGCGCTGCGCTTTCACCAGACCTTCGAGAAGACCGATCTCGGCCACCTCATCCACCCGGCGCTGCGCCGGACCCGGCCCCAGGGCAAGGGCGCCAGCTATGCCTCGATCGACGAGCTGCGGCGCGCCGATCCGGTGGCGCGGATGACCGCGCTCACCCTGCGCGGCTACACCACCAACCAGCTGCTGCGCGACATCGACGCCATGTCGATGGCGCATTCGCTGGAGGTGCGGGTGCCCTATCTCGACCCCCGGGTGATCGATGCCGGGCTGTCCCTGCCGCAGGAGGCGATCCTGGCGAAGGGGGCGCCGCTCAAGCCGATGCAGGACAGCTACCGTGACAGCGGCATCAAGCGGATCCTGATCGACATCGCCCGGCCGCTGCTCCCGGCAGGCTTCGACGCGGTGCCGAAACGCGGCTTCGCCTTCCCGCTGGGCCTGTGGCTGAACGGACCGCTGCGCGATCTGGTGCTGGACACCCTGAAGCCGGAGCGGGTCGCCGCGACGGGCGTGATGCATCCCGGCACCATGACCCATCTGCCGCAGCTGTTCTCGCAGAACCGGCCGATGACCGGCTGGCGCCTGTGGCTGATGCTCACCACCCAGCTCTGGGCCGAGCAGCTGGGCGTGGAGCCGGCCGGATAAGCCCTGGCGGCGCTCCACCATCGGGCTATGATCGCGCCAAGCTCCCGACGAGGGGCAGGTGTATCTCATCGGAGGAAACGACAGATGCGGGCAACGAAAGCTCTTCGCACCATCGCGCGCCGCGCGGTTCTCGGGTTCCTGGTGGCGGCACCGGCGATGGTCGCGACCGCCGGGCTCGCCTCGGCCGCCGACACGATCAAGGTCGGCGCCCTTCGCTTCACCAGCCACGCCGCCAGCTTCATCGCCTTCGAACGCGGCTATTTCAATGATGCCGGCCTCAACGTCGAGTTCGAGTTCTTCCAGGCGGCCCAGCCGATGGCGGTGGCGATCGCCTCGGGCGACATCGACTATGGGATCACTTCGATCACCGGCGGCCTGATCAACCTCGCCGACAAGGGCGCGATCAAGGTCATCGGCGGCGTGCTGCACGAGGAGAAGGGGATCGACGGGTCGGCCATCATCGTCTCCGACGCCGCCTTCAAGGACGGGGTCACCGCCCCCGACGAGCTCAAGGGCCGCAGCTTCGCCATCACCCAGGCCGGCTCCTCCTTCCACTACATGGCGGCGCGCGTCGCCGAGAAGGAGGGATTCGCGGTCAACGACATGAAGCTGACCCCGCTGCAGAAAGTGCCGAACATCATCGGCGCCCTGAAATCCGGCCAGGTCGATGCCTGGGCCATCGTGCCGCACATCGCCAAGGCGCTGGCCAAGGGCGGGGCGGTGCACATCATCGGCTGGATCAACGACTACGCCCCCGACTACCAGGTGACGACGGTCTTCACCTCCGCCGAGACCGCGGCCGACAAGCGTGACCAGACCGAGCGGTTCCTCGCCGCCTTCGCCAAGGGCGCGGCCGATTTCAACGCCGCCCTCGTCGACAAGACCGCCGGCGAGGCAGAGGCCGAGGCGATCACCCGGCTGATCCACAAGTACGTCTACACCAGCCGGCCCTACGAGAAGGCCGCTCCGTCGATCCGCAACGGCGCCATGCGCCTGAACGCCGACGCCCGGCTGAACACCACCAGCGTCGCCGCCCAGCTCGACTGGTTCAAGGCGGAGGGGCTGGTGAAGGGCGACATCACCCTCGACGGACTGGTCGACGCCAGCTACGTCGAGACCTACTGAGCGCCGCCGGACGCGGGCCGTGGATCTGCAAGTCCGGGGCATCGGCCATGCCTATGGCCCGCTTCCGGTGCTCGATGGGATCGACTTCGACGTTCCGGCCGGACGCATCGTCTGCGTGGTCGGACCATCGGGCTGCGGCAAGTCGACCCTGCTGCGGCTGATCGGCGGGCTGGAGCGCGCCGATAGCGGCCAGATCATCCAGACCGGTGACGCGCCGGCCCGGTCCCTGAACCCGCTCACCTTCATCTTCCAGGACTTCGCCCTGCTGCCCTGGCGCAGTGTCGAGGGTAATGTGCGCCTGGTGCTCGAGGATCACCGGCTCGGCGCGGATGAGACCGAGCGGGTCGTCGCCGACGTGCTGGCCCGCACCAAGCTCTCCGAGTTCCGGCGGGCCTGGCCGCGCCAGCTGTCCGGCGGCATGCGCCAACGCGTCGCGATCGCCCGGGCGCTTGCCGTCTCGCCGGCGGTGATGCTGATGGACGAGCCTCTGTCGGCGCTTGACGCGCAGACGCGGGAATTGCTGCTCGACGATCTGGTGAGTCTTTGGACACGGCAGCCGTTTACGGCCGTTTACGTCACCCACAACCTGGCGGAGGCCGTTCGGCTCGGACACACGATCGTTGTGCTGTCGCGCCGGCCGGGCCGGATCCGCGAGATCGTCGACATCGACCTGCCGTTGGCGGAGCGCGCGGACCGGGCGGCCGAGCTGGAGCGGCATCAGGCGCACCTCTGGAGTCTGATCCGCGACGAGGCCGAGGCGGCAGAGAAGGAGCTGGTCGATGGCTGAGCGACCGCAGGGTGGGGCTGCCCGGCCGGTGCCGTTTCGCGGCGGCGGCTTCACGACGCGGCGGCTCGGAATCGTCGGGCCGCTGGTCTTCGCCGGGCTGGTGATCCTGTGGGAGATCGGCAGCCGCACGGGCGTGATCCCGCCCCTGGTCCTGCCGGCCCCGTCGGAGGTGTTCGCCGCCCTGCGCCAGCTCGTCGAGACCGGCCTGATCTGGCAGCACCTGGGCGCGTCGCTGCAGCGGCTGATCACCGGCTGGACGCTCGGCACCCTGCTCGGCATCGCGGTCGGCCTCGCTATCGGCCTGTTCTCACTGGCCCGCGCCGGGTTGGCGCCGATCGTCGCCGCCCTGTTCCCGGTCCCGAAGATCGCCCTGTTGCCGCTGTTCGTGATCTGGTTCGGCATCGGCGAGGGATCGAAGGTGGCGACCATTCTGTTCGGCACCTTCTTCCCCACCGTCGTCGCCACCTATGGCGGGGTCGACAATGTCGACCGCACCCTGATCCGCATGGGCCAGTCCTTCGGGCTCAGCTGGTTCTCCATCGTGCGCAAGATCATCCTGCCGGGGGCCCTGCCGGCGATCCTCCCGGGCTTCCGGATTTCGGCGGCGATCGCCATCGTGCTTCTGGTGGCGGCAGAGATGATCGGCGCCGAATACGGGATCGGCGCCTACATCCTGCTGGCCGGCAGCCTGATGGCGACCGACGAGCTGATCGCCGGGGTGGCGATGCTGTCGGTCATCGGCCTGATCGTGAACTGGGGGATCGGCCGGGCGGAGCGGGCGCTCCTGACGTGGCGGCGGTGAGGCGGGAGCCTCACCGGTTGGCCGTCATCAGCACCCAGGGGGTGGGCCCCCGGCGGTGCTCCCAGAACGCCAGAAGCTGATCGAGGTTCTCCAGGCCGCGCAGTTCGGGGAAGTCCTCGACGTCGCGCGCGCCCGGTTCGATGTGAACGATCTCGTGGGTGTCCCGGAACGGGTCGAGCATGCGTTGGTAGAGTCCGATCTCTGGCAGGTTGTGCAGCTCCACCAGCATGTCCAGGTTCCGCAGGTTCGGCGCCTTGTCGGGGACGAGCAGCTCGAGCTCCGCACCCTCGATGTCGCAGAACACGAAGGTCTCCCCCGGCACCAGCGCGGCGAAATCATCCACGATGAAGGCGCCGTCGACCTGGACCCGGTCGGCCACGCCATGCGCCTCGGCCAACGCGCGGGTCGCCTCGCGGGCATGCGGCTCGATGTCGAAGGCGAGGATCCGCGCCTCGGGCAGGCGGAGCGCCAGCCCGACCGCGTAATAGCCTTCCGCGCAGCCGATGTTCACCACCGTGCGGTAACCGCGATAGGCGACCCGCTCGATGACCGGGTGCAGCTCGGCCTCGTAGGCGCCGAGCAGTTTCGGGGCCAAGCAGCCCTCGGCCGCCGAGCGGGGTAGCGTCAGGCCGGCGAACGGACCGCGCCGCACGCGGCCACCGCCATGGGCGAAGAGGGTGTTGGCGATCAGCGCCGAGCGATGAAAGCAGAGTACCCGCAGCAGGCGGTTCAACGCCTTGCTCGAGTTCGGCTCTCCGTCGAGGATCTCGCGGATCTTGGCAACGGTGTTGGTGTCGAACTCACTCGCCATCGGACGATCCCCCAGCCGCCACCGCGTCAACCGGTACCAGGTCGCCGTGGATCCAGTCGAGCAATCCGACCTTGCACATCCACATCAGGTGCCGCTGCAGGCCCTCCCGCGGAACCTCCGCCAGCGCGTCGACGATCTCGGCGACGGTCCATTGCGGGGCGCGATCGAACAGGGCGAGGATCCGCTCGGTCTGCGCGGGCGCCAGGCGCCAGGCCTTGGTCGCCGCGTTCATGGCAGCGCCGTGCTGGTCGGCGATCGCGGGTCCGTTCGCGCCGGCGCGCCGGAGCTGAGTGCCATCGGCAAGGACGTCGGTGGCGAACCCGGCGAAGGCCTCGAACGGATCGTTGCGCGCCGGGTTCACGCGCGGCGCCGGTCCGTGCTCGTGACCCAACGCCGAGCGCCGGATCTCGGCCAGCTCCTCGAATAGGCTGACGAACTGCGGCACCACGGCGGCCCAGTCGAAGGTCCGCCGGGCGTGCTCGCGGGCGGCCGCTCCCATCGCCGCCGCCGTTCGTGGATCCTCGGCCAGCGCGGCGAGGCCATCGACCGTCGCCCGCACATTCACCGCCACATGGGCCGCCACCTGGGCGACATAGAGCTGGTAGGTATCCATGGACAACGCATGTCGCTGCGCCATCAGACCACCCGTGCCGGCGGGCGCGATCAGGGTCGGCACCCTGAAGCCTGCGGTTCCGTGCGGCACCGTGAACCGATACCCGTCCCAATCGCTCACCACCACCGGCAGGCCGGCGGCCATCGCCTCGACCGGCGTGATCCCGAAGGTCTCCTGAATGTTGTCGACCATCGAGACGAAGACGTCGGAGGCCGGCCACACGAGCTCCATGACCGCCGGATCGTTGCCGTCGAGGAACCGCACGTCGACCGAGGGGGCGTAAAGCGACACGACCTCGTCCCAGAGCGCCCGCGCCTGCTCCTTGCCGGGGAACCAGCCGGCC
>JGI12316J15310_10001319_pt1 | contig 11232 bp, 10 predicted proteins | sample MarCyaLeptolynsp_FD_15310 | JGI IMG/M metagenome (IMG submission 15310)
TGCAGCAGCTTCGTAACCCTCTTGCGTGAGTTTTGCAGTGAGTTCGTCAATCAAGTCCTTATCAATATCAACCAGCGCGACTTTTGCGCCCTTTTCACAGAGGCGTTTTGCTGTTGCTGCGCCGATTCCGCGTGCTGCTCCTGTGACGATAGCGACCCTGTTGTTTACAGACATTGTTGTGTCCCTTGATGTTATAAGCTGCCGACGTGGTCTTGCAACGCTTCCTTGGTGATGATGGTCTCTGACAATACATCATTACGATTGATATCAAACCAGTCCGCATAGACATATTCAATGGATAGTGCACCCTGATAATTGACAGCTTTCAGGCGATTGATGATGTCTACAAAGTCGATGGTACCCTCATCCCAGGCAGTTTGCAATTTGCCGAAGCGTGCCGGGCGTAAATGAAAATGCCCCGTATGTGGGATCAGCGCATGAACACGGTCATCTGCTATGTATTGCAATGTAAAATGTGCGTAGTCCAGCGTGACTTTCGCATCTGGTGCCATCTCGATGAGTTGCAGTGCCAGTTCCGGTGTATCCGCAACTGACCCCATATGTGGTTCAAAGCGTAGCTCAACATCATATTCGGCTGCGATTTCGGTTGCGCGTTTGAGTGCCTTGCCCGATGCTTCCAGATTTTCCGCCAGAGAACGTCCGAGATGATCGATACCCGGTAAAATCGTGAATCCTGGAATGCCGACAGCCTTGCAGAATTGTGCCGAGCCGCGAATATAGTCTTCGTCCTTTGCCCGAATGCTGTCATCTGGATCGTTGATTGAGTGTTCGCCAGGATGTGATCCATATTGCGGGAAGAAATCGACGGCATCCAGTTCGTATTTATCCAATAATGGCTTCAGAATATCCGCTTGTCCTTGTGGATCATTGAGCACAGCTTCCGGCTCAAAGCTGCATCTGCCCCGATTATGAAAACCAGCAATATCGACACCTTTGAAGCCAATGTGATGGGCAAGAGCCAGTGTGCCTTCAAGGGAAAGCATTTCGAATGAATGATTTGTTACTGTTAAACGCATCATATTTCTCCCAAAAATTATCTTTTTGATCGAGGTCTAGCCAACAGTCACCAATTCCAGTTCCATGAGCCGTGCCAGTTTGCGAATTCGGTTCTTCTGGCTGCCGACACCCAGCGCGACATGATGTGTAGGTCCTTCCTCTGCCCAGTTATCCATGAATGCGGCTGGATCAAGTCCGAATTTCAGACGTGAATTGGTGTTACCGATTTGCATCGTCGGTCCGGCAATGGATTCCCCTTCTGCGGTCAGGAGTTTCAGGGTGCCATCGGCTGTTTGAGTCATACCCAGGATGGTGATGGGACCCAGTTTGACATTGAACTCAACCGACAAGCCATAGCCTCGCTTGCCATGAAACAACCCCAACCCACGCAGGAGCGGTTTTTCATCGCTGATCTTGACATGCCCGGGACCATCATGCCCCATCAAAATGAAATCATCATTGAAGTCCATCGCATAGAATTCGGTGTAGGAACCACCAGCACCCAAACGATCCATCATCATCATGGCGACGCAGGTTTTCAAGTCACCCTCGCCAGATGCCGGAATGCCACGCGCAGTCAACAATGAATTCCCGACTATCAACCCGGCACCGAGTTCTTCGTTTTCGTTGCCATCCAGCCCACGATAGTAATAGGTCAAGCCATTGAGGTCGAAATCAGCTACAAGACGATCCAGCCCAACGGCAACCTGTGCTGACCACTGCATGGCTTCGTCCGTCACAGGCATCGATATTTTGTCGTGTCCCTGCTCTGCTATCTGGAAAGTCGCCTGGATTTCCTCGATTTTTGCCTTGATTTCCTGCTCGGTTGCGCCGTTAACACGCATATGCAAATCATCCATTTCCAGCACTTCGATATGAGCACCCAGTTGTGCATGCATCATCGTGAAGTCGGAATACATATCGAGCATTCCGGGATAGGTATGCCCCAGAAAACCGATACGACTATAATTCATTTCACGCATGACACTGGCGGCACGCACCCAGTCCTCGATTTCTGCCCAGCCCCGCTCATAATATTTTTGGGCGTTGCCTTCTGCTGGATGCAGTAAACCCGAAACCACATTGAACTGAATTCGGCTGCGGGCAAAGGCATTGGAGATTTCCGGGACACAGCAGGCACAGCAATTTGCCAGCCATTCAGCCGTATCCGTATCCAGATAATCCAGTGCAGGAACAGGTTGCAAATTCAACACCAATACCGGAGCTTTGCGTCGCTGTACAGCAGGCAATACTTGTGAAGATGTGGAGTAGGTGCCAACATAGCACACAATCAAATCGACATTCTCACGCGCAAACAAATCCCCTGTTTCTTTCGCGCCAGGTGCATCATCAACCAAACCTGCCGAGACAACCTCTGCGCCCATCTCGCCGATTTTTGCCTCAACATCCTGCTGATACCCCTCAAGACGTTCTTTCAGTCCATCAAACTGGGACCAATACGCTGCCAGCCCAATACCAAATACGCCGATCTTTGCTTTTGCATAATTTTCAGACACAACAATCACCTTCTTTCATAAAATTCTGTAGCAATAGTTTTTAATATTTCCTGATGCCCAGGCGAGCCGGGATGCAGACCATCCGGCAAATACAAAGCTTCATACGGTACCTCGCCAAATGCCTTGAATAAATCTACAAAACGCGCTTGATGCTCAATGGAGAGTTCCTGCATTATCTCGCCGCAGAGCTTGATGTCATGATTTTTCCAGGTCATATACGTCGCCTCGAAATTAGCTTCCGTATCGACAATAGCGGAGACAACAGGAGTTGGTGATAACAGGACAATCTCTGCATCAGTATATTGTTTGAAGGCTTTGATTATCCCGCGCAGATTGCCACGATATTCATCTGGCGAAACCAGCGTTCGCCCGTCTGCGCCACCAAATCGCTTGCAATCATTGACACCATATTTAATGAAGACTATTTGCGGTTGTAGCTGAACAAAGCGCGTATGGGTCAGTTCGAGACCATGATTCGATGTGTAACCGGAGTATCCATGATTGATGAATTCCACATCCGGCAGCAGATGATGTAGCAGCCGCGCATAGCTGTGGCGATATGTCGTAATGGAATCACCAACTGCCAAAATACGCTGATAGCCCTTGAGATTCTGTACCATCGCAGCAATCGCTTCATGCATGGTCAGCAAATTCCTGGCGACCTCTGCAACCTGCTGTGCTGCCTCTTGAATATGAGACAGGAAGTCAGCCTCACTTGCACCAAGTATGGCAGCACCTGCCGCAGACGGGATATCAAGTCCCAGTGCCACTGCCACATCCTGCACATTAAAATCGATGAGGAATTGTATTTCTTCAGGCAAGTTGGTCACGATGTCTACCTGTTGCTCATCATCTGGCGCAGTCGTCCCAAACCAATATCAACGTTGCCAAGACGTACCTGATCGATCAGAACAGCGATCAACAGGACAGCACCCTGTGCAATGTTCTGATATTCTGTAGAGACACTTTGTAGCGTGAGCCCATTGAGCAAAGTGCTCAGGATCAACACACCAAGCAGCGTTCCCAACAGGCTACCCTTGCCGCCCGAGAGACTTGTGCCACCCAGGACAACAGCAGTAATCACAGTCAATTCGACTGATGGCGCAGCGCGAGGATCAGCAGCGTAAAGGCGTGCAGTCAGAAAAACGCCAGCAATACCGGCACTCAATCCTGATAGTGTGAAAGCTATCATACGGTAGCGACGCACCGACAGCCCTGCCAGACGACTGGCTTCTTCATTACCGCCAATCGAGTACATGGCACGTCCGTATGTTGTAAAGCGCAAGACGTAAATGCCAATCGCAAACAAAATGACAGTCACAACAACCGGGTTCGGCACCGCACCCAGAAAACCCAAATTGACGGTACCTTCGCTTAGATTGGCGAAACTGGCATAGACTTCCGGTTGTTCACCAGTGAGGTCAAATACTGGAATGGTCAAGGCATCGGATAGCACAAACGCCATCCCCCGCGCAACCGAGAGCATCCCAAGTGTGGTTATCAGGGCATTGATGCCCACATAGGTGACAAGAAAGCCATTCAATAATCCAACGAATGCAGCGACCAGCAGAGATGCCCCGACAGCCGGAAACAAGCCTATTGGCTCCTGCAATACACCGATAACCACACCCGCCAGCGCGGCAGTCGAGGCAACGGAGAGATCAAGCCCGCCACCAATCATCAACATGGTCGTGAAAACCGCGATAATGCCGATGGTTGCACTCGAAAGGAGTAGATTATTGAAGTTGCGGGGCGTGAGAAACACATCGGAAAGCTGCGACATGACAAACACAATCAGTCCGAGCATGATAATCAGTCCGAGCAATTCCTGCACAAGTTGTGATTGGAAAAAATTGCGCGAGGGATTTTTCGATGATTTTTGTCGGGTTGTTTGTACATTACTCGCCATGAGCAACCTCCCCGGCGGCGGCTTCCAACAGCTTGTCTTCAGTCGCTTCTATCTGGGTAAATTCTCTTATGATACTGCCTGCATGCATGGTCAGGATTCGATGGCTGACAGATAAAACTTCCTGGATGTCTGATGAAACCATCAGAATAGCCAAACCTTGTTCAGCAAGTACCTCCAACTGGTCATATATATCGGAACGTGCCCCCACATCAACACCCCAGGTCGGCTCATTCAGCAGTAATACCTTGACATTCGCTTCCAGCCAGCGCGCAAGTACAACCTTTTGCTGATTGCCACCACTCAGAAATCTCGTTTCGACTTCCATGCCACCTGCCATACGAATCCCGAGATCATCAACCCAGCGTTGAGTATGGGATTTTTCCTTGCCTTGCAAAAAGTAGCCAAATGACTGCAAATTCTTCCAGTTCGATAATGTGGTGTTTTTGCGAACGCTCATGGATAACACTAGACCATTGACCTTGCGATCAATCGGAACAAAACCAATTCCCGCATTCTTGCCATCTTGTGGCATACCAATAGCAGCTTGTTGACCAATGACCTCAATCGCCCCGCTATCTGCTTTATCCGCACCAAAGATGCAGCGTGTTAAATCAGCGTGACCGGCACCAAGCAGTCCAAACAATCCAACGATTTCGCCTTCGCGCACTTCAAGGTCAATATTCTGGAATGATCCCAGCTTTGTCAGCTTGTTTACCTTCAGTGCAACATCACCAAACCTGATTTCAGTTGCCTGCTTGCGTGCTTCTGCACGATCCTCGATTGTGTGTCCGACCATCATCTCAACGAGATTGTCCTGTGTCACCTCTTCAATTGGTTTTGTGCCAACGAGATTGCCATCGCGTAATACGGTCACACGCTGGGCAACATCAAATATTTCATCCAGACGATGCGAGATGTAAATAATCCCGACACCTTGTTCTCTAAGATTGTCTACAATGCCAAAAAGCTGCTTGACTTCGAGAGGTGTCAGGGCGGCAGTTGGCTCATCCATTACGATAATCTTCGCCTGTTTGGAAATGGCTTTCACAATCTCGACGATTTCACGCTGCACAACCGTTAAATCTCGCATCAACGTGCGTGGATCGATCTCCACCTTAAGCAGGTCAAGATAGTCACGCGTAATCTCATATGCCCTGTCCCAGTCAATAAACATGCCACCCATACGTTTTGGCAAATGCCCCAGCAGCATATTTTCTGCAACAGAGAGTTCAGGCGCATAATGAAGCTCCTGGTAAATCATCCGAATGCCGGCATGCTCTGCATCACGTGGCTGATCAAAATGAACCGGAATACCATCTATGAGAACGGTGCCACTATCTTTCTGATAATCACCGTTGAGAATCTTGATAAGCGTGGATTTGCCTGCGCCATTTTCACCCAGTAGTGCAACTACCTCGCCACTGAATAGATTGATCGAGACATCATTGAGTACCTTCACACCGAAGAAACACTTCGAAATATTGTTCATTTCCAGGATGGGTTTTTGTGGCGTGATCATTGCTGTTGTGACCTCCGGGATGCCTGCTCTGTAAAGCGGATTCGAATCTGGTCAAAGCCGACAGCAATAATCAGGGCAGCACCACTGGCAACATCCTGATACCAGGATGGCACCTCTGTAATGGTTAGCCCATTATTCAATGTCCGCAGAATAATGACCCCCACGAAGGTGCCAATGAGTGTCCCTTTACCTCCGGCAAGACTCGTACCACCGAGGATGACAGCCGTAATCACCGTAAATTCCAGCCCGGTTGCAGCGCGTGGTGCACTGGATGCAAGCTGGGAAGCAATAATCAAACCGCCAAGTGCTGCCAGCGTGCCGCATAGAGTATAGGCAACCAGAAGATGGCGTGTCACAGCAATCCCTGCCAGACGGCTGGCTTCCGGGCTACCGCCAATTGCATAGAGGTTGCGACCAAACTGGGTATGCCTCAAGAATATGTAGGCTAATCCGTAAAGAACAAGCATCAAAATCAGCGAAAAGGAAACACCAAATACTTCACCACGTCCCAGAAATTTGAATGCTTCGTTATTTAGCTGATTGGTCTGTCCTTCACTGAGCACGAACGCCAGCCCGCGCACAATTGAAAAGGTACCTAGTGTCGTAATGAGTGGGTTGATCTTCATGAATGTCACCATGAAGCCGTTGAGAAAACCCACCAGCGATCCGCTCAACAAACCAAGAATGGTGCTGATGCCAAGTGGAATCCCCCATTCAATCCACAGGAGGCTGGTCACCACACCGGATAATGCGGCAACGGATCCAACGGATAGATCAACGCCGCCAGCGATCAGCACGATGGCCATCCCAAGTGAAACAATACCCACGACAGCCAACTGCTTGGTCATGTTTTCCAGGTTGGTCAGGGTAAAAAAGTTCTCGGATAATGTCGCAAAGATCAGGCACAATAACAGAAAGCTGGCGATCAGAGTGATTGTTGTGAGGTTATCACCGCTTATTCGAGGTGATTTTGCTTTTGCGGGTACATCAGATGAAATCGACGCATGACTCATGTAGGAATCCTGGTTAAACAAGTGTGAGCATCACAACTCACGATAATAAGTTCATAAAACGAATTTTTTCGGTAACGGAATCTTGTTTCTGTAGTAAATGCTTGCCGGGCGACCCAAGTCACCCGGCAGGCGATCATACAAATCTATATCTATTCTTCTTCGGAGCAGAAGTCTTCCCACTCTTCAGCGTAGAATTCACAGATATTGTCTGCGGTGATGAAGACATGATCCTGGTAGACCGAGGGAGGAACGGAACGGCATTCCAGCAAGTCAATCATGGTCGGGATCAGCTTGTCGCCATAGGTCTCCGGGAAGTAACCGGTTGCGCCCAGATAACGGCTGTTTTCTTTCAGCATTTCTTCCTGGCCGGAAGGATCAGCACCCTGACCAACAACAATCAGTTCATCAGCACGACCTGCGGTTTCAAATGCAGCGATAACACCCAATGCTGTACCGTCGTTGATGGTAACGGCTGCGACATTGGAGCCTTCAGGAATGTTTGCCAGTGTGTCAGTGGTGACTTCGAAGGCAGTTTCCTGTGTATTCTTGCTGTCGAGACGGAAGATGTTCTCTTCAGGAATGGGATTTTCCAGATTGTTCTGGATACCATCTTCCTGTCCTTGCATACGTGCAGCAGGAATGGGGCCGGATTGAGGCAGTTCCAGAATCAGCAGATAGTCGACCTGACCATCCCAGTTTTCACCTGCCCACTCAGCGAGTGCGGTACCAGCCAGTTCACCAGCGAAGTAGTTATCTGCACCAAAGAAGGTTGCACCGGGCATGGGAATATCAATCGCGATAACCGGGATGCCTGCACCACGGAAACGGCTCATAATCACGTTGCCAAATGCTTCATCCGTCTGGAATTCAATCACACCATCAACACCCTGTGTGATGAAGTTTTCTGCATTTGCCAAAGCAGTTGCACCATCCAGGCGATTATCAGCCAGCACGATTTCAACATTGCCAGCTTCTTCTGCAGCAGAAACGATGCTTTCACGTACCAACTGGGTGAAGACAATGTCTTCTGTCAGATTAGCGAAACCGATAACATAGCTATCCTGTGCGGTAGGGCAGTCATCCTGTGCATGTGTGTGGTTGATGTCACCCGCCAGCAAGAAAGCAAAGCTACTGACAATCAACGCTGCAACCAAAAGGGAAGCAAGGCTCTTACGTAAAATACTCATTCATGTCTCCTTAAAATAGTTTATTGAAAATAATGAGCGAATTGTTTGATTTCAACAATTTGCACAGATTGTTGAAATTTGTTGAAAAGTAACACAATCAACAATAATTGTCAAATTACAACTAGTCTATGTGAAACACTTCCTCAAGATGAATCATGCTTTCATCCGGACGACCAGCAAGAGCTTCAAAGTAGGGTCCCATGAATTCCTGCCACTTCAGGTTGATTTCTTCCTTTTCCATCCCTGCCAAAGAGGCTTCAAAGCTCTCTTCCGCCTCGAAATAGCCAAAAAGCAAGCCATCATCCCGCAGAAACAGCGAATAATTGTGCCAGCCAGTGCGGCGAAGCGCATCCAGCATCTCGGGCCAAACATTCTCGTGGTGCTTCTTGTACTCCTCGATCATATCCTTCTTGACCTGAAGAATAAAACCTACCCGTTGCATAAAAATCCTCCTGTATTGTTGAAAATTGTTGAATATTAGTGAAATTTGCATAGAATCTAACATAAGCAACAGGATTGTCAAATTAGCAATCTGCGAAAATATTACGTACAATCTATCGTCGTTGTAGCAATCTCAGGTAGAGGCAGTTTTGAATAAACCGACCATTGTCTTTGAAAGACATCAAAAAATTCTCGATTTCCTGAAAGATCGTACCAGCATCAGTGTCACGGAATTATCTGAAATGCTGGATGTATCCGAGGGAACGATACGCAATGATTTGCAGGCACTGGATGCCAAAGGGCAACTGCATCGCGTTCGAGGGGGTGCGGTTGCGCCAACGCAATTTGCCGCACATGGCAACCCCATCCGTGCCAAGGCACAAATCAACGCAGAACAAAAGCAGTGGATCGCTCAATGGGCAAGCGGACAAATTGATAGCGGTGATGTCATTCTGCTTGATGCCAGCACCACCGTACTCTATATCGCGCAGTTCCTTGTTGATCGCACGAATCTTACTGTAGTGACCAATGGTCTGGAAGTTGCGCGTATTCTGGCTGCGAACCCGACCAACACTGTGATTCTGGTTGGGAACATTCTGCAACCGGATGGGAACACGATTGTTGGCACAGCAGATCAGGCGATGTTGCAAGCACTCAAAATTCGGACGGGATTTGTCTCGTCTGTTGGTTTTTCCATTGAGATGGGCTTGCTGGAGCGTGATCCACAGGAGGCACAACTGAAACAGCAGGTTATCAGTGCCTGTCAAAAGAAGATTGCATTGATTGATTCCAGCAAAGTTGGCAAGGGTGCATTAACCCCTTTCGCCACCCTGAATGATATTGATCACGTCGTAACAGATGTCAATATGGCGGCAGATACCATTGAGGCAATCCGCAAAACAGCAACACATGTCACTATTTGCAGCGAGCAATCCGTTGCGACCTATGCCTCATATGAATCAAATGGCGGTCATCGGATAGGATTTGCCAATATCAGTGAGAAGATGCCTTTCGGGCGGGATGTGCGCCGGGGTCTTGAACTGGCGGTGCAGGAGACGACAAATCTGGAATTGATTGTCGCTGATAATCAATTGAACCCGGATATTGCGTTGACTGTAGCTGACAATCTGGTGGATCAACAAATCGATCTGCTAATCGAATATCAGATTGATGAGAATGTAGGTAACCTGATCGCCAATAAGGTTAACGCACTCGGCATTCCAATTATCTCCGTTGATATACCGATGGTTGGTGCCACCTTCTTTGGTGTGGATAACTACAAGGTTGGATTGGTCGCGGGACAGGTTCTGGGTGAAGTTGTCGCAACCGAGTGGGGTAACCATTTTGATTTTCTGGTCGTCCTGGAGCATCCTCGCGCTGGTAATCTGCCCGCGATGCGTATACAGGGACAAATTGACGGGTTCCAGCAAATTGTCGGACAGATACCACGCCAGCAGATTATCCGCCTGGATAGTGGCAACACATCACAAGTCAGTGAGCGCGAGATGATTTCCATGATGCAACAGATTGGCACAGAAAAGCGTTTTGCCATTATCTGTTTTAACGATGATGCTGCTATTGGCGCAGTTGATGCTGCCCGTCAATTGGCTTGCGAGGACAATGTGCTGATTGTGGGACAAGGTGGTGATCGTCGTTTGCGTATAGAGTTACAGAACCCGGCAACGCGGCTGGTCGGTTCAACAGCTTTCCGCCCGGAATCCTATGGTGAGAAACTGCTGGAGCTGGCACAAAAAATTCTGGCAGGTGAATCGGTGCCACCTGCCGTCTATATGGAGCATGTCTTTATCAACCCGGATAATGTTGAGCAATACTATCCGGGTGATGTAAAAAGTTAAATTTCGAATTGATACTTGCGGACTGTTTCCTCCACAACCTCGACACCCAATCCAGGCAGATCAGATACTGTTACCAAGCCCTCCTGATGTTGAACCGGATTTGTGGCAAGCTCAACCTGCATCACACTGGGCAAAGGCATAAGTTCAAAGATTGTGGGTTTCTCGGCGCACAGTGCAATATGAATCGCAGCCGCCGTGTTCACAGCAGAGCTATAGGTGTGTGGATTGAACTTGACGTTGTATTGTGCCGCGAGTTCGATGATCTTCAGGACACCGGTTATGCCTTCCGCACGCCCTGCATCCACCAGGATATAATCACAGACATCTGCATCCAGGATGCGGTGAAAAGCATCCAGCGTGAAGAGCCGTTCGCCAAATGCAATCGGCATCTCGGGTACAGCCGCCCGCAGATGGTGATAGGCTGTCAGGTTATCAGGGTGAAACGGGTCTTCCAGCCAGGTTAGTTTGGCTTCGAGGAATGCCTTCGCCATACGAACAGCGTAGGGAATGTCCCAGCGCATACGTGCGCCAACATCAATCATAAAGCCTGCGTCGGGTCCCATTGCCTGGCGGACAGCTTTGGCAAACGCAATATCCCGCTCTGCATCAAACCCGAGGTTGGCATTGCCCTTTTTACCAAAACCAACCTTCACCAATTGATAGCCACGCTCAATATAACTGGCAAGTTCAGTAGCCAGTTCGTCTATGGTGCTGCCTTTGGGATGGATACTGGCACAGGCTGCCAAGCGTTCATGACGCTTGCCACCCAGCAA
>JGI12316J15310_10000083_pt58 | contig 11227 bp, 8 predicted proteins | sample MarCyaLeptolynsp_FD_15310 | JGI IMG/M metagenome (IMG submission 15310)
CCAAGCCGTACACCCGGTTGCTCGCCGGCATGGCCGCCACCGGTTTGCTCGTGGCCGGCGTCGACACGGCCATCCCGGTGGTCACCGGCGCGCTGATCGACGAGGCGGTCGAGTCCGGCCTCTCCTCACGACTGTGGACGTACGCGGGGTTGTACGGCGGATTCATCGTCGCGCTCGGTGTGTCGGTGTTCTTGTTCATCTGGCTCGCGGGAAGGATCGCGACCGGCGTCGCCCATGACCTGCGCAAGGCCGGCTTTGCTCGACTGCAGGAGCTGTCGTTCTCCTACTTCGACTCGCGCCCCGTGGGCTGGCTCGTGGCCCGACTGACCAGCGACGTCGGCAAGGTGTCGGGCCTGCTGCCCTGGCTGCTGCTCGACATGGTGTGGGGTGTCGCCGTCCTGCTCGGCGCGACCGCAGTCATGCTGTGGATCGACGTCAAGCTCGCGCTCTACGTCCTGACGATCGTGCCTCCGCTCGCGATCGCGAGTGTGCTGTTCCAGCGGCGCATCCTCGACAGCTCCCGCAAGGTCCGCAAGACCAACTCGCGCATGACGGCCGCCTTCAACGAGGCGATCGTCGGTGTGCGCACGACCAAAGCGCTGACGCGCGAGGCGGACAACCTCACCGAGTTCCAGGAGGAGTCGGGCGCGATGTTCCGCTACTCCATGCAGCGCTCGCTGCAGTCCGCGGTCTACCTGCCGCTGGTCGTTTTTCTCGGCAGCATCGGCGTGGCCATTGCGCTGTGGCGCGGCGGCGTCGACGTGGGCGACGGGATCACGCTCGGAACGCTCGTCGCGTTCATGAAGTACGCGACGCTCTTCTACATGCCGATCGAAGAGATCGCCCGGCGCTTCACCGACCTGCAGGGAGCCCAGGCCGCCGCCGAGCGCGTCCAGTCGCTGCTCGACACCGAGCCCGAGATCGCCGACAGCCCGAAGGTCGTCGCCAAGATCGACGAGTACGGCCGTAGCCCGCGCTCGGCCGACAAAGCGATCGACGGCGGCGACGCGATCATTGACGAAGTCGCCTTCGACGATGTCGGCTTCTTCTACAAGGAGGGCGAACCGGTGCTGCGGGGCGTCAGCTTCACCGTGCGCGCGGGTCAGACCGTCGCGCTCGTCGGGCCCACCGGGGGCGGTAAGTCGACCATCGTCAGTCTGCTTGCACGCTTCTACGAGACAAAGTCGGGGGCAGTGCGCTTCAACGGCGTCGACATTCGGGAGCGTAGTCTCGCGTGGCTCCAGTCCAGCCTGGGCGTCGTGCTTCAGTCGCCGCATCTGTTCTCGGGCACCATCGCGGACAACATCCGCTACGGCCGGCTCGAGGCTTCGGACGAAGAAGTGCGCGACGCCGCAAAGCTCGTGCACGCGCACGACTTCATCGCGGCGCTCCCGGAAGGCTACGAGACCCAGGTCGGCGAGGGCGGAGCGAAGCTCTCCACTGGGCAGCGGCAGCTCGTGTCGTTGGCGCGGGCGGTGCTCGCCGATCCGCAGCTGTTCATCATGGACGAGGCCACGTCCTCGGTCGATACCGAGACCGAGGCGCGCGTCCAGGCGGGCATCGAGGCGGTGCTCGAGGGGCGGATGGCATTCGTCATCGCCCACCGGCTGTCCACCATTCGCAACGCGAACCTGATCCTGTTCGTCGACGGGGGCGAGATCGTGGAGCGCGGCACCCACGACACGCTCGTGGCCGCCGGAGGGCGTTACGCGCAGCTGCACGCCAGACATCGCGCCGACGCCGTCATCGACGAGGCGTTGCGATAGCCCACCGCTCGGGGGAGTCTCGGGGCCATGATGCGGCTGCGCGTGGGCGGTGTGCCCGAGCACTTCAATCTCCCGTGGCGGCTTGCGATCGAAGACGGCATCCACCCGGATGTCGAGGCCGAGTGGGTGGACTTCCCCGGCGGGACGGGTGCCATCATGGAAGCGCTCGATCAGGGCACGATCGATCTCGCGACCCCGCTCACCGAAGGAGCCGTCACCGCGATCGCGGGCGGTAGCGCGGCCCGTATCCTCGGGATGTGGGTCGACAGTCCGCTGCTGTGGGGGATTCATGTCGCCGCGAGCTCCGAAGCCGAAGACGTCGCCGACGTGGCATCGGGGCGCTTCGCCATCTCGCGGTTCGGCTCCGGCTCCGAGCTGATGTCGCGCATGCTCGCGCGGGATCGCGGCTGGGCGATCGACGACGATCGTTTCGTCGTCGTGAAGAACCTCGACGGAGCTCTCGCTGCGCTCCCGGCGGGCGATGCCGAGGTGTTCCTGTGGAACAAGTCGATGACGCAGCCGTACGTCGACGCCGGTGCGTTCAAGCGCATCGGGGTGTACCCGACCCCGTGGCCCGCCTTCTGCGTTGCCGCCCGCGCCGACCTCGTCCGCGAGCATGGGCCATTGCTGCGGGCGTTGTGGGGCGCCGCGGGACAGCGGGGCCGAGCGCTGATGGGCGATGCCCAACTCCCGCACCTCGCCGCCGACCGCTACGGCCTCGCCCTCGCCGAGGCCACCGAGTGGTCCGAGCAGGTGCAATGGACCGACCCCGACGCGCCGCTCGACGCGGAGCTGCTGCGGCGGGTCACGGAGACGATGCAGGCCCTCGGCCGCGTGGATCGAGAGGTCGACCCACGCGAGCTGGTCGCCTGATTCGCTATCCGCAGGTGAGGCCGCAGACCGTGTCGACGGCCCCGACGCACAGACCGTCCCAGGAGTTGTCGCAGCAGAACGGGTCGGCGGCGCAGATGTCGGTCACGCACGGATGGCACGTGCTGGTCATCAGCACGCCGATGTCGCAGACGAAGTGCTCACACGCATCGTCGACGCAGTTGGCCTGACCGCACACGGTCTCGACCTCGCTGATGCACAGGCTGTCCCACGAATTGTCGCAGCAGAACGGATCGACCGCGCAGATCTGGGTCACGCACGGATCGCAGCCGCTGACCAGCGCCACGCCAGAAATGCAAATGTCATGGCTGCAGGTCCCGCCGCCGCAACCATCGTCGGCCTGACCGTTGCAGTCGTCGTCCAGCATGTTGCCGCAGATCTCGGCCGGCGCCGCTTGCTGGTCCTGGACGCACTGGATCGACGCGATCGCGCCGTTGCAGGTCAGCGTTCCGGTCGAGCACACCCCGGGCAGGCCCGTCGCACAGCTGCCTCCGGTTCCCGGGACGTTGTCGTCCACGACATCGTTGCAGTTGTCGTCCAGGTTGTTACAGGTCTCGGCGACCGCGGTCTGGTCCGGCTGGCAGATGATCGAGCCGCCGCTCTCGTCGCACACGTTGGTGCCCGAGGCACAGATGCCCGCCATGCCCGTGTTGCAACCACCACCGACACCAGGAATGCCCTCGTCGGTCTGGCCGTCGCAGTCGTCGTCCATCCCGTTGCAGGCTTCGGTCGACGACATCGTCGTCTGAACGCACTCGACCCCGGCTGCGCCGGCGCACTGGGTGATGCCAGCGGCACACACTCCGAACAGCCCGGTCCGGCAGTTCGAACCGCCTCCCGGGTCATCGTTGTCGGGGGTCCCGTCGCAGTCGTCGTCCAGCCCGTTGCACTCTTCGGCGACGGGAACGTTGTCCGCGACGCACCGAACATCGCCCTCGGGCGTGCACGCGTTCGTGCCCGTGCTGCAAATTCCTGGGTCTCCGGTCTCGCAGGCGGCGCCTACGTCGAAGTCCTCGTCGACCATGTCATCGCAGTCGTTGTCGAGGTCGTCACAGATCTCGACCTCCGGCGTGCAGCCGCCGTCCGACTCTCCGTCGTCGGTGACGTCGTCATCGTCGTCATCGTCGTCGTCGTCGTCTTCGTCACCATCGTCGTCGTCGTCGTCGTCACCGACCCCGCCGGTCATCCCGCCGGTCGTCGCGTTGTCGTCATCGTCGTCGCCGACCGTCTCGTTCGGTCCGGGATCGGTGGTGAGGAACTCACCAAATCCCGGAGCCGGATCTCCGGATGCGCAGCCGCCGAGCGCGACCGTCGCCAGCAACCCAAACCAACGCACCACATGCCTCATCTGCATGGCTTCCCCCGAACTCCCCCGCCGCAACTCTACCAGCCTCGACGGGCTGCGGATCCGTTTCGGTCCGAGCCGTGCACCCCGGCGGCGCTCAATCCTCGGGATCGACGACGAAGTCGCGCTCCGGCAGCACGACCCCGATCCAAAAGGTCCGCTCCATCCCGAGAGTGAATCGTCGAAATCCGGCCCACCAGGGCTGTCCCTCGGCCATCACGCGCAGTCGGCGGTCGTTTTCGCTTCCTCGGGAGCGCCACTCCTCGACGGCCGCGGCTGGGACCGGATCACTGAGCTCCCCCACCGGAGTCAGGGCCGCCTTACGTCGCGCTTCGGCATCGACGAGGTCGGGCACGCGTGGCAGCGCGACCAACCGGTCATCGTCCGCCACGATGAACACCTTGCCGAGCTCACTGTCGGCCATGTTCATCGTGTACGTCGAGAGGTCGGAGAGCAGCACGTCGACCGCGACCACGAAGCGCCGCCCGGCGGGGCTCGACACCGGAAGTGACGCCGTGATCCCCGGCTCTTGTCGCGTGAAGAAGGTGTACGGTTCCGTCCACGCGATCGCGTCCTCCGCGGAGAGGTCTCCTTTGGAGTGCGCATCCCGAAGGGCGGCCGCCCCCACGTACCAAGGGCGCGTCTTGGAGTCGTACGCGAGCGTTTCCTCCCACCGCTCGAGCTCCGCACCACTCGGCGACAGTTTCTGGAAGCGCGTCGGCTCGCCCGGAATCGTGGTGCGCGTCATCCAGCCGTCATCCTCGCGCATCAGCAGGAACTCGCGCCCGGTCTCGTCGGCCCGCATGACCGCCGAGATCACCGGGTAGCCCTCGATCATCGGCACGAAGTACTCAGCGAGCAGCGCGGGGTCGTCGGTATCGAGCCGGCCCGCCTCGACGATGCTCTTGGTCCCGCGCAGCGCCCCCCGCACCGGCTCGAACAGCCGATGAAGCTCCGCCTCGATACCGTCCGCGGCGCTGGCAATCAGCATGCGCGCGAGGTGGTTACGTTCGGTGGTCACGCGGTTGCGGGCCCGACCGATCAGGACCGCGGCAACGAGGGTGCCCACCACGACCGTCACCGCCAGCACGGCGGCAGCAATCGAAAAGCCGATGGCTCGGCGCCGACGCGACGCCCGATACGCGATCTTGTCCGCCATGCGGCGCCGAAGCTTGCCGAGCTTGTCGGCCTGCGCCGCGTCGGGTGTGATCCCGTAGGGCAGCGCTGCAACCTCCTGCAGATGTGACTCGGCCTGCGTCAGGTCACCGGCAACGATCGCGATGTGGGCGTACAGCAAGTGCGCCTCGACCAGGTAGTAGCGTGCCTCGACGTTGCTCTCCCAAGAGCTGAGCGCCTGCTCGAGCCCGGCAATGGCCCGCGCCAGCATGCGGTAGCGGTTCTCGACCGTGCCGAAGCCCGCCTGGTCGCGCCCTGCCGTGCGAGCCGCTTGCGACGCGGCCTCCTGCTGCTCCGCATCGCGATAGGTCCCGATCGCCTCCGATGCGAGACCCGCGGAGTCGATGTGCCGCAGCGCTCCGCGAAGGGCGTCGGCGAAGGCACCACCGTCGACCGGACGCTGGTCGGGCTGCGTCGCGAGGCTGGACTGCAGCAGGCTCTTGAAGACCTCGTGATACGGCCGCAGCTCGGGCGTGATCTCGGGCGGAAAGGTCCACTGGTTGTCACTGGCGACCTTGACCGTGTCGACCGCCGTCGACTCGTCGTGCGGGACCAACCCGTAGAGCACCTCGTAGAGGATCGCACCGAGCATGTAGACGTCCGTCCACGTGCCGACCCAGTCGCGTAGCCCGAGCGCGATTTCGGGGGCCATGTACGCCGGTGTCCCGCAGGTGATCAGCACCTGGGACAGGTCCTGGATGCGGCCCGCTTCGTCCAGCGGTTTGACCGCCGCACCGAGGCCCCAGTCGACGAGCAGGACTTCGCCGTACTCACCCACGATCACGTTCTGCGGCTTGAGATCGCGGTGAATGATTCCTCGGCTGTGGGCAAACGCGATCGCGTTGGCGACCTCGAGCAGGATCTCGAGGTGGCTGCGCAGATCGTGCTTGGAGTCCGGTGGGGCCGCGACGGACTGGGCATCGCGGGGCGACAGCAGCTTGTCCCACGGGAGGCCGCGGACGAGCTTCATGCTGTAAAACAGACGACCGTGCTGGTCGACCCCGAGGTCGTAGACCGGCACGATGTTCTGGTGGTCGAGCACGGCGGTGATGCACGCCTCGCTCTCGAACTGCCCCTCCGAGTCGGGCATCTTGTCGTTGGGCTTGAGGCGCTTGATCGCGACTTCGCGATCGAGCGACACCTGCCGCCCCCGGTAGACCGCCCCCATCCCGCCCTTGGCGATGAAGCCCTGAATCTCGACCTCTTGCCGATCGACGCCCGGCCCGGGCGTGGTCTCGGAGGGATCAAAGGTGACGATCGTGCGATGGACGCTCGGGTCGGGGACGAACTCCTGAATGTCCCGGCGCTCGTTGTCGGCGAGCTGGCGGGTGTCGAAGTCTCCGGGGTCCTGCTCAGCGGTGGGCGCAGGTCGAATCGACTCGCGCGGACCCATCGAACCGGACTGCTGATGACGATGCTGCCACGACTGCTCGAGGTCGGCCGACCACGTCGCGTCCCAGGCCCCGTCCGTCACTGCTGCCGATGGTACGATCATTCGCCCTCGAGAGGCGTTCGGATGCGCGCTGTCCCGAAGCTCTGCGTTTGGATGTTCGTCGTGTACGGCGCCACTGGGTGCCGTTCACAGAGCAATTCCGTCGACGGTGCGACGGACGCCGCGTCGACGGGCGCCGACGCCGACACATCCGGCACGGGACAGGCGTCGAACGACGCGGCCGACACTACGGCTTCATCGACCGGTGACCCACCGAGCACTTGTGATCTGTTCACCAACGACTGCCCGGATGGCACGAAGTGCATGGCGGCGGCCGAGGTCGAGGGCGGCCCGTGGACGACGACCCGCTGCGTCCCATTGGTCGACGAGCCGGCCGCAGTCGGTGAGCCGTGCACGGTGGAGGACTACCCGAGTAGCGGACGTGACGACTGCGAAGCGCAGGCGGCCTGTTGGTACGTCGATCCCACGACCCTCACCGGCGAGTGCGTTGCGATGTGCACGAGCGACGGGCTCGACCCCGGCTGTGATCTGCCGTGCGACTCGCTGTGCACGATCGGCTCGGAGCTCGCGCCGCCGCTCTGCTTGCAACCGTGCGACCCACTCGCGCAAGGCTGCCCCACCGGACGCTCCTGCGTTGCCGCGGACACGCACTTCGTCTGCGTGCGGGACGATTCCGGCGACGGCGGGAGCATGGGCGACGTCTGTGATTCGATCGCCGGCTGTGACCCGGGGTTGTTCTGCCTCGCCGCCCTCGCGTGGCCCGGCTGTCGGGGGCCGGCGTGCTGCGCCCCCGCTTGCGATCTCGAAGACCCCGCAGCGTGCGATTTGGCGCCGGATGGGGTCGAGTGCGTGGCGTGGTACGGGGCCCGCAGCGCCCCACCGAGCAGCGAATGCACTCCATTCGAGCAAATCGGCGTGTGCTCGCTTCCATGATCTGGCTACGCCACCAGCCATGCCGGCGACGGCACTAGCCGTAGAAAACGTGCTGGTGGCTACGGTCGATTCTGCAAAAGATCAATGGTCTCGCGGGTCGGCGCCTTGGTACGGGGCTCGCACTCTGTGGCGGGCATGAAGCTCGTTTCCACCGTCTCGACGCTGACCATCGCTCTCTCCCTCGCCGCCTGCGGCTTTGGCTCTGACGAGCTCGGGGAGGAGATGGGAGGTGGCGGCGAGTTCCTCGACGACGACGCGGAAGCCGACTTCGACGACGCGGGTGCCGACGGCGGAGCCGACGATGGTGGTGCCGGAGCGGGTGCCGACGGCGGAGCCGACGATGCCGACGACGACGGCAAAGACGACGGCGGAGCCAACGACGACGGTGGCGATGCCGGCTACGACGACGGCGGCGAGGGCGACGACGACGACGATGACGATGACGATGACGACGATGACGACGATGACGACGATGACGACGATGACGACGATGACGACCGCGGCGACGACGATGACGACGATGGCGACGATGACGACGATGACGACCGCGGCGACGATGACGACGATGACGACGACGCGGGCGATGACGGCGATGACTGCAACGACGACGGGCACGACGACGGCACCGACGAGTGCATCCCGCTCGACACCGCGCTGATCGCTGCGCAGAACTACGACGCGGGCGACGTTTCGGTGGAGGTCGTCGACGGCCAGCTCGTGGTCGACGTCGTGACCTCCGAGCCTTGGCAGCTCCAGCTACTGCACGTCAACGCGACGCTCGATGCGATCCTCCCGACCGACAGCGCCGCCCCCGGGCAGTTCCCGTTCCAGCTTCCGCTGGACGACGCCACCGAGGCCACGCTGACCATCGACCTCGACGATTTGGGCGCCGCCTGTGGCGACACTATCTCGATCGCCGTGCACGCCGAGGTCTTCAAGACCGTCAACGGCGTCTGCTACCACGAGACCGCCTGGGCCGAGGGCGCGATCGAGTTCGAGACCGGCTGGGGCATGGCCTTCGAGTTCGAGGTCTGCTGCTAAAGCCGCTACCCGGGTGGTGGGGCGCATACGCTGACTGGGGTGATCCACTCGAAGATGTTCACCCACAGCTGCGTAATCTCCGGCATCGACGACCACTCCGAGTCGTACTCGATCCATTCATCGCCCCACACGAACAGTTTGCCCGCGCCACGCTCTTGAGCCATGGCCGCGGGCACACCCGCAGGCAGGCTCGCGACCAGGTCGCTCTGGCCGGGGACGGTCGCCACGACCTCGAAGCCGCCCAGGAACGTGACCGAGGTGAGGCCGGTGGTGATCGGATGAACCTCGAAGTCCGTCACCGGGCCGCTGAGCAACAGGCCCTGGTACTCGAGTCCCATCGGACCCAGGATTCCGTTGGGCCACACCTGCGCGCTGGTGACGTTGTCTGTATGCCCGGTCATCGCCATGAGGCCACCGCCCGCCGTCACCCAGGTCTCGAATGCCAAGGCTTCCGCCGCGGTGTACTGGCGGGTGAGCTGATCGAGGATCACGACGTCGTAAGCGTCGAGCACCGTCGCGTCGACGACCGGCGGGTCGATGCGCTCGGCGCTGCTTCCCCGCTCGGTCAACCACTCCGTGAACTGCGACGCCGCCAGGGAGCCCGGGGTGCCGATGATCCCGATCGCCAGGCAATCGCAGATGCCATCGCCGCCCTCGTCGATGTCGTCGATGAAGCCGTTGCAGTCGTCATCGATGCCGTCGCAGGTCTGTTCTTCCTCAGCGACGGCAACACAATCTCCGTCGGTCGTCTCGCCGTTGCCGAGGTCGAAGCTCGGCCCGGCCGCCGTCGTGGAGTCGTCGACGGACGATGTGGTCGAGCCCGGGTCACCCGTCGTTGTCGGCGGGTCGGAGGCCGTCCCCGCGGTGGTGCCCGAAGTGGTGTCGTCCCCACCCTGCCCCAGCGTGGTGGGCATGCCGTTGGACGTCGCGCCCTCGTTCTCCGCGGCGCAGGCGGCGGATAGGAGCACGATCGGCCAGACCATTCGCCAGGGTGGCATCGCGCCCAGGATATCTGACCCCGCGCTGACGGTAAGCTCCAGCTGATGCCGGCGGAGCCGCTCGCGAAAGGCACGGTCGTAGGGCGGCTCCTCGTGTCGGAGCCGATCGAGGGCCACGGCAACGGCGACCTCTACGCCGCCTACGACCCGGGGCTCGAGCGGAGGGTGGCCCTGCGCTTCTTGCCGCAAGATGCAGTCCTCGAGGAGGCCCGCGCGGTCACCCTGCTCACGCATCCCAACGTCGTGAGCGTGCACGACGTCGGGATGTTCGAGGGACGACCGTACGTCGCCATGGAGCTCGTCGACGGGACACCACTGTCGCAGTGGCAATCCGAGGCACCCAAAGATGCGGTCGTCGCAGCCTACGCCGCCGCGGGCCGCGGTCTCGAAGCGGCCCACGCCGAGGGTCTCGTGCACCGCGACTTTCATCCGGGCAACGTATTCGTTGGCGCCGATGGGCGCGTGCGCGTCGGCAACTACGGGCCCACGCCTTCGCCCGAGTATCAGGCCCCCGAGCAGCTCCGGGGCAGCGAGCCCGACGCTCGCTCCAACCAGTTCAGCTTCTGCGTCGCGCTCTACGAGGCACTCGTTGGACGCCGTCCGTTCACGGCCGAGAACCCGGAGGCTCTCCTCGCTGCCATGTAGAGCGAGCATGCGACGAGCCCCCGGCTGCCCCGACGACTCGCACCGGTCCTGCTGCGCGGCCTCGCATCGAGCCCCAACGATCGCAACGAATCGATGGCGGTCGTCATCGCTGCGCTCGAGCCCAATCGGCGTCGCATCACCGCGCTCGCGCTGGCGGCCGGTGGCATGGCGCTGGCCATCGGAATCTGGGCCACACTCCGGCAGCCCTCGTTCGACCACGTACGCGGAGGCTACTGCGCCACGATCGACGCCCAGGTCGCCGAAATCTGGACGGCGGACCGTCGGGATGAGCTGGTCCAAGCGCTGATGACCGACGCCGCGCTGCACGCTCAGCCCTCGGTGGACGCAACGGCCGACGCAATCGATCGCTACGTGGCGCAGTGGACATCCGCGGTGACGTCCCTATGCGCTGACGAAGCCGCCGGCGTCTCGAAGCCGCGCGCCGCCGCCCGGATGGCATGCCTGCAGGGGCGGCTCGTCACGGTGAACGTGCTGGTCGATTCTCTGCTCAGCAGCGGGCCAGCCGCGCGCGCCAACGCCCTCACCGCAATCGACCGACTCCCGTCGCTCGACGCCTGCCAGCGCGATCGAAAGCCGATCGGACTGGACAACCCCGAGCTTCCGAAGGCCACCGTGGCGGAGCTCGCCGATCTGTTCGCACGCAGCCGGGCCCAGGCGACACTGAGCTTTCATGAAGAATCGCTCGAGATCGCCGAGCGTGCGGTGGCACTCGCCCGCTCGTTGGGCGACGAAGCGCTGATCGCAGAGGCGCTCTACCACCAGGCCTATGCCCTCGCAAACCTCGACCGAATCGAGGTCGCCGCGGAGCTCGCCCGTGAGTCCACGAGCCTGGCCGTCGCGACCGAGCACCACTGGCAAGCGTTTTATTCGATCGCGCTCGAAGCCACCCTCATCGCCGACGACGGCGACGAGCCGACGCGTTCCAGAGAGCTGCTCGACCTCGCCGCCGCGCAGCTCG
>JGI12316J15310_10005172_pt2 | contig 11206 bp, 11 predicted proteins | sample MarCyaLeptolynsp_FD_15310 | JGI IMG/M metagenome (IMG submission 15310)
AACTGAGCAGCGTTGGAAACTCCGATTGCAGATGCACAGCGACATACTCAGTATAGAAGGTTTTGAAATCACGATACCGCTTTTGATGAAAGTGAACCACAAGAGTCATCATTTCGCTCATACACATCTGACAAGGACGGTGACGACTTTGCCCACTTGTCAGCAATTTTTGTTGCCATATGGGTTGGTAAACTTGCCAGAAATCATCGATATGGCAGAACAATTCAAGTAAACTCATGTTGGGACTCGCTTTACTATTGGGTTTCATCACATGGAAGCTTATCGCTTCTTGTAAAGCTGTCCCACCTTATCCAAAACTCACGTTAAGTAGGCTTAGAATCAGGAAAATTGCTCTACGAGGCGCATCAAGCAAGTGGATGCTCAATTTGGTCCGGCTCCTAAGCCTACTTAGGCATCAGTTCGGGATATGTGTAAAAACAGGATATTTGGATGTTACTCTCAAGCAATGTCCTCAACTTCCGTTGTGTTGCTTGAATGCAGAGCATGATCGTATCAAGCGAGTTATGTCCATAACTTGTGCAATACGGTGTAGTGGTGTTGACTTTGCCATGCGATATCCAAAGCGATGACGTAAATCATGCGGATGAATATGGGAAAGTGGGGACAACGGATGCTGTTGGCAAAATCAAATTACAGTCGATATTTGATAACAAATGACACAAAATGACGCGAAACTATGTCGGATTTCATGTTTTCCCAAAGGCTCAATAGGTTCGCCAACAGCATCTTTAATATCACTTGACCAAATTATCCTTGACAACTCAATAAGTAAGTGTATACTCACTAACATGAGCAAAAAAGCAAGCAAATCCAGACTTTCTGCTGAGAAACGCCGTGAACAGGTGATAGAAGCAGCCATTCACGAATTCGCATACAATGGTCTTGCAGGGAGTTCTACCCAGGCCATTAGCGACGCGGTGGGCGTATCTCAGCCCTATCTGTTCAAGCTTTTTGGTACGAAGCATGCGCTTTTTCTGGCGGCTTATGACTGCGTCATGGATCGAATTCATGAGACGTTTGATGCTGTCGCAGCAACGAACCCGGATGATCCAATGCGGGCATTGGAAGAAGCATTCGAAACCATCTTGGAGCGTCGCGACGACTCGCTGTTGATTCTGCAAGCATATGCTGCATCTGGCAACGAGGACGTGCGTCTCCACGTTCGTGATCGCGAAGCCAACACCTTTGCACAAGTGTTAGAGATGACGGACGGCGATGCTGAGATGGCACAAAGCTGGATTGCTCTGGGCCTGCTCTCAGCAGTTGGCGATGTGCTTGACTTGTCAGTGTATCGTGACTGAGTTTTTTTTGCTCGTTAAGTTAGTAACAAGTCACTACTAAAGAAAACGAAGGCGTTTATCAACCACTACAGTGGATAGAGTGCGCCAACAGCTTCTCCAAGTAGCAATTTGCTTTCAGTAACCCATGACAACAAAGGAAATAAATAAATGGCAACAGACAAAGAGTTTGACATCGCAGTGTGTGGAGCGACTGGTTTTACTGGTAAGTTGATAGCAGAGTATCTGTTTGGTAGGTACGGTGATTCCATCAAGCTGGCGATAGCCGGCAGGAACGAAAGTAAGCTGATGGCAGTCATCCATGACTTACAGGCTTCAGGCAAAGTTGCCACTGTAGTGGTGGACGTGGCAGATGAAGCAGGGCTTCTTGATCTAGCAAAACGCACTAAAGTCATTATTACCGCTATCGGCCCATATGGGGTAGTTACGGCATACGCCAGAAATTCCCCCAAGTCAGCATTAATGCAAGTTAATCTATTTGAATTTACTGTTGTTTCAGCTAGCTTATTTGTCCAATTGGCACGATAGCAGATTCAGATTGTGTTTCTGTGGCACAACAAGCACAATCATCGGATGTCACTGTAATAGGGGAGATGATCGAGGTATGGTTATCGACAGCCACAGTCATTTCAGTGCGTTGATAACGCAACAGGCGTGATGAATTTGCCAGAATACCAAGATCGGGGAGTGATTGAGCAGCTGCAGCAAAAATTGGCGGTAGCAAACCAACAGCTGCGAGAGACAAGCCAAAGAAATTGTAAACAGCTGTGAAGCCAATATTCATTTTGACAATACGCATCGTACGTTGTGCGATGCGGAATGCCTCGGGAATGAGCGTCCAGTCCTCACGCATAATCGCAATATGGGCTGCTTCCAGTGCTACATCGGATCCCGCGACCCCCATTGCAATGCCAACATCAGACTGTGCCAGCGCAGGTGCATCATTCACCCCGTCGCCAACCATCACGACCTGATGCCCCCGATTCTGATAGTCTTTGACAACAGCGATCTTATCTTCTGGCAGCAACTCAGCCTGAAAATCAATGTCTAGAGTTTGTGCGATCGCCTGGGCAACGCGCTGATTATCACCGGTGAGCATGACAATCTTTTGGATGCCCTGCGAGCGTAGTGATTCAATGGCAACCGGAATTTCAGGTCTTAATATATCTGCCGCGCCCAGAACACCGATGATCTCATCATCCTGTGCAATGTAGATAGCTGTCTTACCTTGCAACTCAAGCTGAGTGACAACCTCCAATGATTCATTGCCGATGAAGCGCTGGTTACCGATGGCAATGGTATGATCATCGACTCGTGCGCGCACACCAAGACCCGGTGTTGCCACAAAATCCTGTATCTCACGCAGAGCAATTCCATTTGTCTGTGCCGCAAGGCGAACGGCTTCCGCGAGAGGATGCTCAGAGTCTTGCTCAACAGAGGCTGCCAGGGTGAGGATTTCATTTTGTGAAATACCATTAAGCGCAACAATGTCCGTAATCTGAGGTTTACCGAGTGTCAGAGTACCTGTCTTATCGAGCAAAACCACATCTGCTTGCGCTAAAGCTTCGATATATTTCCCGCCTTTGATAAGTAATCCAGATTTAGCAGCAGCACCGATTGAGGCAAGCATCGCTATGGGCGTAGCAAGTGCAAACGAGCAAGAACAGGCAACAACCAGAACAGCTGCGGTCGAGAGCGGGTCGCCACTGATGAGGAATGTCAGTGTGGCTATCGTCGCAACAAGGGGTAAGAAATAGGTGGAGAAGCGGTCTGCCATGCGCTGTACACTGCCGCGATGGGCTTCCGCTTCTTCAACAAGGCGGATTATCCGCCCAAATGTTGAATCCGCACCAATTTGTTGTGCCTCAATGCGCAGACTACCGAGTTGGGCTATCGTAGCAGCAAAAACCTGTGCATCTGTACTAGTTTCAACAGGCATGGACTCACCTGTAATTGCGGCTTGATTGATCGTTGCCTGACCGCTAATGACAATACCATCAACAGGAATCTGTTCACCGGGACGCACAAGAATCGTGTCACCGATCTTAACCTCAGAAATTGGTACGGTGCTAGTCTGACCATCACGCTCAACACGGGCAGTTTGGGGCGCCATATCCGTCAGATTTTTCAAAGCACGACGGCTGCGTTCGGTGGTGAAGCGTTCTGCATAATCCCCAACACGCATGAACAACACCACAATAGCTGCCGTTACCCATTGCCCGATCATTAGAGCTGCAACCACACCAACGGACATCAGGGTATGAGAGATAATTTGACGATTCATTGCAGCACGCACAACGCTCTTGAAGGTCGGATAGGCAGCAATCAAAACCAGGATATATCCCACAATAGGTGGCACCCGATCTGTAACTGCATCGAATAATCCTAGACCTTCACCTGCAACCACGACCAATAGCACAAGCCCAAAGACAAGCCCGAAGAGATTAAGTGCAGCCTTTGTGAAGTCCTGATTAGCAGATAGCACAGCGTTTGCTTCATCCATGTCCGGTACCTGATACCCGGCACATTCGATAGCTTGCCGAATCGTTTTCAACTCAACCTGATTGTGATCAAGTTGAATGACCGCTTTTTCCGAACTCAGCAAGACCTCAACGGACTGAACACCATGAATACTGGCGATCGAACTTCTGACTGTTGTAGCACAACCTGCACAATCCATACCCTGAATCGGGATTTCGACGGTCTGCTGTGGGGTAGGGACGGTATAGCCAGCGCGTTCAATAGCTTGATGGATTATCTTGGGATCAATCGTACCATCATCGAGTTGAATGACTGCTTTTTCCGAACCTAATAAAACTTCAACGGACTGCACACCAGAAACACTAGCAATGGCACTCTTGACTGTCGTAGCACATCCCGCACAATCCATACCTTTGACGGGGATTTCAAGTTGTTTATTTATCGACATTGTTATCTTCCTCCGGTAATTCATAGCGTGTACATTCATAAACGCCACGTGCGACATCGGAGAGTAGGATGTCTGCTGTTTGTAGTAGTTTGGCAACGCGGGAATCACTAAGTTGATAAACCGCATAGCGTCCCTGTTGCTCACGGATAACCAATCCACAATCACGCAAACAGCTTAAATGATTAGACGCATTTGACTGGCTCAGGCCAGTCTCTTCAACAATCTCGCTTACATTTAGAGGCTTTTCACGTAATGCTTCAAGTATGGCAAGACGTGACGTATCTGAAAATCCGTAGAACAGCTTAGCTTTTAAAGCAATCGCTTGTGGTTGAGCTGTTAGCATGATCATTCCTCGTATCAATATATCAGCACCTAATGATATGTTGATATATTAAGTAGGTCAATAGGGATCATTACAGCGTAACCTGGAAAATCCCCCGGGTGAATTGGCTCTTATTTTGGTGTCAAAATAGGTTTACATAAGTGTTGTTTTGTCAAGTTATTTATTTCACAAATGACTATTTGAGCATAGTTTATGGTATACTTGCTCAAAATAATTTGTCATAAATGTTGTATCCCCCTACCCCGTTAGGAGACTGCTTATGTCTGACCAGAATAAATTACCTTCGGTATCGCATCTCGAAACTGTTCCGTTTGATGATTTCATCCAGATGGCACTTTCAGGTTTACAGAGTGATGCCAGTCGTCAGCAATATAGTTATACGTATGCGGCATGGTCAGATTGGTGCGAGCAAAACAACATTGCACCCATTCACATGAACATTCACAACGTGACACAGTATCTCAAACAACTCACCCGTCGCGATGAACAGCCAGTGACGTTCCAGACGCGCAGATTGCATCTCACCCATCTGCGGAAACTGCTCGAAGGTTTAGCACTGTATCATCCCTTCTTTAAAGCGCGGCACAATGAACTCAATTACATGAAAGCCCCTGTTGAAGGGAGTAATGACGATGATCATGTGGCACAGGCACTGACGCCTGATGATGTGCTACTGATTGCCAATGCGTGGGCAGATGATCGATCTTTGATAGGCTTACGCAACCATGCGCTGATTAATCTCACTTTTGCGACAGGTGCGCGCATCTCTGAAATTGCGAAGGCAGAATGGTCACACTTGAATCTGGTTGCAGGAACACTTCTTATCCCGAAAGGCAAAGGACGCAAGCGACGCACTGCCACCGTCATTGATGATTTACCAATCAACGACTCGATACGTGATTGGCGTTTTGTTGTCCCCAGAGAGCGACGATTCTTATTCCCCCGCGTCTATAAAGGCGGTAACCTCGGCCCCGATAAGCCGATGACTAGACAAGCGATTGATAAGATTGTACGCGATACGGCGGATAGATGCGGTGTTGCCTTTCACCATCATCAGGCACGGCTAACACTCGGCACTGAGCTTCTACAAAATGGTGGCGAGAATATCATCCGTGATGTAATGGATCAGTTTGGTCACAATGATGCCCGTACCCTGCTCAAGCACTATGTCGCACCCAATCGAGCCGTACTTCGTAAACAACGGTTTAACACGCGCTGGCAACAACCTTCGGAAACGACATCTGACGAGATGACAGATGATCTCGATCTGCGAATGCTTACCGGTTCAAAATTTTACTCACAGGCATCCAGCCAACAATCTGGAGATGCTTTGTTGTACCAAAAGAAATGAGTTTTGCTCTGCTCCATCAAATTATTCAAATTGTGATGGGCTGGGAAAATAGCCACTTGTATCAGTTTGAACTAGGTGAACACGCCTTTCTGGAAACACCAATGCACACAGGTGATGAAGATGCCGAACTCCTGATTGATTCATTTCTCGCAGAACAATCACCACTGACGTATATCTACGACTTTGGTGATCACTGGCATCATCAGCTTATCCTGGAAGCCTCCCCTACAAACACGATAGCAGTTCCACAATGTCTGGACGGGCAAAATGCTTGTCCGCCTGAAGATTCGGGTGGCAATCGCTTATTCCAACAATTATTGCAAGCTCGCAAGAAAAATCCTGATAAGGCTGATCCACAGTGGCAACAATGGATTGGTGACAATTGGCAACCACAAGCATTCAATCTGGATGCTGTAAATGAGGAACTACACGCTTTCTGGTTATGGTATCACGCTGAGAATGTCTCACCTGCTGGAGATAATCATGACGAGTATTGAGCGTACTGCGTATCCGCAATTGACGCAGTACCTATCTTCAAAAGAACTAGAAGCGGTATACACACCGGACGATGATGAATTGGATTTTGTTAACGTCCCGCGTAGCACAGATTCATCTCGTTTAACCCGATTGGTTTTACTCAAAACCCATCAATGCCTCAACTATTTTCCAAACCTTCAAGTAGTTCCCTCACCCATTGTTGCTTATCTACGGGATTGTCTAGAACTCCCATCAGGAACACCGCTTAGTACAGCTGAGAATACCGTTTACCGCCATCATCATTCAATTCGCGCATTTCTCGGAGTTAAATCCTTTTCAGATGGTGGGGAAGCTATTATCAAGGAAGCGATGTTTCAAGCAGCACAACGGCGAAATGACCCTGCTGATTTAGTCAATGCTGCTATTGAAAACTTGATCCATCTGCGCCGTGAGTTGCCAGGATTTACGACGCTCAACGAATGGGCGCAAAAGATACGCACCGGAGTCAATCAGACATGGTATACCAACATCGCTAACCGCTTATCCATCGAAGAGCAAAGCACGTTGCAACAATTGCTTGCCGCTCAGGATAACCAAGCGCCATCGCAATTCGTTTCGATTCTCAAAACACCCGGAAAATCCTTATTCAAAGAGATACGTCTGTTGCAAGAACGCCTCACATGGCTTAATTCCATCGTCAACACGCAACAGGTTTTGCAGGATATTCCACTGGCACGAGTCAAGCTATTCGCATCTGAGGCACGTGCTCTCGAAGCACGCGATTTTGCCAATGTTCTAGCGGATCGACGCTACACCTTGCTGGTATGTTTGATCCATCAGGCAAAAATGGAAACGCGCGACAACCTGACCAAGATTTTCTTGAAGCGCATGCGCCGTGTTCACAAGAAAGCCAAAGCAGAGTTAGATTTGATCCGCGAAGCACAACGTCAAACGGTTGAAAACATGATTGGGCTACTGATGCAAATGGCTCATTGTGCCACTCATGAAGCAGATGATCAGCAATTGGGACACGATATTCGTGAGATTTTACAGGAGCATGGTGGTGCTGAAGCAGTTCTTGAAATCTGCCAATCCCTGACACGCTACCATGACAACAACACTCTGCCCTTGTTGTGGTCGAAGTACGGTAATCACGGCAAAACGATTCGCAAACTGCTTGGATCACTTGATTTGCAAAGCACCACACCGGATGATAGTTTGACGCAAGCACTGCACCAACTCGAAAACTATACATCTGACGATTACATCTTATTGGACGCGATTCCACTTGATTTTGCCAGTCAACGCTGGAAACGGTTTATACGCGAACAGGTCGATGGTGAGACCATGCTCAACCGCCGTCATCTCGAAGTCTGTGTGATGACCTACTTATCCAATCATATTCAGGCGGGTGATGTCGCTGTGATTGGTTCTGAAGATTATGTCGATTACCGGGAACAATTGCTAACGTGGGAAGCATGTGTCCCGCTACTCGGTGATTACTGCAATGAAGTCGGTTTTGCGGATAATGGTGATGGCTTTGTTGAGCAGTTGAAAGAAGCGTTTGAAGCGCAAGCAACCGCTTGCGATCAGGCATTTCCTGATAATGGGCAATTGAGCTTTGATCAAGACCAACGTCCAAAACTCAAACAGATTCGCAAAGCGCCTAAACCGACAGGGGCAACCAGGTTGCGCTATGTCCTACAAAAAAAGATGCCACGACGTACACTGCTCGATACTTTAGTCTTTGCTAATCATTGGCTCGACTTCTCGCGTCATTTCGGTCCGCAATCGGGTTCACTGCCTAAAATTCAAGATCAGGCACGGCGCTACATCATGACCGTCTTCGGCTATGGTTCTAATCTCGGACCTGAACAAACTGCCCGTCACTCACGGGGACGTTTTACTACTCGCGAATTAGCACTCACCAATCGGCAACATATTTCCAGCGCACAACTGGATGCCGCCATCCGTGACATCATCAACTATTATGACCGATTCGATTTGCCCAACTTCTGGGGATCTGGTAAAACAGCGGCTGCTGATGGTACAGTTTTCAACACCTACCTCAATAATCTGATGGCTGAGCGGCATATTCGTTATGGTGAGTATGGTGGTGTTGCTTATCACCATGTCAGTGATAAGTATATGGCACTCTTCAGTCACTTCATTAGTGTCGGCGTTTGGGAAGCAGTCTACATCATTGATGGTTTGATTGAAAACACCTCCGATATTCAGCCCGATACGCTTCATGCTGATACACAGGGACAGTCGCTGACGGTTTTCGGCATTTCTCATTTGCTAGGCATTAACTTGATGCCACGCATTCGCAATTGGAAAGACTTGATTATGTATCGACCCTCCAAAGACGCGAAATATGAGCACATTGATTCCTTGTTCACCGATACCATTGATTGGGAACTCATCCGCACCTATTGGCAAGAGATGATGCGTGTGATTCTATCCATTAGGCAGGGACATCTCATGCCCTCAACCATCCTGCGGAAACTGGGAAACTACTCGCGCCAGAACAGCCTCTACAAAGCATTCCGTGAATTAGGGCGCGTCATTCGCACGATGTTCTTATTGAAATTTGTTTCAGATGAAACACTACGTCGCAAAATTACAGCGACGACCAACAAAGTTGAATCCTATAATCGCTTCATCGAATGGATTTTCTTCGGTGATCAGGGTGTGATTACAACTAACAATCCAGTGGAGATGGAAAAACGAGTGAAATACAACGACTTGATTGCGTCTGCGATTATCTTGCTCAATGTAATTGACATGACCCGTGTCCTGGAACAACTTGATCCCAACGAATACGTCATTACGCCTGATACGTTGGCAACACTCAGTCCCTACATAACGAAACACTTGCAACGCTTCGGTGATTTTCTAATTGATATGGAGACACTGCCTGCCCTACCGCCACTCAAACCGATTGCATTGAGTGCAATGAACTGACTTGGGGGAATTTCTGGCGTATGCCGTAACTACCCCTACAACAAGCTATGGGGGCCACCCGATGCGCCAGTGTTCGCATCACAGGCCCCCGTGATTATCGAGAATGTTGGCGTCCTACCGGATTATCGTGGTCAGGGGTTGGGCCGTCGCCTTCTGCAAGAGGCGATTGCCGTCGCGCGTGATACGGGCCTCAGCCATGTTGGGATTATGATAATCCACGGGAATGACCCCGCTCAGCGCCTCTACGAGAGCCTCGGGTTTCAGCCCTACGTCACGTATTATGCCGACTTCTTTGACAATCAATTCCCTGGCGTGACGAAGTACCGCATGGCCTTAACTGAAGGATAGTCGCCACAATCACCTGCGTCACATCTGTGGAGCTAACTGCTAGACGCCCTTCAACAACAAAAGCGAGTAAAAGTAGCACCTGTAAGACAAAGTGCATTTGTAGTGAGCAGGTCAGATAAGTACTGAAAGCTGCATCTAAACGGTTACTCATATTAGGAGATAAGCATGAAAAGCTACGACACAATAATCATTGGTGCGGGGATGTCTGGTCTGGCAGCAGCATCAGAAATCTACAAGTCGGTCAGATGATATTATTTGGGCGAAAAGCATCGGTAGCATCCTTCAAATTTTAAAACTACTGTGAAGCAAACTGCAAATATGCCTTGGTGAAGCTGAATTTCTAGTCATTTGCAGTTTTTTTATCATAGGCGTTGCCAAAAATTCTCTACAAAGCACAGTTTCCATTTCGTGAAGCACTTTGAACGGGATAATTGGGTTTAAAAAGCCAAAATATCGACCTAAATCGACTGTTTGCTATCCATTAGAGACCTTTCCTGAAGCACCTTACCGATGCTTTTCGCTGATTTAATATCACTTAGCCTTAGCCTACTTATAGGCAGTCATTTTTGAAACAGCAAGCGGGGCGTAGCTGCCCCGCCGCATAATTTCGGTTATCAGGATTGCTCATTAAAGCAAAATGACGACTCCGGTACAGTCGCCACTTTGCCACGCATAAGATTACCACGCAAAATCAAGTACATGACTATTTTACCACAGTCAGAATACGAATTATCTGTGATTAAACTTCTGTGCAAATAAAATCAACTCCTGTTTCACAGGATAGCGCAGGATACATTTTTTCTCTTCCTGTTCATACTGTAATTTGATTATGCATTCTGAGACGCGAGCATCCTCGTGAGACCACTCAACTGCCACTATAGCACCATTGTATTTTCTCTCATAATCAGGGGCACTAGACCCAAAGTCAACTACCCAACTGCCGCTTTGTAGATTGGCAACGCTTTTGCAAAATTGCATGCTAATATATTCGGTGGTTGAAACTAGTAAGTAGCCATCTTGCGAAATACCCCATATCATAAAATCAGTAATGACCCATATACCGGAATCCTCGCTGGTATGCTCATCAATATAGTACTCGACACCAATTTTAAGTTGGTTCTCGATTCCTATGAAAAAGTAGTGACGATACGTATGTCCACCCATAAACGAATTTATCTACGATGCACTATTAATTGCGTTCAGAATGTGAATAACATCAACAGCGCTAAAGATAAAATCTTGATTCACAAACATGTGACCTTTAAGATACGATTGAATGGTTTTCGCTATTCTGCTCACACTGTAATCATTCGCGTCCATAATTCGCACTTCATCAATTAATCTGTAGAGGAATCTATCCATAGGTTCCTCATTTGTGTAGAGCCTCACCTGCTCTGCCCAGTCTTCCTGTGTAAATTTTTGACTTGCCATTATTCACCTCACGAACAATAAGCGTTTTTATCAGGGGCACA
>JGI12316J15310_10000044_pt9 | contig 11197 bp, 15 predicted proteins | sample MarCyaLeptolynsp_FD_15310 | JGI IMG/M metagenome (IMG submission 15310)
CAGACGGTTTCATGAAAGCGCTGGGTCCCCTTGGAATTCAGCACCGACGCTACCCGTTTGATCGCGAACTTGCCAATCACCGCTTCCCGCAGGCATAACCCGCAGGAGCCCTGTGCCTGTGGATCGAGTCCAAAACACTTTGAACACCCGGCGGTTAGGGGACGGTGGCAGGCCAGCTAGAGGAACACCCACGGCACTATGGTGGAGCAGACGAAAACACGGACAGCCCCGCGGCGGGTCAGGCGGACGGGCGAGGAAGCCCGGCGGCTGATTCTCGACGCGGCTGAAAAGCGTCTGGCCTCAAACGGGCCCGAGGGCATCCGCCTGCAGGATATCGCCAAGGATGTGGGCATTTCCCACCCGGCGATCCTGCATCACTTCCAGAGCCGGGAAGGGCTTGTCGGCGCTCTGGTCGAGCGCACCATGCGCCATCTGCGCGAGGCCCTGTTCGGCGTCATCGCCAAGGGCCAGTCCGGCCCGGTCGATACCGGCGCCATGATGGATGAAGTCTTCGCCACCCTGTCAGACCGTGGCCATGCCCGCCTGCTGGCCTGGCTGACCCTGACCGGCCGCGTTGAAACCGCACCTGAAGGCGCAGAACAAGGCAAAGGCACACAGATGCTCAGTGAGCTGACGGACCTGGTCCACCAGGCCAGCGTCAAGCAGGCTGAAGCCGCTGGCCGTCCGGCCCCGCAAAAAGAGGATACGCAGTTCTACATGCTGCTCGCCGCCATCACCGCCTTTGGAGAAGCCATTGTCGGCAAGCAGATGTATCAGGCCGCCGGTCTGGGCGACGACCCGCAGGCCGCCACCCAGTTCCGCGAGCGCCTCAAGGCGCTTCTCAATCCCGGCTACTAGGGCCCGGCCACCGGTCACGCTTACCGTCCGCGTATGGCATCCACGGATAGTCTGTCTTCGTCCCGGAACGCATACATCACCAGCGTGCCGAAGAAGACGATCAGTGACGGGAAGAACAGGATCTGCACATTGTCCTGCCCGAAGATCAGCCCCAGCGGATCAATCAGCGACGGCCAGACGGCAGCAGCCCCCAGCCCCAGCACAATGATCATGGCCGGAAACGCCAGCGCCCGGAACAGGCCGAGAATGACCAGCACGCCAAGCAGGGCCTGCGCAATCCCGAGAACCATCAAGATGGTCTCGTCGCTCATCACACCGCCATAATACTTGTCTGAAACGCCGATGGCCGCTTCCGGCGCACCCAGCTTCACCAGTGCCCAGATCAGAATGAGCAGGCCAAGGCCCACCCGGAGCAGCAAAAGGCTTATGGATTTCATGGTTCATCCCCTTCGTCTTGTTGGGCCGGAGGTCCGGCCATCTATGGTCGCGAAAATCGCTACCGCCCGCACATGGGCCGTCAGCCCGCCTCGGTGCAAATCACAGTTTGCTGATGACCCGGGCATCCCCGGGCGATGAAACCGCTCCCTGACGGCTTTCAATCTGCCCCATGATCCCTATAGTGCGCCGCAATATGGCAGGACTTTTCCTGCCGACCGCACTCACCCTACCCGGACCGGCACCTTCATGGCCATCGACCGCACAGCGGACAATCTGTCGACCTTCGGTAAGCGTTTTCGCACCTATATCGACATGATCTTTGTCGACCACGGCATCTTCCGCCTGTTGATCGCCAAGGCGTCGCCGATCACCCAGCGCGCCTGGCGCTCGGGCCAGCCCTGGCCGCACCAGATCAAGCGCGCCAAGGAACGCGGCATCAGGACCATCATCAATCTGCGCGGCGCGCGCGATTGCGGCTCTTACGTCCTGGAGCGCGAAGCCTGTGAGAAATACGGCATCACCCTGATCGACATGCCGCTCGAAAGCCGCGGCGCACCACAGGTGGACCGTCTCAACCGGGCGCAGGAAGTTTTCGGGTCCATAGAGTATCCGGTCCTCATGCACTGCAAGTCCGGCGCAGATCGTGCCGGCATCGGGTCCGCGCTCTACCAGATGCTCAAGGAAGGTCAGACGGTCAGCCAGGCCAAGAGCCAGCTCTCCCTGCGCTATGGCCATGTGCGCCAGGCCAAGACCGGCGTGCTCGATGCGTTTCTGGAAGAATACGAAGCCCGCAACGCCCGCGAGCCCATCGATTTCATGACATGGGTGAACACGGAATATGACCGCGAAGGCCTCAATGCCCGCTTCCAGCACATGAAGTCCATGGACATCCTGGTCGACTTCATCCTGCGCCGGGAATAGCAGCGCCTACTGCGCCGCGTCCGTCGTACTCTCGTCGGAAAAGTACTGCATCTTGCACAGCCGGGCATACAGCCCGTCCGCCGCCACAAGCTCGTCATGGGTACCAAGCTCGACCACGCGGCCTTTTTCCATGACGCAGATCTTGTCTGCCTCACGTACCGTCGCCAGCCTGTGGGCTATGACGATGGTCGTGCGCCCTTTGCGCAGCACTTCCAGCGCGTCCTGAACCTTGCGCTCGCTCTCAGCATCAAGCGCACTGGTGGCTTCGTCCAGCAACAGGATCGGCGCATCCCGCAGAACAGCCCGCGCCAGTGCAATGCGCTGCCGCTGACCGCCGGAGAGTTTTACACCCCGGTCGCCCACCACCGTGTCATAGCCTTCCGGCATCGCTTCAATGAACTCATCCGCCGCCGCCACTCGGGCCGCCGCCCGAATGTCGTCGTCGCTCGCATCCAGCCGACCAAAGGCGATGTTGGCGCGTACGCTGTCATTGAACATCGTCACGTCCTGGCTGACGATCGCCATCTCCTTGCGCAGGCTCGCAAGCGTCACCTGCTTCACATCCTGCCCGTCAATCGTCACGCTGCCCGATGTCGCGTCATACAGGCGCGGAATAAGATTGATGACCGTCGTCTTGCCCGCGCCTGACGGCCCCACAAGCGCCACGGTCGTGCCGGGTGCCACGTCGAGTGAGAAGTCCGTCAGCGCCGGCTCGCCTTCATCATATTCAAACCCGACATTCGAGAACCCGACGGCCCCCTTTGAGACCGTCAGCGGCTTGGCATCTTCCAGATCCTGAATGCTCGGCTCTTCGTCCAAGAGATCAAACACCCGCTGCACCGCCGCCATGCTTTCCTGAAACACGACATGCAGCGTGCCCAGTGCCCGCGCCGACGGCGCCATGATCGCCAGCGCCGCAACAAAGCCGGTGAAGTCCCCCACCGTGCCCGCGCCTTCAAAGATCCGCCACACGCTGAAGGACAGGACGCCCGCAATCGCAATGCCGCCGAGAATTTCCATCGTCGGGTCAACCCGTGCCCGGCCGCGCACCAGTTTCATGGTCCAGCCATACAGACCTTCAAAGAACGTGCCCGAGCGCTCCCGCTCATAGCCTTCAAGCCCGTATGTCTTGACCATGCGCGCGCCGGACAGGCTTTCATTCAACAGCGCCGTCATGTCACCCAGATAGGCCTGCGCATCCGCCGACACCTTGCGCATCCGCCGCCCGAGCGCGGAAATCGGCACGGCAGCGAGCGGCAGGATCACCAGCACCACGATCGCCAGCAGCCAGTCCATGTAAATCATCGCTGCCGCCACGCCGATGATGGTCAAGACATCGCGCACCGCATTCGTCAGCACACGCATCAAGCCCTCACGCACCACGCTCACATCATTGGTGAAACGTGAGAGGTAGCGACCCGTGGCTTCCCTGTTGAGACGCGCCAGATCAGACGTGAGCAACCGGTCAAACATTGCAATCTGCATCTTCTGCAGAACCCGCAACACAATCGAGCTGGTGACAACGGTCTGGAAGTACAAGGACAATGACTTGATGACGACCACGCCGACCACCAGCAGCGGCACGATGAACACGTCCGGGTTCCGCTCATTCGCCATGTCGAGGGTCTGCTGGATCAGCAGCGGATAGATACTCGTTGTCGCCGCCACCAGCGCCATCAGGATCAGCGCCCCGAAAACTCGCTTCTTTTGCGGCGCCATCCACATGCGCCACACGCGCAGAGCCAGATGCTTCCTGTCCTGAGGCGATGTGTCGGCCACGACGACATCGGTCGAGGCACCCTCAACAGAAGCCGCAGCAGGGTCGCTTTGCATCTCAGGTGATGGTGTCTGGGTCTGGCTGTCGGTCGCCAAATCGGTCTCCAACCGGGAAGGATGTCCGGATCAAGCCCGTAGCATACCCCGGAATGTGGCGGGCATGGGTAAACGCACCACTCAGGTGCCCAGCACCCCATGCACAGTGCCGCAAACAGGCTTTCGTGGTGCCCCTGGCCGGACTCGAACCAGCACGGAGTTACCCCCAACAGATTTTGAGTCTGTCGCGTCTACCAATTCCGCCACAGGGGCCCAGAAAGGATCATAAAGACGCCACGAAAGGAGCGGCATCATAGGGGCCCTGCCCTTAACGTCAATGAGAGTATTTCTGCCGCATAATCCCCTGCGGCATCCCCGCCAATCGACGCCGCCATATCACCCTGATAGCTTGTGAAACAATGACCCACGCCCAGACATCATCCGCCAAACCGCCCATGAGCGAGAAGCAGACCTCGCAATTGCTTGACGAGGCCATTGCCTCCTTCGACACCGAGACCCTGCCCCTGGGGGCGCTGGTCGATGTCCTGGCCGAACGCGCTTTCGGCATGGTGCTGCTGGTACTCGCCCTGCCCTGCGCCATTCCCTTCCTCTATGGCGTGCCGCAGATCATGTCCCTGCCGATGGTGTTCGTCGCCGTCCAGCTCGCGGCGGGCCGCCACACATTGTGGCTGCCGGAGAGCCTGCGCGCCCGTGAACTCAAGAAACAGAGCCTTGAGGACATGATGAACAAGGCACGCCCCTGGCTGCAGCGCTTCGAGCGCATCAGCCGCCTGCGCCTTCAGTTCATGACACGACGCCCCATGGAGCAGGTGATCGGCTTCCTGTTCATCCTGTTCTCGCTCACCATCATGATACCACTGCCGCTCACCAACACGGTGCCCGGTGCCGCCATCGTCATTGCCTCACTTGGCTTCATCGAACGCGACGGCATCCTGGTATTCCTCGGCACGGCTCTGGGCACAGCCTGGGTCATCTTCCTCATGAGCGTCGCTGGCGGCGCGGCAGCTCTTATATCTGACGCCATCAATTCGGTCGGGTTGTAGGCACATGAACGCGCTCCCGGCCCTCATCCCACCACGCCGCGCGCCCCTTGTCGTGCTCGCGCTTGCAACCGCCACCACGCTGGGCTTCTTCTTCTTTGAACACGTACTGGGCTATGTCCCCTGCGCGCTGTGCTACGAGCAGCGCTGGCCCTACTACATCGCCCTGCCCCTGACCGTCCTCGCCCTGATCGTCTCGCGCGAAGCCAATCTGGGCCGCTGGCCGACCTGGCTGATGACCGCCATCGGCCTCATCTTTATTGTCAGCGCCATCCTCGGCCTGCGCCACGCAGGCGTGGAGTGGGATTGGTGGGAAGGTCCTGCAGACTGCGGCAGCGGTGCAGGCGGAGTTGCAGGCTCAATTGACGACCTCAACGCCGCACTCTCCGGCAACATCACCATCGTCCCCTGCGACAAAGCTGCCTGGCGCTTCCTTGGCCTGTCACTCGCAGGATATAACTTCCTGATCTCGCTGGTTCTTGCAGCCATCAGCTTCATCCCGGCCTACGCCGCCTGGAAAGAGAGACATACAGCATGAGTAAAGCTGAAAAGAAAATGAGCAGCGCCGACCTCGCCGGCAACAGCGTCATTGAACGCCGCCTGCATGAAATGATCCGTGTGGATCATGCGGGTGAAGCCGGCGCCGTGCGCATCTATGAAGGCCAGCTGGCCGTCTTCAAGGCTGCCAAGCCCCGCGCCAAGATCGTGCGCGACCTGGAGCACATGGCAGAGGATGAAGAAGTTCATCTGGCTGCTTTCAACAAGGTTGTCACTGAGCGCGGCGTCCGCCCGGCGCTCCTGAACCCCGTCTGGGGCGCCGCCGGATACGCCATGGGCGTCGCCACGGCCCTGATGGGCGAAAAGGCCGCCCATGCCTGCACCGCAGCCGTCGAAGAAGTTATCGACGAACACTACCGCGATCAGGTCCGCGAACTGGACACCGAGCCCGCCGAACGCGACCTGCGCGACATGGTGGAAAAATTCCGCGAGGAAGAAGTCGCCCACAAGGAAAAGGCGCTTGCCGAAGGCGCCGAAGAAGCCCCGGGCTACCCGGTCCTCTCAGGCGCCATCAAGGCCGCCTGCCGTCTGGCTATCCGAGTGTCAGAAAAAGTCTGACGCCAAGACCCGCAAAGGCCTACGGCTCAAGCTCGCTATCCCAGTAGAGATAGTCCTGCCAGCTTTCGTGCAGATAGTTAGGCGGGAACGCGCGGCCATTGTGATGCAGCTCATGCACCGTCGGACGAATGGGCGGTTCGAACGGGATCATGCCGATCTCAGCCGCCAGCCGGTTCGCCTTGCGCAGATTGCATGGGGAACACGCCGCCACAACATTGTCCCACGTAGTGAGCCCACCGCGTGACCGGGGCACGACATGGTCAAAGGTCAGCTCCGTCCGCTCACCGCAATACTGGCAGCTGAACCGGTCCCGCAAAAACACGTTGAACCGCGTGAACGCCGGATACTTCGCAGGCTTCACATAGGTCTTGAGCGACACCACACTGGGCAGCTGCATTTCATAGTTGGGGCTGTGCACCGCCCGGTCGTAGTGATCAAGAATGTTCACACGATCGAGGAACACGGCCTTGATCGTGTCCTGCCAGGACCACAGTGACAGCGGGTAGTAGCTCAGCGGGCGGTAGTCTGCGTTGAGCACAAGAGCAGGGCAGCTTTCCGGCGACGCATGAGCGGACCGGGTCGCAAACCGGGCAACCCCGGCGTTTGCCAGACTGGAATTTACCGAGCCCGAATTCGCCAACTCCGTGTGCATCGTCTCAGGCCTCCTGCCTTACCTCGTACGCCACCCGAATCTCTTTTCACCCAAAGGGTGCCTCAATTGCGCCAATACATACAACATGCAGTGTGACGCCCTCATGACTCAACACAAGCCCCTCATGTGAATACCTGCCTAGAGCGCAAAGCTGTCAGCCACGAACTGACCACCAAGTTGAAGCCCCTCCGGATCAATGCCGTGGCCGACCCCGCGTGAGACGTGCCAGCGCACATTGAAGTCCGCATCCCCCAGCGCCCCGGCGGCGGCATGCATGGCGCCCACCGGCACCAGATCATCCGCATCCCCGTGGATCAGCATCACTGGCGGCCGCGACGGCGTATTCCCCACCTGCTCCGGCAGAATGAGCGCACCTGAATAGCCAAGAATGCACGCCGGCCCAGGCGTCCGCCGCACCCCCACATGCAATGACATCATCGTCCCCTGGCTGAACCCCACGAATGCCAGCCGCGAGCCGTCAAGACTGTGCTTCGCAAGCTCATCATCGATAAAATCGTTGAGCAACGGAGCCGCCGTCTGCGCGCCCCGCGCCATGGCCGCTTCATCGGGCCCCGCCGCACTCAGACCAAACCACTGATACCCGGCCGGGTTGCCGTCGCATCTCTCAGGCCCGTTGGGTGCCACAAAGGCCGCACTCGGCAGCAATTGCTGCCAGTGCCGCCCCAGCGCTATCAGGTCGTTTCCGTCTGACCCGTAACCGTGCACCAGCACCACCAGCCGGTCGGCAGGTCCGCCATTGGCGGGCTCAAGGCGCGGGCCATCAAGCTGTGTCGACATAGTATTTGTTCCTCATACTTAAACCGGCGGCACCGCGTAGTAGGACCACAGCACCCGCGCTGCGACGCCCCGATAGGGCTGCCAGCGTTTTGCGATTTTTGTCAGGCCGTCCGCATCAGGACGTTTGCGCTTGCGCATCAGTCGTTGCGCTGCCCCCTGCAGGGCAAGGTCGCCCGCGGGAAACACGTCCGGCCGCCCGAGCCCGGAGAGCAGATAGATGTCCGCCGTCCACGGCCCGATCCCCTTGACCGCGATCAGATGCTCATGGGCTTCAGCATCGTCCATACGGCCCAGCTTCCTGAAATCCAGCAGACCATCCGCCACCGCCTGTGCGCTGGAGCGCAGATAGCGCTGCTTGGGACCGGACAGGCCATAGCTGCGCAATGTCTCGTCGCTGGTGGCCAGCACGTTTTCCGCTGTCACTTCGCCAAGACCGGTCTCCAGCCGCCCCCAGATGGCACTGGCACTGGCGACAGACAATTGCTGGCCCATGAGAATCCGCGCCAGCGTGTCGAAGCCCGGCTTGCGGCGCCGCAATGGCGGCGGCCCGCCGCAGGCATCCAGCGCCTGCGCCATGTGCTCGCACTGATCCGCCAGCGCATCACAGGCCCGTGCTACATCCGCTTTGGTTTTGATTATCGTCATCGGTGCTACTAGAGCACTTTAAGGAAAAGTGTGCGCGGTTTTCCGTCCGCAAAGTGCGACAAAAAACAAAATGGAGCATTATGAGTGACTCCGGTTTCACGAAAAATGCTCCAGTGACTCATGTCGGCAGAAACTACCAGCAGTCTGGCAACCCGCTTTGCCCCCAGCCCCAACGGCCACCTCCACCCGGGCCATGCCTTCTCGGCACTCACCGCATGGGATTGGGCCCAAGCGAACGACGCCCGCTTTCTTGTGCGCATCGAAGATACGGACCGCACCCGCGCGCGACCGGAGTTTGAGCACTCCCAGCTGGAAGACCTCGCCTGGCTCGGCCTGACCTGGGAGCAGCCGGTCCGCCGCCAGTCCGAGCACATGGCCGACTATCAGCGCGGCCTCGACCGGCTCACCGAGCTTGGCGTCATCTATCCGTGCTTCTGCACCCGTAAGGACATCGCCGAAGCCCCCATTGCCCCCCACGGGCCGGACGGCATGATCTATCCGGGCACCTGCCGGCATCTGTCACAGGATGTGCGCGAAACAAAAAAGGCCGAAGGCACACCCTTCGCCCTGCGCCTTGATACCGCCCGAGCCCAGGACATCGCCGAACGGCTCACCGGCAACCGCCTGACCTTCATGGAACACGGCACCGGCCCGGGCGGTGAGACCGGACGCCTGCCCGCAGACACATCCGCCATTGGCGATGCCGTGATCGCCCGCAAGGACGGCGTCATCGCCTATCATCTGGCCGTCGTGATGGATGACACTGCGCAGGGCATCACCCATGTGATCCGTGGTCAGGATCTGTTCTTTGCAACGCCCTTCCATCGCCTCCTGCAGGTGCTGCTCGACCTGCCGGAACCCGCCTACATCCACCACCGACTGATTCTGGACGAGACCGGCGAACGCATGGCGAAGCGCCGCGGCTCGAAGACGCTTCGCGACCTGCGCAATGACGGCATGACTGTCGAAGACATCAGGGCGATGGTCGGGATAGACTGACCGCATGACGAAAGACCTGCACGCAAAACCGCTCACCTCAGACACCTTCCGCGACCTTGAGAAACTCTTCGCGCAGAAGGGCTGTTCCTTTGCCCGTGACTGCTGGTGCATGGGCTACCGCCTGTCCGGCAAGGTCACCCCGCCGGAAGGAAAAAGTCTCAAGGACTACAGGAAGCAGCTCATAAAAAAGCGCGCCAGGCAGGACCCGGCAGCCGGCCTCATTGGCTATGACGCAGACGGCGAACCAGTAGGGTGGGTCTCATTCGGGCCACGGGAGGAATTCGCGCGGCTGAAACGATCCCCGGTGATGAAGCCCGTGGATGACACACCGGTCTGGTCGATCGTCTGTTTCGTCATCCCCTCCCCCCATCGCGGCCAGGGCGTGGCCGCACAGATGCTGGACCATGCCGTCACATTCGCGAGGGACAACGGAGCCACCGCCATCGAGGCCTATCCCATCGACAAGCCGGAGCGGTCAGCGCCCCAGTTCCTGTGGTTTGGCGTGCCGTCCATGTTCGAGAAAGCCGGCTTCGTCGAGATCGCCCGCCGCAAGCCGGAACGCCCGGTCATGCGGCTGACATTCACGAAGAGCTAGGCCGCAGGCGCCCCGCTGCTTTTGCCCTGCTCTTTCCTGCTGTGCCAGCTCGTCAGCACGAAGATGAGAACCCAGCCGGTCAGCACGCCGCCGAACAGCACCACCGGCCCAAACACCTCAAACGCCCAGAACGTCGCGCCGCCAATAAGGAAGTAAAGGACGAGCTGCGGCCACGTCGCGATGCCTTCTTTCAGGGCGAGGCGCGCAATCATGAAATTGACCGGCACATAGAGCAGCAGCGCCGTCGTCAGGCCGGGGCTGTAGTGCCAGAACACCACCGACCCAACGAGATGAAACAGCACGTTGTGAACCTGACTGGACATCAGGAAGATGAGCACGAATGCGGCGCTGATCCGGTTGGCCACAAGGGCATGAATGATCAGATAGACGAAGGTGATCGCCATCAGGACGGACAACACGGCTTCTGTCGTCAGTGCGTTGTTGTCGGCGAAATAGGTCAGCCGCCAGACCCGGAAATCCAGGACCACATTCTCTTCAATGTGATGAAGGGCATAGGCGAGGGGCGCAAACAGCAGGGCGGTGTTGAACGAGAGACGGGTCATGGGACCTCCGTTGATTTGACAGCGGGACCCTACGGGCCCACTAATTGACTATCCAGTCAATTAGCAATCCACAGAGCACGCCCATGCCTGCCAGCCCCGGATATCGCGGCATTCGCAAGACACTCAGTCACGACGCCCTGCTGGAGGCGGCTGAAGAGCTGTTCGCGACTCAGGGGATCACCGCCGTCTCCATCGATGACATCGTCGCGCGCGCCGGCGTCGCCAAGGGAACCTTCTACAATCACTTTCAGGACAAGACGGACATCGCCCAGACGCTCGCCCTGAAGCTGCGCCGCGAGGTCAGGAACAGGATCAGCAAGGCAAAGTCGGTCAGCGATGACCCGGCCGTCCATCTGGCCATCGCCATGTCGATGTTTCTTGCCTTCGGCCATGACCGGCCCAATGCCGCACGCATCCTCCTGTCAGGCATGCGCAGCCCCACCGACACAGCCGCGCCGATAAACGACAGGGTGAGAAAGACACTGGAAACGGGGAACCGTTCCGGGCGCTTCACGGTGCAGCAAACCGGTGCCAGCATCATCTTCATCGTTGGATGCATCGCCACCGGTCTGCAGCAGATCGTGTCATCCCCAAAGTCAGCCGAAGCGCAGAGCATCAGCAACGCCCTGATTGCCCACGCCCTGATGGGACTGGGTGTTGATCAGAAGGATGCAACGACCATCGCTGCGGATGTGACAGACATCAGATGAGAACGGACCGGCCTAGAAAGACAGCGCCC
>JGI12316J15310_10000159_pt14 | contig 11183 bp, 9 predicted proteins | sample MarCyaLeptolynsp_FD_15310 | JGI IMG/M metagenome (IMG submission 15310)
TGCCTCGGGCCCGGCCTGCCGCGACTGCGGCAAGATCGTCGAGAGCAAGCGACGACCATCGGGCGTGACCAGCAACCGTGAGATCGCCGGAACCCACGGTAGCGTCGCGAGGGACAGGGCCGCCCAGTGCTCGTTGACGGGCGACCCCGGGGCGACGGACAGGTAGCTCTCGACGCGCCCGACGTCGAGATGGCGAGGAATCGAGATGTCCTCGGCTCCCGGAAACAGCAGCCCCCAGCCTGGTCCGAACGGCGGAGGAAAGGCGAAGCGACGGGCCAGAGGTCGATCGCTTCCGTCGAAGTGTCGCGCACGAAAGAAGCCTTGCCCGGCGGCGGAGATCACCGACCCCGTGGTCGCCTGAACGTACTCGTGCAGCGCATGGGCGTAGGCGACAGCGACCTCATCGGGCCGGTCGCGACCCGGAAGGAGCGACGCGGCGTAGCGCATGGCCCAGTCGCCCAGCGCCCCCTTGGCCGCGAGGGCGGGGCAGATGAGCAAGCCGCGCTGCTGGGCGGCCCGATGGTGCACGCGTCGTGCCTGGACCACGAAGGACTCCTCGCCAGAGACGTCGACGTAGTGGGACCCCGCTGCGATGCACGCGGCGATGATCGTCGAACCGGTGTCGACCGCCGGCGCAGCGCAGTTGACGACGATCTGGTGGCGCGCGAAGGCCCGCGTCAACGCGGAGAGGTCCGCGGCGTCGGCCTGCGCGATGGCGGGCCGGCAGGGCAACTGTGCTCGGAGCCTCGCGAGCTTGTCCTCGTTGCGGCCCACGATGTAAAAGGAAAGGCCGGCGCTTTGCAGCGCTCGACACACCAGACGACCGGTCCAGCCGGTGGCCGCGTACACGGCGACGGTCATGGTCCCCGCGTGCCTTCCGCGTGGCGCTCCCACAGCACCTTCATCCGGCTGATGTTGATGCGGTAGGACGCCTCGCCCTGGGCGATTGCGGGAACGACCCACGAGCGGCCGACGACCCCGTGGCGGAGCTCGTCCCCGAGACGCGACTCATCAGGGAGCGACCGCAACCCGAGCTCGCCCCAGACCGGAAAGGTCTCACTGTCATGCAGGCGCAGCAGGTGCGCCACGTTCGGTGGGTGGACGTACGCACCGTCCGCAAGCGCGAGGTCCTCGAAGTGGGTCAGCACCACCCGGCTCGAGACGGGTGAACCGATCCCGGCTGGAGCATGAATCTCCCCGGTCGAAACGATCGGAAAAATCCCGAACACGTGCGGCCATAGTCCGGTGACGACACGGTCGAGCTCCTCGGGCCGAATTCCGATCGGGAGCTCGTGCTTGGCCTTGGGCCCCGTCACGGCGAACACATCGAGGACTGGCTGGGGCGTCACTCTGGCTCCCACCGCGGTGCGTTCGAGCGCCGGGGCACGGAGCGACAGCAAGGGCGAGATCGGGCGGATCGTCGAGAACCAGTCGCCCGAGTCGGTGAATTGCGCCGCGCTCGTGGGGGCCAGCGCCAGCTCCCGAATCGCCTGAACCATGAAGCCGTTGTCGGTGAAGTCGCGCAGCAGGAACAGCCCCGTACCCTCGCGGCCGTTGGCACGCAGGCGGATCGGGACCGAGACCGACAGATACTGACCGTCGAGCCACTGCAGCTCCTCCTGATCGGAAGGGGCACGCGGACGCGACCGGTAGGCAGCGATCCGGATCGCACTCACGTCGCCGACCGCGAGCGGCTCGACCTCGATCGGCGCGCCGGTCGGGAGCTTGCGTGCGATGAGGTCCGCCACGCAGTCGCGGTGTGCGGCCATCATCAGAAACCGAAAGTCCAAGATTGGGCGCGGCCCACGTTCTTCGAGAAACGCCGCCGCGCTCGGGCCAAGGCTGCGGTTGTAGCGGGACCGGAGGCCAGAGACCGACGGACCCAGACGGCGTCCGTCCGCGCCGTGCCACGCCGTTGCGGCACCACGCCAGCACAATCGCGCCGACTCCACCAACTCGAGATCGCTTTGAGCGTAGACCGCTGCGAGGGGTTGAAGGACATCGACGGCTCCTTCGCCGTCCGGCGTCTGCGTGCGCTCGCGCCGAGACACCCGAAGACCGAGTCGCTCGGTGATCGGGCGGACCTGCGTTCGATGGATGCGAAGCTCGGTGGGTGCCGCGAACATCCCGAGCCGCTGCAGATCCGCGACTTGGGCGCGAAAGGAGACGAGGTCCTGATAGCGCGCGGCATCGCGAAACTCGGGATCACCGAACTGCCGCAGGCTGTAGACGGGCAGCGTCCCCTCGCCGGAGGCCATCCCGAGCAGCTGGGCCAGACTGCGAACCCATGTGTGGGGGGGCCGGCCGTAGCCCGAGGCTCGCGACAAGGCGCGGGCCAGCCACAGAACGTTGCCCATCTGAGACGCGGGGTCCAGCGGAGAGCGCCCCACGGCCTCCCCCTCGCTGAAGGTGAGATCCGGCAAGCGACGTGGCTGTCGAAGAACCTCGAACAGCGGGTCGAGCCGGTGGCCGGCGGGCGTCGGGTTGTAGGCCGATACGCTCAGATACGGCTGCCGCTCCGGCGGCCACGGAAGCTCAGGGGCCTGTCCAGTGAAGACGGCATCCTGCTTGGGCATGCCGAAGCGCTCTCGCCCGGCGACGGCTGACTCGGCGCTGTCGACGAGGATGTACGGGGTCGTCGCCGCGTACTCGACGAACTCCCAGCGACCGCCGGCCTTTCGCAGCCGCTCGAGCATGACCAGAAAGTAGATCTCGTTCTGCGACAGGGTCCCGCTTTGCCAAGGCAGGTCGCCGGCCATCTCGGGGTAGTGCAGCACCGTGCACAACACGAGGGGCAGCGCCGGGCGGAAGTACGCGACGCTGGCCGGAACCATGTCGTTGAACAACTCGTCGCAGAGGCTTTGCAGCGCCACCGGATCGGCGGCCAAGGGGAACACCTGCATGCGAACCCGCGTTGCGCTGCCACCGGGGCGGGGCCGAGCCCGCCGGCTCACGTTTGCTCGATGATCCACGTCGAAAGGCCCCGGAGGAACTCCTTGTCGGGCGAAGGGGGTAGCCGTTCGAGAGCGCGGGAAAACTCGTGCTGGGCCGCACCGACGAACTGGTTGGCAATCGTGCGCGCGTAGGGGATGCAGTCGTAGCGGTCCAGCAGCTCCCGGAGCCGGGCCACCTCGGCGTCGGTCTTGAGCTCGCGGGGCTTGCCGAAGAACGCCTCCACGAACCGGCGCTCCGGTCCTCGAGCACGCTCCATCAACCGGATGGTCAGCAGGGTTCGCTTGCCCTCGAGCAGGTCGCCGCCGATCTCCTTGCCGTAGCGCGCGTGGTCCCCGGTGAGGTTGAGAATGTCGTCCTGAATCTGGAAGGCGACACCGACGAGGAACGCATAGCGGATCACGGAAGGATCGGCATCGGTGTGCCCGCCCCCGATGATCGCGCCCGCGCGCATCGGGAACATGGTGCTGTAGGCACACGTCTTGCGCAGAACCATGTCGAGGTAGTCGCCAACGCTGATGTCCAACACGTTCTCGAGCCGCCACCCGAGCTCCAGCGCTTGGCCTTCCGCGGACAGCTGCGCCACCTCGACCGCACGCTCGAACAATGCCAACGCAACGTGAGGACCGCACGGCCCTACGTTGTCGAGCAGCGGCACGAGGCTGAGGATGCTCATCGTGCAGCCGACGTTGAGCGCGACGGGCATGCCGTGTTCGCGATGCAGCGTCGGCTTGCTCCGGCGCTCCTCGCTCCCGTCTTGAATGTCGTCGATGACGAGCAACGCGTTGTGCAGAAGCTCGACGAAGGTTGCGGTCGCGAGCGCGTGCTCGATCGGTGCGCCGTGGGCCCGTGCGGACGCGATGCAGATCGCGGGCCGCATGCAGCGACCGCCGCGGCGCGGGTACTCGGCGATCAGATCGTAGAGATACCGACGAGGCTCCCGGTCGGGGAGGAACCGGAAGATGGCCTCACGCGCTCGGACGCCGTACTCGTCCATCAAGCGCCGAACCACCGGCGGGGTGCGTACCCGATACTCCACGGTCGAATCGGACCTAAGCCTTATCGCGCTCGGCGGCGGCGCCGGGCCAGTCCTCCATCTTGGACGTCGAGCTCCGAGAGATGTACGAGGAGTCTTGCGCTCGATCCGGCACGTACAGATCCGTGGGATAGGGCGTAGCCGACTCCTCGTCATCCTCGGGTTCGATCGGTTCCCACGCGCGCGCCGGTGGAGCGCTCGTCGAGGGCATCGGTGCCGGAGGCGGTACGTCGACCCGATCCCAACGGGGAACAGGCCACACGCTGCCCAGGTCGACGCCGGTGTTCTGGGCATGCATCTGGGTCAGCGCTCGAGCGATCCCCGCGACCGGCTGGGCGAGTTGGGCGAGCGTCTGCAGCACCTGGGTCGGGTCGCTCGACGGGCCCGTCCCGCCGATTGAATGACCCGAACCGGTGAAGCGCTGCACGGCAGCCGACAGATCCCCGCTGGGCTGACTCCCGCGCCGCCACGCGGCGTTGCGCCCCGACTCCACCGCGTCGTCGAGCAGCCGGTAGGCCTCCGACACCACCGCGCCCGGATCCTCTTGGCGCGGCGTGGGTGGAGACATCGCGGCGGACTCGGCCGGACGAAACACGCCGCTGGACCGGATCGGATCCGTTCGTTCGAGCGTGGGCCGAACCGGGCGTGTTTGACTTGCATCTTCGCGGGAGCTTCGAGCGTGCTCTGCTCTCCGACCGCGCACGATTGGCGGACGCACCGCAGTCACAGGCTCTCCTGCTGGGCTGCGGCGAAGCCTCGCAGCAGGTCAACGGCGGCTTGCGCCTCGAGTCCTTGCTGCTCCAGATCCTCGCACTTGACCAACTTCCGGACGCAGGACTCCACCGTCTGGACTCCCTTTGCATCGAAGAGGCGGAGAAGGAAGGCTTCTTCGATCCGCAGGACCAGGTCGCCGTCGTCCATTTCTACATGGGAAAGCCGCGGCGGATGAACCGTGACGAACTCGACGATGGACTCACTCGGCTCGAACACCACGGCGAGCGGCTCGCTGTCCTTGTCCAGTGGCGGAGCGAGCCCGAACTGCGAGCCTTGTTCCGACCCCAGTATCCGGGCTCCCCGGCGAAAGCCATCGGTATTGCGGCCTGGGTACGTCCTCGCCAGCGCGTTCCAGTAGTTGACATCGAGGGCAGCGTTGAACGGTCCATGCCAGCCGCGCTCACGGAGCTTTGCTGCTGCAGCGACGAGCCCGTCCAAGCCGGCGTACGGCCCACCGGACTCGGGAGGGGCGAGGACTCCGGCGTACGTTGCGAGCCCTGGTGTGGTCTTTCGGAGCCCTCGTGCTTCCACCCCTCCAGTCAGGCTTGCCAATCCGCCGTACATCAGCACCGCATCCTCCGCCGCGGCGAGCCGGCGACCTGCACGATCGACCAGGCGCCCGATGAGCGCCGTGTCGTGGAGCTGCTCGGCCCTGACCACGAACTTGAGCCGCAGTCGCACGACGGGGAGCGTCGGAGCCTCGGTGTCGAATTCCAGCGGATCGCCTAGTAGCGGCGGGGTTTGGACCACATACGCGTTAGGCATCTCGGGCCCAGCCGGAATCAGAGGCCGCAGCTTGGCTTGGTCCGTGACTACCTGGCGCGCTTGGTCGTTGAGCGCGGTCCATTGGTCCGGAGTCCAGCCGACATCGTCGAGCTGATCATGGTTCATTTTGGGTCGGTGGCTCTGCCTGAGTTCGTAGGGAACGAGCGTGTCCCCCCGAGGGCATCGCGAGCCTACGGAAGCGCTCGATCGGTGGTCAACGCGCGACCGGAGTTTTTGCCGGCCACAGGGTCCGAGTACATCGTTCAACCCGCCGTGAAATCATTCGTAATGGACAGACCGAGGAGACCTGCCGCCCGATGAGTTAGAGGGACGACCGCAATCTCTTGAAATGGTGCCGCCCCGATGCGCCGCATAGCGTGATCACGCCCATTCCTCCGCTCGCCGCTCATGAGTGCCGCCACGCCCACCACCGCGACTCCCCAAGAAATCGACCGCGCACTCCTTCACGCGTGGCGAAACGGCTGTGCGGAGGCCGGAGCGACGCTCGTGCTGCAGGCTGAGCCCGGCGTCCGCCGCTTTCTCAACCATCGCGTGGGCAAGGGTGAAGAGGACGCGTTTCAGGAGACGATGTGTCGCGGACTCGAAGCACGCGACCGATTCGATGGGCGCGCGAGCCTCCGTACGTTCCTCACCGCCGTCGCGTGGAACGTGTCGCGGGAGCTCTACCGGACGAGAGATCGCCGCAGCCTGCATTCGCCGACCGGGTTATGCGAGCTGGCATCGGCGGATTCTGCCGTCGACGAGATCGTGGCCCGCCGCGAACAGGTCGAGCGCCTGCTCTCGGCGCTCGACTCTCTCCCCGCCCCGATGCGCTCACTGCTGCGCCGCTACTACTGGGACGGCTGGACGGCGTCGCGAATCGGCCGTCGGATCGGCGTGCCCGAGAACACCGTGCGAAGCCGGCTCCGTCGCGCCCGCAAGCTGCTCCATCTTGCGCTGACCCGTCGCCCGGTTCTGACCTGAGGCCGCCGTAGAGGCACTGTCGAAGTAGAACCGGTTCGGTCGGCGTTCACCGTCGCCAAGGCCACGCCGTTCGCGCGCCCGAAGAGCGCCAGAGCCTCTTTCGAGCGGCCTTAAGATCGATTAAGCGGCTCGCGGTGAGCGGCGGCGCTAGCGTGAAGACGCAACGAGGCGTGCGGCGCTCCCCCCGGTCGCGACGCCATCGGGTTGGCTCGGCGGGGACACGACTAGGACAGACATGACCAGCATGAGGATGCTTCGCATCCTGGCGCTGTTGTCGATCGGCTCGCTTGCGGGCGCCTGTACGGGCGACGCGGGTGAGGACGAGGACGGCGGCGGACAGGACACTGACGAAACCGACGGAGCCGACACAGGCGGCGCCGACGACATCACCACCGGCATCACGGGCGACGACGACGATGACGACGACGACGACGACGACGACGACGATGACGATGACGATGACGATGACGACGACGATGACGCTCCCCCGGGAACGCTCGAAAACACCACCAAGGGCGGGCCGATTCTGATCAATGACGCCGGCGACACCCTCGCCGTCGCCAACAAAGCCACCGACGACGTCACGCTCTTCTCACTGCCCGAGCTCGAGGTCCGGGCCCGCATCGAGGTCGGCGACGAGCCGGTCTCGGTGAGCTGGTCGCCAGACAACTCGACCCTCTACGTGGTCAACCGAGCCGACGGCAGCGTCACCCAGGTCCTCGACGCCAACGGCGACTCTCCGAGTCTCGGCGCGACCGTGGACGTCGGCTCAGAGACGATCCAAGCCGCCCTCTCACCACGAGGAACACGCCTCTACGTCACGAGCTTCGTCGACGCGACGCTCAACGTGATCGACACCAGCACGATGACCCTCACCGAGCAGATCGTGCTCGGCGGAGCGCCACACGGAATCTGCGTCAGCAACGACCTCGATGAGGACGAGGACGACGAGACGATCTGGGTCACCGACTTTTTCGGTGATCCAGCCGCCGGCGAAGAAGAGGCCAGCGACACCGGGCGCGAAGGCCGTGTCTTCCGGGTCGCGGCCAGCGACTATGGCGTCCAAGAGTCGTTCATCGCCGCGTTCGAAGACTCCACCTTCCCGGGGTTCGAGGACACGGGCTTTCACCCCAACCAGCTGTATTCGTGCATCGTCAACGACGACCGCGTGTATGTGACCGCCGTCGGAGCGAGTCCCGAGGCGCGCGAGGGCACCACGGACTTCCACCAGAACGTCCAAGGCATGGTCGCGGCGATCGACCCCGAGACCGGTCAAGAGGACACCGACCGCGCCGTGAACCTCAACACGCTGGTCGGCGCGCTCGACGGCGCCAAACGCTTCGTTGCCATTCCGATGGACATCGCGTTCGCCCCCAACAGCGACTTCGGCTACGTCGCCTCGACGGCCAGCAACGCGATCTTCCGCATTGACTGGGAGGCATCGCCGCCGACCGGTGGTTCTCCCTCGGGGGCGAACTTCTTGCCCACGGCTCCGTCACCGACGGGCGTAACGATCCGGGAGACCACTGCGTATGCCTACAACGAGGTCGACCGATCGATCACGGTCATCGACCTCGCCAAGCAGGAGACGGTGGAGCAGGCGATCGAGTCCGCACCGCAGCCGAGCACGGCGGCGGAGATCTCGGAGCTGCGAGGTCAGCGGTTCTTCAACACCGGCCTCGCGCGTTGGTCGGCCAACGGCTGGGTCTCGTGCCTGGCCTGTCACCCGGCGGGCCTCACCGACAACATCACGTGGGTGTTCCCGGCGGGACCGCGACAATCGGTCGACCTATCGGGCACGTTCAACGAGGGCGGTTCCGTCCAACGTATCTTGAACTGGACCGCGATCTTCGACGAGATTCACGACTTCGAGCTCAACACCCGCGGCGTCGCTGGGGGCACGGGAGCCATCGTGAGCTCGGCGGACCTCAACGAGGACGGCTCGGCCAACGCCGGGGCCCGCATCGACTTCGTCGGCCCGGGCGGTGTCGGCAATCCGGAGAACGGATTCAACATCGGCTCGTCCCGTGCGGTCGCGCAGAGCGGCGCCACGCCCGAGGACTGGGACGACATCATGAACTACGTGATGACGATTCGCGCCCCCAAGGCTGCCACCGTCTACGAGGGTGATCCGGCCGCGGGCCGCGACGTGTTCGAGGATGCCGGCTGCCAAAACTGCCATGGCGGCCCCTTGTGGACGCTCTCCGAGCGCTACTACACCCCGCTCATCGACCAAGACCCGCGCCCGCTCTCGCTCGAGTCGCAGGGCATCAACAGCATCGACGTCCGACCCGACCAGGTGGTCACCACCGACCCCGGTGAGATGTTCGTGCTGCAGGCGGACGCCAACGGACCTCCACACCGACACTCCTGCACCGTTCGAATCGTCGGCACCTTCGACGAGGACGGGCCGGACGGACGCGGTGCGCCGGAGATTCGCCAGAACGGCGGCAACGCGCAGGGACCGGACGGCTACAACGTGCCGTCGCTGCTCGGGGCCAATGTGGGTGGACCGTACCTCCACAACGGTGCAGCGGAGACCCTCGAAGACCTGCTCGATCCCGATGGTGCGTTCACGACCCACCTCCGAGCCGGCAACCAGGTGTTTTCGCCGAGCGATCAGCAGCTCGCGGACCTGATCGCCTTCGTGCGCTCGATCGACGACGACACCGAGCTCATCGAAGTCCCCTCAGACCAGCGTTTCTGCCCGGAAGGGCTCACATTCCCGTAGCTCCTGAAGGGGCCCGGGGCCTACACCAACAACCCAGCGACCCCGAGGAGTCCGACCGCTCCTCGGGGTCGTCCTTTTTCGCAGTCGAAGTTGTCGCGCGGTACGATGACCTTCTGGTCATGAACACGCTGCGCATTCGGTCCCTGGTGCTCGCTCCCCTCCTGCTCGCGGGATGCCCCAGCACAGGTGGAGGTGAAGACAGCGCTTCGACCGAGCCACAGGGCAACGACGACTTCGACGACGACGACGACTTCGACGACGACGGCGGTCTCGATGGCCTGCTCGATGGGATCGGTGACCCGGCGGACCCCTGCTCCCCTCGCGCGTACTTTCAGATCTCCGCCAACCACGGCCACGCGCTGCAAGAGGGCAACGGCCTCCAGGACACCGGCCTCTTCGAGCTCGGTGGCAACGCCGGGCACAGCCACGGGATCCCCGTCTCCGAGCAGCAGCTCGAGACGCTCTTCAACGGCGGACTCGTGGTCGAAACGACGACGAACTCGCTGCACACCCATCAAATCGTCGCCGGCGTGACGTTCCCGTGCGGCGGATTCGACGACGGCTTCGACGACGACTTCGACGACGGTCAGATTCCGCCGGGGCTCGAAGAAGACGAAGGCTGACGGCGCCGTAGGGGGGCAACCAGCGGGAAGACCGGCTCGTCCGATCTCCCCGCTTCGCCGGTCGTACTATTCGTGCGGCGGCGCCAAGAACGGGAACTCGTCGAGGAACTCGACGTCGTTGGCCGGCGGGTTGAGCGGCAGGCCCGCGAGCGTGGTCGCGTCGATACCGTCCACCGACAGATCGAGCAAGACCACGGCGAGGGTCACGTCGATCACCGGGTCCGCAAGCAGGCGCCCGTTGGGAAAGCCAGCGGGCGCGGCCGGGTCCAGGCGCAACACGTCGGGGACGACGAGTGGCGCTGCCTGCCCGACGCAGTCCATCACCGCGCACGGCACGAGCCCTGCCCCCGTGATGTCGTCGTCCAGTGCTCCGTGCAGGAACTCGAGACTCGCGACGATCTCGTCGACGAACACGGAGGCCGCGTCATCCTCGGGCGTCGACGTGTTGTAGTCGTCCTTGCTCGAGATCACGGCGGTGTTGATCGCGGGCATGCCCATGCGATCGACCTGGTCCTTGTCTTCCGGCGGCGTGTCGTCGAAATCGTAGTCCACCATCGGACCCGTATCGTCGTCATCGTCGTCGTCGTCGTCATCATCGTCGTCGTCGTCGTCGTCACCGGTGTCGGGTTCGGGCCCCGTGTCGTCGGTGCCCGCGGTGTCGGTGATCGTGGTGGGCGTCGGCGTCGTCGTGACCGGCGGCATGGTGTCGCTGTCCTCCTCGCCGCCGGTGGTCTCGCCACCGGTGTCGTCCATGATTTCCTGGTCGCCACCGTCGTCCCCCGTGCACGCAACGGGGAGCAGCAGGGCGGCCGAGACCATCAGTCGATGCATCGTGATCTTCATCTTCGTTCCCTCGTCTCTCGTTAGCGTCGGGTGCTGGCCCAGATGTCGAAGGGTTCGCCGCCGTTTCCGACCGCATCCAAAGAGGCCTCGATGACGATGGCCGTGACGTTGACCCCCGCGAAGAAGTCGCGGCTCGAGTCGAAGCTCAGGTCACCGGTCATCAGCGTGTCCTGAAAGCCCTGAAGGTCGAAGAAGAACGCGTCGTCGCGGAGCCCCGCAAACACCCGCTGGTTGAGCGGGCCCTCGACGATCTCCTCGACCGGTCCCACGAGCGCGTCGGTTCCGGCCAGGCCCTCGACCTGGACCCCCCAATCGCCGTCGCTGGACTGCCCGAAGCGGACCCAGAGATCGCGGTCGGCGACCGCGTCGCCGTCGTTGTCGATGTGCACCCCGTAGACGACCTCGTCGTCGTAGGTCGCCGGCAGCCCCGCCTCGGAAAGCCCCGCGTACGCGATGACCATGTAGACCGAGTCGC
>JGI12316J15310_10000333_pt9 | contig 11178 bp, 10 predicted proteins | sample MarCyaLeptolynsp_FD_15310 | JGI IMG/M metagenome (IMG submission 15310)
GGCTCTGGCTCAAGAGCCCGGGCACCCGTTGGACGAGTATCCAGCGCATCAGCCCCTGGAGCCTGACGGACAAACGCCGGACGGCCTTCGAAGCGGCGGCCATTGCTGCCCTCGACCTCCCCACAACCTTGTCAACCCAAACCAGAACCCGGGAAGGATAACTCAATGAGTTTTCTGACGAAATGTACTGCACGCTGCACGGTGGTCCTTGCGATTTGCACCGCTTGGCCCGCTCTGGCAACCCTGCCGTCACCCGAGGAAATGTCCGGCACCGTGGTGACGCAAGTCGAAGGCAAGGAAGTTCAACTGCCTCTTCTGACATCCGACTACAGGATCGAGATCGACGGTGACATTGCCCATGTCGAACTGACCCAAACATTCTTGAACCCGGGCACACGGCCTGTTCATGCAACGTATCTGTTTCCCATGAACCAGAAGGCTGCAATCCATGCCATGCGTGTGGACATGGACGGCGAGACGCTGATTGCCCGCATCCGGGAAAAGTCAGAAGCCAAAACCGCATATGAGAAGGCGAAGGCGGCGGGCAAAGGAGCTGCCCTTCTGACACAGCACAGGCCAAACATGTTCACGCAGGACATTGCACACCTCATGCCAGGGCGACCGGTCAAGATCACACTTGAATACGTCCATAACGTCGCAAAGATCGATGGCAGCTACGAACTGGTGGTGCCGATGGTTGTCGGACCGAGATATGAGCGGCAGGGTCTCGACAATCCGGTCAGGCTGTCCAGCTACGACGGAAAAGAAGAAGCGGATGCCGTTCCCTCCGACAACCAGGTTCCCACTGAAACCGTCTCCGGCTGGAACATCGACAAGCTGCCTGCCTATCCGCCGGTGATCGGCCAGGACGCGCCGAGCACAATCGATCCGGATCGCATTACCCTCAACCTCACGCTTAGATCACCTCTGCCGATCTCGAACGTCGAGAGTCAAACACACGCACTGACCGTCACCGATGACGGCATACAAAAGTCAATCCGTTTCAAGTCTGGAAGGGAAATCGACAATCGCGACTTTGTGCTCAGATATGACCTGAATTCGGCACAGGACATTTCCGCCGGCCTGACGTCTCACTTCGACACCGAACGCGGCGGCTATCTTTCTCTCCTGATCGAGCCTCCGAAGGTTCCGCCCGAGGCAATGATCGGACAGCGCGAGCTTGTTTTTGTTCTCGACACATCAGGCTCCATGAGAAACCAGCCAATGGCAGCGAGCAAGGCGTTCATGACTGCCGCTCTCCAGTCTCTCAGGCCGGACGATTACTTTCGCATCATCAGTTTTTCCAACAGCACAACCCATTTCGCGAGCAGTTCCCAATTGGCGGATGAACAAAACAAGCGGAAGGCGATCAGCTACGTGAACGGGTTGAATGCAGGTGGCGGTACGGAACTCAACCGTGCGCTGAACGCAGCGTTCGACACGCGGCAACCCGACAACACGATGCGCATCGTCGTTTTTTTGACAGATGGCTACATAGGCGACGAGAGGAACGTTATCAGATCGATAGCCGACCGCATCGGCAATGCCCGCATTTATTCTTTCGGTGTCGGAAACGCAGTCAATCGCTTTCTCCTGGAGGCGATGGCCAATGAGGGCCGCGGCTACGCGCGTTACGTTCCCGTTGATGGAAACTACCAAGAAATTGCCGAGGATTTCGCTTCGCAACTGAAAACACCACTGCTGACAGATATTTCCGTCGACTGGAACGGGCTGGCTGTCTCTGAGCTGACACCATCCAAAATTCCAGACCTTTTTGAAGGCGGTTCCGTGCGCGTTCTTGGCAAATACGGCAAGGGTGGCAGGCATCAGATTTTCGTCAATGGTACCGTCAACGGCCGGGCAGCGTCTTTGCCCCTCTACATCAATCTTGATGCGGGCGGAGATCTCGCTGCCATAAGGTCCAAAAAGACACTGCCGCTGATCTGGGCCCGGGAGCAGATCTTCGACAAGAACCGCGCCTACACGATCGGCGGGAGCGTCGATGAAGCGCTCAAGCAACAGATTACCAGGCTAGGCCTGACCTATTCCCTGCAGTCCCGCTTCACATCCTTCGTCGCGATCTCGGAAAAAACGGTCAACACCGACCCGGCAAGCTCACTGAACAAAAATGCGCCGCTGCCGCAGGTTTCAGGCGTCTCCAAAAGCGCCTATCCGACGTTAAACCTCAGCGGCAGTTCCGCGCCGGAACCGGAAGGAATTGTGGGGCTACTCCTTGTCTTGATGGCACTGGTGGCACGTTTTCGAAAGAAAATTGCCGCCATCTTCAATCCCGGCAGCACCAGTTCGTCAATCAACCCGCAGAGCTCGGCGCACCGGTTGAAGCGGAAAACGGATACCACCCTCCCCCGAACACTCCGGCGAGATGGCTGGTGGATGGAAACATGAAACGGCCTCGGTTGTTTCTTAACACCACGCGCTGATAGTGACACACGCAGACATTCCGCAGCTGAATGCAGAAACCCACAAGCCCGGACCGGTCCCTTGCAGTCAAAAACCATACTCGTCGTTGACGATGACCCGAATATCCGCGAGGTGATCTGCTTCGCGCTTCAAAAGGCTTCCTATCGCCACGAGGTTGCGACCGACGGCAAGGAAGCACTCGACAAGGCCACGCTTCATTCGCCCGCGCTGATCATTCTTGATATCGGTCTGCCGGAGATGGATGGCCTGGATGTGTGCCGGGAAATAAGGAAACGATCCGAGGTGCCGATCCTGTTCCTGTCGGCGCGCGACGATGAAATCGACCGGATCATCGGGCTTGAGCTTGGAGCGGACGACTACGTCACCAAACCGTTCAGCCCGAGAGAACTGATTGCACGGGTCGGCGTCATTCTGAAACGCTATGGGGCGCCACAGACCGCGCAAGTCTCCGAAGCTCCCACACTTCAACACGGGCTTCTTGTGCTGGAAAGGGAAGAACGGCAGGTAAGGGTCAAGGATACCGAGATCGGCCTGACGGCCATCGAATTCGAAATCCTGTCCGCCCTGATGGACCGGCCCAAGATCGTCTATACGCGCGAGCGCATCCTGGAGAAGGCGTACAAGGACAATATTCACGTTTCAGATCGTACAATCGACAGCCACATCCGCAACATCCGGGCCAAGCTCGCATCCGCCGGATGCGGCGATGCCATCGAGACGGTCCACGGTGTCGGCTTCCGGCTCGGTTCCTGTGAAAATACAAGCTGACCCCGAGGCCGGATGAAAATCTCCAGCTCATTCCGCAACCGTTGGCGCCCGCCCATCAGCATGGTCATTGCCATGGTGCTCGGTGTGATGCTGCTGGTGCCGCTTGCCGGGATCGTGTTTTTCCGGGTCTATGAAAACCAGCTGATCCAGACAACGGAAGGTGAGCTCATCGCGCAGTCGGCCGCGATTGCGGCCGTCACCGCACAATATCTGACACAGCACGGTGGTGACACGCTGCCGCTCGGCCCGGTCGCCCGGCCACCCTCGCCCTATTCGACGGGGCCGCTGCCCTCCTCGCTCCGCAGCTATGAAAAACGGCCTGCCGGAGGCTGGACACCGCAACTGCCCGTCCTTGATCTCAATCGGAATGCGGTGCTTCCTTCCCGCCCCGATCCGATCGCATCCAACCTTGAAGTCCATGCGGCCTACGAGGCCGCAGGCAAGGCGATCGAGCCGGTGCTGAAAGACACACAGAAACTGACGCTCGCCGGTTTCAGGGTGCTCGATCCGAACGGGACAATCATCGCGGGACGAGACGACACAGGGCTTTCGCTTGCGCATGTGGTGGAAGTCGAGAACGCGATGGCCGGCCGCTACGCCAGCGTGCTGCGCGAGCGCGTCGTCCAGAACCCGCAGCCGATCTATTCCATCAGCCGCGGCACCAGCGTGCGGGTTTTTACCGCCCTGCCGATCCTGATCGACAACCGGGTCGCGGGTATCGTCTATGCCTCGCGCACACCAAGCAACATTCTGAGGGAAATGTTCCTCAAGTGGGAAACAGTCGCCCTGGTTCTCGCATTCGTGCTCAGCGCGACATTCGTGGTCGGCTTCATATTCTCGCGCGGGATTGCCGGCCCGATCAAGGCGCTCACGGACCGTTCCCTGAAGATTGGACGCGGCGACCGCAGCGCCCTGGAGCCGCTGCGCATCCACGGCAACCGGGAAATTCATGCCCTATCGACCAGCATGCTGGAGACGTCACGAAAACTGTTCGACAGGAATGAGTATATCAACACCTTCGCCAACCACGTGACCCACGAATTGAAGACGCCTCTGACCGCCATACAGGGCGCTGCGGAACTGCTCAGAGATGGCGGGGCCGGGCTGAGTGCCGCCGAGCGGGAAAAGTTTCTGAAGAACATCCTGGCAGATACCGAACGCGCCTCACGGCTGTTGAACCGGCTCAGGGAGCTGGCCAGAGCGGACAGCGTGGAAATCGGCGGGACGAGCGAGTTGGCAGTTGTTCTGGACGGTGTCAAGAGCCGGTTCAAACAGATCTCGATCGACGTGGACGGCGACTGTCTCATCCCCATGTCGGCGGAAAATGCGCGTATTGTCTTTGAAAACATGATCGACAATTCCGTCCGCCACGGTGCCGACCGGGTTGCCTTCTCGGCCCAAACAACGTCAAACGGACTGTCTCTCCTGATCACGGACAATGGAGATGGCATTTCGGCTGGAAACCAGGATCAGGTTTTCGATCTCTTTTTCACGACGCGTCGCGCAAGCGGCGGCACGGGAATGGGCCTCGGCATCATCCAGGCTCTGCTCAAGGCGCACAATAGTTCAATCGCGCTTGTTCCGAGCGAGACCGGCGCCTGCTTTGAACTCCATTTTCCAGATACGGGGACGTAACTGAGACCGCGCGTGTGTGCGCTTAATCTCAAACACGTCCCTTGTGTGTTGCCTGACGTGAGCTTCGTGGTCTTCGTCCAAGCATCTTGTGGGGAAGACGCGATGCAACAGTTGCAGCAAACTTCGCTCCCGGCGAACGAAGACGCGCAAAAGGCCCGGCTGCAGCAGACTGCAACCGAGCCTTCCACCAAATCAAACACCGGCGAAAGAAACGGGACGCATTGTTTCCAAAACGCCGGCCATTCGCGGGAGTTTATTCTGCCGCGACGGCGACGTCTCTGAATGAGCGGCGTGCCCAGGGGCGCGTGCCGACCGGTATTTCTTCAACCGTGCCGACGGGCTGAAGGTACTTGGTCACTTCCGGCCATTCGCCGGCCTTGAGCGCTTTCAGCACTTCCGGCTTGGAAATCTCGAACGAGGACACACCGCAGCGGCGCGCCAGCGGCACCTGATCCAGGATGTACTTTCCGGCAGCGCGAATGTCGCCCTGGTAGCCGATCTGCTCACGCAGGACACGCGCTGCGGAAAACCCGCGTCCGTCCGCAAAGCTCGGGAAATCAACAGCCACATATGCGAGCCGCTCGAGGAATGGCGCGATCTGTTCAACGTCATCGCCCGCTTCGACAAGAACGGCTGTCGCTGCATCACGGCTCAGGTAGTCTTCCGCTGCCTCCAGGAACAAGGCCAGCGGCACCAGCGCGTCGCCCGCAACTGAGACGCCCGTCTCGGCATCTACTCTTGTCCAGTTCTCTTCGACGAATTCGCCGTCTTTGTAAATCGTGGTCATGTTTTGCGTCCTCGGTTTCAGTAAATGCAGCGATCAGATGCCGCTGCCGTCAATTTCCTTGCCATGGGTCGGCCAGTGAATTCCGCATTCGGTCTTGTCCTGCCCGCGCCAGCGGCCCGCACGCGGGTCCTCACCCGGGGCAACCTTGCTCGTACAAGGCAGGCAGCCGATGGACGGGTAGCCCTGGGAAACGAGCGGATGCGGCGGCAATTCGTGCGTACGCGCGTAGTCCAGAACCTCGGCGGCTGACCAGTCTGCCAGCGGGTTCACCTTCACCCGGCCAGCGTCTATCTCGAAGTTTTCAAGACTTGCCCGCGTTGAACTCTGATGCCGCTTGCGGCCGGAAATCCAGGCCTCAAACCCGCCAAGGGCGCGTTCCAGCGGAACGACCTTGCGCAGCTGGCAACAGGCATCCGTGTCGGACATCCAGAGCATTCCTGCCGGGTCTGCTTCTGCAAGGTCTTCCTTGGCCGGCTTGAAGGTGCGTACGTCGCTCAGGCCCAGCCTGTCGATCAGGTCATCGCGATAAAGGAGCGTCGCCGGAAAAAGCTTCACCGTGTCGATAAAGAGCACCGGCGTTGACGGATCAATCTGGGCGACCATGTGCAGAAGCACGGCGGAATCGGCCCCGAAGCTGGAGACCATGGCAATATCGCCGGCAAACTGGTGCCGGATCGCACCCATAAGGATCTCCTGCGCCGACGCATCCTCATACTGGGCGTTCAGTGCGGCAACTTCCGCCTGCAATCCCAGTTCAGGATCCACGCCCAGAGAGAACGTCTCATGCAGCGCCATAAAGGGCCTCCTTGAACGGCACCTCCCCGACCCGGCGATACGCCTCCAGGAAGGTTTCGTCCTTGCCGGACCGAAGTCCGAGATAGGTGTCGACCAGATTCTCGATGGCATCGACCACTTCTTCGGATGAGAAGCCGCGCCCGACGATCTCGCCGATGGACGCATTTTCATTGGCCGAACCGCCGAGGGTCACCTGATAGAATTCCTCACCCTTCTTCTCCAGGCCGAGAATGCCGATATGACCGACGTGGTGATGGCCGCAGGCGTTGATGCAGCCGGAAATCTTGATCTTCAACTCGCCGATTTCCGCCTGGCGTTCAGCCGTGCCGAAACGTTCGGAAATACGCTGAGCGACAGGGATCGACCGTGCTGTTGCCAGAGCGCAGTAGTCCATGCCGGGACATGCGATGATGTCCGTGATGAGGCCCGCGTTGCCCTCGGCGATCTCGGCGGCCGCCAGCCTGTCGTAGATCGCCGGAACATCCTCCAGCTTCACATGCGGAAGAATGACGTTCTGCTCGTGGCTGATACGGATTTCGTCATGTCCGAATTGTTCAGCCAGTTCCGCGATTACGTCCATCTGCGCATCTGACGCATCCCCCGGGATGCCGCCGATCGGCTTCATGGATAGCGTCACCGAAGTGTAGCCCGGCACCCGGTGCGGGTTCAGGTTATGCTTCAGGAACTGGGCAAACGCAGCATCCTTCTCGCGGCGCGCCTCGACAGCTGCCGAGACAGCCGGGCCAACTTCAAGCGGAGGCGGTGCGAAGTAGGTCTCGATGCGGCGCACTTCCTCGTCCGGGAGACGCAGAACGCCGAAGCGAATTTTTTCAAATTCTTCTTCGATATCGGCTTTCAGCTCTTCAAGACCGGTTTCGTGCACCAGGATCTTGATTCTCGCCTTGTATTTGTTGTCGCGCCGGCCATAGCGGTTGTAAACGCGTAGGATCGCTTCCGAATAAGCCAGCAGGTCTTCCTCGGGCAGGAAATCGCGCACCTTGCGGCCGATCATGGGCGTGCGGCCGAGGCCACCGCCGACATAGACTACAAAGCCGATCTCGCCGTCCTCATTCCTTGCCAGCTGAAGACCGATGTCATGCACCTGGACGGCAGCGCGGTCGTTCGGCGCACCGGTGATCGCGATCTTGAACTTGCGCGGCAGGAACGAGAATTCGGGATGCAGCGACGACCATTGCCGCAGGATCTCGGCATAGGGCCGCGGATCGGCGATCTCATCAGCGGCAGCACCCGCGAAATGGTCTGCCGTCACGTTGCGAATGCAATTGCCGGATGTCTGGATGGCGTGCATTTCGACTTCGGCAAGCTCTTCCAGGATCTTCGGCGTATCCTCAAGTTTCGGCCAGTTGAACTGGATGTTCTGGCGCGTGGTGAAGTGACCATAGCCCTTGTCGTATGTGCGCGCGATATGCGCGAGCTTGCGCATCTGGCGGCCATTCAGCGTTCCGTAAGGGATCGCAACACGGAGCATGTAAGCGTGCAGCTGAAGATAAAGGCCGTTCATCAGACGCAGCGGCTTGAACTCGTCTTCGGACAGCTCACCTGCCAGGCGGCGACGCACCTGATCCTTGAACTGTTCGGTGCGCTGATTGACAAAACTCGCGTCAAATTCGTCGTAGCGATACATTGGTCATCTCTCCTGTCGGGCGCTGCCGGAAACCTTCCTGCCGGCGCTGCCCTGATAGCTTTCCTGATCAGGCGGAAACTGCCTGGGCCTGTTTGCCAAATTGCGGATGTGTTGTCGGTCCGGCGGCACGAATGCGTTCCCGAAGGCGAACGGGAACGAGGATGCCGTCGTCCAGAGTGACGTCCATCTCGTAGACACCGACGACCTCCTGGTTCTTTTCGGCCTGCTGCCCGATCGACAGCCCCTCGGCAACCTGGTCCTTGCCCTCAAAGGTCCGGGCCAGCGTGACACGTTCAACCCAGTTGCCGCTCTCTCCGAGCCAGACAACATCGCCGTTCAAAAGGCGGTTGGCGGTAATGACCTTCATTTCGTCTACTCTCTTTCGTCAGGCGACCGCAGCATGCGCGACTTCCAGCGGCGCAAGCGGTTCAGCCTTGTTCAGGGCGGCGTGACCGACGGCCTCGCCAATGACTATGAGGACCGGGCCGTCGACTTCTGACCGATTGGACAGGACGGCGAGTTCCGACAGGGTTCCAGCAAACAGGCGCTCGTCTGCGTGTGCGGCGTTCTCGACAACCGCAACCGGGGTCTCTGGGCGAAGTCCCGCGCCGATCATCTTGTCGGCAACGGCCGCCGCAACGGTGCGGCCCATGTAGACGGCAACGGTTGCCCCCTTCAGCGCAAGCCCGGCCCAGTCCGGCAGCGTTTCGGACTTGGCGTTGTGCCCGGTTGCGAAGACAAGGTTGGAGGCAACGCCGCGCAGGGTCAGCGGGATCTGGGCTGAGGCCGCGGCGGCGAAGGCTGCAGTCACGCCGGGCACAATCTCAAATCCGATCCCGCCAGCGCGGAGCGCCTCCATTTCCTCTGCGGCCCGGCCGAAGATCATCGGATCTCCCGCCTTGAGGCGCACGACTTTCAAACCCTTTTCACCCAGCTCAACAAGCAAATCGCAGATCTCGGATTGCGGCACGGAGTGTGCCCCCTTGCGCTTGCCCACCGAAATTCGTTCCGCGTCGCGCCGGCCCATGGCAACAACACTTGCCGGTACAAGGGCGTCATGGACAATGACATCGGCTTCCTGGAGAAGGCGCTGTGCCCGCAGGGTGAGAAGATCTTCCGCGCCGGGACCGGCTCCGACCAGCCAGACGAATCCCGGTTCGTCCGCCATACCGTTCAAAAGGCGCTGCGCCTCGGCACGTGCGGTTGCCGGCTTGCCGGCATAAAGATTTGTCGCGACAGATCCTGAGAAGAAACGGGCCCAGAAATTCCGGCGAAGGGCGCCGTCAGTGATGACCTTGGTCGCCGCATCGCGGAAGCTTTCCGCAAGACGCGCCAGTTCACCGGTCGCGCGCGGGAGCATTGCCTCGATACGTGCGCGGATATGCCTGGACAGGACAGGTCCGACGCCGGTCGAGGTAATTGCAACGGCAATCGGCGCCCGGTTGACAAGCGCGCCAGTGTAGAAGTCGCACAATTCTGGTTTATCAACCGCGTTGACGGGCACACCCATGATCCGGGCGGCGTCAACGACTGCCTTGTCCAGATCCCAGTCCTCGCGCGCGGAAAAAACAAGAGCGGCGTCCGTCAGATGCGCCGGGCGAAAGTCTTCCGCGATGTGTTCTGCCTGAAACAGCTCGATCGCTTCGCTGAGATCGGCGTCAATCTCTTTTGCGATCACGACGATTGTTGCATTGGTTTCGCCAAGCAGGCGCACCTTGGCAGCCGCTTCACCACCGTGCCCGACAACAAGGACACGCCGCTCCGCGACTTTCACGAATGCGGGAAACACATCGAGCCGGTCTTCTGGCTTTTTCAGCGTTTTCACTCTATCACCGCGGCGGTTCGCCATCCTGCAGGGTCTCCAATCCCAGTCTGATGGCTCTAATGTAATTTGCCTGCCTGCGAAGTGCCGGGCACCTGTTTTCAAAGCTCAGTGCAGATGAGGAATAGTTTTTTGCAGACGTGGCGATTGACCGATTCCGGTTCCGGCCGGATTGCAATTTACGGTATCCATTGAAAAAATTGTCTCAAAGACGCATCATCAAGCATCGACTCGTCGTGGGGGACCTGTCACCGGCAGAACTGATCGCCTGAGCGCCAGACGCACAGACAAATGAAGACCTCATGATTCCCCTGAAGCACTCCCTTCCGGCTGCATTCCTTTTCTGCCTGCTTGCCGTTTCCGGTCCCGCAACGGCACAGGACTCATCTCCAAAGTCAGACAAGGATGTTCTCTGGCAAACACGCTGCGTTGGAACTTCCAGAACGTCCGACGCCCTGATCTGTGAGTCCTCGCAGAGCGTCCGGGCCCAGGAAAACGGCCGGTTGCTCCTCAAGGTCGACATCATTTACCCGGCAAACAAGGCGGCCCCGGTCATGCAGATGGTGCTGCCGCTCGGTATTCATATTCCCGGTCAGGTCATGCTGTCTGTCGACGGCAGCGCTCTTGGCGATTTTGCGGTTCGCAGCTGCAACACTCAAGGGTGTTTTCTTTCAGCGCCCGCGGCACCCGGCATGATCGATGCCATGAAAGCCGGCGCGAAACTCAAGGTGGATTTTGCTCCCATGCCCGGAAAGCGGCAGGCGATCGAAATTCCCCTGACCGGGTTCAGCCGCGCGATGGCTGCGATCCAGTAGCACCTGCTGTACCAAGTGCCGGAGGGCAGCGCTGCTCAGGACCGGGTCCGGGGCGGTGGAGTGCTGTCTTTCAGCTCCTGTTTCTATAGGTCGCGATCGTGTCCAAGAGGTGATGGCTGTTGGTTTTCAGGCACCAGGCGGCGACCAGCAGATGGGTTGGCCCGGCCGACTTTCGCGACGCCTTGAGTGCCTTCTGCGTGAGGGAGAACGGGTAGGATCTTGCGTATTTCCTGCGCAGGGTCAGCGACACATATTCTCCCTTGCGCACGACGTTGCTGATCTCACTCCACGGGATCTCGTCCTTACCGGCTCGAAGGTCGGCAAAACCCTCCTCGTTTATCCGCACGGGTGCGCCCCAGGGGACGAAACATCTGTAGAAGACGAAAACGGAAAGAACCGAAAAGACGGGCAGCATGATGAATGAACCGCTGTGAAAGCGGTGCTCGGAGTAGCTGCTGGGTTCTGACTG
>JGI12316J15310_10000148_pt33 | contig 11176 bp, 7 predicted proteins | sample MarCyaLeptolynsp_FD_15310 | JGI IMG/M metagenome (IMG submission 15310)
CTGCGCGTCCTCGTGACGGGGTTCAACGACTGGAAGGACCTCGGCGACCCGCCCAACGTCTGGCGATGCCGCGACAATCCGAGCTGCCGCCTGCTGCTCGGCGCCGAAACCAGCGAGCCTCAGGAACAATTCGGGGGACCCCTCGCCGACCGACTGCGCACCTCGGCTCCCGATGGCGAAATCTGGTGGACCTTCGCGACGCTGCCCGTCACCTGGGAGATCGCCAAGCAGGTCCCTCGCTACGAGGACTACGACGCCGTCATCCATCTGGGACTCGGGGTCTACGATCGCCTCGACACCATCTTCGTCGAAGATGGTGCGTTCAACCGGCGTCGCGGCACCGACGCGGCGGGCCGCAAGTTGGACGAGCCCATCGCCACGGAGGTGGGAGCGACCCTCAGTCCGGCCGACGCTCGCCTCACCGACCAGATCCGAGCGCTCGACGGCAAAGAGTTCGCCGGCTACCGCGTCGAGGTCAAGGCCGCGCGCGAGGGCAACAGCTACCTGTGCAACGAAACGCACTTCTGGGCGCTGCAGGCCTTACAGGACAGCAAGGGTGCCGGTGGCAAGCTGCGCGCGGCGTACTTCGTCCACATCCCCTACGCCGCCGACGGCGACTACGAGGCACTGGCGGACGGCGTCGCCGACCTCGTCACGGCGCTCGTGCGGTGACGGCTGCGAGGACCTCGAACGGCCGCAGCCCGAGGCCGGCGAGTCCCTCGCGCGCACGCTCGAGCATCGCCGGGTCGGGGGAATCGGCGATGGCCACGTCGACGAGATTCGCCAACGCCGAGACGAACGCCGGCGCGTCCTCGACCTTGGCAATGCGCCGGACCTCGGCCACCGCCGGCCCGACCTTGGCCGACATGCCGGCCCGATGGGCACAGATCGCGAGCGCGGCCGATGGCCGCACGCGATCGGTGTGGTCCGGCTCGAGCCCGGCGTCGAAGCGGGCCACCGCGCGTTCGAAGTAAGGCAGTGCCGCGGGGCAGTCGCCTTGCTCCGCGGCGACGAAGCCGCGCGCGAGCTCGGACCACCCACGGCGTCGGTTCTCCGGGTCGAGCTCGTCCCACATCGCGAGCGCGGCGTCGGCGTGCTCCCGCGCCTGGTCGTAGCGCCCCAGCCCGCTGTAGACCTCCGACAGCGCGTTGTGGTCCGAGGCGACCGATCGGTGTTTGCCCAGCGCTTTGGTGTCGACGGCCAAAACGTGGCGCTGATGCTCTAGCGCCTCCTCGTAGCGTCCCTGGATGGCGAGCACGACCGCGACGTGCCCCTCGGACCCCGCCGTCGTTGCCGAATCATCCCCGTGCACCTTCTCGAGGATCTCGAGCGACTTTCGGTGGTGCTCGAGCGCGTCGTCGTAGCGATTGAGACTCTGGTAGGCGAGACCGATCGAGTCGTGGGCCGCCGCAACGTTGGGGTGCTCGGGGCCGAGCGCGTCCGAGAAGATCTGCAGCCCCTGCTGGTAACGCTCGATCGCCTCGAGGTAGCGGCCCTGGCTCACCAGCGACAACGCCAGGTTGTGCTGAGTCGTGGCGATCATGGGATGGACCTCGCCGTAGAGCATCTTTTGAACGCGCAGGGCCTCGAGGAACAGCGCCTGTGCTTCCTCCTGTCGGTCCAGGCGCCACAACACGATCCCCTTGGAGACCATCGCCCCGGGTACGTGCGGGTGCTCGGCGCCCAGCAGCGCGGTGAAGTCCTCGAGGGCGCGCGTCGAGTACTCGAGTGCGGCCTCGTACTCTCCCTGCTGCTGCAGCACCCAAGCCATGTCCTGGCGCACGCGCATCGCGAGCACCTCTTGGCCAACCCCCGCGACCTCGAGGCGGTCCAGGCACTCGCGGTACGAGGCCAGAGCCTCCTTCGTGTCGCCGGCGTCGCGCTGAGCCTCGGCGCGCCGAAAGATCGCAACGCCTTCGAACTGCACCCCCAACCCGGAACGCTCCGCAAGCGCCAGTGCGCGATCGTTGAGCGCGATCGCGTCGTCGTAGCTCCCCTTGTGCACAATCGCATGGGCGAGTGCCAGGAGATTGAGGGTTGCGACGCGCGCGGGCACGCCATCGGACGACACGAAGCCCTCTCGCGCGACGACGGCCGCCTCGTCGCGCCGCCCCAGCGCAAAGCGGGCCTCCGAGACGTAGTTGGCCGCTTCCACGATCGATGCGGGATGGTCTAGTGCCCGCGCTCGTTCGAGTGCCCCCAAGGCGATGCGCTCCCCGTCGGCGTATCGGCCCGCATCCACCAGCGCGTCGGAGTACGCGAACTCGGCCCGGATCGCCTGGCGCTCGATTTCGGCTTTCGGGTCCTCGATCGGAGGGTCGGTCGCAGCCAGGTAGTCCGCGTCTGCGCAGCGCTCGAGACTGGGAAGCCCGCGAGCGAGCAGGGTCGCGTTCGCCACCGTCTTGCCGCTCATCTCCGCGAGCACGTCGGCGACCGCGTCGAGTCGGCGACGACCGTCGGCGAGACACTCGAGCCGCTGGGCCATGACCTCTTCGGACTGCTCGCCGCGGACCTTGGTCGCCTCGCACGCGTCGCGTCGTTGCTCGAGCCACGTCGCACTGAACTGCGCGAGCTCGGCATCGACCCGTGTCGCCGTGTCCTCGGAGAACGAAGTCCCGGTCGCGGCGAGCGACTCTCGGATGGCCGCCCGTCGCTCGTCGTCGAAGACCTTGGCCAGCTCGGCGGGACCGTCCACGCACGGGTCGGACGGGGTGTCGCTTTGTTGCCGCGACCAGACCGTTGCCCCCGCCAGCCCCGCCACCGACGCCACAATGAGCGCAGGACGAACCCAGCGCGAGCTCCCGGTGGTGGCCTGGAGCGCGTCGATGACCGCGTGCATCGAGGGGTAGCGCTGCTCCGGCGCGGTCGACAGTCCCCGCTCGAGCACCCGCCGAATACGACTGGGGATCGGCGTGGGGGGAGCCGTCCGCGTTCCCTCCGTCACCGAGACCATCACCTCGGCCGCCGTCGTACCGGCAAACGGGCGAGCGCCTCCGAGCACTTCCCAAAGCGCGAGGCAAAAGGCGAACTGGTCGGTACGATGGTCGGGCGGATCGCCGTGCCACTGCTCCGGAGCCATGTACGCCGGGGTTCCGACGAGCGCCCCGCTCTCGGTGATCGGCGTGTCGATCTCGTGGGGAGGCGCTGGACTTGCGGCTCCGCGCGCCTCGCCCGGATGCCGCGCGAGGCCAAAGTCGAGGACCTGTACGCGGCCCGATTCGCCGACGATCGCGTTCTCGGGCTTGAAGTCGCGGTGCACGACGTCCGCCTCGTGGGCGGCCGCGAGCCCCCGCGCCGCCTGAACGTACTTGTCGAGGATCTCCGCCGGCGTGCGCTCCACTTGCGCGGCCCACTCGCGCAGCGTCGAGCCCGCCACGTACTCCATCACGATGAACAGCTTGTCGTCCTGCTCGTCGACCTCGAAGACCGGCACGACGTTGGGGTGCGAGACGCGAGCCATCGCCTTGGCCTCGCGCCCGAGCCGTTGGCGAAGTGCGTCGCTGGCGTCCCCCTTGAGCACCTTGAGCGCGACCCGACGATCGAGTTTGTCGTCGTACACCGCGAACACGGTCCCCATCCCGCCGCGTCCCAGGCGGTCGAGCACGACAAAGCGCCCAACCTTGACCTGCGGCATCGGCGTGCCGAACAGCTTGGCCTCGAGCGCAGCCTGAAGAGCGAGGCCGTCGAGGTCCGAGGCGGCGATCCGGTCGTGCCCGTCGCCGGTCGAAACCGACTCGTCCATCCGCGTCCAGCCTACCAGCTCACCCCCGTGACCTCGGGGAAGGGCACTTCAGGCGCGATCCAAGGGGTTTTCGGGTAGACCTCGCTGCCCAGACCTGGGACCCTGGGAACATGGGTCGTCATGGGCTGATCTGGGGTTTGACGCTGCTGGTTGCGACCGGGTGCTCGTCCACGCGCGAGGACGAACAGACTCCGTTCATCACCTCCGCGTCCGCGTCGATCGGCGATGGTACGGCCGGGCAAAGCACGACCTCGGGGGAGACCGGACCGGACGTCACCACCGGCAACGTGGAAACCGGGGCGGTCACCGGAGCCGACGACGCGTCCGACGACTCGCCGGTCAAGTTCGACCTCGAGGCAGAAGACATCGAGGTCCCCGAGACGACCGGCTGCGACAAGATCGACTTCGTCTTCTCGGTGGACAACTCGTGCTCGACCGAGGACGACCAGGCCACGCTGCAGCAGGCCTTCGCCCAGTTCGTCCAGCTCATTCGCGACAACGTGCAAGGGCAGGACTGGCACATCATCGTCGTCGACAGCGACGGAGATCCGACGTGGGCGTGCGACAACGGGGCGGCGAGCTGCTGCACCGGGTTCGCGCCCGGGAGCTACAACTTCAGTGCGTGCGACCTGGAGATGGGGGCCGGTGTCGTCTCGCCCCACGGAGGTCAAGCCAGCAACACCGACTGCGGCATTCCGGCGGGGCGCCGCTACTTGACCGGCGACGACGAGCCTCTCGACGACATGTTCGCCTGCGTCGCGCAGGTCGGGACGAGCGGCAGTTTTTCCGAGTACCCGATCACGGCCGCCGTCAACGCACTGCAAAACCCGATGGGCTGCAACGACGGCTTTCTGCGAGACGACGCCATCCTCGTGATGACGGTCATCACCGACGACCACGACGGCGACTTCTCGTACCCGGGCGATGCCGAGAATGGCGACCCCAATGGCTGGTACGACAGCATCGTCGCCGCGAAGAACGGCAACGAGGACGCCAGCGTGTTCATTGCGCTGACCTCCAATCACTGCATGGGCCCTCCGGTCCCCCCGTTCCAGCAGATCGTCCAGCTGTTCGGCGACCAGGGCGTGCAGGGATCGAACTGCTCGCTGCCCGAGATGCTCGACACGTTCGAGGCCGCCGTCATGGCCATCGACACCACCTGCGACGGCTTCATCCCGGGCTGAGCGTGAGCCACGGGCCGTTCAGACCGGCGGCGGAAGGACGCGATTGGGAGCCTTCGGCAGCGCTTTGCCCTTCGACTTGGGCGCGCTCTTGGACTTGCTCTTCTTCTTGCTCTTCTTCTTGGCCTTCTTCTTGGTCCACAGCTTCTTGCTGAAGCGGCCCTTGCGAACCCCCTTGGCGCTCTTGCTCGCCCCGGATTTGTCGTCTCCGGACTCGTCGTCGCCGGACTTGTCGTCTCCGCGCGGCACGAGGTAGCCGGAAAACCAGCTGTCGTAGGGCACGTTGGCCGATCCGTACTTGCCCCACCCCATGTTGACGACGAAGCGGTGGTGGTCGGTCACCGGGCTCCACGTGCCGGTGCCGGCGTTCCAAGCGGCAAACCGAGCGTGCTCGTAGCCATACGCGAGCGGGTAGTGTCCGAACCAGTCGATGCCCATCGCGGCGACACGATCGTGGTCGCGGATCTGCGACAGCACGTTGGCCTTGCCGGCCGAGGTCATGATGCCCAAGCCGTCGTAGTCGGCGTGCAAACCAATGTCGACGCCACGCCGATCCACGTACTGACGGGCCTGCGCCATGATGTGCGGCGCAGTGAAGCGGCTTCCCGTCACCGTGCAGCCCGCGGCGCCCCAGTCGTCCATGTACGACCGGATCTCTTCCACGATGTTGCCCACGCCGCCCACGAGGCTGGTGGTCGCGCGGTGCCCCACGATATCGGACGGCATGTTCGTCCACATGAACTCCGGAGCCCCGACGTCACCCTTGCTCGGGTCGCCATCCTGCGAGTAGAGCTTCTTGTAGTCGCGCCAGGTCGGATCATTGCGCGCCGCCATGTGGTCGGCCCACCCGAAGACCATTGCCCACACCGTGGCTCCGCAGCCGCTCGCACACGGGGCCTTGTTTGGCGCCTGGTTGCCCTCGAGCTGGTCGTACTTGCGCACGCGCTTCATTGCGGTGATGGGGTCATCTGCGCCCGCCCAGTGCGACGTGATGCGGTTGGGAGAGCAGTACTCGAGAAACATGCGGTTGCGCCGACGCTCTTTGCCGTCGATCGACGCGTTCACGCTTCCGTTCTGATGCGCGTGCAGGGGCTGGTGCTTGTAGAACGTGCGGAGCTCCACCGCACCGTCACCGAGATTGACGCGGTGAAACTTCGTGAAAGCGTTCACGCTCTTGCCATCCACGGTGATCGTGGGCCCGGTGTCGTAGGCGGACCGGACGTACTTGCCCCCCGAGGAACGCAGCGCAACGGAATCGCCTCCGGTGGCCTCGAGCCGGAACACCTCCCAGCCCCCGATCCATCCGCCTTTGGCTTCGAGCGTCGAGCCGCCGCCGTCGCGTGCGAACAGATAGGTGTCGTAGGCCGAGCGCACGACCACTTTCGAACACTCGACGCCTTCGGTCGTCGACCCGACGACACCACCCACGTCGGGCGCCGCGAGTACGCCCCCGAGTCCGCCGCCCGACGAGAGTGCCGGAACCCGCCGGGTGATCGCGAGGTGGCGAACCTCCGTACTGCCGTCGGCGTAGTCGATGAACACGTCCAACGGGAAGACGCCTTGCTGCACGAAGTCCTCGACGAAGACCGAGACCACCTCGTCGCCTTCGAAGATTCGCTCGTACCGCTCCGTGCGCACGAGGTCGCGTCCGGCCCCTTCGAGGCGAATCGTCGCCCCTCCCCGAGCGAGAATCGGGATCTCGCGAAACCATCCCGGCTGCAGACCTTCGGCCAGCTCCTGGCCCCGCCGAAGGTCCTCCCAGTCGTCCGCGGCGTTGCGACGCATGATGTCGTGCGCCTCGCGGTAGTTGTCGACATACCCGGCGCGCAGCTCGTCCCACGAGTCCCACTGCCCCAGCTGAGCCCGTGCCGAGCCCAGCGCGTCGACCTTCACGGGCAGTCCCCCGACGCCCGCGAGCCACTTGCCCCGTTTGCCCTCCGCAACCTGCGAGACCGCACCGAAGAAGTTGACGCGCTCGACGACCGCTCCGGGCGGGAGCTCGGCCTCGAGCATCCGCGAGCGCGGAGGGCCCTCCTCCACCGCCACGGGAATCGGGTGGTCGTGCTCGCCCGTGGCCAAGACGAAGTAGCCCAACGGAGCTCCGTCCCCGCTCTGGACATGGACTTCGTAGTACGTCGGCTCGACATCGCCCGGCCGCACCATGGGCAGCACGCGATCGGAAAGACGGGCGCCGACCCAGGGACTGCTCGGTCGGTCGCGCTCGCGCTCGAGAAAGTCGACCGCCCGCCGGTGCACGGCGATGGGCAGCGAGTCCAAGGCCACCTCGAGATGGGCGAGAGTCGCGGCCTGCACGGCGCGGGCAGCCTCCGAGGCGGGGTCGTCGGCGGCAGCGGGGGGCGTCGGCGCAACGGCAAGCGCGGTCAGGGCAAGGGCAAACGGAGTGCGTAGGCGTGGCACGAACCGGTTGGTGCCCGCGCCGTCACCACCGTTCCCACCGATCTCGATTGAGCCGGCAATACCGGCCCAGGGCCAGAATTTCGAGCGAGCTCGACCGTTGCTCGGCTTCGCGCTCGAGATGGCGTGAAAGCCATGCTGCAACGTCGTGCGCGGGCAGAGAACGCCCTTCCCCGGCGTCGAGCAGCGCGAGCAAGACCAGGCCTGCCGTCGCCGGATCGGCGCGCGCGGCCGCGTCGACCCCAAAGCCGCCATCCTCACGCTGAGCCGCCGCCAGCCAGTCGATTGCGAGGCGCACGTAGGGCCGGCGCATGCTCTCGCGGACCGACGCGAGTCCCAGGATCGCAACAGCGGTCTCGGTCACCGGTTCGGTGCCGTCGAGCGCAACCCAGCGACCGCTGTCGTCCTGCTGTCGCCGAAGCAAGGTGATCGTTTCGGCGACCGTCGCGTCCTCGCGCGTTAGACCGGACAATCCCATCGCCCAAAGCCGTCGACCGGGCGAAGGAATGCCGTGCAAGGCTCGCTCGACAGGGGCATTCGACTCGAGCAGGCCTCGGAGAAAGCGGAGACGACGCATCGGGCTGTCCCTTTCGGTTCCCGCGAAGAGCCGAGCGTTCCCTTGCATCGCCGGCGGCTGGTACCCTGCTGCGGTGCCGTCCACGTCCGACGACGAGCTGCTCGCAAAGTGGCGTGAGGGCGACTCCGCCGCGGGAACCGAACTCTTCCGGCGGCTGTTTCGCACCGTTCGACGCTTCTTCTTCAACAAGGTCCCGGAACGGGACATCGAAGATCTCTTACAAAAGACGTTCACCGCCCTGGTCGAAGGCCGCGACAAGTTCAGGGGCGATGCGTCGGTGCGGACCTACGTCTTTTCGATCGCGCGACGGGTTCTGTTCCGCTACCTGCGAGACTTCGCCCGCCGCGACTCCAAGCACGTCCCGGACCTGAGCGTGTCTTCGATCGCAGTGCTCGGCGTCACTCCCGGCACGGCGATCGCGGTGCAAGAGGAAGAAGAGCAGGTCCGGATCGCACTGCAGCAGATCCCCGTGCACTTCCAGACGATCCTCGAGCTGAGCTACTGGGAAGGCGTATCGAACGCGGAGCTCGCGGAGATCCTCGAGATCGATCCCACCACCGTGCGCACGAGGCTGTTCCGCGCCCGCAAGGCCCTGGCCAAAGCGCTCGAAGGCACGGGCACGACCGACGACGCCGCGATCGAACGGGCCGCCCGGGCGCTGGGCAAGCACCTGTGACGCTCGAGCCGGACAACCCCACCGAGCCCGTGACCCACGGCAGCGTCGGCGCGGCAGTCCTCCAGCGCAATCTCGAAGCGCACCTGTTCGGCAACGCCGACCCGGTCCAGCTCGAGCGTTTCGTCATCCTCGAGACCCTCGGCAAGGGGGGCATGGGCTCGGTGTACGCGGCCTACGACCCGGATCTGGACCGCCGCGTCGCGATCAAGGTCCTCCACACGCTGGGCGCACGCAGCCAACAGGGGATGGACCGGCTTCAGCGCGAGGCCAAGGTGCTCGCCCGACTGTCGCACCCGTCCGTGGTCCGCGTGCACGAGGTCGGCATGGACGACGACCGACTCTTCATCGCGATGGAGTTCGCCCCCGGCGGCACCCTCGCGAGCTGGGCCGACGCGCTCGAGCCAGGACCGGCGAGGGTGCCCGCCATCTTGGCGAAGATTCGCGAGTGCATCGCGGGGCTGCAGGCGGCACACGACGCTGGCCTGATTCACCGCGATTTCAAGCCGGCGAACGTGCTGCTCGGCGCGGACGGACGGGCCAAGGTGGCGGACTTCGGGCTGGCGACGGTCGACGAGCTGGCCATCGACGCGATCGACCCGGACGCCCCGGTCGGTGAGGAGCGGATCACCAACACCGCGCAGCTGGTGGGCACGCCGGCGTACATGGCTCCGGAGCAGCTCGAAGGTCGCGCCGATGCGCGGTCGGATCAGTTCAGCCTGTGCGTCACCTTCTTCGAGCTCCTGTACGGCATGCGGCCCTTTGCCGGCGACACGATCGCCTCACTCGCAACGAGCATTCACGACGGCAACATCGTGTGGCCACGCGACCGTTCCCCCGCGTGGGCGCGCCCGATTCTCGAGCGTGGCCTGAGCCACGACCCGTTGCGACGCTTCGCGAGCCTTCGTGCGCTCGACGAGGCCCTTGCTCGTGCGACCCGCCCCCGCCCCCGCGTGGGCCGGACGTTGGCCATCGCGGGCATTGCCGGTGGTGTGCTCGCGACGGCGTGGCCCCGTACGGACCAGATCGCGACGACCGCAGGAGAGTCGTGCTCGGACGGCTCGGAGACGCTGGCCGGAGTCTGGGACGAGGACACCCGGAGTGCCATCCGGACCGCGTTCGAAGCGACGGGACAACCGGCGTGGCCTGGGCTTTGGGAACGCGTCGAGACTCGCTTCGATCGCTGGAGCGAGCAGTGGCGCGCGATGACGCTGGACTCCTGCGAGGCAACCCGAATTCACCGCACCCAGGACGAGCGGACCTTCGAGCTGCGCAGCCTGTGCTTGGCCCGGCAGCGCGAGCAGGCGCGTCGGCTGTCGGAGTCGTACCTCGCGGTGAACGGCGAGACGGTCTACGACACGACGCGCACCTCGCTGGAGCTCCCGCGAGCATCACAGTGTGAGGAGCGGGATGCCCTGAGCTTCGCCGGCGGACGGCTCGACCTGTCGTCGCCGACCGTACAGGAGTTCTACCGGTTGTTCGACGAGGGCAACCTGGCAGCGCTGCAGCATCGCAACGGCGTCGCCGAGCTGATGATGCGCGACGCGGCGCTGCTCGCCGAGCAGGCCGACATTCCCAAGCTCGCGGCCCAGGCCCTGCGGGGGGTTTCGTTGATGTTGTCCCGGAGCGGCGAGCACGAACAAGCCGAGGAGTTCGCCCAAGCCGCGCTGACGCAGGCCGAACGCGCGGGAGACCCCGACGACGTGGTCTCGGGATGGCAACGCCTCGGGCACGCGGCCTACATCGCCCGCAAGGAGGAGGACGCCGCGTTCTATCTGGCACGGGCCCTCACCGTCGCGGACGGCTTCGACACGACGACCGAGGCCAGGGTCGCAGCGCTCGCGACCGCGGCCCACCTGGAACACCGCAAGGGCGACCCCGCTCGAGCCGCGCAGATGCTGCTCGACGCCGCCGAACAGTCCGAACGCCTGGGCCTTCGCCCGAGCCGAACGCTGGCCTACCTCCAAGATGCGACCGGGCCTCTGTCGCTGTCGGGTCAGCAGGACGAGGCTCTCGAGATCGGCCGGCGCGCAGTCGAGATGTCGGTCGAGATTCGCGGCGAAATGCATCCCGACACCCTGCTCGCCCAGGTCCAACTCGCGCAGCAATACCTCGTGATCGGCCGCCCGGAGCAGGCGCTACCACTCACGACCCAGATCGTCGCCAACCTCCCCCCGGTGGGAGCCACGCTGCCCAATCGCCGCATCGACATGCGTGCGTTCCACGGCGACATCCTTCATGAGAACGGGCGTACCGAAGAGGGGCTCGCCGTGCTCGTCGAGACGATTGCCGAGGCGGAGCAGGTCCTCGGGGCCGATGCGATCCCCACGGTCGATGCGCGGGGCAACTACGCCAAGATCGCGAGCGAGAGCGGCGACTATCGAGCAGCGATCGCCGCGCTCGATCGGGTCGTGGCGGCCTACGAAGGCAAGGAGGGCGTCATGCTGATCCACAAGGCCGGCGCCTACCTCAACCGCGCCGAGGCCAAATCCAAACTCGGCCTTCATGCGGGCGCGGTCGCCGACCTCGAGACGGCATTGCCGATGCTGCGCGAGACGACTGGGCCGCAGAGCGTGTGGCGGTTCGAC
>JGI12316J15310_10005700_pt3 | contig 11169 bp, 6 predicted proteins | sample MarCyaLeptolynsp_FD_15310 | JGI IMG/M metagenome (IMG submission 15310)
GACGACGGCGAAGACTGCGACGACGACAACCCCGACGCGTTCCCGGGCGCCGCCCCCAACGACGATCCCGACGCCTGCATGGAGGACGCCGACGGTGACGACTGGGGCGACGTCGATCCGCCCGACGGCATCGAGCCGGGCACCGACTGCGACGACGACAATCTCGACACCTTCCCGGGCGCCGCACCCAACGACAGCCGCGACGCGTGCATGCAAGACGTCGACGACGACGACTGGGGCGATGACACTCCGCCCGACGGCGTCGACCCCGGCACCGACTGCGACGACGACGACCCGATGATCTTCGAGTGCTTGATCTGGTGCGTCGACATGGACATGGATGGCTTCGGCGATCCGGACGACTGCACCACCTCGGGCGTCCAGCCCCCGGGCACCGCCGGCAACGCCGACGACTGCGACGACGACAACGCCGACGCCTTCCCCGGCGCCGCCGAGATCGAGGACGACGAAGCGTGCATGGAGGACGCCGACGACGACGGATGGGGCGACACCAACCCGCCCGCCGGCGTCACGCCGGGTACCGACTGCGCCGATGACAACGAGTTCGCCTTCCCCGGCGCCGCCCAGCTCGAGGGCCCCGGAGTGTGCATGGAGGACGAGGACGACGACGGATTCGGCGACGCCAATCCGCCCGCCGGCGTCACGCCCGGCACCGACTGCCTCGACACCAACGCGGATGCCTTTCCCGGCGCTGCCCCGCTCGACAGCCCCACCGCGTGCCATGAAGACGCGGACGGCGACGACTTCGGCGACGACGATCCCCCACCCGGCGTCGACCCCGGCACCGACTGTGATGACAGCAACGCGGCGATCGGCCAGTGCGGCATCTGGTGCGCCGACGACGACATGGACGGCTTCGGCGACCCGCTCGACTGCGTCAATGAGCCAGTTCCGCCGCCGGGCACCGTCGGCAACGACCTGGACTGCGACGACACCGACGAGGACACCTTCCCCGGCGCCGCGCCCAACGACAACCCTGGGGCGTGCATGAACGACGACGACGGCGACGACTTCGGCGATGCCGACGTGCCGCCGGGCGTGCTTCCCGGCACCGACTGCGACGACGAAGACGAGGACACGTTCCCGGGTGCGGCCCAGATCGAAGACCCCGTCGCGTGCATGACCGACGCCGACGACGACGGCTTCGGCGACGACAACCCGGTCCCGGGCGTCACCCCGGGCAGCGACTGCGACGACACCGACCCCGTGGTGATCGTGTGCGGCCAGTGGTGCGACGACACCGACGTCGATGGATTCGGCGACCCGAATGCCTGCGTCATCACGCCGGTTCAGCCGCCGGGCACCGTCGGCAACGATCTGGACTGCGACGACACCGACGCCGACACCTTTCCGGGTGCCGCCCCCAACGACAACCCGGGCGCGTGCATGAACGACGACGATGGCGACGACTGGGGCGACAGTGCCCCGCCCGCCGGCGTCACTCCGGGCACCGACTGCAACGACGATGCCCCGTTCGCCTTCCCGGGCGCGGCCGAGATCGAGGGTCCCGGCGCATGCATGGAGGACGAGGACGACGACGGCTTCGGCGACGACAACCCGCCCGCCGGCGTCACCCCGGGCACCGACTGCGACGACACCGACGCGCTCGTGGTCCTGTGCGGCGTGTGGTGCGACGACGCCGACGGCGACGGATTCGGCGACCCGGGTGCCTGCGTGGTCGCGGGCATGCAGCCCCCGGGCACGGTCGGCAACGATCTCGACTGCGACGACGGCAACGTCGACGCCTTCCCCGGCGCCGCCCCGAACGACGACGCCACCGCGTGCATGGAAGACGCCGATGGCGACGACTACGGCGACGACTCGCCGCCACCGGGCGTCACCCCGGGTACGGACTGCAACGACAGCGCCCCGTTCGCCTTCCCCGGCGCCGCGCAGATCGAAGACCCGACCGCCTGCATGGAGGACGCGGACGACGACGGCTTCGGCGACGACGCGCCCCCGCCAGGCGTCACCCCGGGCTCGGACTGCGACGACTCCGACCCGCTCGCGGTCCTGTGTGGCCAGTGGTGTGACGACACCGACGGCGATGGCTTCGGCGATCCGGGCGCGTGTGTCTTCGTTCCGATGCAGCCTCCGGGCACCGTCGGCAACGACCTCGACTGCGACGACACCAACGGCGATGCATTCCCGGGTGCCGCCCCCAACGACGACCCCGTCGCATGCATGGAGGACGCGGACGGCGACGACTACGGTGACGCCTCGCCTCCTCCGGGCGTCGACGCCGGCACGGACTGCAACGACAGTGCTCCGTTTGCCTTCCCCGGCGCCGCCCAAATCGAGGACCCGACCGCGTGTATGGAGGACGCGGACGACGATGGTTTCGGCGACGACAGCCCCCCCGCGGGCGTGACCCCGGGCTCGGATTGCGACGACACCGACCCGCTCGTGCTCGCGTGCACGCAGTACTGCGACGACGTGGACGGCGACTTCTTCGGCGACCCAGCCAGCTGCGTCATCGCGGCGGTCCAGCCTCCGGGCACCGTCCCCAACGACGACGACTGCAACGACAACGATGCATCGACGTTCCCCGGCGCCGCGCCCAACGACGACGCAACCGCGTGCATGACCGACGTCGACGGTGACGACTACGGTGACGACAGCCCGGTTCCGGGCGTCACTCCGGGCACCGACTGTGACGATACGAACCCCGACACGTTCGTCGGCGCGGGCGAGAACGACGACCCGCTCGCCTGCATGCAGGACGAAGACGAAGACGGTTTCGGCGACGACAACCCGCCCCCGGGCGTCGACCCCGGCAACGACTGCGACGACGCCGAACCGGCAGCATTCCCGGGCGCCGCGCCCAACGACGATCCCACCGCGTGCATGCTCGACGTCGACGACGACGACTTCGGCGACGACACCCCGCCCGCGGGCATCGCGGCCGGCACGGACTGCAACGACGACTTCCCGTTCGCGTTCCCCGGCGCGGCCGAACTCGAAGACGCGCTGGCCTGCATGGAGGACGAGGACGACGATGGTTTCGGCGATGCGTTCCCACCCCCGGGCGTCACTCCGGGCACCGACTGCGACGACGTCGATCCGCTGGTGCTGTCGTGTTCCCAGTGGTGCACCGACGGCGACATGGACGGGTTCGGCGACCCGACCGCGTGCGTGCTGTCCGACGTGCAGCCGCCCGGCACCGCCGGCAACGACCTGGACTGCGACGACGGGGATTCCGACACCTTCCCCGGCGCTGCGCCCAACGACGACCTGACCGCGTGCATGACCGACGCGGACGACGACGACTTCGGCGACGACACCCCGGCTCCGGGCGTCACGCCGGGGACCGACTGCGACGACGGCAACGGCGACACCTTCCCCGGCGCTGCTCCGAACGACGACCCCACCGCGTGCATGAACGACGACGACGGGGATGGGTTCGGCGATCAGTTCCCGCCGCCGGGCGTCGATCCGGGCTCGGACTGCAACGACGGCGATCCGCTCACGACGGTGTGCGAGACCTACTGCAACGACGTCGACGGCGACGGCTTTGGCGACCCGGGCGCGTGCGTTTCGGTGCCGATGCAGCCGCCGGGCACGGTGACCAACGCGGACGACTGCGACGACAGCAGCCCCGACACGTTCCCGGGCGCCGCCCCCAACGACGACCCCACCGCCTGCATGGCAGACGTCGACGGCGACGACTGGGGTGACGACAATCCTCCGGCGGGGGTGGACCCCGGTACGGACTGCGACGACGACGATCCGCTCACCTTTGCCGGCGCCGCCCCCAACGACGGCCCCGAGTGCATGACCGACGCAGACGGCGACGACTACGGCGACCTCGAACCGGCTCCGGGGGTCACCCCGGGCACCGACTGCGACGACCTCGACCCGCTCGAGCTGCGCTGCGCCATCGTCGTCACACAGGACGGCACGTTCGACGACGCCTACGACGCGGTGATCGAGGCGTCGCTGCTGTCGCTGGACTTCACCACCGTCACGGCGATCCAGGACAACCTCGCGAACCTCTCGGATGCGGACGGTCAAGCATTGGTCGTGATCACGGAGACCGCGACGTCGTTCCAGATCGGCGGCACGTTCCGCGACTCGACCGCGCCGGTCATCGTGATGGAGGGCCTGGTCTGGGACGACATGGACATCGCGCCTTCGCCGAGCACCACCGGCAACGACTTCTTCACGATCCTCGATCCGGCCAGTCCGCTCGCGGCTGGCTTTTCGTCCCCACCGAATGTGCAGGTGGTCCAAGGTCCGGGATCGGGGGTGTTCTTCACCAACCCCGGTCCGAACGCGCTGAACATCGCATCACGGGCTGGTTTCCCAACGGACATCTCCTACTTCGCGTTCGATGCTGGCGTCACGATGCTCAACGGCTTCGCGGCGCCGAATCGTCGCGTTGGGCTGGGTTTCGACGCCGATCAGGCCGGGCCGACGTCGGCGACACCAACGTCCGACGGCGCGCTGCTGTTCGAAGCTGCGGTGGCCTGGGCCATCGACTGACCGGGGCGGGGATGCGATTGTATTCCCGTCACCGATGATCGCCTGCCCCACGCTCCTCGCTGCCATCCTCGCCGTCGGACCTTCGGCGTCCGGATCGGCGTCGGCCGAGGTGAGCACCGACGGGGCAGCGGCCGACGCCGAGGGTGACGCTGACGGCGAGTCCGACGGCGATCCCTGGATCCGCCGCTTCCCGCCCGAGCGCAACATGTGGGAGCTCGGCGTGTACGGCGGGTTGTTCCTGCCCTCGGCCGAGCTCGAGCTGTTCCAGCCGATGCCCGATCGTCCCGGCATGGGCGTGCGCGAGTATGACCCGGTCGCGCTCGATCTCGGCGGCCGCGTCGGCTACTACCCGCTGCGCTTTTTGGGCCTCGAGGTCGAGGGCGGCGTGATGCCTTCGCAGACGAGCGCCGATCTGCGCGCGATCCTCTATCACGCACGCGGCCATCTGGTAGCCCAGGTCGCCCGCTGGAGCGTCACTCCATTTGCGGTGGCGGGCGTCAGTGGGCTCGGCGTCGCCAGCAAGGCCGTCAACGTCGGCGACGACATCGACCTCGGTTTTCACTTCGGCGGCGGCGTGAAGGTCTACTTCAACCGCTGGACGATGCTGCGCCTCGACCTTCGGGACACGCTGACCGCCCGCGTCGGTTTGGGTGAGGGCGTCGCGAACTCGTTCGAGGTGCTGCTCGGCATGTCGGTCACGCTCGGACGCAAGAAGGTCGAGCCCGAGCTGCCCAAGGACACTGACGGCGACGGCTTCATCGACCCGGAGGATCGCTGCCCGCGCGAGCCGGGCGTCGCACCGGACGGCTGTCCCATCCCCGACACCGACGGCGATGGTTTTCTCGACCCCGATGATCGCTGCCCCAAGCAGCCCGGCGTGCCTCCCGACGGCTGTCCCATCGGCGATACCGACGGCGACGGCTTCATGGACGACGTCGACCAGTGCGTGGACGTGCCGGGCGTGGAGCCGGACGGCTGCCCGATCGGCGACACCGACGGCGACGGCATTCTCGACGATGTCGACGTCTGCATCGACAAGCCCGAGACCTTCAACGGGTTCGAGGACGCCGACGGGTGCCCCGACGAGGTGCCCAAAGAAATTGAGCAGTTCGAGGGCGTGATCGAAGGCATCTACTTCGACACCAACAAGGCGACGATCAAAGCCGCGTCGCAGCCCAAGCTCGACGAAGCGGTCCAGACCCTGAAGAAGTATCCCCAAATTCGGCTGGAGATCAGCGGTCACACCGACTCGCGTGGCAGCCGCGACTACAACGTCGACCTCTCGCAGCAGCGCGCCGAGGCGGTCCGGGACTACCTGGTCGGCGCAGGGATCGACGCGGGGCGGCTCGAGACGCGCGGTGCAGGCCCCGACGAGCCTCGGGACACCAATCGCACCGACGAAGGCCGCGCGAACAATCGCCGCATCGAGTTCATCCGACTCGATTGAACTGGCCGCAATCCGACGGATACAATGGAGGGCAGCCATTGCCCTCTTTGTTGTTGGAGTAGCTCGATGTCGGATTCTGGTTCGCCCTCTGTGGCCGATGCCGCGACGGTGACGGGTGCACGTCGCCGCTCGCCGGGCGTGCCGTCGTCTCCGACCGTGGGGGCGACGGTTGGTCGCTACGTGGTGCTCGGTCCGCTCGGGACTGGCGCGATGGGCATCGTGCTGCGCGCCTATGACCCACGACTCGAACGCGAGGTCGCGCTCAAGATCCTTCGCCCCGACGCGCTGTCGACCCGAGCACGGGCGCGACTCCTTCGCGAGGCACGGGCGATGGCTCGACTCAACCATCCCAACGTGGTCGGGCTATTCGACGCCGAGACCGACGAAGTGCACGGCGTGATCCTGACGATGGAGCTCGTCGACGGCGGCAACTTGCGGCAGTGGCTGGAGGAGCAGCGCGAGTGGAGCGAGGTGCTCGAGCGCTTCGTCGCCGCCGGCCGGGGACTCGCCGCTGCGCACGACGCCGGATTGCTGCACCGGGACTTCAAGCCGGCGAACGTACTGCTGGGCCGCGACGGCCGGGTCCGCGTGACCGACTTCGGGCTCGCGCTCGCGACGAGCAGCTCCGACGAGGCCGACGGAGGCTCGCAATCGGAGCACGCGAGCGGCTCAGGCAGCTCGGCATCGCGGTCGGGCGCCGCGGCACGGGTAACCGAGCATGGACTCGTCGTGGGCACGCTCGCTTACATGGCCCCCGAGCAGCACGAGACCGTCGAGCTGAGCGCGGCCACCGATCAGTTCGCCTACTGCGCGTCGGTCTGGCACGCGCTGGCCGGCGCCCTTCCCTTCGACGGTCGAACGGCGGCGGAGCTTCTGGTGCACAAAGCGAGCGGAACGCTCGAGTGGCCCAGCCCGAGCCCGGTCCCCTCCCGCGTCGTGACGGCCCTGCGGCGGGGTCTGTCGGCGCGACCTCAGGAACGCTGGCCGTCGATGACGGCGCTGCTCGAGGAGCTGGACGCCGTCCGGACTCGACGCCGGCGGCTGTCTTCGGTGCTCGTCGGTGGGGCGCTGCTCGGGGCTACGGCGTGGACCGCAGCATCCGCGGCTCAGTCCGAGCCCGAACCATGCCAGCAGGGCCCGGACCAGCTCGAGTCGATCTGGAGTCCGTCCATCGAGGAGGGGCTTCGCGACGCGATGCTGTCCACCGGCTTGGACTACGCACCCCGCGTCGCCGAAGACGCAGCGGCGACCTTGGACCGGTACGCAGCGGATTGGACGAGTTCCTACACGGACAACTGTCAGGCGACGCACGTCAGACACGAGCAATCCGCCGAGGCAATGGACCTTCGCATGAGCTGCCTGTCCCGGGCGCGGGCAGGGATGAGTCAGGTGATCGAGCTGCTGTCCTCGGGCAAGCCCGCGACGATCGACAGAGCTTACGCGCTCGTCGGCGGCCTGACGCCACTGAGTCCCTGCGACGACCCGGTGGTCCTGCGTACCGAAGCGCCCCTCCCCGCCGACCCCGATGAAGCGGAAGCTGTGGTTTCGGCAAGACGCAAGCTCGCCGAGATCGAGGTCACCGCACGCGCGGGCCTGATCGACAACGCGGCAAGCGAGCTCGACAAGCTCACGGCGTCCACGTCTGGACTCGATGAAGTCTCGCTGCAGCTCGAGATCGAGGTCTTGCGCGGGCGGCTCTTGGGCGCCCAGGGCAAGACCGAAGAAGCCGCCGATTCGCTCGTCGCGACAGTACCGCGGGCACTGTCGGCCGGTCTTCGGCGCATGGCAAGCCGTGCGACGACGCAGCTCATCTACACCGTCGGCAACGCCCAACGGCGCCATGATGCGGCGGAGGTTTGGGTCGCGGTTGCCGAGGGACTCGTGGGTGCGCCCGACGCGACGCTGCCCGAACGCGCGGCCTTCTACAACCACCGGGGAACGCTGAGGGCGAGCCAGCTGCGTCCCGCCGAGGCCGAAGCCGACTACCGCATCGCGCTTGACCTGTACGAGCAATACCGAGGGCCCGGCCACATCAATGACGTCTCGATCTACGAAAACATCGCGGGCGCGCTGTACAACCAGGGCAAGCTGGAGGAGTCAGAGGCGCTGATGCGGCGGTCCATGGCGATCGAGTCGGACGTTTGGGGGACACGGCACCCGAATGTCATCAAGTCGCGGCTCAACCTTGCGCTCTTGGTTCAGGCGCTCGATCGCCTCGAGGAAGCCGAGCAGCTGCTTCGCGATGGACTGCGAGACTCCGAAGCTGAACTCGGGCCGGCCCACAACACGACGACGTCCGGGATGATCGCCCTCGTCATGGTCCTCCAACTACAAGAGCGTCTGCCCGAAGCGACCGAGCTGATGCGCACCGTTGTCGCACGACACATCGAAGCGCGGGGAGAGGACCACCTCGCAACGTCCCAGACTCGAATCGACCTGGCCCGGCTGCTCCTGGATCAGGATGACTACGAAGGAGCCGAAGTCGCCGTGCGCCGGGGTCTCGCGGGCCTGGCATCGCTCGGCGAGGACCACGTCGATGTATTATCGGCGAGAGTCGTGCTTGCAGACGTCATTCGATCGGGTGGCCGCCCCGCAGACGCGGTCCCCATCTACGAAGGGGTCCTGGCCCGTTGGAGTGAGACCAAACCCAACTCTCCGCAATGGGCCGATGTGGCCTTCCGCCTCGCCAAGGCCCTGCGCCTGACCCAGAGCACTGGGCGCGCGGTCGAGCTTGCGCGTGCGGCCATGGCGGTCGAGCGAGGCCCTGGCGGCGACAGCAAGCAGGTCGAGACGATCGAGGCCTGGCTCGCGGAGGTTTCGCCATGAGCGAGCTTCGCGAACGAACCGCCACGTACGACGGCGACGAGCCACGTGAGCGCAAGGCCACGTGGGCCCGCCTGCTGGTGGTGTTCCCGGCTGAGTTGGCGAGCACGCTGCCCCTCGGCGCCCCCGAGACGATCATCGGTCGCGAGCCTGACGATGGGACCCGAGTGGTGCCGCACGCCACGGTCTCCCGTCGCCATCTCACGATTCGGCGGGATGGAGCCGCCGCGACGGCCGTCGATCTCGGCAGCCGCAACGGCACGTGGATCAACGGGGTCCCGGCCGGTGCCTTGCCGCGCGCACTCGGTCACGGCGACGTGATCCGAATGGGGGAGGTGTGTGCGGTACTCGAGCTCGGCGAAGGCGAACCGCCCGAGGACAACGCCGATGCCGAAACCCTCGCCGTTCCCGGGCGTTCCTCGGCCGCCGTGGCCCTACGCCGGGCCGTCGCGCAGGCAGCCGGCGACCCCTCGCCTGCACTCATCGTCGGTGAGTCCGGAACCGGCAAGGAGTTCGTGGCACGCGAGCTTCACCGCAGCAGCGGCCGTGTCGGTCCGCTCGTGGTGACCAACTGCGCCGCCCTGTCGGCGACGCTCATCGACAGCCAGCTGTTCGGCCACGAAAAAGGAGCGTTCACGGGGGCGGTCGCCACTCAGCCGGGTTTGTTTCGCGCCGCGGCAGGCGGCTCGCTGTTCCTGGACGAGATCGGAGAAGTCCCGCTCGAGGTCCAGCCCAAGCTCCTTCGGGCGGTGGAGCTCGGCGAGGTCACCCCGCTCGGGGACACCAAGACGATCAGCGTCGACGTTCGCATCATTGCGGCGACCAACCGCGGTCTTGCCGACGACGTCGAGGCCGGGCGTTTTCGCCGGGACCTCTACGCGCGCCTGAGCCTGTTCGAGATCGCTCTGCCGCCGCTACGGGAGCGACGAGCGGACATCCCGATGTGGTTGTCGCGACTGACGGCGCGCTGGCGCGAGACTCGAAACAAACCGGCACAGCCGCCCCTCGAGCTCTCCGCGGAGGCAATGGAAGCGGTGCTGCTGCACGGTTGGCCGGAAAACCTCCGCGGACTCGACCAGCTCGTCCACGCCCTGGAGACCCGGACGGACGACGAGGTCATCACGCGTGCGATGCTGACCGACTGGCTGCACAGCGCGAGCACGCCGGTTCCAAAGTCGTCGGAGAAGACGCCGTCGGAGCGGCCGGCCAAGCCCGATCGCGAGGCACTCGAGAGCTCGCTACGCACCCACGACTACAACGTTGCCGCGGTGGCGGCCGAGTACAGGCGCGACCGCAAGCAGATCTATCGCTGGATCGAGGCGTACGGCATCGACCTCGAACGTTGAGCCGGAACGCGTCACCGCTTGGTACGATGACCGGGTGGGACGGCAGTTGCTCGCGGCGCTGTTGGGTGCGGCCATCGGTTGGGCCTGCATCAACGAACCGTTCCACTGCGAAAACGATCAACAGTGCGTCGCCAACGGCGTGACCGGGCAGTGTCAGGGCAACCAGTACTGCACCTTTCCCGATGAAGACTGCGCTTCGGGCCAGCGCTACGCCGAATCGGCGGGCGGGGGGTTGGCCGGGACGTGTTTGCCTCCGGGCGAAGCGATGGGGACCGACGGCGGGGACGACACAACCGGCGGCGGTGGGGGGTCGGGCGGCAGCGACGGGTCGAACGACTCGACCGCAGGTGTCGATGATGCGACCGGGGCCGGCACGTCACGCGGCGGCACGACGGAGGACGACGGCCATACCGACACGACGGACGACGACATCGGCGACGACGACGATGACGACGACGACGACGACGACGGGCCCTTCGACTACCCACCCTGCATCAACTTCGACGAATGCAAGGACCCGAGCCACCTCTGCTTGGAACCCGACCTCGAGGAGGTGTGCGCGCCACCGTGCCGCTCCTTCAAGGACTGTCCCATCCCCCCGAACTCGCCCACCGTCCCGATCTGCACGGACGCGAACTCGACCTTTCCGGGCGTGTGCATCTTTCCGTGCTCGACCAACTTCGACTGCCCCGATCCCCTCGACTGCGTCGAGGACGACATCGGCCTCTACAGCGGCGAAGAAGTCTGCGCCTGGGACTGATCGATCAACTCGAGCGCCATCCGCCGCCGGTAACGAGGCGCCTGATCCTCATTCATCGCGATGCGCTGCTCGTAGACCGCGATGGCCTCGCGCAGAGCCTCGATGGAGACCGGGCGACCGAGGGCCTGATGGGCCCGCTCCCGGAGGAGCGTGACGTCCGCGAGGTCGTAAGCGACCCAGGGAAGCTCTGCCTTTGGGCGCAGCGCATTCTCGGCGCGTCGGAGCGGATCGAGCGCGTGGGCGGGCTCGTCCCTCGACACTGCTCGGAGCGCCTCCGCCCGTGCTCG
>JGI12316J15310_10000085_pt14 | contig 11163 bp, 14 predicted proteins | sample MarCyaLeptolynsp_FD_15310 | JGI IMG/M metagenome (IMG submission 15310)
TTTACCAGTTGCGTGGCCGAGTCGGCCGGTCCAAGACGCGCGCCTATGCTCTCTTCACGGTTCCCGCCAACAAGACGCTTACGGCCACAGCCGAACGGCGCCTGAAGGTCCTGCAGTCGCTCGAAACACTCGGAGCCGGTTTTCAGCTTGCCAGCCACGATCTGGATATCCGCGGGGCAGGGAACCTTCTCGGGGAAGAGCAGTCCGGTCATATCAAGGAAGTTGGCTTCGAGCTTTACCAGCAGATGCTGGAAGAGGCAGTTGCGCAGCTTAAGGATGGCGGTGCGGATTTCGGCGAAGAACAGTGGTCGCCGCAAATCAACATCGGTACGCCGGTGCTCATACCCGAGGACTATGTTGCCGACCTGCAGCTGCGCCTGCAGCTTTACAGACGGCTTGGGGATGTTACTGAAGCCGAGGAGATCGACGCTTTCGGTGCAGAACTGATTGACCGGTTCGGCCCGCTGCCGGAAGAGGTCCAGCATCTTCTGAAGATCGTCTATATCAAGGGTCTGTGCCGTAAGGCGAATGTTGAGAAGGTTGATGCCGGACCGAAGGGCATGGTCGTCAGCTTCCGAAATAGCGAGTTCTCCAATCCGGCGGGTCTCGTCTCCTATATCGCGGAGCAGGGTGTTCTTGCGAAGATCCGTCCGGACCAACGCGTCGTGCTTAGCCGTGACTGGGAAAAGACGGACTCGCGCCTCAAGGGCACGGCGACGATCCTGACGAAACTGGCAAAAATGGCGGCGGCTTGAAGCAACAGCGACGAGGATAATTCGCCGCCTAAAAGTCTCGCCAACCCTTTTCGCCGATCAGCGGGACGAAAGCGACACCGCCGAGATCTTCAACGGAGAACTCTGTCTCGGATTTCTTCCGGACCCGGTAAAGAGACTGGGAGGAGCGGGACTTTCCTGCCGGGATGACGAGGCGGCCGCCAACGCGCAGTTGCTGCTTGTAGGTGTCGAGGACAGCGGGCGCTGCGGCCGAAACCAGAATGGCATCGAATGGGGCCTCTTCGGGACAGCCTAGTGTTCCATCTGCGCAATACACCTCGATGTTCGAGCAACCTGCCTTCGCGAGTGTGTCACGCGCCATTTCCGCAAGATCGGGAATGCGATCCATGGTGATCACACGCTCGCAGAGTTGCGAGAGCACGGCGGCCGCATATCCGGAGCCAGTGCCGATTTCCAGAACCTTGTCCGTTTCCAAGAGCTCGAGCCTGTCGCACATCAGCGCAACAACATAGGGCTGCGAGATTGTCTGGTAGTGGCCGATGGATAGCGGTCTGTCCGCATAGGCATGTTTTCGCAGGCTGTTTTTGACAAAGAGATGCCTTGGAACCGTGCGCATTGCTGCAAAAACGCGCGGGTTTTGGAGCCCCCGTTGCTCAATCTGCTCGCGCACCATCGTTTCGCGTTCGCTCTCGAACGGGTCCATTTGATCTCTCCGCGAGTCCCGCAAATTTGGTTGCATTTGAACAGCAATCTCAAGACTCTATTAAGCCTAACCTTTCATAGTGGTGACACCAAGCGGCCATCAGTACAGTGTCAAGGTCCTTTAGAGTGCCCCGAGCAGCAACACGTCAGCGAAAACAATCCTTCCTCCGCCGTCTCATCACGCCTGCAATTGCGATTGCGGCCCTCGGTTACTTCGGGTTCCATGCCATGAGCGGCGAACTTGGAATGGTCGGGAGGGCCATGATTGAAAGCCAGGTGTCGGAGCTGGAATCGGACTTGGAAGAACTGATTGCCGAAAGGCAGGAGCTTGTTTCAAGGGTCAGCCTGCTGCGCCCGGAAAGTCTTGATCCGGACATGCTGGATGAGCGTGCGCGGCTGAACCTCAATCTCGTTCACACCAACGAACTGGTCGTGCTGCGTCCCGGGCGTCGTTACGAAGTAAACTGATTTCCAGTTTATTTTTACGTGTTAACTTGCTTTCAGTTAAAATTAAAATTATTTCATTTAATCAGCGTCTTAAATCGCTTCGCATATCCCATTAAATATGATTGGATTGACATGTGCAACAGGATAAGTTGCAGCTACCTGTCTTAGGGGAAACGTCACGCCGAGAAGAGGGTTATGGCCACAGCATCAAAGACCACTTCCGCTCGCTCCAAGAGCGCCAGCCGGACCCGCAGCACCGCCAAGAAAGCGAAACCTGCGATCGCCGAGTTCGACAAGGACGATGAACTCCACGCTTACCGTGAAATGCTTCTGATCCGCCGATTCGAGGAAAAAGCCGGACAATTGTACGGCATGGGCCTCATCGGCGGATTTTGTCATTTGTATATCGGGCAGGAAGCTGTCGTTGTCGGTATGCAAATGGCCAAGAAGGACGGCGATCAGATGATCACCGGCTATCGTGACCACGGCCACATGCTGGCCATGGACCTCGATCCCGGTGCCGTCATGGCCGAACTCACCGGACGCCGCGGCGGCCTGTCCAAGGGCAAGGGCGGCTCCATGCACATGTTCTCCAAGGAAAAGCATTTCTATGGCGGGCACGGCATCGTTGGGGCGCAGGTGTCGCTCGGCACCGGTCTTGGATTTGCCAACAAGTATCGCGAGAACGGCAATGTCTCCATGGCCTTCTTCGGCGACGGTGCCTCCAACCAGGGCCAGGTCTACGAGAGCTTCAACATGGCCGAGCTTTGGAAGCTCCCGGTTGTCTATGTGATCGAGAACAACAAGTACGGCATGGGCACGAGTGTCTCGCGCGCTTCCGCGACCACGGATCTGTCGCAGCGCGGTGCATCCTTCGGGATTCCGGGCGAGCAGGTCGACGGCATGGATGTCCGTGCCGTCAAGGCTGCGTCCGAAAAGGCGCTGGCATGGTGCCGGGACGGCAAGGGTCCCTACATTCTTGAAATGATCACCTACCGGTATCGTGGCCACTCCATGTCGGATCCGGCGAAATACCGGTCGAAGGATGAAGTCCAGAAGATGCGGACGGAGCACGATCCGATCGAACAGGTCCGGGCGCGTCTGATCGACAAGGGCTGGGCGTCGGAAGATGACCTCAAGTCCATCGACAAGGATGTGCGTGCCCGCGTCGCCGAAGCCGCTGAATTTGCTCAGAACGATCCGGAACCGGATGCATCTGAACTCTACACAGACATTCTGCTCTAAGGCCGGGGGACAATATGCCGATTGATATTTTGATGCCGGCGCTCTCGCCGACAATGGAAGAGGGCAAGCTCTCCAAATGGCTCAAAGCCGAGGGTGACGCTGTGACTGCAGGCGACGTGATCGCCGAAATCGAAACCGACAAGGCCACGATGGAAGTCGAGGCGGTCGACGAGGGAACACTTGGCAAGATCCTGGTCCCGGAAGGGACCGACAACGTCAAGGTCAACGAGAAGATTGCTGTTCTTCTCGGAGAAGGCGAGGACGCGAGCGCCATCGATGCGGCGGCTGCAGCGCCAGCCGCAGCAGCCCCGGCGGCTGCTGCTCCCGAGGCGCCCAGCGCACCAGCGGCACCTGCTGCTCCTGTCGTGTCCGAGCCCGCCGAAGATCCTGAAATTCCAGCTGGAACAGCCATGAAAAGCTCGACGGTGCGCGAAGCGTTGCGCGATGCGATGGCCGAAGAAATGCGCCGGGATGCCGACGTCTTCGTCATGGGTGAGGAGGTTGCCGAATATCAGGGTGCCTACAAGATCACGCAGGGTCTGCTGGATGAATTCAGTGCCAAGCGCGTCATCGATACACCGATTACGGAACACGGCTTCACCGGCCTCGGTGTCGGCGCCGCCATGGCAGGCCTGAAGCCGATCGTGGAGTTCATGACCTTCAACTTCGCCATGCAGGCGATTGACCAGATCATCAACTCGGCGGCAAAGACACTCTATATGTCCGGCGGACAGATGGGTGCTCCGATTGTGTTCCGCGGTCCAAACGGTGCGGCTGCCCGCGTCGGTGCACAGCACTCTCAGGACTATGCGTCCTGGTATGCACACGTGCCGGGACTGAAAGTGATCCAGCCCTATTCGGCAGCTGATGCGAAAGGCCTGTTGAAAGCAGCCATCCGCGATCCGAACCCGGTCATTTTCCTGGAGAACGAGATCCTTTACGGACATTCGTTCGAGATCCCGGACGTGGACGATTTCGTGCTGCCGATCGGCAAGGCGAAGATCGAGCGCGGCGGTACGGACGTTACGCTCGTCTCGTGGGGCATCGGCATGACCTATACGCTTCAGGCTGCTGATGAACTTGCGGCAATGGGTATCTCTGCCGAGGTCATCAACCTGCGCACAATCCGTCCGCTCGACATCGAAACGGTGCTTGCGTCCGTCAGGAAGACGGGCCGTATCGTCACGATCGAGGAAGCCTTCCCGATGTGTTCGGTTTCCTCGGAAATTGCCTATCAGGTCCAGGAACAGGCATTCGACTATCTGGATGCACCGATCCTGCGCGTGACCGGCAAAGACGTTCCGATGCCCTATGCGGCAAATCTGGAGAAGCTGGCTTTGCCGAGCGTTCCGGAAGTCATCGAAGCGGTCAAGGCCGTGACGTACACAGCCTGAGGCGAGGGAGACGGATATGCCAATCAATATCACCATGCCGGCCCTTTCTCCGACCATGGAAGAGGGCAACCTTGCCAAATGGCTGGTCAAGGAAGGCGACCAGGTTTCTGCCGGTGATGTCATCGCCGAGATTGAAACCGACAAGGCGACAATGGAAGTTGAGGCAGTGGACGAAGGAACGGTCGGCAAGATCGTGGTTCCGGAGGGCACTGCCGGGGTCAAGGTCAACGAGTTGATCGCCGTGCTTCTGGAAGACGGCGAGGATGCCGGTTCCATCGACACGGCCGCAGCCAGCCCTGCGCCTGCCGCAGCCGCCGCACCAGCTGAGGCGCCTGCTGCTGCCGCACCTTCTGCGGCCGCTTCCGCTCCGGCCGGTCCGGCGCCTGTCGCCAATGACGGCTCGCGGATCTTTGCATCGCCGCTGGCACGGCGCCTTGCCAAGCTGAACAGCCTAGACCTTTCGGCTCTCACCGGCACCGGCCCGCATGGCCGGATTGTCAAGCGCGATATCGAAGCCGCCATTTCGGCCGGAACCGGAAAAGCTGCCCCCGCAGCGGAAGCACCAAAGGCGGCATCTGCTGCTCCGGCGCTCGCTGCAGGGCCGTCGGCGGATCAGGTCCTGAAGTTGTTCGACGACGATTCTTACGAACTCGTGCCGCATGACGGCATGCGCAAGACCATTGCGAAACGTTTGACGGAATCCAAGCAGACGATCCCGCATTTCTATGTTTCGGTCGACTGTGAACTCGATGCGCTTCTGGCGCTCCGTGCCCAGCTTAACGGGGCCGCGGCAACCGACAAGGACGGCAAGCCGGCCTACAAGCTGTCTGTCAACGACATGACCATCAAGGCGCTGGCACTGGCATTGCGCGATGTACCGGATGCGAACGTCTCCTGGACCGACGAGAACATGGTCATGCACAAGCATGCCGATGTCGGTGTTGCCGTTGCGATCCCGGGCGGTCTGATCACGCCGATCATCCGCCGGGCGGAAGAAAAGCCCCTGTCGGTTATCTCAAACGAGATGAAGGACTTGGGCAAACGGGCGAAGGAGCGCAAGCTGAAGCCGGAAGAGTACCAGGGTGGCACCACGGCGGTTTCCAACATGGGCATGATGGGCGTGAAGGATTTCTCGGCCGTCGTGAACCCGCCGCATGCGACCATCCTTGCCGTCGGGGCTGGTGAAAAGCGCGCAGTCGTCAAAAACGATGCGGTGGCGATTGCCACAGTCATGACGGTGACGCTCTCCACGGACCACCGCTGCGTTGACGGTGCGCTTGGTGCCGAGTTGCTTGGCGCCTTCAAGGGCTACATCGAAAACCCGATGAGCATGCTGGTCTGATGCATGCTCTGCGGCGCGGTTCCAATGCCGCGCCGTATCTGAACGATGACTTCTTTCGCCGGGGAAGAACACCATGGCTGATACCAATTACGATGTGATCATCATCGGCTCCGGGCCGGGTGGTTATGTAACCGCAATCCGTGCCGCGCAGCTCGGCTTCAAGACCGCGATCGTCGAACGCGAACACATGGGCGGCATCTGCCTCAATTGGGGCTGCATACCGACCAAGGCGCTTCTTCGGTCCGCCGAGATCTACCACTACATGCAGCATGCCAAGGACTACGGGCTGTCCGCCGAGAAGATCTCTTTCGACCCCGCCGCCGTCGTTAACCGCTCGCGCGGTGTTTCCGGCCAGCTTGCCGGCGGTGTCGGCTTTCTTATGAAAAAGAACAAGGTCGACATCATCTGGGGCGAAGGCAAGGTGACAAAGGCTGGTGAAGTCACCGTTTCCAAGACCTCGAAAAAGGCGATGGAACCGCAACACCCGGCTCCGAAAGGCACGAAGGGCGAAGATGTCTACAAGGCCAAGCACATTATTGTTGCAACGGGCGCGCGTCCGCGTGTCATTCCCGGCATCGAGCCGGACGGCAAGGACATCTGGACCTATTTCGAAGCCATGGTGCCCCCGACAATGCCCAAGTCGCTGATCGTCATGGGATCGGGCGCGATCGGCATCGAGTTTGCGTCCTTTTACAAGACAATGGGCGCGGATGTGACGGTCATTGAAATGATGCCGACGATCATGCCGGTCGAGGATCCGGAAATTTCCGGGCTTGCCAAGAAGCAAATGGAAAAGCAGGGCATCAAGTTCCTGCTTGAAGCAAAGGTCTCGCAGGTCAAGAAGAGTGCGAAGGGCGTCACAGCGACGGTCGAGACCAAGGACGGCAAGAAGCAGGACCTGACGGCTGAAAAACTGATTTCCGCGGTTGGTGTTGTCGGCAATATCGAGAATCTCGGTCTTGAGGAACTCGGCGTCAAAACCGACCGCGGCTGTGTCGTCATCGACGGGTATGGCCGCACCAGCGTGCCTGGCATCTATGCCATCGGTGATGTCGCCGGACCGCCTATGCTCGCACACAAGGCGGAGCATGAAGGCGTCATCTGTGTCGAGAAGATTGCCGGCAAGGATGTCCATGCCATGGACAAGTCGATGATCCCGGGATGTACCTACTGTCATCCCCAGGTCGCGTCGGTTGGTCTGACCGAACCGAAAGCCAAGGAAGCGGGTTACGACATCAAGGTCGGACGTTTTCCTTTCATCGGGAACGGCAAGGCGATCGCGCTTAGTGAACCAGACGGGCTCATCAAGACAATCTTCGATGCCAAGACGGGGCAATTGCTGGGCGCCCACATGGTCGGCGCGGAAGTAACCGAGCTGATCCAGGGCTACGTTGTCGCCATGAACCTGGAGACAACGGAAGAAGACCTGATGCACACGGTGTTCCCGCATCCGACGCTTTCGGAAATGATGAAAGAATCCGTGCTCGATGCCTATGGTCGCGTCCTGAACATGTAGTCTGGAGCTGCGGTGATCCCGGGACGATACGGGATCACCTCGTCAAGGGAAGGCGTCACGGTGTTTGCCTATCTTCTGGATGGATTGAGGTTTGTCTGTCTGGAAGGGAGCTGGACGCTCAGGCCGCACGAGGCAAAAACCTTGAACGCGGCGATAGACTGGCTTCCGGCCGACAATGCCGAGCGGGCGCGACGGCAACTCTCCCAGCGCTTCTTCGTTGAAAGGCAGGCAGACGGACGTATTCCCTGTTTCCGTTACTATCGGGAACAAACGCACAATCTGCTCCTCGATCCCTTCCGTGCCGGGACGCATTTCATAAATATTCGCCTGCGATTGTCGAACCGAAAACTCTCGGCCAAGTGTGTCTTGCACGATGGGATCGTGTTCGGCCTCGAATTTTCAAAACCAGCCAAATTTTTCAAAGGCAATCTCGTTGAGGTGGTCGCGGTCAGTTGTGATACCGCAGGGTTCAGTTACACTGAGGTCCTGGACCGGGCGGAACATGGGTCCGGCAAAACTGACTGAAGCGGGAGGGTTGTCATGGATGCAAAGTCAATTCTGATCTGGGTTGCGATCGGCATTATCGCAGGTTGGCTCGCCAGCATTCTCGTCGGTGGCGGAGGCCTGATCCGGTATCTGCTGACCGGAATCATCGGTGCATTTGTGGGCGGTTTCATCTTCAAGTTTTTTGGGATTAACATTGATCTCGGCAATCCCTATCTGAACGAAATACTGGTAGCGGCCATCGGGGCCGTTGTGGTCGTGCTGATCGCGCGCATTCTGGCTTGAATTTATCCCGAGCTCGAAGCTTCGAGGTTCAGCTTCTGAAAAGGAACAGGTATGGGGCTCATCGTTTCTGCCATCATAGGTCTGATCGCGGGCGCCGTTGCCCATCGGGTGCTGAACAGCCGGGGTGGGTTTCTCGGTAGTCTTGTCGTAGGCCTGATCGGCGCGATCCTCGGTGGTGAACTGGCGTCGATCCTCAATCTAAACCTCGCAGGTGGTGTCATGGACAGGCTGATCGTCGCTATCGTCGGGGCGATCCTGTTCCTGTTCGTGTGGAAAAAGGTGTTCAAGTGATCCCGCCAGTGAACTTCCGGGCGCAGCCGAACGGGGCTTGCCGTGTGCACCGTGCGGGGCAGCACATGGGTCGGGGAGCCTGAGCTGTTGATGGAGAGAAAGCTGGAAACGCCGGACTTCAGGCTTGCAACTTACGGGACCCTTGCCCCTGGACGCGCGAACCATGCGCAGCTTGCCGACATACCCGGCCGTTGGCGCGAGGGAAGTGTGCGCGGCCGTCTCGTTCAATCCGGCTGGGGAGCCGCGCTCGGGTTTCCGGGGCTTGTGCTTGATCCCGAGGGACAGACCATCGAGGTTCTTGTGTTTGAATCTGCTGAACTGGTTGAACACTGGGACCGGCTGGATGCATTTGAAGGCGAAGGCTATGAGCGTGCCGAGACACTGGTCCGGACGGAAAACGGCGATGTTCCGGCGTATATCTATGTTGTTTCGGACAAGCCCGTTCGCTCCGAAAGCCAGAGCAATGATCCTGGCATAAACGCTTTCCCGCTGATCACGGCGGACAAATTGCGCTACGCGGACACGGATCGTCAGGGTCATGTCAACAACGCGGTTTTCAGCACCTTCCTTGAAACTGGGCGGGTCGAACTTCTTTTTGGCGACGAACTGATGTGCGAGGGCGCTTCGTTTGTCATCGCAAGGCTCGAGCTCGATTTTCTGTCCGAGGTCAACTGGCCCGGGGAGGTGCAGATCGGAACGGCAGTCAGGGAGATCGGCCGCAGCTCTTTCAAGCTGATCCAACGCGTGTATCAGAATGAACGCCCGGTCGCGCAGGCGATGACAGTGATCGTTCAGATGAACGATGAGACGCGAAAATCGCTGCCGCTGTCCGAAACGGCCCGCCAGCGGTTTTCAGAGTTGTTCAGGCCTGCACTCAGCACATAGCTGACGCGGCACCATTTCACCTTGACCTTTCCAGGGAATAGAGACACTTAAGGCCCATGGTTACGATCGTAGACACGCTCAATCGCCCGCGGCAAACATCCGATGTGCGTCCACGCCATCCGGAAAAGGAACACCGCCCGGACAACCCGATACAGCGCAAGCCGAAGTGGATCCGCGTCAAGGCACCCACATCGCCGATCTATCGTGAAACCAAGGATGTTGTTCGCAACAACAATCTGGTCACGGTTTGCGAGGAAGCCGGTTGTCCTAATATCGGTGAATGCTGGTCCAAGAAACACGCCAGTTTCATGATACTGGGTGACACATGCACACGCGCTTGTGCCTTCTGCAATGTCCGCACGGGGATGCCGGGACCGCTGGATCCCAACGAGCCACAGGGTGTTGCCGATGCGGTTGCCACGATGGGGTTGGAGCATGTCGTCATCACCTCCGTGGATCGCGACGATCTTGACGATGGTGGCGCGCAACATTTTGCGGACGTCATCGCGGCCATTCGGAAGACCTCCCCATCCACGACGGTTGAGGTGCTGACGCCCGATTTTCTCAGGAAAGACGGTGCACTTGAAACGGTGATCGAGGCAAAGCCCGACGTCTTCAATCACAATCTTGAAACGGTGCCTTCGAAATATCTCACCGTGAGGCCGGGCGCGCGGTATTTTCACTCCATTCGCCTGCTTCAAAAGGCGAAGGAGCTGGATGCGGAAATGTTCACAAAGTCCGGCATCATGGTCGGGCTGGGAGAGGTCCGCAACGAAGTGCTTCAGCTCATGGACGACCTCAGGGCGGCGGATGTTGATTTTCTGACCATTGGCCAGTACCTGCAGCCTTCGAAGAAACACCATCCGGTGATGTCCTTCGTCACGCCTGAGGAATTCAAGGGCTATGAGCGCATTGCCTACGCGAAAGGCTTCCTGAAGGTTTCTGCGAGCCCTCTGACACGGTCTTCGCATCATGCGGGTGAGGACTTCGCTGATCTGCGCGCGGCGCGCAAAGCCAAGCTTGGTCACTAACGGAAACCGATACGCTGGATGCCGAGTTTTTCTTCAACGCATAAAGTCAATCACAACGCGGACGACATGTTCCGGTTGGTTGCGGACATCGAAAAGTATCCGCAGTTTGTTCCGCTTTGCCAGGATTTGCATGTCAGGGGCAAAAAGCAGCTCGACGGTGGCCGGACTGTGCTGGTTGCCGACATGACTGTGGCCTACAAGCTGTTCAAGGAAACCTTCACGAGCCGGGTCGAGTTGCGCCCCGAGGATCAGACGATCCTTGTTGAGTACCTGGACGGACCTTTCAAGCACCTGGAAAACAAATGGACGTTTGAAGAGGCTGGGGAGGGGGCCTGCAATGTCGGCTTCTTCATCTCATACGAGTTCAAGAGCCGCACGCTCGGGTCGCTTATGGGGGTCATGTTCGACAAGGCGTTCCGGAAATTCTCCAGTGCCTTTGAAGCGCGTGCCGACGAAGTCTACGGGATCTAGGGTCAGGACTCATTAATTTGGTCGAATTGGCGCAGCAAACGGCGATGAGTTGCAAGGAAAAGCGCGACAAGCGGGCTTCTTGCCCGGTTTTGCGGTTTGACGACGCAGACCGAAGCCGTTTTTGCGTCCCGGAGGGATAGGGTGAATTTGCCCGGCAACGTCGTTGCAAATCTTTGGAAACCGGTCGGTTTCCTGCAGCTTTGCGCCTCGTATCCGAACAAATTCATCCCTACCAATTCGTCCAAATTAATGAGTCCTGACCCTAGGCCGGATTTCCGGCGCGTCATTTGTATTGCTTGAAAGCGTCCCGGATGGT
>JGI12316J15310_10000083_pt64 | contig 11157 bp, 8 predicted proteins | sample MarCyaLeptolynsp_FD_15310 | JGI IMG/M metagenome (IMG submission 15310)
CCACCCCGGCACGTCGATGCGAGACTTGCCGCGCGTCCACACGACCTCCGAGGCATTGCGCTCGGAGTCCTCGTGCCCGGCGACGATGCGGCCGCCGTCACCGTTGAGGTAAACGACCGTAGTCGCGCCGGCGGTGCCGTGCATCATCTGCGAAGCTTCGGCGCGCGGCGCATGGCCAGCGTCTGCCGACACCGAGGCCATGCAGTCATGGTCGTGGTCACCGTCGCCCGCCTGGGCCACGCCCGAGGCGAGCACGGCGGCGAGCGCTGAGGCGAAGGGGATGAGCCAACGAGGCTTCACGCCTATTTGCGACGGGAGGAAGACCGGCCCGATTCACGGCGAACTCCCGTACCGCGGGGTTCCACGGGCACATTCGCCGGCTCGTACCCGGGAATGCACGGGTACGACACGGGGACCGCACGGCGCTGTCGTCGCCTACGTAAAGGTTGTGCTAAAGAACGGGTCCGTGTCGGATGCTCCCCGCGACGACGCAGACCTGCTGTCCGCCTGGCGCGATGGGGACAAGCGATCCGGCGACGAGCTGGTCAAGCGGCACTTCTGGTCGGTGTTCGGGTTCTTCCGCACCAAAGTGCAGGACTCGGCCGGCGACCTGACGCAGCAGACCTTCCTGGCGTGCGTCGAGTCGCGGGATCGCATCGATCCGCAGCGAGGGTTCCGGAGCTACCTCTTCGGCATCGCGCGCAACAAGCTGCTGCACTACCTGCGCGCCCACTACCGCAAGCCGGACGAAGTCGATCCGTCGAGGATGTCGGTCTACCAGGCCGGCGCTCAGCCCGGCTTCGTCACGATGCGCGAGGACCAGCGCTTGCTCGTCCAGGCGCTTCACCGACTGCCGATCGATTTTCAGATCACGCTCGAGCTGTTCTACTGGTGGGACCTCACCGTCCCCGAGATCGCGGCAGCGTTGGACATCGCGACGGGCACGGTGAAGAGCCGGATGAACCGCGCGCGCGGAATGCTCCGGGAAGCCATCGAGAACATCGACGCCTCCGAGGCAGTCAAGAAGTCGACGATCCAGGCCCTCGCGTCCTGGAAGCCCCCCGACGAGGACTGATCGTCTCCGGAAACGGGACGGATCAGCACGAACGATCCGGACGGCGTTACACGGCGGGGTCCCGATGTGGCGTCGGCCTCGATGTGGCGGGCGACCGGCCGAAGAAGAGTTTCGTGCTCCGTTCGAAGCGTTCATTGGTGCTGCCTCTGTTGGGCCTGACGGTCGCGTGCGTCGACGAACCCGTGGTCGAAGGCATGGCGTCGCCCGCCATGGCCGGGAGCTCGGGGACGACGAGCGGGGCGCCGGACCCGGCTGACGACGACGATGATGACGACGACGCGCCGCCCCAAGACGATGACGACGATGACGACGATGACGACGCCGAGGGCGACGACGATGACGACGCCGAGGGCGACGACGATGACGACGCCGAGGGCGACGACGATGACGATGACGTCACCACTGGCGGCATGAGCACGACGGGCGGCTCCACAGACGACGGGACCACCAGCGACGGGACCACCGGCGGCGAGACCACCCGCGGCGAGACCGGCAGCGAATCCACCGACGGCGTGGACCCCATGCTCGACCTCACCACGGGCGGTACGGGCGACACTGGGGGGACGACCGTCGATCCCGTCCTCGACCTCACCACCGGCGGTGAAACCAGCGGCGAAACCGGAGGCTCCGGCGAGACCGGAGGCACGGGCGACACGGACGATACCGACGGCGGCACGACCGGAGAGGACGACCCGTTCGTCGGATTCGAAGCGCCTCAGCCGTTCGGCGACAGCGTCGTGGAGCTCGATCTCATCGGCACATGGCACCTCCCGACCGACGGCGCCGCGGGCAGCTACGCCATGGACCTCGAGATCGGCGCGGAGGGTGAGTTCCGGTGGACTGAGTACGACGACAGCTGTGGCGTCGTCCGCGAGGGCACGGGCGTGCTTTGGGTCAACGGAGGCTCGCTCTCCATGCTGTTCGAGACCTTCACCGGCGTCGCACCGTGGGACACCTTCACGCAGTTCGGCTTCGACTCCACCGCGCCGTTCCTGCTGCGCTCAGGCTACGCCCCCGTACTCGGACACGTCGCCATCACGGCCCCCCCGGGTATGCGGGTCGCGGAGCCCTGGGCCAGCCTCGGCTTTTCCCGAACGATCGGCGGCTCCACGGCGGAAGACGTCTGGGTCTCCGAGACCGAGCTCTGGGACATCCGGCCCGGTGACGAGACCGCAACGATCATCGCTCGCGACCGACACACCCTCGACATCAGCGGGGGCGAGGCCTGGCACACCATCAACCACTGGTGGTTCGAGAACGACATGCAGCTGACGGGCGATCCGAACGAGTACTACCTGTACCCGTACAGCGACGACCTGGTCGGCAACCTCACCCTCAACGGCGAGCAGTTCGTGTACGTCGGCAGTGCGATGGCAAGCTTCGAGCCGGGAGACAACTTCCAACTCGATGCACCATCGCCCTGCGAGTGACGGATCCGGCTGGTCAGCAGCCGAGCTCTTCCTCGACCGACCATTGGTCGAGCTTGCGTACGAAGCCGTGCATGCCCAACGCCGCCTCCACCGAAGCGGCGGCTGCGTTTGCATTCTCGCGGTCGAGGTACGAGCCGACGACGACGTGGTACATCGGCGCCTGGTCGCTCCACGTCTCCACGACGTGCGCGTACTCGTTCATCGAGGGAAAGCCTCCAACGTCGAGAAAGCCGTGTAGCTCGAGCTCGGCCGCGTTGATCTCCTCGGCGAGCTTGTACGCGCCATCGAGGTTACGCGTTGCGGCGACCTGCACCGTCAGCGGCTCGACGTTCGTGCGACGTGCTCGCGCGACGGTCCCGCGCGGCGCATCGAGAACGTCGGCGGTGAGCTCGAAGAGATTCGAGAGGTATGGGTCGTCCCACGTCTGCTCGATGTCCCGGCACTCGCCGGTCAGGTCGCAGACCGAGATGTACCCGTGCTCGATCGACATGCTGTGTCCCGCGGGGAGGAGCGCGGCGATCCGACCCGACCACTTCGCGTAGGTCCGGGCCCGCTCCGGCGACCACTCTGCGTCGGCGACCTCGGTCGAGACGGCGATCGACACGGAGTCGGTCTCCACGTAGACGCCGTCCCAACAGGCCTGCGCGGTCGAGGGCACCGCGGCGAGGGCCGCAGCGGTCGCGAGGGCAGCAGCGAAGAGGCGGGTCCGATGGGTCATGCCCGCCTAGAGAGCAGGAAGCGGGCCCGCCCGAAAACATGAAAGGAATTCGTACGTTTTGGCCACCGAGACGCGGATGTCGCGGCCTAAAAGATACGATTTGTGTCGAACTACGTCGATTCTTCGTGTCGACGATAGCTTTTGACGAGTCTGTCTCCCGCGTCGACCACGAACTCGAGGAACTGTTCGAGCTCGTCCTCGTCGGTGTCGTGCCCGAACAGCACCTTGTACTCGATCATCCGCAGGCCCGCCGCGTTGATCAGCATGCGGACGAGGTGCACGCCATCCTCGCCGTCGATCTGCCCTTTGGCCACGAACGGCTGAATCACCACGCGCATCCCGAGCGTGGCGTTGTCGATGAAGATGCGCTTCATCAGCGCTTCGAAGCGCGAGTTGAGCCGAGCAACCGCAAACGCCACACGCACGAATTTGGCATGCTCTGGGTGGGCGTAGAGCCGTTTGATGGAATCGACGATCACGCGAGGCAGGTCGTCGAGACTCTTGGGAAGGTCGTCGGGATCGAGCGCGCCGAACATTCGCGCTGCCCCTGCCGCAATGACGTGCTCGACCAACTCCTCTTTGGTCGCGAAGTGGTGGTACAGGCTCGGCTGCGCGATGCCGACGCGCGCTGCGACCTTGCGCAGCGAGGCGCCGGCGTAGCCCTCGTCCGCGAGCAGATCGAGGGCCGCCTCGAGGATCGCGGTACGTCGGTCGGGTGCGGGTGATGCGCTAGCCATGGGCGCGGAGCGAACGGAGCGAGCGTAAGAATCTAAAATTACTCGGGCAATGTCGATCTCTCCTGGTCAAACTATCAAACGATAGCCAGACTATCAAACGATAGCCAATCGAGTGATAGGGAACCTCATGAGCCACGCCGACCGCCACCATCGTCCTTCCTGCCCCCACTGCCACAGCCACGGTTCGGTGACCCAGCCGTCGGGCGCTTGGCGATTGGCCCTCGTGGCCGGCTGGTTCGTGATGGCGGCGTCGGTGATGTTCGCGAGCCTCATCGGCCCGTTCATCCTCATCGTCGGACCGATCATCGCGGCTTCGGGCGCCGGCCTGCTCTCGTTCCTTCACGGCAAGGTCGGCGAACCGGCGACCTGCCAAGCATGCGGCAAGATCGTGGAAGCACCGGTGATGCCCGCGGCCCAACCGCGGCGCGCTGCGGCCCCCGCCGCCGCGTGAAGGTCAGCGCTCGGCCAGCCACGCATCGACGCGCGCCAGTCGATCCTGCCGTGCGCCGGTGGACTTGGCGTACTCCTGCCGCGCCGCCCGGGCGCTCGTCCGGGCTTCCTCTTTGGCACCCGTGTGCCACTGCGCGACCGCTTCCGCGAACGAAAGCTCGAATCGATCGGCCGGTGACAGCTCGGCTCCCGCCTTCTCTGCGTGGGCCCGAACATCGGCAAGCGCTTCATCGGCACGCTTGGTCTCGGCGAGAATCGCCGAGCGTCGGACCACCGCCGTGACCACGTCGGGATGCGACGCCCCGAGCGTCCCCGCGAGCGCAACGACGCGATCGAGCAGCGCCACCGCGTCATCGGGACGGGCCTGGTCCTTTCTCAACCGGGCAAGGTCGATGATCAGCGGCGCGGTCTTCGGGTGCCCCGGACCCAATGACTTCTGCGCGCGCTCGAGGGCGCCCTCCAGACGGGTCTCGGCCGCCTCCAGGTCCCCCTTCTCGAGCAGGACGCACCCGAGCATGTCTTCGATCGTCAGCTCGGACTCCGCGTCGCGCGGGACTCGAGCCGTCTGTTGCTCGAGTGCGGCCTCGCACTGCTGCTGCGCCGCCTCGAGATCGCGCTGCTGCAGCAACACTCGACACAGGGCCGCCAGCACGCCGGGTGGCCGGTCCTCGCCGAGGGCGCCGGCACGCTCCAGCAGCTGCCGGGCCTCCTCGCCTTGGCCTTGCTCGGCTTTCACTTCGGCCAGCACGAGCAACAGCATCCCGAGCTCGCGGTCTTCGGTGGCTCCCGATGCGTCGCGAAGCTCGAGTGCCCGACGCAAGCGACTCTCGGCATCGGCGTAGCGCCCGCGTGCCCGCTCGACCCGACCCATCGTCGTCAGGGCACCCACGAGCTTCGGGTGCCCGGGACCAAAGACCGACTCCGCGATCCCGAGCGCGCGCTCAGCTGGCTCCGCGGCCTCGTCGGGTCGACTGGCGGCGAGCATCTGATGCGCAAGGCCTCCGAGTGCGCGCAACGTCCGGGCCGGTGCTGCCTCGATCGCATCGGTCGACAACGCGGCTTTGTACGACGCGATCGCATCGTCGGCTTTGCCCTGCGCGGCGTGGGCAGCGGCACGAGCGAGGTGAAGATCGACGACCGTGGTGCCCTCCCCTTGGGCCGCGTCGGCGCGCTCGAACCATGTCGACAGCTGGTCGTCGCCGCGCGCCGCCGCCACTCGCAAGCCGAGCGCCGCGGCCTCCGAGACCGCCCAAACGTAGTCGGCCTTCTCGGCCAGTTCGTGGGCGTCCGTCGCCGCGGCCACGGCAGCGTCGAAGTCACCAGCTCGCCAGGCGTTGTCCGCCGCGACCAGGGCCGCTTCCGCACTGAGGGGCGCAAAGCCGAGCTTGTCCGCCGTCGTCCGTGCGGTGTCCGAAGCCCCGCGGCCCGCTTCTACGTCGCCGCTACGCACGTCGAGTTGCGACACGAGCAGCCGATGGCGCAGGTCTACGGCGTCCGACGCTTGGTCGCCTGGTGCGGGTCGAGGGGCAGCGGCGCACTCGGCCGGGTCGGGCACGGCATCGAGTACCGCCTCGAGGTTCGCGATGTTGTGGCCTTCGAGCGCCACGACGTGCTCCAGCGCCGCCCCGAGCCCTCGGTGCGCTCGCACCAGGCACTGCTCACGATCGGGCGGCAACTCGTCCACTTCGCACGCGGCCCGCCGTGCCTCGGTCCACGCTTCGATGCGAGCATCGAAGACCTCCTGGGCTCGAAACGCCGCGACTTTGGCGTACGGCACCTCGCTCGCCGACAACGCCGAGACCGCGGATGCCGTCTGTGCTTCCCACTGACTCGGATCCGCGGTGGGTACCGAGCACTCAGGCTCCATCGACGAAACGAGCCACGCCGCCCCCACCACTCCCGCCGCGAGTAGTCCCCCGGCGACCCAACGACCGTTGGCTCGCGGCGTGTCCTCTTGGCTGACGCGAAGCGCCTCGAGCAACGTGTCGACCGACTCGAAGCGCTGCTCCGGATCGGGATCGAGCCCTCTCTCGAGCGCCCGGCGAATCTCGGCCGGAACGGCGGGCTCGGTCGGAAACTGCGGCGTACCGGCGGTCTTCTGGCGCGTGAAGTCCTCGTAGCGTGGACCGGGATACGGCAGGTCGCCGTACAGCGCCTCGAACAGCGAAACACAAAATGCGTACTGATCCGCGCGCTCGCCCGCCTCTTCGCCCTTGTGCTGCTCGGGGGCCATGTACGCCGGCGTCCCGATGAGTCCGCGAAGCAGTGCGGCATCGTCGGCCGCAGCGGCTGCGTCCGCCGAGGTCATGAACGAAAGATTGGGAGAGCGCGCCAGTCCAAAGTCCACGACACGCACGCGATTGTCGTGGCCGAGGATCACGTTCGCCGGCTTGAAGTCGCGGTGCACGATGCGACTGCCGTGCGCTTCGGCGAGCCCCTGCCCCGCCTCGCGGTAGACCTCCAAGACCTCCTGCCACGGTCTGGGTCCTTGCGCGCCCCACTGATCGAGCGGCGTGCCTTCGACGAGCTCCATCGCGAGCCACACCCCCGTGCCCGCTGGATCGCCGGGGTCACCACCAAAGAGGGTGCCGATGTCCTCGGGCTCGTACGTGCCGACGTCGAGGATCGAAACGATGTGAGGCGAAGACAGACGCGCCAGCGCTCGTGCCTCGCGAAGCAGCTTGCGCGAGTCGACGCGCGCGGGGAGCAGCTTGATCGCGACACGGCGGTCGAGCTCCGGATCTCGCGCCGCCACGACCAAGCCGAGCGCACCGGCACCAAGGCGCTCGATCAACTCGTAGCGACCAACCGTGACCGGCTTGGTCTTCTCCCCGAACAGCGCACCCCGCATCGCCTCCAGAACCAGCCGACCCTCGAGGTCTGCTTCGGGGCGCGCCGACTCGAAGGCCGACGCGTCAGCTGGGGGTGGGTCCCCGCTCATCCGCCCGAACTGTACTTCCGAACGAGGCCGCAACCGCGCAGCCAACATCGACCCGGCGCGAGCGCCTACGCGCCTCCGACCCGTCGATCGAAGCCAACGTAGGCGCCCCGCCGGGCTCACATGTTCTACCTACCCAGCCAACACGAAGAAAACTAACCCACAAAACTGCCATACGTCAAGAAAGTTCATCCCATTTAACCTAGAACAAGCCGACAGTTTTGTAGCGCACAATTCGTTTGTGGTGCGTAGGAGCAATCGCGCCGCCCTGCATGCACAACCCTTCCGCCACGCCGACCCTCGACGCCACGCTCGCTGCGACGGGGCTTGGCAGCAATCCGCGGCGTGATCGCGATCGGGTCGTGGCGGTCGGGCAAGCGATCGGTCGGTACGTCGTGCTGGAGCGCCTCGGCGCCGGCGGGATGGGAGTCGTCTTCGCGGCCTACGATCCGCAGCTCGATCGCAAGGTCGCCGTCAAGCTCCTCAAGCAAGCACGGCCGCCGGACGGCGGTGAGACCAGTGGCGACCGAGACCGGCTTCTCGAAGAAGCACGAGCCCTCGCCCAACTCTCGCATCCCAACGTCATCGCGGTCCACGACGTCGGCGTCCACAACGGTGAGGTCTTCGTCGCGATGGAGTTCATCGACGGCGACACGCTCACCGAATGGCAGCAACAGGACGGGCGTACGACCGAGGATCTTCTGCGTGTCTACCTGGCGGCGGGCGCCGGGCTGGCCGCGGCGCACCGCGCCGGGATGATTCACCGTGACTTCAAACCCGACAACGTCATGGTCGATCGAGAGGGCCGAGCGCGAGTCCTCGACTTCGGTCTCGCGCGCCCCAGCCAAAAGAAGCTCGACCTCGCTGAGATCGGCGATGCACCGCCGGACGCCCCCGAGACGATCGCCACCGTCGGAACGCCGGCGTACATGGCACCCGAACAATTCGCGGGCACCGGCGTCAACGCGCGCAGTGACCAGTTTGCCTATTGCGTGGCGCTATACGAGGCCCTCTACGGAGAGCGTCCGTTTCGCGGCGACACGGTGGCCGAGTTGGCGACTTCGACGCTCGAGCAACGGCCTGCGTTCTCGGGTCCGGTTTTCGACGTCCCCACGCGCGTTGCGGACGCGCTGCATCGCGGCCTCGAGAAGAAACCCGACGCGCGCTTCCCCGACATGCCGGCGCTGCTTCGCCAGCTGGATACGACGCCGCGCAAGGCCTCAGGCTGGCTGACGGGGCTGACTGCCGTTGCGCTGGTCGGCGGCACCACAGCATGGGCATTGGCCCCCGACGCTGCACCCGAGGAAGACCCATGCCCCCGCGCGAGTGCGGTCGACGAGCAGTGGGGCCCAGCACAGCTTGCGAGCATCGAACGGGCGCTGACGACCGAAGCCGACGGCCTGGACACAGGCGGTTACGAGGCGACCCACCGCAAGCTCGACGACTACGCTCTCGCGATTCACACCCAAGAGCTTCGCGTCTGTGCCGACGAGGACGCAGAGCGGACGACCGACGAAACTCTGGACGCTCGCCGGCGCTGCCTGGACCGACGCTCGCGGCAGCTCGCCAACATCGTCCAGCTTTCGCGCGACAACTCCGAGACATTCCGAAAGCACCACGGCAAGCTGCTCGGGACATTGCGCTCGGTCGCGTCGTGCGGCAGCGTGGAGACGTCGGAAGAGTCGGCGCACCCCAACCGCCTGGAAGCCTTCGACCGCCTGCTGACCGAGCTGGACGACGCCTACTTCGACCTCGTATCCGGTGAGCTGGAGCAGCCGGTGATTCGCTTCGAGAAGGTCCTCGCCGAGGCCAAACGGTCGGAGCTCCACTGGGTGGCGGCGCGCGCCCACGTCAGCCTGGGCCAGGCGGATGCTTCTCGCGGCGACTGGACGGATGCGATCGAGCACTACCGTCAGGGTTTCCGGTCGGCGCTCGCCGGCGGCCACCACACGGCGGCCCTCGATAGCGCCATCTCGCTGGCCCAGAGCATGGCCTGGAATGGCAAGACGAAGGAAGGCGCCTACTGGCTCTCGATCGCCGAGGCCGTTTCCGTTCGGCATCCTGCGGTGGAGGAGCGACTCGTCGAGCTCAGCTCGGCCCGAGGCTCCATCCTCGAAGCCGAGGGCAACAAGGAGGGGGCCCGCGACGCGTTCGCCAAAGCGGTCGAGGACTGCCTGGAGCTGTTTGGCGAAGACACTCCGAACTGTCTGCTCGAACGCTCGCGACTGGCCGACGCCCAGGCTTCGACGGGTCGACTGGACGAGGCACTCGAGACCTACGAGCGACTCATCGAGCTTCAGATCGAGAACTTCGGTCGCAAGACTCCGACGACGGCACTGTTCGTGCTGGGGCATGCGGTGACGTTGCGGAAGGCCTCGAGCTTCGAGGCGGCGATCGATCGCATGCAGGAGGCTCTGAGCATCGGAGTCGAGGTTTGGGGCAAGGACGGACCGCGCCTCGCCTCGATGTACGGAAACTACGCGAGCATGCTCGGCGACGTCGGTCGCTTCTCAGAAGCGATCGAGGCGATCGACCGTGCGATCGGGATCGAAGCGCAGGTCTCGGGCCCCGAAGGACTGATGATGTCGTTCGGATACGAGGAGCGCGGGCGACTCGCCGCGCTGCAGGGCGACCATGCGCAAGCCGAAGCCGATCTGCAACACGCCGTCTCGATTCGCTCCGGTACCTACGAGCCGGGCAGTCCATATCGGGTGCAGGGCAACCGCATCCACGCCGAGGCTCGAATGCTGGCCGGGCGCTACGACGAGGCGCTCGCGTCGACCAAGCTCGTGCTCGAGGCATGCGAGGGGACCGAAGAGTGCAATGAGGAGCTTGCCGCGGTGACGGCGATCCGCGTCATCTCGCTGGGGCAGCTCGGACGCCCGGACGAAGCCAAGCGCTCGTTGGAAACGCTCCCCGAGCTGGGCTCCGACGACGTCGTGGCCGGCTACCTCCGCGTCGCACGGTGGGCACTCGACCCGAGCTCGGCGGACGCGGCTTCACTCATCGATGAGCTGCGCCCGCGACTGGGTCACGCCAACCTCACGCTCGCTTGGCTCGCCGCTCAGCCCTGATCGCCCGATGAGGAGGGCACCTCGGGGATCGAGAGCGCCGGGACCCCACCGTCGACGATCGCCTCCATGCGCTGACGCGTCGCGGGCACGGTGTGATCGTGCGTGAAGACGTAGAACTCCTGCTCGAGGACGGCTCGGCGCACGCGCTCGGCCACGTCTTCGACAGCGATGCCTTCCTCGATCAGCACGCGCATCATGTCGGCCATCGCGCTTTGCTGGACCGTCCGCTCTCGACTCGGGTTGCGCAGCGTCTCGGGCCGGTTGCGCTCCGACTCGTGAATCCGCGTGCGGACAAACCCCGGGCACAACACCGAGACCCCGACCGCGTTGTCGCTGCGCGCGGCGAGCTCGCCCCACAGCGTCTCTGAGATGGTGACCACCGCGTGCTTCGACGCGTTGTACGGCGCCATTCCGGGCACGGAGACGAGCCCGGCCAGCGAAGCCGTGTTGACCACGTGCCCTTCGTTCTGACGCACGATGTGCGGCGTGAACACGCGCAGCCCATGAATGACGCCCCACAAATTGACGCCGAGGGTGAACTGCCAATCGGCCTCGGTGAGCGTCCAGATCGGACCGCTCGCCGCGACGCCGGCGTTGTTGCACAGCAGGTGGACGGTGCCGAAGCGATCGATCACGCGTCGGCCGAGTGCATCCATTTGACCGCCGTCGGAAACATCGACGCGCTCGGCCATCACCTCGACGCCGGACGACTCCAGCGTCTTCGCGGCTTCGACG
>JGI12316J15310_10000148_pt47 | contig 11153 bp, 7 predicted proteins | sample MarCyaLeptolynsp_FD_15310 | JGI IMG/M metagenome (IMG submission 15310)
AGCACCTCGTGGCGCCGCTCAAAGCCGATATGTGAGGGTCACTCCAGGAGGCGAGCGTGTGGCTGGCATCACGTCCGGCGGCGCTCTGAGTGCTAGGATGGTGCTCTGTCGGGGGGTCACAGCAGCGATTCGTCGCGTTCGGCGACCGACGCCGAAACCGGTCCGGGGACGCTCGTATTGGGCGCACCCGATCCGGAGGACGAGCTCTGCGCGCTGCCGACCTCGATGGGGCGCTACGTGCCGATCGACATTCTCGGCATGGGCGGCATGGGCGTCGTCTACCGCGCCCGTGACCCCAAGCTCGACCGCCTCGTTGCACTGAAGGTCGTTCGGGCGGACACCCTCGGAACCAAGGGCGAGGCGAGGCTGCTGCGCGAGGCCCAGGCGATGGCCCAGGTCTCCCATCCCAACGTGATCACCGTGCTCGACGTGACGAGCGGGTCGTCGGGGATCGTCGTGGCGATGGAGCTCATCAACGGGGTCGACCTCCGGGCGTGGCTGGCCGAGCGCCCGCGATCATGGGACGAGGTGCTCCCGGTCTTCGTCGCGGCCGGGCGAGGGCTCGCCGCGGTGCACGAGGCGGGTCTGGTCCACCGCGACTTCAAGCCAGCCAATGTCCTGGTCGAACATCCGCCTGCGGGTCGAGTGCTGGTCACCGACTTCGGGCTCGCCCGTGGGCCGACCAGCGCCTCCTCGCTTGCTGCGCCGGGCAACCAGCTCGAGCGCAGCGAAGGCGACACCACCGAGGAATGCCTGACGCGCACGGGCTTCGTGCTCGGTACGCCGGCCTACATGGCGCCGGAGCAGGCCGCCGGGGCCACCCCGGATGGTCCAAGCGACCAGTACGCTTTTTGCGTCGCGCTGTGGGAGGGCCTTTGCGGCACGCGACCGTTTGCCGCCAACGATGACCGCCGCGTCGTCCCTCCTTGGCCCAGCGAGATTGCGGTACCCAGCGCGGTCTCGGCCGCGATCCGGCGTGGCCTGTCCTTCGATCCGCGCCGGCGCTTCGCGAACATGAGCGCGCTGCTCGCTCGACTCCAGCCTCGCTCGTGGGCGCAGGCGCGATGGCTCGGCTTGGGCGTGCTCGTGGTCGGTGCGGGCACGGCCGTGGCCACGACCCGCCCGCCCGGGGATTCCGGCTGCCTCGACGGACCGTTGGGCTGGAACGACTCCGAACGAGACGCGGTCGCTACCCAGCTCGCGGCCACCGGTGCTCCGCTTGCCAACGAGCTCGCACCGCGGGTCGTCGAAGGGCTCGATCGCTACGCCGACCAGTGGCGCGCCGCGGCCGACGAGGTGTGCCCGCAGCTCTCGGACGGCGATGGCGCCGCAACGGAGGCCGACCTCCGGATTGCTTGTCTGGGCGCCGCCCGGCTCGCGCTCCGGGGGACCGTCGCCGCATTCGCCCAAGCCGACGAAGCAACCGTGGTGCGCTCGCTCGAGTTGGTCGAAGAGCTACCGGCCGTGGCTGCGTGCAAGGAACTCGATCCCGGGTCCGAGCCGGCGCTTCCCGACGACCGACAGCTCGCTGCCGCGGTGGAGGCACAGCAAGCCATCGTCGCTCGCGTCGCAGCGTTGTCGACCGCCGCTCGCTATGCCGAAGCTCTCTCGCTGGCCGAGCCGGTGCCCGAGACCGACGCGGCCTCGCGCTACGCCCCGTTGCGCGCCCGCGCCCTGACCGCCCGCGGCGAGGTCTACCGAGCGCTGTCGCGCGAGAGCGAGGCGGCCGCCGACTTCACTGCGGCGGTGTCGGTGGCGATGGCCGCCAAGGACGATCGCACCGCGGCTCGGGCGTCGAGGCTGCTCGCCTTCACGCTCGCGTTCGAGCAAGGCCGCGCCGACGATGCCCTGCCCCACGCTCGGCAGGCCTTGTCGCTGGCGCAGCGGATCGAGCCCGGGGGCAGGCTCGAGTCTGCCGCCCTGTCGACCCTCGGCGTGGTGTTCGACCAGGCCGAGGACTACGACGCGGCGCGCGAGCACCATCTTCGCTCGCTCGAGCTGTCGCGCTCGATCGGCGACGCGCGCGACATGGGCACCAGCTACGTCGCGCTGGCCCAGGTCCACATGCACGAGGGCGACCTCGCAGCCGCCGCAGAAGCGCTCGAGCACGCCGTCGAGCTCGAGCGAACGAGTCTGCCGCCCTCGCATCCCGTGCTCGCCACGAGCGTCAACAACCTCGCGTCGGTCTACGCGATGGCCGGTCAGCTCGACCGTGCCCAACCTCTGATGCAGGAGGCCCATGAGATCCGCTTGGCGGCATTCGGCCCCGACCACAAGGCGGTCGGCGATTCGCTGTGCAACCTCGGCAACATCGAGCGGTTACAGGGCAACCTCGATCGCGCCGTGACCACGCATCGCCAGTGCCTCCAAATCTTCGAACGCAAGCTGGGGCCCGAGCATCCACGGGTGGCCATGGCCCTCAACGGCCTGGCCAGTGCGCTCGACGCCCAGGGCGAGTACGAGGAGTCGGTCGGGCTCATGCGGCGCAGTCTGGCGATTCGCGTCGCCGCCCACGGACCGGACTCGGAGAAGGTTGCACTGCTGCACCTCAACCTGGCCAACACCCTCGGGTCGCTGGACCGTTGGGAGGAGTCCGATCGTCACGAGACCGAAGCGCTGCGGATCTACGAAGAGACGGCGGGCGCGGACAGCCCCTCGTACGCCAAGGCTCTGCTCGCTTCGGCTGAACGGGCCCACGATCGCAAGCGTCACGCCGAAGCGGTGCCTCGCCTCGAGCGTGCGCTCGCTGTCCTCGACCCGCTTGCGCACGACTACCCGATCGAGCTCGCCGGTGGGCTGTACCTGCTCGGCAAGGTCCGCGCCGCGCTCGGACAAGCCCAAGAGGCTCTTCGCGCCCACCGCAGAGCGCTCGACCTACGGCAGGAACACCTCGGGGAGCACACCGACGTCATGCACTCGCAGCGCCGAATCGCCGACCTGCTGGCGTCCCAAGGTGACGACGTTGCGGCGCGCCCGCTCTACGCGGCGGCGTTGCGCTACGCCGAAGCCCACGACGACGTCGCCTCGCCGGTCCGCGACCACTTGCGCGCCGCGACCTCGAAGTAGCTCACGGCAGGCAGTTGCTGGCCTCGAGCTCGTGGTCGATGAACATTTCGATCTCGACCTGGCTTTCATCGGCGTACAGCAGCGCTTCGATCGCGTCGTCGTGAATTCCGAGGTCGGGATGCAGATCGGCGGCATAGATCATCAAGAAGTGCGCCCGTAGCCACTGCACTTTGAGGAACTCTGGGTACTCGCTGGCCTTGAGTTGATCGTAGAGGTCCGGATACATCGTGCGCGCGCGCTGCAGGTACAGCGACGCGTAGTAGAGGAAGGCGACCGCGCCGTCTCGGCCCGAGGTCCCCCACGGAATGAACTCGCCGACGACGCCGATGCCGCCCATGCCGTTGATGTAGGCGTTGCCCTCGTCGAGCAGCTCGTACCACGCGTAGGTGCCCTGCGTTCCCGTCAGATACAGGTCCTTGTAGAGGTCGGTCGCGTTGCCTTGGACCATTCCGTAGATCTCGCTGCGCGGAAAGCCGTCGATCTTCGGCAGATGAAAGGTCAGGTCCTCGCGCATCCAGTACCCGAACGTGTCCTGGCCAAACGCTGCATCGTAGTCCCAGCCGTGGGTACCTTCGTGGGCCTCGGTCATCATCGAGTCCATCAGCCCGCCCCAGCTGCTGGTATTGGCGAAGTTTCCGAACCACGAGTCGTTGGCGAGACGATCGATGAACAGCGCTTCGCCGGCCGGCCAGCGCCGCCGCAGGACCTCGATCATCGACTCGGCCCAGTTGCTGCCGTTGAAGGCCGCCTGCACGTCGGCGACGTCGGCCTCGGGATCGATCGGCTCGCAGTAGCACTCGGGCGGGCAGTCCGGCGGGGGCGGTCCCCCGTCGTCGCCGCCGCCCTCGGCGTGACCGTCGTCATCATCGTCATCATCGTCGTCATCCCCGCCGTCATCGGGCCGGCCGTCATCCGCGGCCGAGTCGCTTCCGCCGTCGTCCTCGGCCGGACCGCCGCCGTGATCGTCGTCGGCCGCGGTCAGCGAGCCGGGGCTGCCGGCGCCATCGTCGAGATCGTCGCCCCCATCGTCGGTCTGGGGCTCGCGGTCGTCCTGGGCGGGGCGATTGCCGCCCCAGGCCGCACTCCCTCGGTCGGGACTGCCACACCCTGCGAGGCTGCACAGGCCAATCGCCACGACAAACGATGCGCACGTTGGTAGAGGACGGCGGGGGGACATCGGGTGGCGCAAAAGCATGCCGCGTGCCACCCGCCCGATCGCCGATCTCCCTGCCGTGGCGCGGCATCTGGGGATACATTCGTCTCGATCGATCAACGAATCGCCCAACGCGATGGGCGATTCGCCTACGAACCTGCGAACATTCGAGCGCCGCATGGACGAGCCCGACCCAGCCGACGACGACCAGATCGATCCCTGGTCCGAGGCACGTGTCGAAGCGGTCGATGCCTACGACGCGCTCCGCGGGCTCGCGCGCCTCAAGGCCAAGCTTGGGTTCTCCGCGGCCAAGCCCGCGGCGATGCGGGCCGGCCGCTACGAGATCCTCGAGCTCAAGGGCTCGGGAGGCTTTGGTCGGGTCTATCGCGCTCGCGATCCAAAGCTCGACCGGATCGTCGCGCTCAAGGCTCTGCCGGTGAGCGATGCGCAGGCCCGGCGCGCCCGTCGACTCGCGCGGGCCGAGGCGCAGACGCTTGCGAGCCTCTCCCACCCGAACATCATCGAGATCTACGACGTGTTCATCGCGCCGACGCCCGCGAGCATCGGCAAGTCGGACGTCGCGGCGCAGTCGGGCGGGTCTGATCTGATGCTGGTGATGCCGTTCCTCAGCGGCCGAACCCTCGACACCTGGGTCGCCCAGGAAAGCCCGTCGGCGGACGCCGTCCTCGAGGCGTACATTCAAGCCGCCGAAGGACTCGCCGCTGCACACCGGGCGGGGTTGATCCATCGCGACTTCAAGCCGGCCAATGCGATGCGCGAGTCCGACGGGCGCGTGCTCGTGCTCGACTTTGGTGTCGCGACGGTCGAGGTGGCCACGCAGCAGCACCACCTGTCACTCGAGGTGGACGCGAGCCGGCGCTCGATCGAGCGCCACGAACACGCAGGAACCCCGATCTACGCCGCGCCCGAGCAACAGGCGCAGCACGAAGTCACCCAGGCCGCCGACGTCTTCGCGTTCGGGAGCTCGTTGTACGAGGCGCTCGCGCGACGTCCCGCCTTCGAAGGGGAGAGCCACGCCGACCTCTTCCAGGCCAAGCTCAAGGGGGCGCTCGGGCTCGCGCGTCCGCCCGACGTCTCCAAAGCGGTCTTCAAGGTCATCCAGCGCGCGCTCGCGGCCAACCCCACGGCGCGGTGGCCTTCGATGCACCCGATGGTCGAAGCCCTCAAGGAGGCACGCGGGCGGCGGAGTCGGGTGATGGGCGCGGCCGCCATGGCGGCACTGGCCGCGTCCGCAGTGGGCGGCGTCGTGCTGCTGGTGGGTGACCCGCCCTGCCCTTCCCAAGCCGAGCGCGTCGACGAGGTGCTCGGTTCGCAGCGCCGGGTGGCACTCGCCGAAGCACTCGGCGCCTTCGAGCGCGATGGTGGTCCGGTCGCCACAGACCTGCTCGCCCGCCTCGACGACCACGTGCACGCATGGGCCCGCGCCGCCGCCGAAGCGTGCGAGGCCGCAGACGCCGCCGCAGTCGACGAAGGTACGCCCGGACTTCGCTGCCTGACCGATCAACGCAACCGCCTCGACGCCGCGATCGAAGTCCTGGTCGATGGCGATGCCGGCGTGCACGTGCAAGCACTCGCGATCGTCAACGACCTTCCACCGGTCACGCGGTGTCCGGACGTGGGCGACGATGCCTTCGATCCCCCGCCGCCCAGTCGTCTCGACGAAGCGGATGCGATTGCGGCGCGGATCGAGCGGGCGCGCCAAAACGGAGTCGTGGGGCGAGTGGTGCTGGCCAAGTCCGAGGCCAACAAGGCCCTCCGCGACGCCGAAGCCCTCGGCTACACGCCTCTGGTCGCGCGCGCCCTCACCGTGCTCGGTCAGGTGTTTGCGATGGAAAAGGACTACACGCGAGCCGAGCCGGTCCTCGAGCGCGCCGCCTGGCTCGCGCTCGGCCTCAACGACCGGCGCTTGGCCCTCCAGGCGATGACCGGACTGCTCGAGTCCGGCCGCCCCATCGACGATGTCGAAACGACCCTCGAGTGGGCCAAGCGCGCCACGGAAATCGCCCGAGACCTGGGCGACGAAATGGCCGAAGCCGCGATCGAGACCTCGATCGCCCATGCCTGGCTCTCGGTCGGCCGCTTCGACGACGCCCAAGCCCACGCCGAGCAGGCGGTGGCGCTGGCGGAGCGCTCGACCGAAAGTGCCGTGCTCGCCCAGGCCATGCGCGCGCTCGCCAAATCCCACCTCCAGCAGCACGCGCTCGAGCCGGCCGAGACCTACGCGCGCAAGGCCAAGAAGGTCGCCACGTCGGTGCTGGGTCCGCATCACCCCGACACCGCGCTGATCTCGATGCTGCTCGCATCGGTGGTCTCGGACGCCGGGCGCCCCGAGGAAGCCGAGGCGATCCAGCTCGAAGCCATCGTCGCCCTCGAGCGCGCCTACGGTCCCGCCTCGCGCTACGTCGGCGGGGCTCGGCTCAACCGCGGCAACGCCCTGCGCAGACTCGGACGACTCGACGAAGCCCGCGGCGAGATCGAGCAGGCCCTCGCGCTGTGGGAGGCGGGGGGCTTCGAGGACTCGATGGTCTACGGCTACCTTGCGCTGGCGGAGATCGCCTTGCTCGACCCGTCGAACTTCGGGAGCGCCAAGGCGTCACTGAAGAGGGCCTGGGGGATCGTCGAGGCGAGCACGTCCGGCGAGCACGTGCTGCGACCGCGGATTGCCGAGCGCCTCGGACACCTCGCACTGCAGGAAGGCCAAACTGCCGACGGCGGGCAATGGTGCGCTCGAGGTCGAGCGAGCGTGGCCGATGGCGTGATGCTGACGGCCGAGCTGGACTTGTGTCTGGCCGAGGTCTCGGCGGCGTTGGGGGACCACGAGGAGGCGAGGCGAGCCGCACTCGCGGGTCGCGACGTCCTGGATGCTCTGCCCGCCCTGCCGGGCGTCCTCGGTGAGCGAATCGCGGAGCTACGGGGCCGTATTGACGCGATCGTCGCGCTTCGCTGAACACCTGCGCCTTTGCTGACCCCGTGCTCACCACTTTCTTGGGTTTGGGCAGCGACCCAGGTACGTGGAGGATCGAGATGCGCTATCTGGTCCCCCGAAGCGCCGCGCTCGTCGTCGCCACCCTGCTGGCAGCCTGCGGCGACGACCCCGTCCCCCCACCGACGGCCGCCATCGATTTCGGTGCGCTGCTGGAGACCGCCAAGGGGGAACAGCCCGAGGCGCGCAAAGGTCCCGCGCTCGACCGCCAGCTCGTCGAAGCGGCGCTCGAGCGCACCAAGCACGTCGTCGAGTACGACCCCTCGTACATCAAGCTCGACTATCCCGGCGGCGACGTCCCCGAAGGCACGGGTACGTGCACCGACGTGGTCATCCGCTCGTATCGCGCGCTGGGTTTCGACCTGCAAAAGCTCGTCCACGAGGACATGACCGCGGCGTTCTCCGAGTACCCGACCAACTGGGGCCTGACCAAGCCCGACAAGAACATCGATCACCGCCGGGTGCCGAACCTGCGCAAGTTCTTCACCCGTCACGGCGAGACGCGCCCCAAGACGACCGATGCGGCCGACTACGCCCCCGGCGACGTCGTGACCTGGAATGTGGGTCGCAACAAGAAACACGTCGACCACATCGGCATCGTCTCCAACGTCCTCAACGACGAGCAGACGCGCTACATGGTCGTGCACAACATCGGCGAAGGACCGAAGCTGCAGGACGTGCTCTTCGACTGGCCGGTGACCGGCCACTATCGCTTCATTCCCGAGCCGGCGTAGCCGAGCGATCCAGCTTGGCCTGGCTCAGGTCGAACCCAACGAGCCGACGCGCGCCCTCGATCCCCTTGAGATCGGCTTGGAACTCGCGGCGCGGCAGGCCTTCGAGCAGCTCGGCGACGTCTTCGCGCGCGGCAACGTCGTGCTCGAGCACCAGCTCGCTCGCGCCAGCTCGTGCCTGGAGACGCGCCGCCGTATTGACCGTGGTCCCGAAGAAGTCGATGCGGTCGTTGGCCCGCACCGCGAGGCACGGCCCCTCATGAATGCCGAGCTTGACCCCGACATCCTGATCGCCGTGGTGCTCGGTGGTCAGACGGACCGCCTCGATCGCCGCACGGATCGCGTCTGGGACCGAGTCGAAGGTCGCCATCACGGCGTCGCCCATCGTCTTGACCAGCGCGCCCCCGTGCTCGGCGATCGTCTCACCGAGCTCGGCGAAATGCTCCTGCACCACGGCAAACGCCCGTGCATCGCCGATTCGGGTGTATAGCGCCGTTGATCCGGTGAGGTCGGAGAACAGCAGCGTGAGCCGACTGATCGACAGCTCGAGCCCCGCCGCGGGAGCTTCGGTCGCAAACAGATCGATGAACTCGGACATCGACGCGATGACGGACCCGAGCACCGCGTCGGCACTCCACCCGGCGCGTTCGAGCAGCACGTAGACCGAATCGCTCGCCGTGCTCGACAGCACGACCTCGGTTGCCGCCCCATCTTCGGCATGGCCCTCCGACTCCACGGTGACCGCTTCATCGTCGATCCGCACCTCGAGGCGGGCCGGCGGCCGCGCGCCGTCGAACAGGCCCGGTTTGTGCTTCGCCAGCGTACGCACGCGGACGTGACGACATCCGAGATCGATGGACTCGGTCCGTGACTTGCCCGGGTCGACGCGAAGCTGCGCGAGCACATGCGGACGGAATGTCGGGCTCGACGCGCAGTAGACCGAAGGCTGGACCGGCCGCAGCGCGGCGTTGCAGCGAAAGACCGCCTCGACGTCGTCCCCGAACGCGACGGAGTAGCGGATGTTGCAGCTCTCGCAGTGCACGTCGCGCCCCACCTCGGCAAGCGAGTCGACGACGTTGGCGGACACGCGACAGACGGGGCAGTTGATCTGCCAGTTGAGATCGACGAGCCCGGCCCGGGTGGCGTGCAAGAAGCCGCGCAGCACGTCCCGACGCGGCAGGTCCCAGGCGCGAGCCAGCTCGAACGCGCGGATCTGGGCGACTTCGTCGTCGGGACGCGTGGACAGGAATCGAATCAGGTGGTTCGCGACGTCGGCATCGACCGGTGCGGCCTGCAGGCGCTGCTTGCCCCGCGCGAGCTCACCCGGATCCACCGGCGTGACCGATCCGGCGAGGGAGCTTCCCTCCTGCTCGAACACCAGCTCCTGCACCCGTGTTGCCGGCGGCAGCTGCCCCGTTTCTCCGTACAGACGAGCAACGCGAGCCTCGTCTTCGACCATGCCCGCAACGTCGTCGACGTAGGCGCGGAGTCGACGACGCAGCGCACCCGTGACCAGCGGCGAGAGCATCTTGAGCGCCCAAGACTTGGCCTCGCCTCGCGCCTCGACCCGAGCCGAACACCCCTCTTCATGATCCGACACGTCGATGCGTAGGCCACCGTCAGCGGCCGGCCCGCTCAGAAATCGCCGGCCCCCCTGGAGGAACTGCCCTTCCACCCACTGGTACGGCTCCTCGATCCAGGTCAGCACCATGCCGCCCTGCTTGGCCTCGCCGACGAGCTGACGTTTGCCGTCGATGTCCCGCCACGTGTAGCGCGGGATCGACAGACCGAGCGCGCGGTCGTACCGATTGGTGTCCGCCAGCAACGCCCAGACGAGGGCCCGAGGCGCACGAAACGTGCGTTCCACCGCGACGCCGGGAGCCGCCACGGGGCAAGTCTGACACACCCGCCCGCGCTTGGGTCGGGTTCAGGAGTTGCGAGGCTTGCGGGGCCGCGGAATCCCGTACGCGTCCAGGCGAGCGAGCAGCGTGTTGCGGGAGATCCCCAGCAACTTGGCGGCTCGGGTCTGGTTGCCCGCGCACTGCTCGAGCGCATCGATGATGCGTGCCCGCTCGGGGTCTTCGTCCGCGGCGGGCTTGCCCCCCAGCGCGACGGTGGGCCCCGTCTGCTGCTGCTGCCCCGCGGGCAGATGCTCGAGCGTGATCTCGTCACCGGTGGCCAGCAGCACGGCGCGCTCGATCGAGTTCTGCAGCTCGCGAATGTTGCCCGGCCACTGGTAGGTCTTGAGCCAATTCAGCGCCTCCGCCGAGACCCGCGGCACCGAGTCTCGCGCGGCCTGCTTGGAGAACTTCTCCACGAAGGTGCGGGTGAGCTCCTCGATCTCACCGGTGCGCTGGCGCAGCGGCGGGATGTACAGCGAGATGCCGTTGAGCCGATAGAAGAGGTCCGCGCGGAAGCTGCCCTCCTGGACCGCCTCCGAGAGATCGCGGTTGGTGGCGGCGATGAAGCGAATGTCGAACGGGCGACTGCGAATGCCGCCGACGCGTCGGGCGGTGCGCTCCTCGAGGACGCGCAGCAGCTTGACCTGAATCGACATCGGCAGCTCGCCGACTTCGTCGAGAAAGACGGTGCCGCCGTCGGCCGCCTCGAGCAGACCTTGCTTGGTATCGGTCGCGCCGGTGAACGAGCCCTTCTCGTGACCGAAGAGCTCACTCTCCAGCAGCTGGTCGGGAAGCGCACCACAGTTGAGCGGCAGGAACGGCTTGTCGGCCCGCGGCGACATCGCGTGAATGCGACGCGCGAGCACGTCCTTGCCGACGCCGGTCTCGCCGAGGAGCAGCACGTTGATCGTGGACTTCGCGACGCGCTCGGCGAGCTGGTACAGGCTCGCCATGGTGCGGTCGCCGATGACGATGCCGGACTCGTCCGTGCGCGGCTCGGTGGGCTCGGACGCGGCCTCGGTCTCGAACGGCGCCTGGATCATCAGCAGCGCGCTGCCGACCTCGAACGTTTCGCCCGGAGCGACAGTCGCTTTTTGGCCCGAGCTCAAGCGCTTGCCGCGCACGCGGGTTCCATTGGAGCTGCCCGAGTCACTGATGGTGACGGTGCGCCCCTTCTCGAAGTGAAGACACGCATGCACGCGCGACACGGACGGGTCGTCGATGCGCAAATCGACCTCGTCGCCGCGACCGACTTTGAACTCGCCGGCCTCGGGCAGCGCATGCGAGCTGACGCGGTC
>JGI12316J15310_10000771_pt2 | contig 11142 bp, 11 predicted proteins | sample MarCyaLeptolynsp_FD_15310 | JGI IMG/M metagenome (IMG submission 15310)
CGGGCGCTGGGCACACGTGACTTCCGGTTTTCGTCAGGACGCAAGTGGACTCTGCCTTTTTCCGCGTTTGCGGGCCCGAATTCGGTTTGACATTTGCCGGGCAAGGCACTACACACCCCTCAATTCGCGGGCTCTCGGGCTCGCGTTTTTGCGTCCCGTGGAATCGAAGGCCTTTTTGCGAAGGCGGGCGCCACGCCCGGTTCCTGTCGGCCTGCCCTGAAAAACGATCGCATGAATGCGGTCTTTTGACGGTCGGGCAAAGGAGGGCGCGTTTCCGAAACCGACCATTGCCAAGGGAAATGCGATGAGTAAGCGCCTGTCACAGAAATACAAGATCGACCGCCGTCTCGGCGAAAACATCTGGGGCCGTCCGAAAAGCCCCGTCAACCGCCGCGAATACGGCCCCGGCCAGCACGGCCAGCGCCGCAAGGGCAAGCTCTCCGACTTCGGCGTGCAATTGCGCGCCAAGCAGAAGCTGAAAGGCTACTACGGCAACATCTCCGAAAAGCAGTTCCGCAAGATTTACGCCGAGGCCACGCGGCTGAAGGGCGATACGTCGGAAAAGCTGATCGGCCTCCTGGAATCCCGCCTCGATGCGATCGTCTACCGCGCCAAGTTCGTGCCGACGGTGTTTGCGGCGCGTCAGTTCGTCAATCACGGCCACGTCCAGGTCAACGGCAAACGCGTCAACATTGCAAGCTACCGCTGCAAGGTCGGCGACGTGGTTTCCGTGCGTGAGAAGTCCAAGCAGATGCTGATGGTTCTGGAAGCCGTCGATCTGGCCGAACGCGATGTTCCCGATTACATCATGGCCGACCACACCAAGATGACCGCAACCTTCAACCGCATCCCGGAACTGGCCGACGTGCCCTACCCGGTGATGATGGAACCGAACCTGGTCATCGAATTCTATTCCCGTTAATCCGGGACTGAATACGGAAATTCTGAACGGGTCGCCCTGGCGGCCCGTTTTTTGTTGAACACCGCTTAGTATGGCTGCGTTACAAATTGAGGACCGTGTCGACTTGTCAGCACATGGCGCGACAGGATCTGAACCAAACTGTTAGAGACGAATTCCGCCACCTATTTCAAAGGCTTGAAACCCCTCGACCTCATCCTGAGGTTGGGGGAAACGAAAATCGTTGGGTTCCGGCATCTTTTCGCAAGCTTTCGCGCAATTTGGTTGCTTGGTGAAATTGATTTGAGGCGCGGTCGAATCCGAGCCGTTTGCAATTCTTGCCGGGCTTCGCTATCGCAGGACAGCACGGCATCATCGAGACGCACATCATGGAACTCGTCATCGACCACCAATTGCGGGCGGAAGCGGAGCCCGAAGAAGGGCATTCCGATGTCCATCCCCTGTTCCGGACCGCCCCCGACAGCCTGTCGTTCAGGAAACTGCGCAAGCGTCTGGTGCGCGAGACCAGACAGGCGATTGCGGACTTCGCCATGGCCAGTCGCAGCGACAAATGGCTGGTCTGCCTGTCGGGCGGCAAGGATTCCTATTCCCTGCTGGCCATACTGCTTGACCTGAAGTGGCGCGGCCTGTTGCCGGTCGAGCTTCTGGCCGCCAATCTCGACCAGGGCCAGCCCGGTTTTCCGCAGCACGTCCTCCCGGACTTTCTGTCGACCCACGGCATCGCGCATCACATCGACTATCAGGACACCTATTCGGTGGTGGTCGACAAGGTGCCGGAAAACCGGACCTATTGCGCGCTGTGTTCGCGCATGCGCCGCGGCGCGCTTTACCGCATCGCCCGGGAACAGGGCTGCAACGCCGTCATCCTCGGTCATCACCGCGAGGACATTCTGGAAACGTTTTTCCTCAATCTGTTCCACGGCGCCAAGCTGGCGGCCATGCCGCCGAAACTGTTGAACGAAGAAGGCGACCTCATGCTCTGCCGGCCGCTGGCCTATTGCGCGGAGGCCGACATCGAGAAGTTCGCGGCCTTCATGCGATTTCCGATCATTCCCTGCGATCTCTGCGGCTCCCAGGACGGCCTGCAGCGCCAGCAGATCAAGGCGATGCTGGCGGGATGGGAAAAGACCCATCCCGGACGCAAGCAGATCATGCTGAAAGCGCTCGCCAGGGCCAATCCGAGCCACCTGCTCGACCGCACCCTGTTTGACTTTGCCGGGCTCGAAGACCTCAGGCAGGCCGCCGACGGCGCGGCCGCTCGATCATGATGATCGCCACGCCCGCGATGACGACGACGCCTCCGGCGATCAGCCACGGCGTCAAGGTCTCGCCGAGCAGGGTGACGCTGGCGACGATGGTGAAAACCGGCAAGAGCAACAGAAATGGCGCGACCTGGTTCACCGGATACAGTCCGAGCAGGCGATACCACAGCGCATATCCGAACGCCGTCATCACCAGCCCCAGATAGACGATCGTCGCCCACACCATCCAGTCCGCCTGCCGGATGTGGGCAAGCTGATCGTCTTCGATCAGCAGCGAGGCGACGAACAATTGCGGGGCCGCGAACACGGCAACCCAGGCGATCATGGTGAAGCCGCCGATCTCGCCGAGCCGCCGCACCATCACCTGCCCGACCGCCCAGGTGAACGCGCCGCCGACGACCAGAAGGATGCCGAGATGATTGCTGTCCAGCCGCGGCTCGCCGGCAATCATCACAACCCCGGCAAACGCCACCAGCATGCCGAGCCCCTTGCGGGCGGAGAAGCGCTCGCCGAGGAAGAGAATCGCAAGCAGGGTCGCGAACGGCACTTCCAGCTGCACCACCAGGATGGCGGTCGAGGCGTCGAGCAGGCGCAGGCCGTAAAACGTCAATCCGTACTGGATGGCGGCGGACACCAGTGCGATGAAGAACAGGTCGCGCAGGTGCCGCCGCGGGATCGGCACGAACCACACGAGAACCATTGCCGTCACCGTGAAACGAAGCGCCATCAGCAGGATCGGCGGAAATTCCGAGACGACCGGTTTGGCAAAGGTGAACCCCATTCCCCAGATCAGGGGAACCGAGAGGCCCATCAGAAAATCCTGGGGTTTCACGATCCGGCTTTCAATTGAGGAGACAGGCCGGAGCCTGTGCGCGAGCAACCGGCCGACGCTATCCCATGGCCCGGCAGGGTGTCGAGTGGGAATTCACGCTCCTGGAGACGTCATTCGCCTGAACTGACTGCGCGGCAAAATCTTTACCCTGTTTTCGACTTCAAGGTTTCGCCGATCAATCAGGAGAGGGAGGCGAAACCCACGACCTCAGGATGAGGTAGAGGAAAATGAACATCGTTGTGTTTGAGATCTTTAGAGCAACTCGCAAATCGTTGGATCCCAATCAACGCGACGCGCTTTGACCTGGAAACCACGAAAAAACCCCGAGCGAAACGCCCGGGGCTTGAATTCATCATGGTCGAGAGACCAAGTCGTGATCGGCCGCGCGCGCTTCAAGCGGATTCGCGCACTTCGATGCCGTTGCCCTTGAAATGGTCCTGCAGTTCGCCGGCCTGGAACATTTCGCGCAAGATGTCGCAACCGCCGACGAATTCACCCTTGACGTAGAGCTGCGGAATGGTCGGCCAGTTGGCGAATTCCTTCACGCCGTTGCGGATCTCGTCGCTGTCGAGCACGTTGACGCCCTTGTAGTCGACGCCGAGATAGTCGAGGATCTGCACGACCTGACCGGAAAAGCCGCATTGCGGAAAGGTCGGGGTCCCCTTCATGAACAACAGGACGTCGTTCGACTTCACTTCATTGTCGATCCAGGCATGGATATCGCTCATAATGTCTGTCTCCTTTGGGGCCGGAGGCAAGATCCGGCAAAAGGTTGTTCGGGCCGGAGCTTTTCACAGTTTCGCGGAAACGGCAAAAACCCCATGATCCTTGTGTTACGCATTTCCTGTCTGTTCAGATGATCTCACCGGAACAGGAACGCTCATCGGCCGCGTCCGAAATGTTCGAACCGCCTTGTCTTGATTGCTCATACCCGCAATGAGGACTTTCGTCCAGTTCAGTGCGGTACGGCCGTTTTTCTCACCGCAGGTATTTAGGCATCCGGCGCACTGGTTTGAAGGGCGAGCGCGTGCAGGACGCCGCCCATATTGCCCTGAAGGGCCTTGTAGATCATCTGGTGCTGCTGGACCCGGGTCTTGCCCCGGAACGCTTCGGAAACCACAACGGCGGAATAATGGTCTCCGTCTCCGGCCAGGTCGCGAATCTCAACCGTGGCGTCGGGCAAGGCGGTCTTTATCATCGTTTCAATTTCACGGGCGTCCATGGCCATGGCGGTCGTCTCCAATCTATTCTGCGGCTGCCTGATATACGGACATATAGGCAGGAAACCAACTCTCGTGCAGCACCTTAAGCCTTTCGACCGGGATTGACATCACGTTTGTCACCGCAAGCGCCGTGCCGCCGGTCGTGCCGAGCGCCCGGACCGGCACGCCCGCGGCGCCGGCCGCCTCGACGAACGCCGCCGCCGCGTCGTCGCCAACCGTGACCAGATAACGCGCCTGGTCTTCCCCGAACAGTTCGGCAAGTGGGTCCGCTGCCTCCATGTCGATCGCGCACCCGAGGCCGCCGGCCATGGCCATTTCGGCCAGCGCCATGATCAGACCGCCATCCGACAGATCGTGGCAGGCCGTCACACCGCCCTGCCCGATTTGTTGCCGTACGAAGTCGCCATTGCGCTTCTCGACGCCGAGGTCGACCGCCGGCGGATCTCCGGCCTCCAGCCCGGTGAGTGCGCGCAGGGCGGAGGATTGTCCGAGATGGCGCGCCCGGTCTCCGACCAGAAGGATGGTTTCGCCGGCCTCCTTGAACGCCAGGGTCGCCGACCGGTGCAGGTCCGCAAGCAGCCCGACGCCGGCGATCGCGGGCGTCGGCAGGATCGCTTCGCCGTGGGTTTCGTTGTAGAGCGAGACATTGCCGGAAACGACGGGAAAATCGAGCGCCCGGCAGGCTTCGCCGATTCCCTTGATGCAGCCGACCAGCTGGCCCATGATTTCCGGCCGTTCCGGATTGCCGAAATTCAGATTGTCGGAAACCGCCAGCGGCTCGGCGCCGACCGCGGTCAGATTGCGCCAGACTTCGGCCACCGCCTGTTTGCCGCCCTCGAACGGATCGGCCTTGCAGTAGCGCGGCGTCACATCGACCGTGACCGCGACGGCCTTGTCGCTGTCGCCGATTCGCACCACGCCCGCGTCGCCGCCCGGCCGCTGCGCTGTGTTGCCGAGGATCAGACTGTCATATTGTTCGAACACCCAGCGCCTGGAGCAGAAGTCCGGCGATGCCAGCATGGCTTCCAGAAGCGCGCCGCAATCGACATCGGCCGGGATATCGCCATCGGCGAGCGGTGTCGGCGGCAGCGGCTTTGTGTGCGGCCGGTCATATTCCGGCGCCTCGTCGCCGAGTTCCTTGATCGGCAGGTCGGCGACCAGCGCGCCCTGGTGCAGAACCCTGAACCGCAGGTCGTCCGTCGTCTTGCCGACAATGGCGAAATCCAGGTCCCACTTGTCGAAGATCGCCTTGGCGATGTCTTCCTTGTCGGGCGCCAGAACCATCAGCATGCGCTCCTGGCTTTCCGACAGCATCATCTCGTAGGCGGTCATGTTTTCTTCGCGCGCCGGCACCTGGTCGAGATCGAGTTCAACGCCGAGATCGCCCTTCGCGCCCATTTCAACGGCCGAACAGGTCAGGCCCGCCGCGCCCATATCCTGGATCGCGATGACGGCGCCGGTCGGCATCAGTTCCAGACAGGCCTCCAGAAGCCGTTTTTCCGTGAACGGATCGCCGACCTGCACGGTCGGGCGCTTTTCCTCGATGGTCTCGTCGAATTCGGCCGACGCCATGGTCGCGCCGCCGACCCCGTCGCGTCCGGTCTTGGCGCCGAGATAGACCACCGGCATGCCGACGCCGGCGGCCTTGGAATAAAAGATCTTGTCGGCATCCGCGAGGCCGAGCGCGAACGCGTTGACCAGGCAATTGCCGTTATAGGCCGGATGAAACTCGACTTCGCCGCCCACGGTCGGCACGCCGAAGGAATTGCCGTATCCGCCGACGCCGGCCACCACGCCGGAGACCACATGCCGGGTCTTGGGATGGTCGGGTTCGCCGAACCTGAGCGCGTTCAGCGCCGCGATCGGACGCGCGCCCATGGTGAATACGTCGCGCAGGATCCCGCCGACCCCGGTCGCGGCCCCCTGATAGGGTTCGATATAGGAGGGATGGTTGTGGCTCTCCATCTTGAAGATCACCGCCTGCCCGTCGCCGATATCGACGACACCGGCATTCTCGCCCGGCCCGCAGATGACCCGCGGTCCCTCGGTCGGCAGGGTCCGCAGCCATTTCTTGGAGGATTTGTAGGAACAATGTTCGTTCCACATGGCCGAAAAGATGCCGAGTTCCGTCAACGTCGGCTCGCGCCCTATCAGATCGAGAATGCGCTGATATTCATCCGGTTTCAGACCGTGATCGGCGACCAGTTGATCGGTGATCGCAAGTGTGTTGGAAATCATCTGGCGCGGACCTTTTCGGTATCGGTGGCGATTGTTTGACCGGACTGCGAATGTCGATCAATGCACTATCGCGACGCACTCTGGATGGCAACGGCGCGGGCTTTGAAAAGAGGTGGAAATGCGGACCGGACCGAACAATTGCATCACCGACGTGGACGGCGTTTTCATCGGCAACGCCCATGACGCGCGGGTCAGGACCGGAACAACGGTTCTGATGTCCGACGCGCCGTTTGCCGCTTCGGTGCACATCATGGGCGGCGCGCCCGGAACCCGCGAGACCGACCTGCTCGATCCGGCGCAGACAGTGGATCGAATCGATGCGCTGGTCCTGTCGGGCGGGTCGGCCTTCGGGCTGCAGGCGGCGGCCGGCGTGCAGGAGGTGCTGCATGCCCGCGGCCGCGGCTATCCGGTCGGGCCCGTCACCGTGCCGCTGGTGCCGGCGGCAATCGTGTTCGACCTCCTGAACGGCGGCGACAAGGACTGGAGCGGCGAACCGCCCTATCGCCTGCTCGGCCGGCAGGCAGCGGAAGCCGCCACGGACGATGCCAGCGGCCTCGGCTCCGTCGGCGCCGGTTTCGGCGCCACCACCGCAGATCTGAAGGGCGGCCTCGGCACGGCATCGGCAATCGCCTCGACCGGCCACACGGTCGCCGCCCTGGCCATCGTCAACGCCATCGGGTCGGCGACCGTCGGCGCCGGTCCGCACTTTTGGGCGGCTCCGTTCGAAATCGGCGACGAGTTCGGCGGCCTCGGCTGCGCACCCGATCTCACCGGGGCCACCGACATCCGGACCAAGGGCGGCGCGCCCAGAACGGGCGAAAACACGACGATCGCAATCGTTGCGACCGATGCCGCGCTGACCAAGGCGGAAGCCAAGCGCATCGCAATCATGGCCCATGACGGGTTTGCCCATGCCCTGTGGCCCTCGCACACGCCGTTCGACGGCGACCTAGTGTTTTGCATGGCGACGGCCAAGCGACCATTGCAGAACGGGGCTTCGGACATTTTGACCCTGGGAGCGACCGCCGCAGCCTGCATGGCGCGGGCCATTGCGCGCGGTGTGTTCCAGGCTGCCTCCGGACCCGGCGACACCCTGCCGGCGTGGCAACAAAGATTTGGGTAAACGGGCGACGCGAATGTCAAGGGACCGATGATTGTCCAACCGGTCGCGCCGCAATGCGAGCGGCCACGGCTGCGGTCTGCATAGGCGGCTTGTCAGGATAGCTGCCACTCGATCCGGGAATGCCGGTCAAACAAGACGGAACGACAACCCGGTTCGTCGAATTTGCCCCGCCTGATTGCGAAAAACAGCGCAAAACCTGTCCATTCAGACAGGTAGTTTTTAAAAACCCATCCACTATATCTCAAATATAGACAATGCCATTTTTCAATAATCGGCCTTCGCACCAAATCATCGCGCACAACAATCAGGGTCTCAAAATTTAAAATTAAAATCTTACCGGAGGAATATCATAACAGAAGAAAAATTATAAAATAAGCATCAATATTATAATCCAATTTTTTAAAGAACGACTCAATTCGCACTCAGGAACAGCGACCGACCCCCGTTCGAAAACCGGAGTATTCAAAATTGACCGATGTTTCACACCACAAATACATGAAATTTAATCCGCTAATCGAAATCGGCGGCCGCAAGGAAAGAAAAAAATATGGCAGCGTCAATTGGCACTATGCCGGCTATCAGCAGGCCGTAGCGTACTGGCTGAAGGAAATAAATAAAAACAAAGCTGGCAGCAGAATATTGCAACTTGTCAGGAAAAACGTCGTCATCATTCCCGATCCGATCACAAACGCCGCCAACAGCGCCAGGACGTTTCCCCACAATGGCGACGACGCCAAACTTTACAGGACACCCAGCACGGAGGACGAGGAATACGTCAAGACCTGGAAACAGGCTCATGGGCACGACCCGCTTGGGTCCGGGGCCATCATACGGTTCACACCCGGAAAGTACATTCTTGGCAGCAGACTGAATGTCCAGGAATTCGGTCTTTTCGCAGTGGATGACGCACTATTTCATGAGCTTGTCCACGCTGTGAGGTATAGTCACGGAACCGCAAGAATTCTTAATCACCACGACCTTTATTGCCCCTTCAAAGACAACGAAGAATTCATGGCGATTTTCATCACCAACATTTATCGCTCCTGCAAGGGTACCGACACGGACAAATTGAGGTGGAAATACTCGTTTCCGTGGAAAAGTAAAAACCCAAACATTCCGGCGCCTCGCAAAGATCAAAGAACATATGCCGGCATGACCTTCAAAAACCAGACGGAACATACCTTTACCGAGCAGAGTTTCTTTGAGCTCTACAAGAATGTCCTGATCGAAAATTTCCGACTGATGCCGGAAATTTTCCGGGTGCTTGCGGATATCGAGTGCGAATTCAATCCTTGCGCCGCGGTGATGAAGGCGGCAAAACAACGAAATCACTGATTTTCGGTCAGGCGTCTCAGCGGCGCTTGGAGTCATAAGGGAATTTTTGTTCGACCGCGCGACAACCCGATTCACGCACCATTTAATGCCGCAAAGGTCCCGTGACACGACATTGTTCCTGTGTTTCACCCTCATCATGAGGCGCATCAAACACGGATGTTTCCGTGTTTGACTTTTTGAGTGTCCACATCGGGAACACCCGATATGGATGCGAAGCGGAACCTCGAAGGACGGATGGCGGGCACTGGATCGTCCTTCGAGGCTCCGCTTCGCTCCCCGCCTCAGGATGAGATCGGTGGATTTCAAACCTCTGAAAAAGCAGTAGAAACACGTTTCAATTAGTTTGGTTCAAATCCTGTCGTGCCATGTGCTGACAGGTCGACGCGGCCCTGAATTTGTGACGCAATCCAAATGGAGGCGAAGCTGTTGGGTTTCATCTCCCCCTGTGCGAGCGGCGAAACCGTGCATATCCGGCAGATCATCCCGCGCCCGTCCAGTTAGACGCCATCTTGACCGGTATTGGACCGGCCCATAAGGTTTTGCTGCCGCATGCTGCAAGACCCGCTCCCTGTTGCCTGAAACTTTGCGAACCGGGATCGTTCGCTCCCGGACTATCTTTTTCCATAACCGGTTTGCTCGTTCATGATGCTTGAAACCGAGAATCCGCACATTGTGACCCGCAGACTGGTCCTGCGGCCACCCAGGTCCACGGATTTTGAAGCCTGGAAGACCCTCAGGTACCAGAGCGCGGATTTCCTGATGCCCTGGGAGCCGGCCTGGGCGCCGGACCACCTTGATCGAGACACGTTCCTGGACCGGATAGAGAACGACGAAATGCAAACCAAAGCCGGCACGGCCCTGCCGCTGTTTCTCTGTTGCAAGTCCACGGGAACTCTGTTCGGTGAACTAACTTTGAACAATATCCGAACGGGACCTCACCGCGATGGCAGCGTCGGCTACTGGATCGGCGAAACGTTTGCCCGGCGCGGTTTCATGCGCGAAGCGCTTTCCGCATTTGTTGATCACGCATTTCAAATGCTTGACATCAGCCGTATTCAGGCCGCTTGTCTGCCCGGTAATGTCGCGAGCATGGGATTGCTTGAAACGTCGGATTTTGCCCGCGAAGGGGTCGCGCGAAACTACATGCAGATTGCCGGAAAATGGCGGGACCATGTCATCTACGCCAGCCTCCGTCGCGATCGGCAGCGACGGGAAGGACCTTGAAACGTCCGGGGCTCATCGTTGCGAGATTCTCACATTGACATGAAGGCGAAAGTCACTGCCGTCGGGAGCACAAGACGCTATGACAAAGTGCTGATGCGTCGCTCGCGGCAGCGAGCCCGGCATGGTTGGCGCCGTAAAGTCGTTGTGGACCTCCCAAAACACATGCCGTCCGGCCGAAATCAGCTGGTTCACAAGCCTTTCAAAGGGAAGTTGTACGGCCGTATTCATTTCCGGAGATTGGGATGTCATCAACGACCGGTGCAGACCCGGCGGAAACCGTGTCTGAGCCTGAGAGGCTCCGTGTCCACGATGGTCTCCCCTTTCAGCGGAGGCATCGTGGGATTCGGTGGCGGGCCTGCTATGGTTGCCGAACACATGGTTCGGCATGACCAGGGAATCCGTTGGCCGGGCCTGGGCATCAAATGTGGCCGCGGCGTAGGTCGTGTTTGGCGGCATTCTCTGCGCCGCTTCGCGATGATTTTCCGCACTTTCTTCAGCCCCGGCCCGGTCCTCCATATCTCTGCCCTGACGGGAAAACATCGCCGCGGCGCCTGCGCCGACCGTTTGCCTGACGGTTCCCCGTCGGGGAGTTTCCATAGACAATTGGCGTAACGTCCGCCGATCCGGATCCCCGACGGAGTCGCCGAGGTAACCATTGGCCGCGTTGTTTGCCAGCATATCCTGTTGTCGACCGGAAAAAGCCATTTTTTCAAATCCAATGAATGTCGAACCGATAGCAAGTAGTAAGCTCCAATATTAAAGGGACTAATTTTCAGATTATCAACAATTTAAAAGGGAAATTTCCCACCAGGAGAGTTGCCGCTTTGACTGTTCGCTGGCAATGCGGGCCGGCATCTCCAGGAAAGGGTGATGCCAGGCCAGGAGACTCTACGGGTTTTCAGCGGGTCGCCACCTTGTGAATCCGGTCTCGAGAGCCGCTCAGGTTTGCCAGGTTGCGCATTGACCCGCGGACGTGGACGCCCAGT
>JGI12316J15310_10000085_pt31 | contig 11127 bp, 12 predicted proteins | sample MarCyaLeptolynsp_FD_15310 | JGI IMG/M metagenome (IMG submission 15310)
GTCCTGTTTGACCAGACGTCATTTGCCAAGTTCATTCTCAAAGGACCGGATGCCGAGGCCGCGCTCAGCTGGATCGCCGCCAATCGTGTCGATAAACCTGTCGGCGCAATCATCTATACACAAATGCTGAATGACCGCGGAGGCATCGAGTGCGACCTGACCTGCGTGCGCACGGCCATTGACGAATATTACATCGTCACCGGAACCGGCTTTGCCTCACATGATTTCGACTGGATCAGGCGAAACATTCCCGAGGGTCTCAACGCCCAACTCGTCGATGTCACGTCGTCAAATTCCGTCCTGTCGCTGTTCGGGCCGAAGGCGCGCGACATTCTCTCTCAATGCACCCGCTCCGATGTGAGCAACGACGCATTTCCCTTCGCTCAGGCAAAACGGATCGGAATTGCCGGCTGTCCGGTTCTCGCGCTGCGCATCACCTATGTCGGTGAGCTCGGTTGGGAGTTGCATCTGCCAACGGAATATGCGCAGACGGTCTATGATGCCTTGCACGCCGCCGGAGCTCCGCTCGGACTGCGCAATGCGGGTTACCGTGCCATCGAGACCCTACGCCTTGAAAAAGGCTATCGCGCCTGGGGATCGGATATCGGGCCGGACCATACACCTGATGAAGCGGGGCTCGGCTGGGCCGTCAAGATGAAATCCAATGCAGATTTCAAGGGCCGCGGTGCCATTCAGGCGCAGCGCGAGAACGGTGTGAAAAAGATGCTGGCGACGTTCACGACTGACGGTGACGTTATTCTTTCAGGCCGCGAGACAATCTACCGTAACGGTGAACGCTGCGGCTGGCTGAGTTCAGGCGGCTATGGCCACACACTCGGCAGAAGCATCGGGATCGGCTACGTCCGGCATCCGGAGGGTGTCACCAAAGATCATGTCCTTGCCGCAGACTATGAGCTTGAAGTCGGCACGGAACGGGTCAAGGCCGAGGTCACGCTCGCACCGCTCTATGATCCGAAAATGGAGCGGGTCAAGACGTAAGGCACGAAGACGAGGGACGGTGCGCAGACATTCGCGCACCGGATCGCAGGTCAAGCCGCGTGTTGCGTGCAAACCCAAGGGTCATTGAACGCTTCTATTCGACCTTGAACTGCCTGGTTGCATCAAAGTCCTGCAACGTCTGATAAAACGTGTCCGCGGGCCCGACAATTTTCGGATCTGCCTCCAGATTGATTTCCGTGTCAGCAGCCGGATAGGACATGGACCGGATAAAGTACCGCATGCAGTTCAACCGGGCGCGCTTCTTGTCGTCTGACCGAACGACCGTCCAGGGCGCATCCGCTGTGTGGGTGTAAAAGAACATGCTCTCTTTAGCCTCGGAATAGTCGTCCCACATATCGAGAGACTGGACATCGACCGGGCTGAGTTTCCAGTGCTTCAGGGGATCGCTGTTGCGCGACTGAAACCGGCGCAGCTGTTCCTCTCGGCTAACGGAGAACCAGAATTTGAACAGCCGAATGCCGCTTCTGACAAGCATGCGTTCAAATTCGGGAACCTGGCGCATGAACTCCATGTATTCCGCGGGCGAGCAGAAGCCCATGACCTTTTCAACACCGGCCCGGTTGTACCACGAGCGGTCGAACAGAACGATTTCACCTTTGGTCGGCAAGTGCTTCACGTAGCGCTGGAAGTACCACTGACCCTTTTCCGCTTCTGTCGGCTTTTCGAGCGCAACGACGCGCGCACCGCGCGGGTTCAAGTGTTCCATGAACCGTTTGATCGTGCCCCCTTTCCCGGCAGCGTCCCGGCCCTCGAAAATCGCAATGATACGCTGACCGCTGTCCTTCACCCAGTTCTGGACCTTCAACAGTTCAATCTGAAGCTCCTGTTTGCGCGCCTCGTACTGGGCCCGGTGCATGCGCCGCTTGTAAGGGTAGTTTTCAGGCAAGCTTGCCCCGTTTCCCTTGGAAATCGAACGCTCGTGCAACAACAGAGAGTGGCTCTTGTGGACCGTGGACTGGTGGCCGGATTTGGCTCTGTCCGACGTGCGGGTCTTCGTCCCGGAAGGGGGTGAGCCTGCGTCGGAGGTCGTTGCTTCCCGGTCTGGTGAAGGGGCCGATTTCACTGTCTGGTCCATGATGTGCCTTCCGTCGGTAAGGTGATCCTCGTCGGGGAACGCATTTCATGCCTCGGAAAACATTCAGTTCCCCAAAGCGAACCCCGGCAGGACCAAAGACCAAAACGCATCTCGGCGCATTGACCTCGCACAAAAGACATGGATTTTTCTGCGGCAAATCGAGGAAAAGCTCGCGCGAGATGCCGAGCAGGCACCTCGCTACTTGGTGGAAATTGTCTTTGCCGGACGCTTGAACGGGTTCGATTCGGGAACAGTGAAATCCAGGTTGATCTCGCCCTTGTCAACGGCGTCGGAAATGTACCGGAACGCACCGACGGTCATCCGCATCAGGTGATCGCCCGCTTTGATCGGCGGATATTTCGCGGCGGTTTCAGTCGTCTTGAACTTTGGCAACGGCTCGACAATCGCGTCATAATCGAGACCGAAAAACAACGGCATGGAATAACGCTCCTTGCCTGTATTGACCACGCGGTGCTGCGTGGACTTGTAGAGGCCGCCCGACCAGGTTTCGAAAATGTCGCCGATATTGACAATGAAGGTTCCGGGGATTGGCGGGGCTTCCATCCAGTAGTCATCGGTGTTCAGCACCTGGAGACCGGGACCGCCCTGGAGCAGAATGGTAAAACACTCAAAGTCGGAATGGGCCTCGATACCGACGAAGTCCTTGCTCGCCGGAACGTCATTTTCGAGATAGCGCAGGAGACGCAGCTGGGATGTGGGGCAGTTGACGAATTTTCTTAGCGTGCCTGCTTCAACACCGAGTTCAAGTTCAAGCGCACCCAGGAGCTTCATCCCAAGACCGAAGACGGCCTCGTAATATTGCGAGATGGTCTCCTTCCACCCGGGCAGGTCCGGCCAGACATTGGGCCCGGTCATCCGCCACCCGGCCAGATAGTCCGGGTGGTCTTCCGGGGCTTCAAACGACATGTCCCAGGCTTCGTTGTAGTTGATCGTTTTCGGGAAGGCGCTGCCGTTTTCCTCGAACGGCACATAGCCGCGATGATTGGTGGTGTAGCCGCACCAGTACTTCATCTTGTAGCGCCGTGACTGGGTATGAAAGGCACGGGAGGCCGCAAAGGCGTCGTCGATCAGTGCCTGATCCAGTCCGTGGTTCTTGATATAGAAGAAACCGGACGTCTTCGCTGCTTTTCCGAGTTCCCGGGCCACGGATGCCAAGTCTGCCGGATCTCCGGTATGAAGCCCGGACAAGTCGATGATCGGAAGCGATACGTTTTCCGAACTCAGCGCGATCTGGTCGTCGGTTCCATCGGAGGGTGTCTCTCCCTCAAGCGTGCGTTGGTCCAAGATATCGCGCATGATTGAGGCTCCGAAGTTTGGCGTGGTTACTGGAGGCGCGTGGCCTCCGGCAGACCCATCCGAAGTACTGGATCGGGACTGTTCCAGGATATCATCTGCGCTTTTTTGCACAATAAATGTATATGTAGAAAAAATAGGCAAAACGCCTATCAATCGCACAGTTTCGTCGTGCGAAGCATTGGTAGTTTTCCTAAGTAATTGTTTTCATGTCCTGTTTTGATTGGCATGCAATGTGCTTCTGAAAAAGCACGCCTCAAACTCAATGAGGTTCCACCAAGATTGGCGTGCGAGGGGCCGCCGGAAATTGAGAGGAACACGCTGGATGACGCAGAAAATCAAAACGCGGAGCGCAAGCCATCTGACACGCCGCACTATCCTGAAAGGTGCAGCAGGTACTGCAGCGCTAGCAGCCAGCAGTTCGATGCTGGCGATGCCCGCAATCGCTCAGGCGCGCTCTATCAAGATTGGCTCTTACGGAGGCTACTTCGAGGACAGCTTTAAAAAATATGTCTATCCCGCTTTCACAGAGGCAACCGGCATCACGGTTGAATCAGTCACACAGCCCAATTCCAGCGACTGGCTGGTGACAATGCAGCAGGCGGCAGCTTCCGGGACGGTGCCGGCAGACGTTTCACTGTACGGCAAGGACACCATGATCAAGGCGACCCGCATCGGCGACATGTTGAAGCCGCTGGACGCTACAAAGATCCCGGGCGTAACCAATCTGGATGCCGAATTCCTTTATGAAGGCCCCGAAGGTCTCGTCGGTGTCGGCTCCATGGCCTGGTTCAACGCCATGGTGATCAATCCCAACGAGGTAACCCCTGCCCCGACCAGCTGGAAAGAGTTTTGGGAGAACCCGGCATACGAGGGTTCACTCGGTATCTCCAAGAAGATTGACGGGCGCCTGCTCGATATCACGGCGAAGACCTTTTTCGACGGCGCCGAGACACTGATGACCGAAGACGGGATCGTTGCGGTTCTGGACAAGGTCGCCGAACTCAAGCCGCATGTGGCGCTTTGGTGGACGGCTGAAAGCCAGATGGAACAGGCGATGAAAAATGAGGATGTGATCGCCGGGTCCTATTATCTGGACGTTGCGAACATCATGGCTTCCGACGGGTTCCCGATCAAACCACTGTTCCCAGCCGAGGGCAATCCGATCGGCTATGGATCCTGGTGCCTGAGCCCGCTTTCGGAAAAAACCGGCGAAGCCTACGAGTTCATGGCGTTCTCCAGCGATCCGGCGACACAGGCGCTGATGTCACGCAACATCGGCACCGCGCCGCTGGTCAACCGGGAGCTGACCGACCTGACCGACGAAGAATTCGCTTTCGTCTCCGGCTCACCGATCATTACGCCCGCGTACGAGTCCTACCTCGATAACGAGACGTTCATCAAGGAACGGTGGGACGCGATGCTTGCTGGAGCCTGATGCCGTCTTGATTGGGGCGGGTGATATGGGCGCAATCCTGTTGATCCCGCCTCTCCCGGGCAGTGCGCCGGATGTTCCCAACAGAAGCCGGTACATCTGGTCGCGAAAACCGGAAACCTTCCAAATTCAAGTTTTGAAAGCAGCAGCTTCATGGCCGGACTGGTCCTAAAGGACGTCAGAAAGATCTACGGCGAGGTTACAGCGCTACAGAATATCGACCTGGTTTTTCCGACCGGCAAACTGACGGCGCTTCTGGGGCCTTCCGGTTGCGGGAAAACGACCTTGCTTCGCATTATTGCAGGGCTTGAAACGCCGACCAGAGGCAGTCTGTCGCTCAACGGCGATGACATCACGGAGCTCCCCGCAAACAAGCGGAAGTTCGGTATGGTGTTTCAATCCTTTGCGCTGTTTCCGCATTTGTCTGTTGGCGAGAATGTCGCCTACAGCCTGAAGATTTCCGGCGTTGACAAGGCGGCACGCTTGAAACGCGCGCAAGAACTTCTGGATCTTGTCCAGATGGCCGACTTCCAGGACAGGCGAATAGGACAGCTGTCCGGGGGGCAGCGCCAGCGTGTCGCCATCGCGCGGGCGCTTGCGCAGGAACCTCAGGTGTTCCTGCTCGACGAACCCATGTCCGCGCTCGATGCGCAGCTGCGCGAAACCATGCAGGTCGAGCTTCGTCTCCTGCAGCAACAGCTCAACATCACCACGATTGTCGTCACCCATGATCAGCGGGAAGCGATGACAATGGCGGATGAGATCGTGGTCATGAGCAACGGGATCTCGGAACAGATCGGATCCCCAACGGATATCTATCAACGTCCCGAAACGCCTTTTGTTGCCTCCTTCATCGGCAAGGCGAATTTTCTGGAAGGAATCGTTCGTGGCGGACGCGTGCTTGTCGGCACCCACGCGTTCGACCTGGAAAAGCCAGCGCCCTTCGTTGATGGCTCACCGGTGCAAATCGTTTGCAGACCAGAAAATGTCGACCTCTGCGCCGCTAATACTGGCGCTTCAAACACCCTGGATGGGCCCATCTCCTTTGTCAGGGATGTCGGCCCGACCCGGGAAGTATTCGTTGAGACGGATGCGGGCCGGGTTGTTTGTGAAATGCCGTCGTCAGACGCAACATCTGTACTTCAGGGTGAAACGACGGGCGTCAGGCTGAATCCACGCGCCTTGCTTTGTTTCCCAGGGTCCGTCCCGAACCCCGCCGAAAAGACGGTGGAGCCTGCCGGACAGCGGGAGAACGTAGCCGCATGAGCGACCTGGCAGCAGCGGCCTCCCTGGTGCAAACCCGCGACGGATCCCGCCTTGAAGGCGAACACAGTCCCGCTGCCAACACGTTTCGCCAAATCGGTGCGCGGTCGATCATCACCTGTGTGATTGCCGCAATTCTCGTTTTCATTTTTCTGGCACCTATCCTGCTCGTTATCGCCGTCAGTTTTGGTGAGAAAATCGAAGGTGCAAGCTGGGTCTGGGCCTTTGACCCAAGCAACTATGCGCGTGTCTTCGTGGGCATCGGGTGGCCGGATCAGATCACGCTGCTCTACGCCTACAAGCTTGGCTACACCCTTGCCTATGCCGTGCTCGGTTCGCTGATCGCAATCGCATTCGCGTTTCCCTTCACCTACTTTCTCAGCCAATGCTCACGGCCGGTGCAAGCTGCCTGGCTGGTGTTCATTCTGGCGAGCCTTTCGATGTCGGAAGTCTTTATCGTCATGGGTTGGGACATCATGTTGTCCAACCGGTCGGGACTGCCTGCCCTCTTCAAGGCAACGGGCGTGACGGCCTGGCTGAAGGACACCGGATGGCTTGCGGTTCTGAAGGACTGGGGGCTGGCGAACCCGCGCAATGTGAAATTCAAAACGTCCCAACTGGCAACGGTCCTCACCATGGCGTATCTCGTTTGGCCATACGCGGTGATTTTGCTCTATGCCCCGCTCTCTCGCATCGACCGCTCGATGATTGAAGCGGCGCGCACGATGGGGGCTGGCTCCCTCACTGTGATGCGTACCGTCGTTGTTCCGGTAGTCCGCATTCCTGTTCTGGGCACCTTGCTGCTGTTGTTCGTTTATCTGCTCGGTGCCTATGTCACCGTTACCTATTTCGCCGAACCCGCCCACCAGACCCTGCCCGTTTCGATCTACGAGGCGATCCGTGGAGCGACGCTCAACGCGCCTTTCGGGGCCGCACAGGCTGTGGTGCTGTTGAGCACGGCCGGCGTGTTCATTTTGGCCAGCCTCTGGCTGAGCCGGTTTGCGGAGAACCGGGGCCGATGAAAGCTGCTTTCAGACATGGTTTCATGCTGATCTGCGCGGCCTATATCAGCCTGCCGATACTGATCGTGTGCCTGTCCGCCCTCAATGGCGGTCGCTCAATGCTGTTTCCACCGAAAGATCCGACGTTCGCCCGGTTCTGGGAATTTTTCGTCTCCGAACCGGTTTGGCTTCGCTCGCTTGAGAACTCGGTCATCGTTGCCCTTGCGAGTGCGGCATTGGCGGTGCTGATTACCTGGCCGATCGCATATGACCAATGGAAGCGCAACACGCCGCTCTCCCGGGCTCTTACCGGACTTGCCGGACTGCCCTTTGCCCTGCCGCCAATTGTCTTCGGGGTCGGTCTCAGCTTCCTGTGGACCTTCGCCGGGGGACTGGGCAACATCTTCACCGGTATTCTGAGCCATACGGCTCTGCTCGCCGCGCTTCCTCTCGTGACGATTTCAATCGGATTGCAGTCGATCGACAGGTTTCATCTGGATGCAGCGCAGACCATGGGGGCGGACGAAGCCACAATTCTGCGGACGATTATCCTGCCGCAGACCCTGTCATACACCTTGTCCGGTTTCTTCTTCGTGGTGGTGCTGAGTTTCCACGAATTCATCGTTATCTTTTTCGTCTCTGCCTCCGCTTACAGCACTGTAACGCTGCAGATCTTCAACTCCCTGCGCAATGGATTCACACCGACCATGGCTGTCGGGGCGATCACCTTCCTGTTGGTTTCAATCGTCGTATTCAGCGCTGTTGCACGCTATGGCGACTTGCCCCGCCTGCTTGGTGCCGATCCGGCGCGCAAAGACAACTGATCCGAGAAGGAAGACAGACATGGCAAAACAACCCCTAATCGTCGGAAACCCGGTGTTGCTGGTGATCGACATTCAAAAGAGCGCCTTTCTTGAAAACTATGATGGCGGCATTCCGAAAATGTCCGCCTATACAAACGCCATGCGTCAGGCGCGTACAGTGATCGACGCTGCGCGCGCGAGCGACATTCCCGTGATCTTCTTTCAGGAAGCGCACCGTCCCGACATGGTGGATTTTGGCCGGGAGCTCGACGGGACTGAAGATGTGCACTGTGTCGAAGGACGCGAAGGCACGGAAATCGCCGATGACATCGTCGGCCTGAAGCCCGATGACTATGTGATCAAGAAACGCCGCTACTCCTGCTTTATTGGCACCGATCTCGACATCCTGCTGCGGGGTCTGAAGGCCGACACCCTAGTCATGGTTGGCGGGCTCACCAATGTGTGCGTCCACTACACGTTCGCGGACGGACATCAAAAGGATTTTTACTGCCGTGTCGTGAAGGATTGTGTCGGCGGGTCCGATCCGCAAGCGCACAACGCGGCCCTGGATGCAATGGAATACCTGCAAACGGGCGCTGTACGCTCCTCCGATGACATCGTCGCCGCGTTCCAGTCACACGAAGCCGCCGCGGCCTGATGGATGGGGTCGCGGGCATCGCCTCACAGCCTGTTTCCAACACCGACATACGCGGTCTTTGGCGTCGAGCCTATATCAAGGCTCCGGTAAAAGAACCGGAACTTGAAGACCATGATACGCAGGTGTTCTGGTTCCAGGCGGACGGTCTTTATGCGGACTTGCGCATTCCGGCAAGGTTTTCAAAAGGGCTTCCCGCGTCCTGCCTTTGCGAACTCGCCCAGGATGACTTGCTGGCCCTCACAGAAGCGGAGGGGTTTGCCGGTTGGGCCGCTGTAGATGACGGTGTCTGCACATGGCAGAGGGCAATCAATCTTCAGGGGCCTGAAACTGGACGGGATATCGGCCGTCTGGAGCGCACCTCTGGTGGCCTCTTCGAATACGGTGTCGATGCGGATTTTGTCGAGCTGTGGCTGGACGAGCAAACAGAGCATCCTATGCCGGTAGGCCGGGTGTTTGCAGGCGATGGCGGTTTCTGGGGATTTCTGATCACTTCAGAAACGCGGTTTCTGTTTGCGCTTGATCGACCTTCCCGGAAAAACCTGGCACGCCCGTGGAAAGAAGATCTCGCGCAAGCATTGACAGATACCGACCGGGACCAACTCACCGACCTGTTTCAAGCAGAGTACAGTTTTGGCCGGATTGTTGACGGATCCGCGGTGATCGAACTGTCGAGCCATCCCAATCGCGTCGGTGCCATGTTGTGTGAAAATCTCGGTGCCGCGAGCGAGGGACTTGAAACTCAACATGTACGTTTTGACGGCAAAGCACTCAGGCGCATCTGGACAGTTGCCGAACTCAACTTCCTGTCGTGAAACACCCGCTCAAACGCCCCAGATCCGAAAGTATTTTTCAACGATTTCATCCAGGCGTTTCTTGTCGAAACTCGGATCGTGACCACCGTGAACAACCGTCACGTCGAGTGCCTGCAGTTTTTTCATCGTCACCACATAGTCGTCGACGCTCATCCCCGGGCCGTCATAAATGAGCGGGCCATCATAGATCGCATCGCCTGCAAACAGGATCCCGGTTTTTTCCTCAAAGAGTGCAATGCTGCCCGGCGAGTGCCCCGGCACGTGCAGGACGGCGAATTGCCGGTCTCCCAGATCAACGGTGTCACCTTCCTCGAGGAGCCCGGTCGCTGGCGCACCCTTGAGACTGTAGGAGGCGGGATCATACCCCGCGTGGGGCAGCGCGGTGATCAGCAGTTCATCCAGTGGCGGATAGCCCGACGCTGCAAACAGCGACAGCAACTCCGGATCGATTTTATCACGAATGATCGTGTTCATGATGGAGGGTAACGCCATCTCGTCCGCTTCGATCGGGTGCACCAGGCGGACATCAAACTCATGCACGCCGCCGATATGATCGATATGCGTATGGGTCGACACACAGATGATTTCCGAATGAGGTTTGGCCGACAACGGTTCAACGTAAGGTGCGATCGGCACGATGCCCATACCGGTGTCGATAATCATGTCGCGTTCGGTCCCGCGCACAAAGAACATGTTTGCCTGCTCAAGGACATGAACGTGTGGTTCCAGCAGCATGTCCGTTGTGTCGTCAACCCTGGAGATCGAAAACCAGTTCGGTGCTATCGGATAGTGAGATACGTCCGGCATTTGTGCTCCAATGGTGCGGGCGCGCGTCTCCGGATCGGGTCTTGTCCGGGTTTGCGTTGCAAGGCATGCCTGCGATTGGTTTTTGTTCCCGCTGCTCCGGACGACGAAACCCGGTCAGTCAATCAGCGCCATGCCAGTCTAAACAATTGAAACACCTGCGAAAGCTCAATTAATGGCCATCAATGACGCTTAATTGAGCACGACGGGTCCCCTTCCCGCTCCCCCGAATTCTGTGTCACTCTCCAGGCCCAAAGGAAACAGGAATTGCTTGTCAGACGGTCTATCCAGGGCTTGTCCTTGAAATCACAGATGAGAGCCCCTCATGGGCAGTCCCAATCCCCCGTACACAATGGCTCTGCTGTGTTCGGTGCAAAGGCCATGCAGCCGAAACCGCCTGCCGCAACCTTGCCACTGAGGCGATAGCAGCGGGAAACGGGCAAACTCGCTGGTGGCAACGGGTAACCCCGTGTGCCCCCAACGAGGCAGAACCGCCATTTGTGCTGAAGCAGGTTGTCCCGCTTACTGGATCGTGATTTCCACCCGCTGGTTTTCGCCCGTCGAGCCAGGCTGGCGCAGGAAGTATCGGCCGGGCTTGATCGCCAGAAACTCGATTTCCATGGTCCCGGCGTCGTCGAATTCAACGCTTTCCAGTCCGAACGGCCGCACCTCCAGGCCGTTGATCACAACCTCGTTGACCCAGATGGCGCGGAAGAAACCGGGGCCCTCAAGCGCGAGTTCCGCGCTTCCGTCCGAAACAATTTCAACCTCGTACATCGTGCCAGATTTCAAGATGAGCGGCGCGTCTGCAATGGGCTTGCCGGATGACAGGATCAGTTCCGGCAATTCTTCGCGGTTCGACTTGTCGAGAATTCCGGCGAACCCGAACTCGTGCGCAACGGCTGGGGCTGACAGGATGCCGAGTGATACAAACAGTCCGAT
>JGI12316J15310_10000083_pt1 | contig 11120 bp, 6 predicted proteins | sample MarCyaLeptolynsp_FD_15310 | JGI IMG/M metagenome (IMG submission 15310)
CGCGTCTACGTGGTGGAGCAGCCAGGGACGATCGTTGCGTTCGACAACCGCGAGGACGTCAAAGACGTCGAAGTCTTCCTGGACATCGAGCGGCAAGTCCGAATGCGGCACAGCGAAGAGGGGCTGCTCGGCCTCGCCTTCGATCCAGACTACGAGCGCAACGGACATCTGTACGTTTACTACAGTGGGTCGAGTCCCCGTCGGACCCAGCTGTCGCGCTTCACGGCTCCGGACCGCAAGAAGGTCGACCCGAGCTCCGAGCTCGAGCTCCTCCGTGTCGAGCAGCCGTACGGCAATCACAACGGCGGCATGATCGGCTTCGGACCAGACCGCTATCTCTACGTTGGAATCGGTGACGGCGGCGCCGCGGGCGATCCGCTGCTCGCGGGGCAGGACCTCGACACGTGGCTCGCCAAGATCCTGCGGATCGATCCGAGCGACGGCGGAGGCTACACCGTGCCCTCGGACAACCCGTTCGTGGATCGCCCGGGAGCCAAGCCGGAGATCTGGGCGTACGGTCTGCGCAATCCATGGCGGTTCTCGTTCGATCGCACCAAGGGCACGCTCTGGGTCGGCGACGTCGGCCAGAACGCGCTCGAAGAGATCGACATCGTCACCCGGGGCGGCAACTACGGGTGGAACGCGAAGGAAGGAACGGCCGGCTATGCGCGCACGCAGCTCGTCGGCGAGGCGATCGATCCGGTGATCGAGTACGGGCGACAGGAAGGCGTCAGCATCACCGGTGGGTATGTCTATCGCGGCACACAGCTACCCGGATGGCGTGGCGCCTACTTCTACGGCGACTTCTCGACCGGCACGGTGTGGGCGCTCGTGCACGACGGGGAGAAGGTCGTGCGCAACGAGGTGGTGGCTCGGGTGCCGCAGCTGTCGTCGTTCGGCGAAGATGCGGCGGGAGAGCTCTACGCGGTCAGCCTCGAGGGCACGATCTATCGCTTCGACGCGCCCGACGACGAGACGCGTGGCGCCGGCTTTCCCACCAAGCTGTCGCAGACGGGGCTGTTCACGGACACCGCGGGGTTGAAGCCCAACCCGAGTCTGTTGGCGTACGACGTGACGGTGCCCTTGTGGTCGGACGGGGCGAGCAAGTCGCGATGGCTGGCGCTACCCGAGGGCGGCAAGATCGGCTTCGCGGAGGAAGGTCCCTGGACGCTCCCAGTCGGCACGGTGACCGTCAAACACTTCGAGCTGCCGGGGCAGCGCCTCGAGACACGCGTGATGGTGCACGAGCGCTACGGCTGGTCGGGCTACACGTACCGATGGGACGAGGCCCAGACCGACGCCAAACTGATCGGAGCCCCGCAGTCGGCGACCGTCGGCGGCCAGCGCTGGGAGTTCCCGGCCGGTGCGGATTGCCTCCGCTGTCACACGTCGGGCTACGGCGAAGTGATGGGGATTCGCACGCGGCAGCTGTCGCGCGAGACCCTGGCCGATTGGAACCGCAAAGGCCTGTTCGACCGCGACATCGGAGACGTCGGGGCCCTGCCGAAGCACCCGGATGCGTCCGCGCCCGACGGCGAGCGAGCGCGGGCGTACCTGGATGTGAACTGCGCCCCGTGTCACCACCCGGGCGGGCCGGCGCCGGGCAGCATCGACCTGCGGGTCACGACCGCGATGAACGATACGGGACTGCTCGCGAAGACCGAGGACGCAATCGGTCTGCCGGACGAGCAGCGCGTGGCGCCGGGCAAGCACGAGAGCAGCGCGATTTGGGGAAGGATGTCGCGCCGGGGCACGCACCAGATGCCGCCACTGGCGAGCACGGTGGTGGATGACGAGGCAGTGGCGCTCGTGGCCCGCTGGATCGACGGGCTCTCCGGCTAGCGCCAATCAGACGCCGGTGAAGCTCGCGCCGCCTCGGGCGTCGTATGCAGCGTGAGGTCGATCTGGCTGTGGGCGGTGCTGGGCCTCGTGGCGATCGCGCTGGCGTGGAGCCAACGCGACGCCCCCGTGCACGACTGCCCCGGTGAGGCGCTGCTTGCCCTATCCGAGGGGCGGAGGAGCGACGCGAGCGCGCTGATCGAACAATGCGAGGGTACGTCGCCGCGTCGGTCTGAAGCGCTGTACGCGATCGCCTTCAATCGAGGGCAGTTCGGGCTGGCGAGTGATGAGATCGCTCGGACGACCGTCGCGATCGAGCAAGGCTGGAGCCCCGAAGATGGCTGGCGCCCGGGTTGGCGCGCGAGCGTCGCGACGCACATCCTCGCGCAACGCTTCGAGGCCGCGGCCCGCCAGCTCGACGCCGTGGTGGCGCACGACAATCCGCTGCGGCCCGAACACACGACCGAAGCGCTGAAGTGCCTGGCCGCGGCCGCCCATACCGTCGCGGGGGAAGAGGGTATTCAGACGCTGCACGAGCATCGCGCTCACGAAGTCTGCGGGACGCTCTACATCGCGATGAGTGCCGAGCATGTGGCCTTCAACCGGCCCCGAGTGGACCACTTCGTCCCGGCGGAAACGGAGCGCCTGCACGATTTGGCGGGGGCACTGGTCGTCGCCGAGGTTTCCCCCTGGCGCTTCCTGCGATTCCCCGACGAGGCGCCGGCGTGGGAGCCCGCCGAAGGACCGATCTCGCCGGCCCTGGGCTTGATGCTCGCCGCGCTCGAGCCGACCAGCCGCGCCACGGAGGCGCACCGCAGTGCGATTTTGGCAAAGCTCGAGCAGCAATACGCGCGGCTCGGCGTCGGGGCGAAACCGCAGCTGAGTGGTCCGCCGCACCCGACGGCACGAGCCGCAGCCGATCGCAGCGGTCGTGGCTCATCGAGCGCCGCGCCACTCCAGACGATCGCGCGGCTCCGGCAGGTCGCCATCGAGGCCAACGACGCGGCCTGGCTCGCCGAGCTCGACGAGGATCGGGACCGCTGGGTCGCCGCGCTGGGTCACCGCGAAGTCTCGTTGCTGCTGTCGGTTCTCGACACGGTCTACTGACGCCCCGAGCCCGCTCGGCGGACACGGGGGTGTGGGGTGGTGTCGCTTTGGCTGCGTCGCCGATACTGAACGTGGTGACGAAGGGGCCGGCACCGAACGACGGGGCGACTCCCCTGCTTCGCGCGGCGACGGATCTCGCGGACTCGACGGATACGGTCGTCGAACGATCGCCAGCCAGTCAGTCTCCGGCGGTCCGGGCCTCGCTTCCCGATGCGGAGATCGGCCGAAGTGTCGGCCGCTACATCGTGATCGACGAGGCAGGTCGCGGCGGCATGGGTCGGGTGCTCCGGGCTTACGACCCCAAGCTGCAGCGCGAGGTCGCGCTCAAGGAGATGCGGGCCGGGGCGCTGGACAAAGAGGCCCAGCAGCGGCTGGTCGTGGAGGCGCGCGCGATGGCCAAGCTCTCCCACCCCAACGTCGTGAGTGTCTACGACGTCGACGCGCTCACCGATGGGCGCCTCGTCTTGGTGATGGAGTACGTCGACGGCCCGACGCTGCGCGCCTGGCTGCGCAAGACGAAACGACCGTGGCGCGAGATCGTGGAGCGTTTCTGCGGAGCCGCCCGCGGTTTGGCGGCCGCCCATCGAGCGGGCCTGCTCCACCGCGACTTCAAACCTGCAAACGTTCTGCTGGCGGGGACCGCCGTGAAGGTGACCGACTTCGGGCTCGCGAAAGTCGATCGCGCCGCCGAGGTCCGCGCGCCGAGCAAGCGCGCGCGCGACCGCAACGACGACACGATGACCGAGGCCGGCATCGTGCTCGGAACGCCGCGATACATGGCGCCCGAGCAACATCGAGGCGAAGAGCTCACTGCCGCGGCGGATCAGTACGCACTGTGCGTCGCGCTGTGGGAGGCACTGGCCGGCACGCCACCGTTCAAGGGAGACGACTTGCTGGCGGCCAAGGTCGAAGGCCCGCCCGCACTTGCCCGCGGCGAAGTCCCCGGCTCGATCTCCGACGCGATCCTTCGGGGGCTCGCGGTCGTTCCCGCCGAGCGTTTCGGCAGCCTGGATTCGCTGATCGAGGCGCTCGAGCTCGACCCCGCGCGACGACGCCGGCAATGGCTCGTGGCCGGCGGCCTCATCGGGCTCGGCGGTGCGCTGGTCGCCAGCGTCGCAATGCGCGACACGAGCGAGAGTCAGGCGTGCACCGGGGCGCAGGACGAGATCGCGGGGGTCTGGAACGACGCGCGCCGGGCCGACGTACGCAAAGCCATCCTCGCGGTGCAGACGCCCTACGCCGATGACGCCTGGTCGACCGCCGAAAGCCAGCTGACGCACTACGCCGAGGGCTGGGTCGAGGCACACGACGATGCCTGTGAGGCGACCTCGGTCCGCGGCGAGCAGTCCAGCGAGGTCATGGACCTGCGCATGGCGTGCCTGCAGCGGGCGAAGCTCGAGCTCGCTGCGGTGACGAACGTGCTGAGTGTGGCCGACATCGAGACGGTGCGGAACGTCGCCACCGTGATCGGTGGTCTACCTCCGGTCGCGGCGTGTGCGGATGTCGCGGCGCTGCAGCAGGAGGTGGCTCCACCGCGACCCGAGGAGGCACCGGCGGTCGATGAAGCCCGCGAGCTGCTGGCCGAGGTGCGCGCCGAGCTTCGAGCCGGGCAGTTCGCTTCGGCCGAGGCGAAGATGCCCGCCGTCGAAACGCTGGTTGAAGATCTGCGCTACGGGCCAATTCACGCCGAGATCCTGCGCGAAAAGGGCGACCTGCTCGAGTGCCTCGGGCGGTTCGAAGCGGCCGAGGAAGCGCTCCGCGGCGCACTGCAGCGAGGCATCGAGGCCAGGCAATGGCCCACCGTGCAAAACACCGCGACGATGCTCGTCTTCCTGTTGGCGAACCGCCTGTCACGTCCCAAGGAAGCGCTTCAGTATCGCGAGCTCGCTCTTGGGTTGGCCGATACGCCGCTGCGGGAGGCGTGGGCGCGCAACGGACTCGCGGTGACCTACAACGAGCTGGGGCGGTTCGAGGAGTCAGTGGAGCAGCACCGGCAGACCCTCGCCCTTCGGCAGGCGGCGCTCGGCGAAGTCCACCACCTCACGGCGCAGTCGCACAACAACCTGTCGACGGTGCTCGGGCGCATGGGCCGACACCAGGAGGCCGAGCAGGAGATCCGCACGGCGATCGCGATTCGCGAGGAAACGCTGGGACCATCGCATCCCCATGTCGGGGCTTCCTACAACAATCTCGGCATCACGCTCGAGGAGCGCGAGCGCATCGACGAAGCCGAGCAGGCCCACCTCGAGGCGCTGAAGATCCGCGAGGCGGCGCTCGGCGACTCGCACGTGGACGTGGCCGAGTCGCGGCTCAACCTCGCGACCGTGTACTACCGACGCAAGCAGTACGACAAAGCCGAGCGCATGTACTCGCAGATCGTGGACTCGCTCGACGCGGATGATTCCGGCGACGAAAAGATCGTGCTGATCGCCCGCACCAACCTCGCCAACGTGTACCGGCAGACCGAGCGCTACGACGAGGCCGTGGCCGAGTTCAAGTGGACAACGGAAGCCTTCGAGCGGGTCTATGGTCCCGAGCACCCGAACGTGGCCAGCACTCGAAGCGGGATCGCGTCGGTATTGCACCGGCAGGAAAAACACGCGGAGGCCGAGCCCTACTTTCGCGATGCGATCGCGATCTGGGACGAGACGATTGGAGCCGGACATCCCAACACGTTGGAGGTGCGGCGCAAGCTGGCGGACAACGTGACGGCGCAGGGCCGCGGCAAGGAGGCGCTCGAGATCAGCCGAGATGCCCTGCGCAACTGCCAGGACCAATGTCCGGCCAAGTTGGAAGCTGCGTTGCTGCTGCAGCGGGCGGAGCTCCTGTGGACGGTCGGCGCAAACGACGAGGCGAGGCTGCAGGCACACGAGCTCGCCGAGCGTGCGCGACGGCTGCAGGAGCGCAGTGAAGCGGGGATGGCGTTGGACTCGGAGGCTCGGCGGTGGCTGGCTGAGCACCCGCTCTAGCAGGTTCACGCTTGGTCCGGCTTGGTGTCGCCAGGATCGAAGGCGCCGTCCCGAAACTCGAGCCGCCCCGCCTTGCGTGCCCGCTTGGCCGACAGCTCCACGCCGACTGCATCGAAACCGTAGGCGTTCGCCACCGCGAGGTTGGTCCCCCAACCGCAAAACGGGTCGACGACGACACGGCATGCGGTATGCCGGCGCAGAAACTCGCACGTGCCCTGCGCCGCCGAAAGCGGGGTCGCGCGGGCCCACGTCATCGCTTCGAGCTCGGGCAGCACGTCCGGCGTGGACTCGAGCGCGTCTAGCTGCAGCGCCTTCGAATACGCCAGCCAATGTCCGTACGCCGGGCGTCCGAAGGTCGTGTTCCCGGGCGCAGTGCGGCAGACAATCTTGTGCCACAGGCAGTGCGCGCCGGCCCGCTCCGCTCCCCGAGCCACGACGTACGCCTTGTCGATGTGTCGACCGTCGACCTTGATGTCGGTCTGGTACAGCACGACGGCCGACTGCGGATGCACCTTGGTGCAGGCGAGCTCCACGATCTCCGAGGCGAGCTCGCGCCACTGGGCGAGCGTATTGGGCGGCATCTCGGACACGTCGGGCACCGAAGTCACGATCGCGTGATCGGCCGGTAGTGCGTCCGTGTCCCTCAGCCACGCGATGCCATCACCGACCACGAGCTCGCGCGTCGGCATGTTCCCTACTCGAAGCCCAGCAGGCGTCCGCCTTGGAACACCAACAACGCGGCCAGGTACGCGATGGCCGTCATCGACACGAACATGAACACGGGCCACTTCCAGCCCTGGGTCTCGCGCTTGACGACGGCGATCGTCGACATGCACTGGCACGCGTAGACAAAGAACACCATCAGCGCCAAGCCCGACAGTGGCGTGTGCTCCGGACCGCCGGTCTCCGGGTCACGGTCCTCGCGGATCGCACGACGCAGCTCGACCGGATCATCTTCGTCCGCCTCCATGCCGTAGACGAGCCCCAGTGTGCTGACCAGGACCTCGCGCGCGGCGAAGCTTCCGATGATGCCGACGCCCACGCGCCAGTCCTGCCCGATGGGTTCGAGCACCGGCTCCATCACCTGCGCCGCGCGGCCGCCGTAGCTCTCCGCCACCATGGTCGGCCCCTCACCGCCCGCCCCCGTCGCATCGCGCGGAAACGACAGCAGCGCCCAAAGCACCACCGTGAAGGCGAGGATCACCGTCCCCGCCTCGCGCAGGAACTCCTTGGTCTTGTCGTAGACGACCAGCAGGGTGTTCTTGAACCGCGGCATGCGATAGGGCGGCAGCTCGAGCACCAGCGGCGGCGTGGGACTGACCAAGATCGTGCGCTTGTACAGGTAGCCCACCGCCAGCGCGGAGACCGTCGACAGGGCGTACATGCCCAGCAGGATCAGGCCCCGGTCCACCCCATCGCTGATCCAGGGATCGTCGGAGACGAACAGCGCCCCAATAATCAACGCGTAGATCGGAAGCCGCGCCGAGCAGCTCATGTACGGGATCATCAGGATCGTGACCACGCGATCCTTGAACGACGAGATCGTCCGCGTCGACATGATCGCCGGAATTGCGCACGCATAGCCCGACAGCAGCGGGATGAAGGCGCGCCCGTGAAGTCCCAAGCGCGCCATCATCCGGTCGAGCAAGAACGCAGCGCGAGCCAGGTATCCGGAGTCTTCGAGCAGCCCGACAAAGAGGAACAGCAGGGCGATCTGCGGCACGAAGACGATGACGTTGCCAACGCCCGCGATGACCCCGTCCTTGAGCAGATCCGTGAACAGACCCGGGCCGAGCGTACCGGCCACCTGATCTCCAAGCCAACCGATCGCTCCCTCGATGATGCCGATGAACGGGTCCGCCCACGAGAAGATCGAGACGAACACCGTCGCCATCACGCCGACGAAGACCAGCATGCCCCACACCCGATGGGTGAGCACCGCATCGATCCGCGCGGACGAGTCCATCGAAGGCGCGCCGTCTCGGACCTTTTCGTCGTAGCCCAGACGCTCGAGAATGTCGTCGACCAAGCGGTAGCGCGCAGCCACCAGCGCGCGCACGGCTTGCGCGGCATCGCCATCCGGAAGCTTGCCGATCGTGCGGCGCTCGGCCTCGGTCGGCTTGGCCACTTCGAGCTGTCCCGCCGCCGCCGAGGACAACAACCACCGCGCGCGAGCCCGCTCGATCGACTCGAGCGCCGCCTCGGTCTGCTCGAGAATGACATCGTCTGCCCCCGGCTCCACGAACAGGGGCGAATGCGAGTCGATGCCCGCGCGAAGGACTCCGACGAGCTTGTCGACCCCCTCCCCGGTGCGAGCGTTGGTCGGCACGACGACCACCCCGAGAGCGTCCTCGAGCACCGCCGGGTCGACCTTCAACCCCGCACGCTCGGCAACATCGGTCATGTTGAGCGCGACGACGACCGGCAGCCCGAGCTCGAGGACCTGCAGCGCGAGGTAGAGGTTGCGGGCCAGGTTCGACGCATCGACGACGAGCAGCACCGTCGACGGAGGCGCCGTGTCGACCCCGGAGAGCTCACGAAAGGCGACGGCTTCGTCCTCGCTCGCCACCGTCAAGCTGTAGGTTCCGGGCAGATCGACGAACGTCAGGTCGGCATCGCCGAAGGTCCCGGTCAACCGCCCGACCCGACGCTCGACCGTCACGCCGGGGTAGTTGCCCACCTTGTGGCGCGAACCGGTCAAGACGTTGAACAGGCTCGTCTTGCCGACGTTGGGGTTGCCCGCGATCGCGATGCTCACGTGCGCTTCACCTGGACCCGGGACGCCTCGGCCTTTCGCAACGACACGTGATACCCACGCAGCCGAAGCTCGAGAGGATCGCCGAAGGGTGCGGCCTTGACCACGGCGACTCGCGACCCCGGTACGAATCCCATTTCGAGCAGGCGCACGGCGATCGGCCCCTCGCCTTCGACGGCGACCACTTCGGCGGTCTCTCCGACGCGCAGCGACCCGAGCACGGTCATCGCGGCGAGCATCGTTCGCCCGTTTGTCCGGGTCAAGGCCGCCGCCGGTGCGGTGCTAACCTCCGGTTCTCCATGGACCTACCGATCGACGGGTTTGTGCCCGAGATCGTCGGAGCCGCCGGCGACAGGGGCGCGGTGGTGGTCCAGGCCGAGCCGGGGGCGGGCAAGACGACGCGCGTTCCAGTTGCGCTGCTCGATGCGGGCCTCGCACCGAAGGGAGACATCGTGGTCGCGCAGCCGCGACGGATCGCGGCCCGCATGGCCGCCACCCGCGTGGCGCATGAGCTGGGTGAGCCCGTCGGTCGCCGCTGCGGCTACCAGGTGCGCTTCGACTCGAAGGTCTCCGACGCGACGCGCATTCGCTACGTCACCGAGGGATTGCTCGCGCGCCAGCTACGTGACGACCCGATGCTCTCGGGCGTGGATGTCGTGGTCCTCGACGAGATCCACGAGCGCCACATCGACACCGACGTATGCCTCGCGCTGGTCGACGCCCTGCGCAAAGGCAAGCGCAAGGACCTGCGCGTGGTCGCGATGTCGGCGACCGTCGATACCGGTCCCCTTGCGGAGTACCTCGGTGCCGACACGATCCGCTGCCCCGGTCGTACCCATCCGGTGAGCATCGAGCACCTCGGCAAGTCTTCGCGACCGCTCGAGGCTCAGGTCGCCAACGCGCTGCGCCAAGCGATCGCGGACGGGCTCGACGGCGGCGCGTTGGTGTTCCTGCCGGGCGCTCGTGAAATCCGACGCGCGGCCGAGGCGTGCGAGCCCCTCGCGCGGGCGCACGGCCTGGACATCGCCCCACTGCACGGCGACCTACCGAGCAAGGACCAGGACCGCGCCGTCTCGCCCGGATCGCGCCCGAAGATCGTGCTCGCCACCAACATCGCCGAGACTTCGGTGACGATCGACGGCGTCGTGCTCGTGATCGACAGCGGACTCGCCCGGCGTCCGCATCACGATCCCTGGTCGGGGCTACCGACACTCAGCCTGAGCAAGATTTCCCAGGCTTCCGCCACGCAGCGAGCAGGCCGCGCCGGCCGAACGCGGCCCGGACGCTGCCTCCGCCTCTACGCCGCGGAAGACTTCGCGCGTCGGCCCGCGTTCGACACTCCGGAGATTCAGCGCCTCGATCTCGCCGCGTCGCTCCACGACCTGCTCGCCAGCGGCCTGCGAGGACGGGACGTCCGCTGGCTCGACGCCCCACCTGACGTGGCCATGCGCGCCGCGGAGACGCTGCTCGAGCGATTGGCCGCGATCGATGCCGCCGGCGCGCTGACCGACGTCGGCCGTCGAATGCTGCGCTATCCCACGCACCCTCGCCTGCGCCGGCTACTCGTCGAGGCCGCCGACCGCGAAATCCCGCGGCTCGGTGCCGCCGTGACCGCACTGCTGTCGGAGCGATCCGTTCGGCGCCACAACGCCAGCCCGAGTAGCCACGACGCGCCGGCAGACGTGCTCGCCGACCTGGCCGATCTCGACGACCATCACCCTGGCCTCGACCGCGGCGCCGTGCGGTCGGTGCAGCGCGTGCGCAAGCAGCTCGAAGGGCTGCTGCCTTCGCGGCGCGACACTGCGGACGACCCCGAGCAAGAGCTGTGTCAGGCCTTGCTCGTCGCGTACCCCGACCGCGTCGCCCGGGCCGAAGCCCGCCCGGGGCGCGCCGACCGGCTGGTGTTCGCAGCGGGTGGTGACGCGGAGCTGGCCGAGGCCTCGGTGGTGCACGGGGCGGACCTCGTCGTCGCCCTCGCGGTCGAGCTGCGCCAGGAGGGCGGCCGCAACCGCACCATCGTGCGCAGCGCGGCGCACATCGAGCCGGAGTGGCTTCTCGACCTGCACGGCGACCAACTCGTCGAGTCCAACGAGGTTCGTTTCGATCCGGAGCGCAAGCGCGTCGAAGCGGTGTGCGAGACCCGCTACGAGGGACTCGTCATCGACACCACCCAGCTGCGTGAGCTCCCCCCGGAGGCAACGGAGGTCCTCCGGCAGGCAGCCCTTGCCGCGGGTCCACGCAGCTTCGCCAAGGATCCCGACGCGTACGATCTCTTGCTTCGGCGGTCGGCGTTCGTGACGACCCACCGCGCCGAGCTCGGTGTGCTCGACGAAGACGCCGCTCGCGCGACGCTGGCCGAGCTCTGCAAGGGTGCGCGAAGCTTTGCCGATCTACGCCGCGCCGACTTGGTCGGGCAGCTGCTCGGCACCGCCGCACCGGAGCTGTCCCGC
>JGI12316J15310_10000432_pt57 | contig 11118 bp, 10 predicted proteins | sample MarCyaLeptolynsp_FD_15310 | JGI IMG/M metagenome (IMG submission 15310)
CTCGGGAAGACACCGAGCTGGCGGCGCGCATCGAGGCCGCCCAGGCCGAGCTGACCGGGCTGCGCACGCGGATCGAGGAGCTGGCGCAGTCGCGGACCGAGCTGTCGACCCGTCGTGTCGAGGTCGAGCAGGAGCTCACCGAGGCCAAGGTTGCCCTCGCGCGCTGGCAGCAGCGGGCCGATGCCGTGGCGCAGACCAAGGAGCGCCTCGACAAGCAGCTGACCAGCGAGCGCGACCGAATCGGACGGCTCGAGCAAGCGGCCCAGGACTCGGACGCGCGCGCGGAGGCGCTGCGGGTCAAGGACGAGGAGGCCAAAGCGGAGCGCGCAACGCTGGTCGAGGCCAGCCGAGAGGCGACCGCCACCGTGCACGATGCCCGCGAGCGCTTCGATGCACTGCGGGTGGGGCTGGACGAGGTCGAGGCCTCGGTCAAGACGCTTCGCGGCGACCTGGAAACCGAGCGCGAGACGCTGCAGGAGATCGAGCTGGGCCTCAAGGAAATCCAGCTCGAGCGCGCCCACGTCGAGCAGGACGTTCGTCAGCGCTTCGACGCCGAGCTGACCACGGTCCTGATCGACTTTCACCATCGCGCGCAGGCCGGCCCGACCGAGCGCACCCGGCAAAAGGACCTCAAGCGCATCCTGTCGCGCATGGGCGAGGTCAACCTCACCGCGATCGACGAGTACGAGGAAGTCCAGGAGCGCTACACGTACCTCTCCGGTCAGCGCGACGACCTCGAGCAAGCGATCGAACAGCTCGCCGAGGCCATCGACCGCATCAACAAACGGACGCGGCAGCTGTTCCGCGAGGCGTACGCGGCGATCGACGAGCGCTTTCAGCAGCTGTTCCCGCGGCTGTTCAACGGCGGGCGCGCGCAGCTTCGGCTCACCGACCCTTCGGATCTGCTCACGACCGGCGTCGAGATCATCGCTCAGCCCCCCGGCAAGCAGCTGCGGAGCCTCGACTTGCTGTCGGGCGGCGAGAAGGCCCTGACGGCGACGAGCCTGATCTTCGCGGTCTTCCTGTTCAAGCCGAGCCCGTTCTGCATCTTGGACGAGGTCGACGCGCCGCTGGACGATGCCAACGTCGGCCGGATGTGCAAGCTCGTGCGGGAGCTGTCGTCGGACACGCAGTTCATCCTCATCACCCACAACAAGGTGACGATGGAGAGCTCCGACAGCCTCTATGGCGTGACGATGGAGCAGCGCGGCGTGTCCAAGCTGGTGTCGGTCAACATGCGGCGCGCGGTCGAGCTCGCCTACAACTGACGCGCGCACCCAACCCGAGGATCGCGGCACTGTGGAGGCAGAGGGCAGTCGGGCGCCACCCTACGAGCCCGATCGGCGGCAGCGCGTCTTCGTGATTCTCGCCGGCGTGTTCGTCACGCACGCCCTGCTCGGCGAGCTGATGGGCGGCAAGCTGTTCGAGCTGTACGGCTGGACGATGTCGATCGGCGTCATCCCGTGGCCGTTCGTCTTCGTCGCGACCGACCTCGTCAACGAGTACTACGGACCCAAGGCCGTGCGGCAGCTGACCCTGCTGTCGATCGGGCTCATCCTGTATTCGTTCGTGATCGTCTACGCGTGCATCGCCGTGCCCGCGTCACCGATCTCGGTGGTGTCCGACGAGGCCTTTGCCGAAGTCTTCGGGCAGTCGATGTGGATCATCGCGGGGTCGGTCACGGCCTTTGCCGTCAGCCAGCTGCTCGACGCGCGGGTGTTCGTGTGGCTGCGTCGGCGCTTTGCGGGCAAGCACCTGTGGGCGCGCGCGGTCGGGTCCACGGTGGTCAGCCAGGTGATCGACACCTTCGTCATCAACTACATCGCCTTTTGGCTGCCGCCGCTGCTCGGAGCGAAGCGCGACCCGTTCTCGGCTGCCGACGCGCTCAACCTGTCGATCACCAACTACGGCTACAAGTTCCTGATCGCGATCGCGACGCTGCCGCTGATCTATCTGGGGCACAAACAGATCGATCGCTACTTCGCCGGACGGGACCGGAGCTGAACGACGGGTGACGCGCGCCGTGGTCGAGTGTGCGCGCGGTGCTCGTGACTCCCACCGAATCCCGGCCGGGACGAAATCTGGGCCTGCTGCCGTTCGTTGTCATGACAGCCCCTGCGTTGTGTGCACGACGGTGCCGAGCGCCGGTTGGCGGTAGACTTTGCCGGTCGGGCTCGAGCTTGGCCCGACACCTTGATTCGCGCTTGCCATGTGGTTCTTTGACGAGACTGCCCCCGTGTCGCTTGGCTCCATCTTCGGGGTGGCCGTCGCGCTATGCACGGGCGCCTGTTTCAGCGAAGGAACGGTGCTGCCGGGCGACGACGCGTCCGAAACGCGTGATGCGGGCGACGACGATGATGACGATGATGCCGTCACTTCGGGCGACGACGACGACGATGCTGTCACGTCCGGTGACGACGATGACGACGCCGATGCGACATCGGACGATGACGACGATGACGACGATGACGCAACGTCGGAGGATGATGATGCGACGTCGGGCGACGACGACGACGACGACGACGATGACGACGACACGTCCACCGACGACGGGAGCACCGACGGCGGCCCCAGCGAGTGCATGGGGCTCGAAACCTGCCCCGAGTGCTTTGCGTGCGTTCCGGGGCCAGGCGAGGCCTGCAGCCCGGCCGGGGCGATGTGCGCCCAGACGCCGGGCTGCATGATCGTCTCCCAATGCTTGGCCGGATGTACGGCCGGCGGCCTGTGCCTCGACGACTGCTGCATCGGCGCCTCCGACGAAGCCGTGGCGGCCGCCCACGCCCTGGACCAGTGCCAGCGCGAAGCCTGCGTCGGCGACCCCTGCAGCGACTACAACGACGCGCCCTGCCAGTAGGCCCCTGTCGGCCCAAGCCAGGCGGCCCAGCCAGACCGCTAGGTCGCGCCGGTGACTTCGAAGTTGCCGAAGCTCAGCGCGCCGCCGGGGACGGCAATGCCGCTGCCGCCGACGAAGTTCACGTCGATCTGATCGGCGCTGCCGTTGTCGACGATCTGGATCAGGTTGTCGGCGTCGACCGTCTGAATCGCGCCGTCCGCCAGCAGTCGACGACATCGGCCCGACGCCCGAATCGTCGCGGTGCCGTCTTCGACCGTCATCTGCGTGAAGTTCCGGTAGATGCACGACACGTTGACCGTGTTGCCGGTCGGGTCGCTCGGGTGCGCCGAGAGGTAGAACTTGCCCTTGACGGTGCCGTCTTCGCGGGCGCGCAGGCGGCCCCCGAACGAGAACGCCATGCGCTGACCCGCGCCCGTGACGGTCGCGACGACCTTCGGCTTGCCCTTGCCCTTGCCCTTGCCCGGTTTGGGCTTGGGTTTGCCTTTGCCTTTGCCCTTGGTCTTCGTCTTGCCCTTGCTCTTCATGTCGCCCTTGGCGGTCTTGGGTCCGGCCTGGGCCGACGGGACGACAAGGGCAGCGGAGGCGAGGAGGGTGGTCAGCAGCACAAGAGTCTTGGACATGAGGGCCTGGCAAACGACGCGGGTGACGACGCGAGATTCACCAACGCACCGATTTCGCGCAAGTTCTGGCGGATAGTGTCCCGCGAAGTAGGGCGGACTACCCGGGGAGCGCACACAGGGCTTGCAGCGCGTTGTCGTCCTCGATGCATTCCTCGAGCTCGTCGGCCGGGTCGATGATCGCCGTGATCGTGAACGGCGGAGCGGGTGCATCCATCGGGACCGGAAGCACGAGGTTGAAGATCTCGACCTGACCCGGCAGCAGGTCGATCGACGTCATCGTGTCAAACAGCGGGATCGGGTCGGGTTCGATCTGCAGGTGCACCGGCGTGCCGGCGGGGACGGGCAAAGTGCCGTCGTTGCGGACCACGACCGACAGGTCGACCGAGTACATGCCCATGCCCACCGTCGACAGCCCGCACAGCGAGCCTGCAACCGTGGCGTTGGGCGCATGGAACAGGCCATCGGGCTGGACGTTCTGCCGGAAGTTGTTGAACCGCTCGTTGAGCCAGTTGGTCTCGGGCACGGGCGGGACGACCCCGTCCTCGGTGATGTGCGTGATGTAGTAACCGTGCTGGTTCCACACCCGGCGCGTTCGCACCCAGTTGTCCGACGCATCCGCGAACACGTTGAGGCCACCGTCGCCGCCACCCCAGTCGTTCTCCGGGATGATGACCTCGGCCGCGCCATCGTTGTCGACGTCGGCGATGACCGGCATCTCGATGCGCGTGTGGCTGCGGTGGGTGTCGTCCTCGTAGAGGATCGCGCCCGTGGTGCCGTCGAAGATCCGGAAGGTCGCCTCGTCGGCGTAGATGACCTCGGCCTGCTCGTCGCCCTCGAAGTCGAACACGCTGCTCGCGGTCACGCGGCTGGTGCAGTCCTCGTTGGTGACCTGCCACAGGATGTTCTCGTCGGTGCAGTTGACGTCGGGCATGCCCGGTCCGGTGCACTCGAAGTCGACGACCACGTAGTAGTCGGCGGAGGCGGTCCCGATTTCGGGCAAGCCGTCGCCGTCGAAGTCCGCGACCGTCGGCGGTCCGGCTTCGTTGTTGCCGCAGTCGATCAGCGGCAGCTGCATCTGCTCGAGCAACATGCCGTCGTCATCGATGACGAAGACCTCGCCCAGCCGCACGATGACCACCTCGCCCGCGTCGTCGTCGTCGAAGTTGGCGATCGCATTGAAGCCGTCGCAGGGCAGGCCGCCGCCGCAGCTGCTGTTGGACGTCGAGTAGTCGTACGTCCACTTCACCGTGCCGTCGTGCTCGTACACGGTATTGCCGGCGATGACCTCGCCCATGCCGTCCTGGTCCAGATCGGCGACGGTGGACGAGGGGCCCAAAAAGCCGTTGTTGCCGATGCCGCCCGCACCCATGGCCGTGACCTCGCCGTCCCAGACCAGCGAGCCATCCGAGCCGTCGAGCACGACGTTGCCGATGACGACGTCGGGGACGGCGTCGCCGGTCATCTCGTACAGTGAGATCGTCGGGCCGCCGCGCGTGTGCACGTCCCACGTGGGGTAGGTGTCGTTTTGCCACAGCACGTCCCACGTCGAGGCGTCGTCGGACGTGCGGGTGAACGCGACGGTGCCCTGCACGTTGCTGCCCCGCATCACGCCCACGATCTCCGCCACGCCGTCGCCGTTGAGGTCGCCCGCCGCGAGCCCCACGTCGTTGGTGACCGGCGGGTCGTTGATCGTGCCCAGCGTGGTCATCGTGCCGTCGTCGTTGCACTCGCCCGACACGATGCGAATGGAGCCGTCGACGTTGCAGCAGCCGTCGCCGTTGTAGTCGTAGGACACGAACACGATGTCCGGGATGTCGTCTCGGTCGGTGTTGCCGTCGGCGTTGTCGTCCGACAGGTTGATGACCAGCGGCGTCGCGACGATGTCGTCACGCGCGGGGTCAGGCAGTCCCGTCGCTTCCCAGTGGCATGCTTCGACGGGGTCGAACACGCCGGCGGGGGGCGGGGGCAGCTCGCACTCGGGCGCGATGTCCTCGGGCACGCACACGCCCAGACCCGGGGCGCAGATTTCGTCGATGGCGCAGTTCTCGTCGTACTCGCACGGCGTGTCGGGCACGAGGCACTCGCCCGCGAAGCACTGCTCGCCCATGTCGCAGCACACGTCGAGGTCTTTGCCGCACAGCTCGCCCATCGGGCACTTGTCGACACACGCCTCGCCGTCGCAGATCTGCGCGAAGTCGCAGCACACGTCGTCGCACAGCGTGTTGTCCGGCGCTTCGTCGGTCTGCAGATCGCAGTCGTCGTCGATCCCGTTGCAGACCTCGCTCGCACCCGGGTTGACGTCCGGAGCTTCATCGTCGCAGTCGTTGTCGTTGGTGGCCCAGCCCGGGCCGGGGTCCTCGCACGTGCGCAGACCTTCCCCGCCGCCGTAGCCATCCTCGTCGGCATCGGGAAAGTACTCGGTGGCATCGGAGTCGAACCCCGCGCACACGAGCGCGTCGGGGCCATCGCACTCCCACTCGAGATCGTCGCAGCCGTTGCAGCTGTCGCCCGGCTCGGCCGGCAGCGCTTCACAGCCGCCGCAGGCGTTTTCCTCGCCGGGGCAGGCCGAGCCCGTGGTCTCGTCGCCCGAGCCGTCGACGCCATCGTTGCTGCCGGTGTCGTCGTCGTCATCGTCATCGTCGGCCGGCATGCCGTCGGTGTCGGTGGGTCGGTCCACGCCGATCCCGCCACCGTCTTCCGGATCGGCGTTGGCCTGCTCGATTCCACATGCGGCAGGGACGAGCCCCCCCACCAAGGCGGCGACAGTCCGCAGTCTTGTCATTGATGGCCTCATCCCCTTGGACGACGCGCGGGTTCGTCCGTCTTCTGAGACACTTGAATCTTGGAAATTTCCGTATCGAAGCTGAACCTTTTTTCGTCCAGCTCTGGGGCTTTGCGGGAGTGCCGCGATCAGCGCTTCGCGCGACGCCAGGGGTACGAAAACAGGCTCAGCAGCCCAAAGTTCACGCTCATCATCAGGCGCGTCGCGGCCATGAACACCACGATCGAGGCCTCATCTTGGGCCAGGTACTTCAGGCCGCCCACCCAGCCGCTCTCCTGGATCCCGAGGCCGCCCGGGGTGATCCCGACCAGGCCGGCCGCCTGCGCCACGGGAGCCGCGGACAGCAGCACGAGCGCCGGGAGCAGGACCCCGAAGCCGGCGCCGGCGCCCCAGTACTGGACCAGAATCGAGAAGTACCGGGCCACGGCGAGTCCGACGATCTTGGCCGAGAGCGAGCGCGACACGTTCGGCCGCTCGGGGCTGGGCTCGTCCGGGTTCCGGAACCGCCGCAGCCAGCCGTAGGTCCGCAACGCCAACCCAGCGAGCGGCCCGAGCAGGGGAATCATCGCCAGCGCGAACAGGCCCGTGATCAGCGTCAGGCCGAGGTAGGGCGCGCCGATGATCTCGAGCCGCACCGCGAGCGCCCACGCGAGCATCACGAACGGCAGCAACAGGTCGAGCAGGCGCTCGAGCACCACCGGAGTCATCAGGTGCCCCATCGACGTCTCGCTGCCCGCGTGGCGCAGGGCCGCGCTGCGTCCCAGCAGGTCGACGACGATCGTGGGCATGAACTGCCCGACGACGCGGGTCAGCGCCAGCCAGTGAAAGTAGACGCCGTAGGGCAGCCGCGTGGCGCCCATGCCTTCCGACAGCAGCTTCCACCGCGCCGCCGTGACCACCGTCGCGACGAAGCTACCGAGCAAGCTGATCGACAGCAGCGGGATCGACAGCTGTACGCGGTCACGAATCTCGTCCCACGGCGGCGCGACCCACCAGATGAGCGCCGCGAACAACACGACGCCGAGCAGGAACTTCGCGATCGAGCTCGCGATCGGAATCCGGGGACGGGGCTCGGTCACAGGCGTACCTCCCCGTCGTGGTCGTGGTCGTGGTCGTGGTCGTGGCCGTGGGCGGCATCGCCGGATCGCCACTTCAAGATGCTGCGCCAGTCCAGCGCCAGGGACCGCTGTGCCCACACGCCAAACCCGACGATGCTGCCCAGCTGGCACACGTACAGCAGGAAGACGTAGGTGGAACCGACCGCCTTGACCTCCGACGGCGCGATGAACAGACCCAGGCCGAGCACCACGCCGGCGTGAAAGATGCCGACCTGGGCCGGGCCGCCGGGGACGAGCAGCGCGATGTTGATCACCGCCATCACGGTCACCGTCTCGGGCAGCGTCAGGGGCAGCCCGCAGCCCAGGGCGAGCACCCACATGCCGACGGCGTTGCACGCCCAGTAGACGGTGGTGACCAGGACGAAGGCCAGCAGGGGGCCGCCGCGGGGCAGGGCGGCCAGCCCTTCGGAGACCGCCTGCGCAGTCTGCCCGACCGCTGGCGCCAGCCTGGGGGCGATGCGGCCAAGCGTCGCGTCGACGAGGCGCTTGGCTGCGGTGGGAAACCGGCCCATCAGGGCGAGGGTCACCAGCGCCGTCGCGAACACGGCCATCACCGCGGTCGTGGCGGCGTGCAGCCGCGTCAGCTCGCCCCCCGCGGTGCTGCGCACGGTGGCGAAGAACATCCCGCACACGAACAACCCGTCGACCACCCGTTCGATCGCGATCGTGCCGAGCGCCCGTCGCATCGTGACGGTCGTGGTCTTGGCGATCATCAGTGGCCGCGCCAGCTCGCCGAGGCGAAACGGCAGCAGGGCGATCCACATGGTGCCGGCAAAGCCGACCCGCATCGCGGTGCTCGTGGGGACGTCACCCAGCGGCCGCAGCAAGAACAGCCAGCGGGCGGTTCGCGTCACGTTGTACGCGACCAGCACCGCGCAAAAGCCCGGCACCGTCCACCAGGCCACGTCGAACGAGGACGGAATCGCGTCGAGGTAAGGGGCGAGCGCGAACAGGAACAGGGCCGCGAGCGCCACCGATCCGCCGAGGCGGATCCACAGCCCCCACCGCCCGCGGCTCGCGGCCGGGTCATCGGCTGCGCCCGGACGACTCACCGACGAAACCGAGACAGCTCCGGGGTGAGCTCGGACAGCACGGGCAGCGACTTGTCCGGGTGAATGGAATGGGCGCGGCCCAGCAGTGCCTCCTCCGTCTCCTCGCGGTCGGGATCGGGCAAGCAGCACAGGACCGGGCAGACCTTCTGGCACGCCTCTTCGCCGTGAAAGCCGACGCACTCGGTGCACAGGTTGGGGTCGATGATGTACAGGTCGTCGCCCTCGGAGATGGCCTCGTTGGGGCACTCCGGTTCGCATGCACCGCAGTTGATGCAGTCGTCGGTGATGTGCGTCGCCATGCCCCGGCAACCATACTACCGGAGCGGGGTGGGGCGAGGACCGCTCGGGCTAGCCCTCGAGCAGGGTCCGAAGGCGGACCAGGATCGTGTCGAATCGGCGCATGGCCAGCGCCAGATTCGCCTCGTGCTCGAGCATCGCGGCCAAAATGTACTCCTGGGCGATCGTGGAGCACACCAGCCGGCGCTGCGGCGACTCGGTGACGACGACGACGTCGCCCATGCCGCGGCGGCCCGCGACCTCCATCAGTTGCTGCATCGGCTGCCCCAGCTGCGCCCCGATGAGCTGCACGTCGAGCACGGTCATGCGCTTGGGGTCGAAGACGTAGTCGATCGCGTAGCCGCGGTCGTCCGACAGCACGACGCCCAGCACGCCAGGCACCGTCATCACGGTCTCGAGCTGACGGCCGAACTCCGTGCCGAGCGCCGAGGCCTGAATCGTCTCGGTCGCGACCGGCGTGACGACCATCGTCGTTTGGGGCGGGCGGCTCACGGCTCGGCCTCCCGGGCGATTCGCACCGCGCGCTTCTGGGCCAGGCGCTCGAGCAGGGTGGCGAGCTGCTCGGCCAGCCATGGGACGTGGATCTCTTCGCGGATCCAGGCCAGCGTCTCGGGGTCGTCGGCGAGGCGGGGCGGCTCGATCGCGGCCAGGTAGGCGTAGTGCAGGCCCCACGTCCCACCGAAGACCCCGGTGAAGGTCTGCGGTTCGGTGTCGGCGATACGCTCGGTCCACGCCGCGTCGAAGCGAGGCTGGGTGCAGCTGCCGTCGTCGGCGAGCTCGGCGCAGGCGTCGAGGTCGAAGCCGCCTTCTTTTTCGTAGCGGACCACGATGCCGCTGTCCTCGTTGGCGTCGGTGACCTCGGGCAACAGCGAGAGCAGCCGCGCCATCAGCTTGCACGCCTCGGCGTCGCCCGGGGGGACGTAACGCTGCACCCGCTCCACGACCGGCTGGAGCCGCGCTCGGGCCCGGGTCCGCCACTGGGGATCGGCGGCAATGGGCTGCGCCTCGTCGATCGACTTGGCATTCGCCGGGATCGCGACGAACTGACACACGCGGTGAACTTCGGGATGGACGAAGCGGCTGTTGGACAGCGCGCGCTGCATCAGCGGATCGTCGTCGGGAATGTCCTGCGGTCGACGGGTGGGTTCGAACCCCTCGTCGAGCCACAGCCGAGCCGCCGCAGCGCGACGCAGCTGGGCGCGCCGCGCCTCGGTCACCAGCGGGGCCGGATCGGCGCCCGTCGACTGCTCCCGCTCCGCGCGAGCCGCCGCAACCAGGCGCAGGGTGTCGATCGCCTGGGCGCGCGCGGCCGCTTCGTCCACCTCGTCGCGCTCCGCGATCTGGCGGACGACCGACGCGTCGAGCACCTCGGTACCGATCTGCGTCACCGGCTGCCCGCGCGCTCTGGACTCGCTGCCGCAGCCGCCGAGCAGCGCGGCGACGGCGACGCACGCGAGCCGTCGGCTAGAACGCCACCGAGAACGCGAGCGAGCCCAGTCGCGCGTAGCCAAAGCGATTGCTCTGAAAGACGTGGTTGTAGGTCGCGGAGACCCAGCCGTTTTCGAGCCAGGCGAGCCCGGGTCGCTTGGCAATGCCGTCGGTTTCCCACACGAGCTGGACGCCCGGCGTGTGCGAGTCCCAGTCGTCCATCTTGGGGTCGGCGGTTGCACAGTTGTCGGGGTTGTCCTTGGTGCAGCGCCCGACGGGCTCGGAGTACATCCCGTCGTCCCGCCAGAAGAAGGCCTCGGTTTGGCGATAGTAGCGGTACCGCACGCGCAGTCGGAAGTGGTCCGCGAAACGCCAGTGAACCCGCAGCTCGGGCGCATGCGCGCGAATGTCCCAGGTGTCGGCGTTGTAGCGGTAGCGCGGCTCGAGCACGACCCGCGCCTTGGGCAGCGACCAGCGCAGGGCAGGGGCGAGGGCGAAGCGCGTGCGCTCCATCGGGTGCGTCTCGAACGTGACCCCGAGGATCTGCATGCCGCGGTACGGGTTGTCCATCGGTCCGCGGACGTGGGCGACTTCGGCGGTGAGCAAGCCGAGCAGCGACTTGTGCAGTACGTGCGAATAGCCGGCCGCGATGTAGTGGACCTGCAGCAGGTTCGTGCCCGGACCCGCCCCGTCGTCGCGGCACGTCGCCACGTCTTCGCTGCCGCCGCACCACGGCGCATACACGCGGGTGTTGGCCTGAATGCGGCCGACCCGATCGAAGTTGTAGGCGTACGACAGCGAGAGGTTGACCGTGCGCTGCAGGAGCTCACGCGACACCCCGGCGCCGACGCTGCGCGAGCGCCAGTCGGTCTCGGTCGAGTAACGGAAGAAGGTCGACAGGCCCCAGTCGCCCAGCTTGGAAGCCGCAAAAGCGGACGCCTCGTGCCGGATCTCGGTGAAGACGTTG
>JGI12316J15310_10000195_pt7 | contig 11100 bp, 10 predicted proteins | sample MarCyaLeptolynsp_FD_15310 | JGI IMG/M metagenome (IMG submission 15310)
CTTCTCGGTGAGCGCCGCCCCGATGGTGTCGAGGATCGAAGCGACCGCAGGGTGCTTGGAGCCGAACTTCTTCTCGCGAATCGCGAGCGTACGGCGGTAGGCCTTGATCGCCTGGTCGTACTGCTTGGTCTGCAGGTGAAGCTTGCCGAGGCTGTCGAGCGCACCGGCGATGTTGTCGTAGCCCCGCTGCTTGCGGACCGCGGAGGACTCCTCTGGGCTCTCGTCCTCGTCGCTGCTGGTCGACAGGTACTCGTAGCGGAAGTCGAGCGTCGCCGACTGTCCCACCCGGACCCGATCCCCCTCGCGCAGGGACTCGATCTCGATGCGGCGACCGTTGACGTACGTCCCGTTGGTCGAGTTCAGATCCATGATCTTCGCGGTGCCGTCGAGCTCGCGGACGATCTTGGCGTGGTTGCGCGACACGCCGTCCTCGTTGATGCGCACGTCGACCGAGGTTCCGCGACCGATCGTGGTTTCACCCACCGCCAGACGGAAGACGCGACCGACAGCCTGACCCGAGAGGACCGTGAGGAACGCTCGCCCACGCTTGCGGTCCTCGCCTCCCTTCCCGCCGATCCGCTGAATGATCGTCTCGTCTTCGTTCATCGCCAGCGGCGGGCCTCAATATACCGCGTGCTGCGTGTCCGCCCAGTCCCGTCGCCGCGCACATGCCGCAACGGCCGCGGAACTTGGTACGCTGTGTCGCATTGGACCTGGCAAGCCGCTCGATCCGGACGCTGGCGTGGCTCGGAGACGCGTTCTTCGAGATCGAGGTTCGGCGCCGGCTCTCGATTCGCGGCGACTACCCCACCGATCGTCTGGACGCGATGAAGGCAGAGGTGGTTTGCGCGCCCTGTCAGGCGCAGCTTCTCGCGGAGATCGAGTCCGAGCTCGACGACGACGAAGCGGGGGTCGTACGACGTGGCCGCAACACCGACGTCGGCGGCAAAGCCCGCGGCAAGGTCGACGTGCGCACCCACCGATCGGCGACGGCTCTGGAGGCGCTGGTCGCCTACTGGCTCACCGACGACGAACGCCGCGCGCGCTTCGAGACGCTGTTGGTCCCGAAGCTCGAGGCCGCGATCGACCTCGCCGTGCAGCGCCGGGCGAAAAAACCCCGCCGCGGGCGGTGACCGATCAGGGACTCGGCCTGTGAGCAGACTCTAGCCGAGTAGATCTGCGTGTTTCTAGTCACCGAAGAACCGCGCGCCCCCCGCCACTGGTCGGTCATGTTGCTGTTCGCGCAAGCGCACGGAGTCAAGATGCGTCCGCAGACCGGGATGGCCGTCGAGCGGTGGTTACCGGTGATCACCGGGTCGGCCAAGTACACGTCGTCGCGCTTGATTCGTCTCTACGAACGCCTCGGCCATTCCGTTCGACTCGGCGGGAGTGTTCCTGGGCGCCAACCCGCAGCTCGCAGCGCAGGCCCTCGTCTCGTTGGCGGTGTACGGCGGTGGTTGTCCGGGAGCCACTCGACCGTAGTCTTGCTCGGCTGGTCGCCGAAGCGAGCCTCGACGCTTAGCGCGATGAGGTGGCGGATGTCGCCCCCGTCGAGGTGCCGGTTCGTAGCGACCCAGCCGATCGCCTCGCGGTCGCAGCAGTCGAGGCTTGAGGCGACGTGCACCTTCTCTCCGTTCCAGCGTTCCAGCAGCGGATCTCGAACATGTCGTTGCACCGCTGCACCAACGCTGTTGCTCGCGAGCGTGATGATCTTTCCATCGTGCTTGAGGTTGGGCTTGGGCCCGTACCGCGCAAGGAGCAGACTGGCTTTCCGCATCACCCCCGCTTGTGGTTAACGCGGGGCTCGTTGGGCTGCCGGTTGAGGTGCGCGGTAACGCGACGGCAGCCGCACGGCGGCCCTGCCTCGAGGATCGCCTGGATGCGCTCGAGCACAGCGGCGTCGCCCTGCTTGTCGTAGTCTGCCCTGGGCTTGGGCTCAGCGTCTCACGTGCTCGCTAGATGAGGCCTGGAGATGCTCAGAGCCGCCGCGATGCGCGTCACTGGCCATCGCATTCGTCCGGCGAGTTGTCGCCCGAAATCCACTTTTTTCTTTGGCGATCACCACCGCCTCCTTCACCGACCACTTCTGCTCGGCGGCGTCGTCCCGGCTTCGCGGGCTCGAGCCCAATGGGTTCGTGCGGGATCGGTTTCGTCCTTTCGGACGTGTCCGGTTCAAAAGGATGGGATGAGAAGACCGGCGCAACCGGGCGACACGATCGGGTGACCCGAACCAAACGAGGAGAAGCACGGGGTGACCTACGAATCGATGATCGGACTCGACATCGGTGACAAGTGGGAGAATTCCCGTCCCCAGACTTTTCTTGCGTACCGCAGACTCAGGACACTAGATCAGGAGGCTACCGACACGGCCGGCTCCACGAGCCGAGCCCACCACTTTCGACGCGCTCGAGGAGCGCGCCCCTCTTATGGGGCCACGCCTGAGTCGGTCCTTGAAAGCCGCGTGCACGGCTCAAGCAAGCAAGCAAGCAGCTTAGCGTCGAAGCGCGCTCGCCAGTAGGACGCCCACCCGCACAGCTTGTAGGAGCTGTTGGACGCGGGGTTGGAATCAGTGAAGGCGCCGGTAGATTTTTTCGCGCGACAAATGCCGATTACAGAAACCGATCCGATCTCAAGACCGATCGAGGGAGCCAGGCATGACGCGGACTCGAGTATTCGTGTATCGGGGGACGATCGCACAAGCCGCAGATAGCTGACTGCGAAGACTCTGCAACCGCTCGCGTGTCCATGGCGTCCTGATGTCGGTATTGCTTGCTTTGGAACGCTTGCTCGGTCATGATTTATTTGCTCGATTATCACCAAGGATGGTGTCGCATGTACCCCCAAGTGCGAGATCCGGCCAAAGTCATAGTATTTCTGCGCCAGCAAAACGCTCAGAGTGACAGACGCAGCCCTCTGGCTCGGGCGCTCGTGGAAGAACTCCGACGGCGCGGATGCCCCGCGTCGGTTCTTTCAGGGCTGCGGCACCAACGCAGGCCAGTACCAGCCGCATTCTCCTTGCCCGCGCCTACAGACGACGCTCGTTCCGAGCCACTGAGCTGGGACGGATTTGGAGGATTTCTTGCTGCGAAAGTGTGTGGACCTCACGGCTCCAGGGAGAGCATTGGGGTCTACGCGCGGGGGCGTGACCTGGCGAGATTCGTAGAAGTCGCCGCCATCGCCATCAGTCGGAGCGGCAGATTCAGTGACGATGAGCCGGCCCAGCACAGCCGTGAGTTGGAGCTCGTGTTGGCCGAGATTTGCAATACGGTCCCGGAGCCACGACCGCTCTCTCGCAGAATCCTCTTGGCTCGCCTTCAAGGCCTCAGCTGTGCGGCAGTCGCACGGCACCTTTCTCGCTCGCGGACCACAGTCGCGAGGTACCTTCGTGAAGACTTCCTGCAGCCCCTGGGGGCTCGCAACGTGCAGGATCTCCTCCGTCTGTCCGTGACACAGCGAGAGCAAAGATTCGTCGGACCCTAGGGTTCTTCCAACCGACTTCCGACATCCGTACGCTTGACCCGAAGCGCGGATTCGGGACTAAGGATAGTCCCGATCTACGGCAGCCGCCCGCGCGGCTGTCGGCAATATACGCAAACGATCGAGTTGACGGAGCAAAAGATGTTTCCCGAACAAGCTATCAAGCCCACGAACCTTGCCGCTCTCCTGTTAGCATCGACGCCTTTCGGTTGCGGAGGCGTTACCCCTATTGCCCCAGAGTCAGACACAGACGGGTTCGAGCCTGTGATTGAGACAGGCGGTTTCGACACAGGCGAAGTACCACCAGAAGCAGATGGGACCGCCGCCGACGAACCCGTCGGTTGGTGCTACACGGAAAATGACGAACTGACGAACGGCTACGTCTACCAGTGCGAAGGCTCGGCTTCAATCACGCTGGAGTACGACAACGGTATCGAGCCATTCAACATCGAATTCTCTTCTTCTAAGGAATTCGGAAACGCCCATGAGCCCTATCACCTTACGCCAGTATCAGCGTGCTGCAACGTACTGAACGAGGACATCGTGTTCGAAGAGACAGCGCACTTCGACGCATGCCATCAGGACTTTGCGATCTTCGCTTGCTCAGGCATCAAAAACGTCCTGCTACAAGCCTCGCAAAATGACCCGAGCAACGATGACGACGTTGCGAATGACCTAGAGGTCATTATCCCAAACTTGCTTGACGTCCACACTTGTGCAGAGTTCTTATACGATCAGATCGCCCCGCCGGGGCCTTCGACAGGCAGCTCCACAGAGACGATCCAACTGGCGATCGCTGGCAACGGAACGCAGACCGACAGCGTCACGGAGGTGCAAGCAGAAATCGTCTGGCAGATTGACGATGTCTATTTTCCATCCGACCCAAATGACGAGCTCGGCTGCGACTCCTACCAAACGAACGACGATGCTCAATGGTCCAAGGATCCAGAGACGCCCGACTTTGAAGGCGAAGCCGCAACCATCGACGTAGACCTCGACGGCCCGACGTACCTCGGAGGAGCCGTCACGGCAACAGGTCGATTCTCCGACTCACGTGTTGCGCTAAGTGAGGTCGTGAACAATCGCGAGTGGCGACTCGAGAAAATGCTGCTGCCGACATCGACCGCGATTACGGTCGGAAACTCGACTGCGACAGTCCGAGTTGAGAGGTTCCGCGTGGAGCTCGCGATGCCAACAGGCAATCTGACGGGAGATGCGGACGACTTCACCGCCTCGGCGGGGGATGCGCTGTTCTTCGTCATGGGGCACGGCGACGGTATTCCCTACGCGATCTCGGTGTACAATGCGACGGACATTGAGTTCTCCTACAATGGATTCACGGGCGAGTGGACGTCCAATGCCTTCGATCTAGAGTTCGAGGACCCAGATGGAGACACGTGGACGCTAGAGATCGACTCCGATTCTTGGTCCTGACGTCCGCAAGCGTTTCGCCCGCCTGCACGCGGGCGGAGGAGCTTCCTGGCATCGCGTGGGCCGGGGAGCACGTCGAAGTGGCCACGTTCGTGGATGTTGATGAGGAAGTCTGCGGAGCAACACTCAACTACCTGGATCAGTACGCTGGCCTCCTTCGAGATCGCTTCGGTACCCATGACGACTCGCCCACGCTGTACTACTACCTCCCGGACGGGGTTGGCCCCTACTTCGAAGAATGCGACGGGCTTGGCGGGTGCACAGACGGGACCACGATCTACGCCACACGCATGCCCCAGGAACACGAGCTGGTCCACGCTTCGATTGGGTTTTTCAGCTACCCGGTTCTCGGCGAGGGCTTGGCAGAGCGTTGGGGCGGGGACGCCGCTCCTCCGGCAGCAGATGCCATCCCCCTCTCCGAGATCTTCAAACGAGCTGACGGCGGTGGGAGGCTCGATGCAACCGACTACGAGACCGTCCTCCACTTCGTATCTCATCTCGTCGCGACGTACGGGGAGCAAGCCGTTCTCGAGGTGGCGCGGGCCCTAGACTTCTTCGACGACCAGGGTGACCTCGACCGAGCCCTCCAGGAGCAACTCGGCACCGACCTCGACACGGTCGTCTCCGACTACGAGACAAACGCCGAATGGTGCCGGGCATTTCACGCCCGCGACCCCTCGATGTCCTGCGCGCTCGCGGAGCGGGCGAGTTGTGGCGACGGCACCGGTCACTTCCTCGTCGTCGACGCCGACATGCGATGCGAGAGCGACGGCGTCATTGGCACCGTGCACGAGGACGCCGTCACTCGGTCGTTCACGTTCGACGTCGACGTCGCCGGCCCCCACGTGTTCCGAACCGAGGCGCTCGGCGAGGACCCTCCCGTCGACTTCTCAGAATACGGCTGGGTCGTCCTCGAACGCTGCGAAGCCGGCTGCGGCCACGTGGTGGGCGGCCTGTTTCACGACGAGACCTACGACCTCGAGCCCGGCCGCCATCGTATCCTCGCTGTCCGGTACAACCCGATGACCGACGTCAACGGCTTCCGAGTCGTGATCAATCACGGCACGCCAGATAACCTGGTGTGCGACGCGAACTGACCGATCAGGCGGCTTCGCGCTGCTCGGGGGTCGGGGGCACGGGCACCACGGGCGCCGTCACGTCCGTGTCGTAGACCCGCGCCGGGGGCTCCTTGAGGTCCCAGACGATGCCGAGCCAGCTCAGGACCTTGAGCGAGTAGTACGAGATGTCGATCTCCCACCAGAAGAACCCCTGCCGGGTGGAGTTCATGAAGTGGTGGTGGTTGTTGTGCCAGCCCTCGCCCAAGGTGATGAGCGCGAGGATCCAGTTGTTGCGGCTGGTGTCGGTGGTCTCGTAGCGACGCTTGCCCCAAATGTGGGACAGTGAGTTGATCGTGAACGTGCCGTGCATCAGCACGGTGGTGCTCAGGAAGAACCCGACCAGAAGACCGGGCCAGCCCATCCACAGCCACATCGCGATGCCGAGGATCGCCGGCGGCACCGTCCAGTACTTGTCGAGCAGCACCAGCTCGGGGTAGCGCGCGAGGTCCTTGACGCGCGAGTAGTCGGTCTTGCCGTTGCCGTCGTACAGCCACCCCATGTGCGAGTGGATGAAGCCGTGCTGGACGGGCGAGTGCACGTCACGCTCCTCGTCCGAGTACTTGTGGTGGTCTCGGTGGTGCGCCGCCCACCACAGCACCCCCCGCTGGGAAGCCGTCTGCGCCAGGAACGCCAGGACGAACTGGAACACCCGGCTGGTCTTGTAGGTACGGTGGGAGAAGTACCGATGGTAGCCCGCGGTCACGGCCCACATACGCACCCAGTACAGGACGAAGGCGGCCGCCCATGCCTCCCAGCCCACCATCCCCATGAAGGACATCACGATGCCGGCCAGGGCGAACACATGGATCGCCGCGAACGGGTACATCGGCACCACCTCGTACTCGGAGAAGCGCTTGGCGATCCGACCCTTGGTACGCGGGGGCGGCTGGGGACGGCGCTCGAAGAGCTTGGCTACGAAGGACACTGGGCGCAGCATGCCCTCCCAGGCCCTCGGAGCGCCATCATAGCTCCGTCATCCCGTGTCATGGTTGTGTTGCCGGGCCCCGCCATGGCCGATCCCGCGCCCTGCTATCCTCCGCCGCGATGAACGACCGCCCTGCATCCGAGCCGCCCACGCCGGCGGAGGATCAGCCGCGGAAGGGCCCTGCCAGGCCCCAGGCCGCCCCGTCGTCGACGCCGGCGGCCGCGCCAGATGCGCTCCGCGAGCGTCTCTACGTCATGATCTTCGAGGCGGAATCGCCCGCCGGCCGCACCTTCGACGTCGCGCTGCTCGTCATCATCCTGGCCAGCGTGCTCGCGGTCTGCCTCGAGAGCGTATCGGCCTTCGAGGCGCGCTTTGGCACCGCCCTGCGGGCCCTCGAGTGGCTGTTCACCGGTCTGTTCACGATCGAGTACGGCCTGCGCCTGTACTGCGCCCACCACCGACTGCGCTACGTCACGTCCTTTTTTGGCCTCGTCGACCTGCTGTCGCTGCTGCCGACGTACCTCAGTCTGATCTTCGTCGGCATGCACTCGCTGCTCGTCATTCGCGCGCTGCGACTGCTCCGCCTGTTCCGCGTGCTCAAGATCATGCGGCACCTCGGCGAGGCGCACAGCCTGCTCGCGGCGATCCGCACCTCGGTCCCCAAGATCTCCGTCTTTCTCGGGGCCGTGCTGATCATCGCGCTCATCGTCGGCGCGCTGATGTACGTGATCGAGGATCCGGCGTCGGGCTTCACCTCGGTCCCGCGCAGCATGTACTGGGCGATCGTCACGATGACCACTGTCGGCTACGGCGACATCGCGCCAAAGACGGTGCTCGGCCAGGGCGTCGCGGCGATCCTCATGGTCCTCGGTTACGGCATCATCGCGGTCCCCACTGGCATCGTGTCGGCGGAGTTCGTCGGCGGGAAAGAGGGCGACGACGGCAAGGCCACTGACGCCTGCGACGAATGCGGCATCTGCAATCACCCGCCCGATGCCAACTTCTGCCGGGTCTGCGGCTCCGCCCTGCAGTGACTTGAACATCCATGAGCGAAACGGAAATCCACCGGTACATCCTGCTGGGCGTATTTCTGGCCGCGGGAATCACCTTCGCGGCCACGGGACTCAAGACCGCGCCATACGGGCGTCACCGCGAGGGCGACGGGTCGAAGCTCGGCCTGCCCGAGCGGCTCGGCTGGCTCGTGATGGAGTCGCCGTCCGTGTTCGGGTTTTGGTGGATCTTCCACCAGGGACAGCGAAGCACCGATCTCGTTCCGATGGTGTTTCTCGCCATGTGGATGGCGCACTACGTCCACCGTGGTCTTTGGTACCCGCTGCGCAAGCGCGTGGTGCCCGGGCGCACGATGCCGCTGATGCTGGTCATCATTCCCGGCTTGATCTTCAACTCCGCCAACGCCTACCTCAACGCGCGCTGGCTGACCGAGCTCGGTCCGGCCTACCCCATCGCGTGGCTGTGGAGCTTTCGCTTCCTGTACGGCTCGCTGCTGTTCATCACCGGCTTCGTGATCAACCGCTGGGCGGACTGGAAGCTGTCGACGCTGCGCAAGCCCGGCGAGAGCGGCTACAAGATTCCGCGCGGTGGGCTCTTCGACGAAATCACGAGCCCGAACTACCTCGGCGAGATCATGCAGTGGACAGGGTTCGCGATCGCGACGTGGTCGCTGCCGGGGCTGGTCTTCGCCGTGTTCACCGCGGCGAACCTCATTCCGCGCGCCGTGAGCCACCATCTGTGGTACCAGCGCAAGTTCCCCGACTACCCCAAGCGCCGCCGCGCCATCATCCCGTACCTCCTGTGATGGGAGCCTCGGTCGAGATCGGCGCGAGATTGGTTTGCATAAAGGCCGAGATCGAGCCGTCTCAGCGGGCCCCGTGGGTGTGACCCCCAGCGACCCGGTCTGACATCGATGTCAGACCCCGGCGCCGCTGCGTGGTGTTTTTCGGACACGTGCGTCATGGGGGCGGGCCCCCGATCGGGGACAACGACAAAAAAGCGACGTCGTTCCAACCCTTTGCCACTCTGGCACGGCCGCTGCAAACAGGGAGAGCGTCCGTCGGACATTTGGCTTAGCCGACGAGCCCCCGCCTTATCGCTTTCCTTACGTCTTCGGGGCCCGTTCGGATTGACTTGCTTGCTTATCGACTTCGCTTGCCTTGACCGAACCTTGGCTTCTCTTTTGCGCTTATCGACTTGGCTTGTCTGAGCTTACCGACTTGAACTTGGCCTTCTGACTTGCTGACTGACTTGCTTTGAACTTGAACTTGAACTTGCCGCTTACCTTTTTGGCTTGCTTGAGCTCGTATCCAAACCTTGATTGAGACCCGGCGTCTGGGGTCGGTGCCAGACGCCACACGAGAGAGACTTCGAGAGACTTTGGCCCGAACTTCGGGGGGGCCATCGTGAGAACCCGGACGCTGGACGAGGACGCTCGTCTCGGTGAGCCGGGTTCTCTACGTTAACGATTCGGGTGGCAGGCCAGGTAGTCGCGCAAGTGCGGGACGACGGGGCGCTCGAGGATCTGCGCGGGGGACAAGAACCCGGCCCACACGACCTCGCGATTGTCGACGTCGATCTTCGGCCGAAAGTCGAGCTCGACCTCCGAGATCGTCACCTTGTCGTGGCGAAACTCGAACTCCTTGACCGAAGTGAAGCTCAGCTGGAGCTGCTCGGGGGGCACGTGGATCCCCACCTCTTCGCCCAGCTCGCGCGAGGCCGCCTGCACTGGGGTCTCGTGCTCGCGAACGTATCCACCGGGCAGCGTGTACTGCTTGCGGTAGGAGTTCTTCACGAGCAGCAGCTCGCCCTCGTTCCACAGCGCGATCAGTGATCCGGATGTCGCGGGGCGACGCACAAACCAGTAGGCCCGCAGCATGCGGTGGGCGACGAAGTACGCCGCCCGAAAGCCGGCGGAGGTCACGTCACCACCGAGCCCGTGGCTCGACGCTCCGTTGCGCTGGGCAGTCATGGCGAGGCGCATTGGGCCACAGAGTCAGCCCGCACGCCAAGTCTCGACGTCGAGATAGGGGATCCCTGCGCCCGCAGCGTAGCGCTCGGCATGCGCGTTACTTCCGACCAGGCGACAGCGTTGGGGGCTGGCGCCGACGGTTCGCAGCGCGAGGACCAGCAGACCCGGCATCGGCGGTCGACACCAGCACACCGGCGGGGTGCGGGCACACGTGCGCGGCGATCGGCGGCACCGAGGGCACGCCGAGATCGATCGTCGTTTCGTAGACGGCTTCGCGGGCGCGGTCCGGGCTCCAACGAAACGCGATCGGAATGAAGCCGGCGGCGCGATCCCGCAGGAGCGCCGCCCGGGTGGCCTCGTCGACGACGCCGTTGGGGACGACCCGATCGATGTCGAGCACCAATGCACGGGGGCCATCGGCCGGACTCGGCGGGGGCTCGGGCTGCACGACGTCGAGCGCCGCGAAGCCTTCAGTCGGATCGGGCGGCTCGGCGTCGCGTTGGTGATCGATCTGAACCCGCGGGCCGAACATGTTCGGCTCGGTCTTGACCGCCACGCGCATCTGTTGCGGAGACAACAGCCGACCGTGGCGATCGAGCATGCGGGTGACGGCGTGGACCCGGGCGCGCTCGATCGACGTGTCGACGTGAATGCAGCGGACCGGTACCCCGTGCCGCCACGCCGCCTCGATCACCTCGTTGCGCTTGGCCCGAGAGCCGTAGGTGTTGTCGAGCACGACGCGACGCCGCCCGGCGGCGAGGTGCTCCTCGAGCTTGGGCACGAGCGCCGAGAGGCGACCGCCGAGCTCGTCCCGGTTGAGCCGTTCGTAGCCCCGCTCGATGAGCGGACCCGCGTGGGTGCTCTTGCCGGCGCCCGGCATGCCCATCACGATCACGACGTCGCCCCCGGCACCATCCGGCGGTCGGCGCTCGCGGGTCGGTTTGCGCAGGACCTCGGCCGCGGTGAAGCGAGCGTCGAGCGACCGAAGGTCCTCGGGGGAGAGCCGGAGTGGCAGCGCGCTCGCGTGCTCCACCGTGGTCGGCCCCGCCAGCGGGGTCACGCAGTCCGCCAGCGAGTCGACCCACGCCAAGACGACCGCCGCCGGCTCGACGCCAAGCGCCTTGGCCACCGCCATCACGGTCGGGTCTTTGCACAGCCCTCTGATC
>JGI12316J15310_10000142_pt13 | contig 11098 bp, 10 predicted proteins | sample MarCyaLeptolynsp_FD_15310 | JGI IMG/M metagenome (IMG submission 15310)
AGATACGCTCTTTCTCGACGTCCACATCCAGGACGATGGCCTTGACCATGTCGCCCTTCTTGTACTCCTCGATGACCTGTTCGCCCGGACGGTTCCAGTCCAGGTCGGACAGGTGAACCATGCCGTCCACGTCGCCGTCGAGGCCGATGAACAGGCCGAATTCGGTCTTGTTCTTGACTTCGCCTTCAACGTTGGCACCGATCGGGAACTGTTCCGCGAACGCATCCCACGGGTTCTGCAAGGTCTGCTTCAGGCCGAGAGAAATGCGGCGCTTGACCGGGTCGACTTCCAGGATCATCACTTCGACTTCCTGGGAAGTGGAAACGATCTTGCCCGGATGGACGTTCTTCTTGGTCCAGGACATTTCCGAAACGTGGATCAGGCCTTCGATGCCCGGCTCCAGCTCGACGAATGCACCGTAGTCGGTGATGTTGGTCACGCGGCCGTTGAACTTGGCTTCCAGCGGGTACTTGGCTTCGATACCGTCCCACGGATCGGTTTCAAGCTGCTTCATGCCAAGGCTGATGCGATGCGTTTCCTGGTTGACGCGGATGATCTGCACCTTGACCGTCTGGCCGATGGTGAGAACTTCCGACGGATGGTTGATGCGGCGCCACGCGATGTCGGTGACGTGCAGCAGACCATCGATACCGCCGAGGTCGACGAAAGCACCGTAGTCGGTGATGTTCTTGACCACGCCTTCCACGGTGTGTCCTTCTTCCAGGCTCTGAACCAGTTCCGAACGCTGTTCGGCACGGGTCTCTTCCAGAACGACACGGCGCGATACGACGATGTTGCCGCGGCGCTTGTCCATCTTCAGGATCTGGAACGGCTGAGGCGTGTGCATCAGCGGGGTCACGTCGCGGACCGGACGGATATCGACCTGCGAACGCGGCAGGAAGGCAACAGCGCCATCCAGATCGACGGTGAAGCCGCCCTTGACCTGGTTGAAGATCTGGCCGTTGACTTTTTCGTTTGCTTCGAACGCGACTTCCAGGCGAACCCAGCTTTCTTCGCGGCGTGCTTTTTCGCGCGACAGAACGGCTTCGCCAAGAGCGTTTTCAACACGCTCGAGGTAAACTTCAACTTCGTCGCCGACACCCATTTCGCCGTCGCGGCCCTTGGCGCCGAATTCCTTCAGCGGCACACGGCCTTCAACCTTCAGGCCGACGTCGATGACGGCAAGGTCTTTTTCGATTGCGACGACGGTGCCTTTGACAACGGCACCTTCATAGAGGTCGTTCTGGACGAAAGACTCTTCGAGAAGAGCTGCAAAATCCTCGGTAGAGGGATTGAAATCGGTCATTTATACTCCTGAGCGCCAGTTGGCGCACCGCCGGCGGGTTGGTGTTGCACTCCGGATTGCCTGTCTCCCGGGATCGCGTTCTTCGCTGATCCTTCCGCTTCGAAAAGCGGGCCGGCGGAGGCGGCAGACGGAAAATCCGGTCTCGCCACAGGACACGATCTGGATGCGTCCTGCCGAATTTCAATTGTCGTTCATTAAGAACCTGCGGCTATCAAAGCCGGATGTGTTCCGGATGCACGGAAACGGGCACACCTGAAAGTGAACCCCCTAGGACCTTGAACCATCCTTGGCGCTTGAAATGATATCCACAGCCGCCTGGAACGCGGTTTCTATATCCATTTCTGTCGTATCAAGCAAGACCGCATCTTCAGCTTGTTTCATCGGAGCGACGGTTCTCTGGCTGTCGCGTTCGTCCCGGCGCTTCAGATCGTCGAGAACCGATGCATAGTTTGCGTCCTTGCCCTTCGAGATCATTTCGTCGGTGCGCCGCCGGGCACGCGCTTCGGCAGACGCGGTGACGAACAGCTTGACCGTGGCATCGGGGCAAACCACCGTGCCGATGTCGCGCCCATCCAGAACCGCGCCGGGAGGGGTTTCGGCAAAGCGGCGCTGAAGCTCGACAAGCTCTTTCCGGAGCCCGCCCAGCACCGCGATACGTGAGGCCGCCTCGCCGATTTCATGCGCGGACAGAACGGTCTTGTCCATCTGGGCGAGGTCAAGGTTCTGTGCAATCTCGATCGCAACGCCTTCATCTCCCAGCGGCAGCCCCTTGGCAAGAAGCGCGGCCGACACCGCCCGGTAAGTCAGGCCGGTATCGAGATGCCTCAGGCCAAAGTGATCGGCCAGTCTGCGTGCGAGCGTGCCCTTGCCAGATGCCGCAGGACCGTCAATCGCGATAATCATGCCGCCTCGCTGGCGGTCTCGGAAAACTTGGCACCGAGGGTTTCAAAGAGAGACGTGAAGGTCGGGAAGCTGGTCGCGATCACTGCACCGTCGTCAACGGTCACGGCCTTTTCGGAAGCCATGCCGAGCACGAGAAAGGCCATTGCGATGCGGTGATCGAGATGGGTCGTGACCGTGCCGCCGCCTATGGCATTGGTACCGCCGGTCACGGTTAGCGTGTCTTCTGTCTCTACGCAGGGAATGCCGTTGGCTTCCAGCCCGCGCGCGACGGCCGCAAGCCGGTCGGACTCTTTCACGCGGAGTTCGTCGAGCCCCGGCATGAAGGTGTTGCCGGAGGCAAAGGCGGCGGCGATTGCCAGAACGGGATACTCGTCGATCATGGACGGTGCGCGGTCAGCCGGCACGGTAATGCCTTTCAACTGGCTCGCTTTCACCCGGAGATCACCGACTTCTTCGCCCCCGGTCTCCCGCCGGTTGACAATTTCGATATCCCCGCCCATCTCGATCAGCGTGGTGATCAGGCCGGTCCGGTGTTCGTTCAGCAGCACATTCTCGATGGTGATGTCCGAGCCGGGTATGATCAGCGCGGCGACCAGCGGGAAGCCTGCCGATGAGGGGTCGCCGGGCACATCGATGTCCTGCGGTTTCAGCTCGGGTTGGCCTGTCAGCTTGATGACGCGTTCGCCGTTTTCATTGAGCGTGACCGAGATTTCAGCACCAAAGCCTTTCAGCATTTTCTCGGTATGATCGCGAGTCGGGATCGGTTCGATCACCGTTGTCTCTCCAGGGGCGTTGAGGCCAGCCAGAAGAACGGCGGACTTGACCTGAGCCGACGGCATCGGCACGCGGTAGGTGATCGGCAGGGCAGTTTCCGCACCGCGAATGGACGCGGGCAGGCGGTCGCCGTCGCGCGCAATCACATTGGTTCCCATTTCGCGCAGGGGATCAAGCACACGGCCCATCGGTCGTTTTGAAAGCGACGCGTCGCCGACAAAGGTGGCGGCGATGTTGTGGCTGCCGAAAATGCCCATAGTCAGGCGGACGCCGGTTCCCGCGTTGCCGAAATCGATCACGCCTTCCGGCTCGAGCAGGCTGCCGAGGCCGATGCCGTCGACCGTGTAGGAGCCGTCGGTGTGTTTTTCGATTGTCGCCCCGACGGCACGCATTGCATCTGCGGTTGCCAGCACGTCTTCGGATTCCAGAAGGCCTTTCACGGTGGTACGTCCGACGGCAAGTGCACCGAACATCATTGACCTGTGGGAAATGGACTTGTCGCCGGGCACGCGGATTGTGCCGGTCAGCGGGCTGCCCTTGCTCGCGGTGAGAGGCGTGGGCGCGGTATTGTGTGACATTTTCAATGTCCGGAACTTGAGAGTTTTCGAAAAGGTGTCACGTCCTATCATGCGGACGCGGCCTCGTCATCACCCGGTTTTCAGGCACGGGCCCGGCAGGCCCCGGCTTGGCGTCCTGGCCGGGCGTTCGCGCCCATTTCGTCTTAGGAAATCGTAAAGCGCCTTCGGACCATATAATGCGATTTGTTGGCGAGAACTTTTCGGCGCGCTTGAAATTTGGTTCGCAACATGCAGAAGAATGGGGCGAACAGTTTTTTTGTCCGATTTGTCTTTGACAGCAGCTGAGCTTGACGCTATGGGGCGGCCCACCGACAAGTCAGCCAGATTACAAACGAAGGGTGAGCACAGTGGCAAAACCTGAACTTGGCACAAAGCGGCTTTGCCCGAGCTGCGGCGCCAAATACTACGACCTTAACCGGGATCCGATCACCTGCCCGAAATGCGGCACGATCTTCGAGACCGTCATGACGGCACGTGCGGCCAAGGCGGCCAAGGTCGAAGAGAAGCCGGAAGAAGACGAAGAAGACGAGGACGCAGCAGCACCGGAAATCGTGACACTCGAAGAAGCCGACGCAGAAGCGGAAGGCTCCGAAGATGTGCCGGATATCGACGGTGACGATGATGTCGAGATCGACGACGACGAATCCGACGATGACGTTTTCCTGGAAGATGAGGACGAAGACGAGGATTCCGTTCCAGGAATCCGCGTCGAGGTGGAAGACGATACCGACCAATAATCGACGTGCAGGGCCGCCCTTTCAGGCGGCCTTTCCACTGTTGTTCACGGCAGGATATTTCTTCAAAAATTCTGCTTGATCTTGGGAGGCGGTGTGACTATGTTCCGCCCCCATCGACGCCGGAGACCTAGACCGGCGGCAAGATGTGACAAGGGGCCATAGCTCAGCTGGGAGAGCGCTTCGCTGGCAGCGAAGAGGTCAGGGGTTCGAGCCCCCTTGGCTCCACCATCTTTCTTCACACGGACATCCTGCATCCACCCGGCGCGTTGCCGAAGACACTGCGGCGGCGCATCGCCCTGCGGACAACAGAATGCGTCTGCAGGTGAACATGTCCCGCTTCATCGGAGTTACCCACCGTGGCGCGACTTCACCTCGGTCGGCGCACGTTGTGAGGTTCCAGACAGATTGATCGCATAAATTGACGGGTGCAACCGCAAGTGTCTGCCCGAGCAAAGCACACATCCGGTGGTCGGGTCTGGGTGGCAGTTCAGCCTTGCTGCAATCTGGGATATGTTCTTTGCATCCATTGGTTTTCCGGTGTTTAACCGACCGCAGCAAAACACTTGACTTGACGTAAGCTAGCAACGCCAAATGACACGCAGGTTCCAGACATCCTTTTCTGAATCTGGAGGTCTTTGGCATGGTCCGAGCATTGTTGGTTCTGCCGCCGTTGCCGCAACCGATGAACGCGCCCTATCTCGGCCAGCAGTATGTCGCGGCGGCTCTGCTTTCGGCCGGACACGCGGTGCGTTGCCTGGATCTGGCGAATATAGGCGAAGCGGAGGCACGGATGCGGTTCGCCGAAGAAGTCCGCAGTTTCTGCCCGGACCTCATCGGTATGACACTCTTCACCTACAACGCCCTGGCCGGATACCGCCTTGCAGAGATGATGGCGGAGGGCGGCGCCGTTTTGATTGCCGGTGGCCCGCACCCGACCGTTCTGCCGGAAGAGCCCTTGGCGCACGGCTTCGATCTGTCGCTGAGCGGAGAGGGGGAACACGCGCTCGTCTCCATTGCCTGTATCCTCGAAAATGGCGGCAGCCTCGACACCATCCCGGGTCTGCATACACGGAGCGGGCAGGGGCCACCCTATAGCGCGATCGAAGATCTCGATGAATTGCCGTTTCCTCACACCGCTGCCGGATCCGCAACGATAGATGCCGTGGCGGGCGGCCTCGTTACCAGCCGGGGATGCCCCGCACGCTGTACGTTCTGCGCCAACTACGTCACGGGCCGTGCCTATCGATGGAGGAGCCCGGAAAACGTCGTTGCCGAACTGGTCACGCTTCGGCGGACATTCGGCCTTGACCACGTGCCCTTCTGGGATGACGCCTTTACGGCCCGGCGGCCGCGGCTTGAAGCCTTGTGCGATGCTATCCTTGCGGAACCGGAGCTAGCGGGCTTGACCTGGACCTGCATCACGCCCGGCAACATGGTTCTTCCCCGCGATCTCGAACGCATGCGCCGCGCGGGATGCGTGGCGATCAATTTCGGCATTGAGAGCGGTGACAAGGGTGTCCTGCGCGCGATCAGGAAGGGGCAGACACCCGAGCGCGTTATCGCTGCCGTTGAGGCGGCAAAGGCAGCGGGCATGATGACGATCGTCAACTTCATGTTCGGCTTCCCCGAAGAGGGCCCTGAGGAACTTGCCAATACCCGCGAACTGATGACGCAGTTGGCCCCCATCACGGATTTTTTCAACAATTTCGGTGTGCTCGTGCCGTTCCCCGGCACCGCTATCTATGACCGCTACCACGCCGAATACGGATTTACGGAGTGGTGGCTTGATCGCGAGCGGATACCGGCGGCCCCCGGAACCGATCTTGGGCGTGATCCGGCCCTCGAAAAGAACTTTTTCAAGTATGGGCCGCGCATGAAGGCTGAGATCGCCGGGCTGGTCCGCTGGAAGGCCCGTCACAATGCTGTCTGGGCGAGCCGGAATGTCAAAAGCGGTTAGGTGATTTCTTTAAGGAGACTTGAACAATGATTCCCAGTTTGCGTCGTAACAGAATTTCAAAACATGCAACGGAATTTGCCGGTCAGGCCGCAAAATCTGTGGCCAAACAGGCCACCCGGCAAGCCGACACTGTCTCGAACGCGGCCAAAAAGGTCAGCCATATGGCCTCAGGTGTCGCCAAGAACGCGTCCGCGGCCGTTAACAAGACGGCCAGTCATGCTGCAGGCATCGGGGCCAAGGCCGCGAACAAGGCCGGGCAGGGCGCCGCCAATGCCGCGCACAAGGTGAACGAAGGTGTTACCAATGTTGCCGGCAATGCCGTGAAAGCCGGGAACGCTGGAGCGAACGCGGTTCAGGCACAGGCTCTCATGATGGTCGAGCAGATGTCCTCCATCGCGTCCGGCTCATCGGGTGGCGGCGCGGCGCCAACGGCATCTTTTACCTCCGCCGATCAGGCCGCGGTCATCGACGCGATCAAGCCTGCTGTCAAGCAGGCGGTCGATATGTGGAAGCTCAGCGCACATTTCTCCGACCTCAACATCATGGCGGTGAGCGCTATCGGCACGCAGGGCTGTCTCGATGGTCCGGAGCTTGAGTCGCATATCCGAATCCATCCAAGGGTTCAGTCGCTGTCCGGCCTTGCGCGGGACATGGCCAACGGGATTGCGGAAGGCTTTTCCGACAATTTTTTCCTGTGGCAAAACGGGGTCGCTGTACCGGGCTTGCCCTGGTATCCGGCATTCGCCGCGTTTCCGGGCCCGAGCGCCCCGCCCATGCCGAACGTACCCATGCCGCTGATCAGTTGCGTTTCGACCCGGGCTTCCCGGATCGTCGTGGCCTCGGAAATTGCCGATGCCATCCGGCAGGCGCTGCCGGCCAACTTGAGCTCGGAGACGGCATTCATCAACCGCGTTGCCGCAGGGCTGGCGCTGGGTGCGTCCACGTGGCTCGGCTCGGCCCAGGTCATGAACGTTCTCGGGTATGGCCCGGTGCCCTCGTTCGCGCCGCCTTACGTCCCGGTCGGCCCTGTGGTCGGGGGCACGAACATTCCCGCACCCAGACATCTGATGGGGGCACCGTCATTGAACCCGATCATTATCTGACCCGGGTACCGACAAAAAGGGCCCACGTCTCCCAGCGCCAGGAGGACATGTCGAGACCCTCTGCGCATCTGAAGACAAGTTTTGGCCGATCCTCCGGCGGGACCTGTCCAAGGAGCGTGTCATTCACCGGAGGCAACGCCAGCCAATCGACATAGGCTTGCTGGGTAAGCTGAAGACGGGCGCTTGAGCGCGACATGTTGAAGCCATGGTCACGGAAGGTCTGCGCCAGGCCCTTTTCGCTGAGGGACGGCAACGCGGTCGCCGGCGGGTTTCCCAGGTCAAGACCGGCAAGGGCTTCCGGCAGCGCGGTGAGATAAGGGTCGCTGCCACCGCCTGGCGCATCGGCTTCGCCCAGATAGGCGGCGGGCAGCGAAACCGCCAGGACGCCCTCAGGTGCCACATGTTCCCTCATCCGTCCGACCACCTCGTCGACCGGCCCGAGTGCCCATATCGCGGCGCCGCAGATCACCCGATCGAAGTGTTGCCCCGTGGGAGCAGCGGCGCACCAGTCGACTGGCCGGCCTCGGGTTCGGCGCGCGCCCGCCTGCCGCATGGCATCGGCGGCCTCGACTGCGGTCACTCGATCTCCGGTGCCCAGTTGTTCCAGGCAGGCCAGGACGGTGCAGCCAATCCCTGCGGCAATATCGAGAACACTGCATCCGGGTGCGACGCCGGCGGCCTCAACCAGTGCCTTTGCCGCCACCCTGTAGCGGTCGTGCCGTTCGGTGAACCGGCGATAGCGTTCAGCGGTGACGGGATGGTTCCACATGAGGAGGCTCATCGCATCTCATCCCGGAGCCAGGCCGAAACGCAGATCGAGAGACAGCCTGGGGCGGTCGGCGCTGCGATTGGGCAGGCTTCTGTGAGGGGTCAGGCCAGAAAACAGAAGAACGTCGCCCGGAGCACACACAACAGTTTCCCACGTGAAGGGCGCATCGCCGGTCAGCCCTGTTTCATCGTGCGCCAAAAGCTCCGTTTCGCGCTTGGCGACTTGAAGCGGCCCAAGACGCCGTGTGCAGTCGACCAGGGGCAGCCAGGCGATCCACAGGCCCGGTGCGCGGCTGTACCAGGCGTCCTGATGCACCGCCGTGCCGTGCGCTTCTCCAGGAAATGTAATCCGGCAGACGTCTGCTATGAGCGGTTTCAAGTGGTGGCTACTGGCGCATTTGAACGCTTCCCGCAGGACCGGGGCTGAGCGTATTTCGTTTGTTTCCCGGAGCGCCAGTACGTCGGCGAGAAACGAGATATAGTCGGGATCATCGATCTCCAGCCGTCTGCCATGCATGTGCGGCGCGGCCCGTCCATCCCGGTCGAGCCAGCCGTGGGCCCTTGCCGCATCCTGCACCTTTTGGGCAAGCGCTGCCACAAGACCCCGGTCAAGCACACGCCGCAGCAGTCGCGGACGTTTTGGGTCCGGACCGAAACGTTTTGTGTTCTTCAGGCAAGCTCGGTCGAAAGCCATGCCAACAGTTTATCCGTATCTGGATGCAATGCACGCGCGGTTCCGCGATAGACCGATATTTCCGTCGGACGCGAAACAAACTCCGCGCAGGGCCGGATGAGCTTGTCTTCCTCAATCATCATCTGCGTTGTGCGTCTCCATCCGAGCGCAATCCCCTGTCCCGCAACGGCGGCCTGAAGCGCAAGCGGATAGCTGTCAAAGTGGAGCAGACGAGGACGCTTTGGCGCAAGCGATCCGACAGCGTTGAACCAGTCCGACCAGTCCATCCAGTCTTGGGGCACCACCCGGTGAGCCAGCAGCGGGTAGGACCCGAGTTCAGCCGGTTTCAATTTGAGATCAGGTGCCTGCAACAAGGAAGGGGCACAAACCGGGAAGATGTCATCCGATGCGGTAAAAGCCAGTTTTGCTGCTCCGGAAGGACGCCCCGACGTTTGCATGGCCGCATCGAAGTGCTCCTTTGCTTCCGTGATCGGATTTAACGAGCTGACAATGCGCAGCTCGACGCCCGGGTGCCTTTCCTGAAAGCCGGCAAGCCGTGGCATCAGCCAGTAAAAGGCTTCACAAAGCTGGCAGTGCAGCACCAGTTCTTCCGGCCGTCCGAAGCCCTGGAGCAATGCCACTTCCTCGGCGATGTCCGAAAGCGCTGTTCCGACGACCTGGCCAAGACGGCGCCCTTCATTTGTAAGAAAAACAGCGCGATTTCGGCGATCGAACAACACCACGCCGAGTTCCTGTTCCAGCAGCGCGATCTGTTTGCTGACCGCGGTTTGCGTCATGCCGAGTTCCGCAGCCGCACGGGAGAAACTTTCAAGCCGGGCCGCGGCCTCGAACGGTTTGAGGCGGGAGAGCGGCGGCAGTGAACGAGGCGTGCTTTCCATAACTTCAACTCATGTAAAAACGCGAAAATTTCGCTTTTTTGGCAGCTTAAAACATGATTTTCAGTTGAGTAAAGGCACAAAACAAGCGCTGCCGCAACCTGACTAATTCTTGAGTGAGTGGCGCTGGTGACCGACGGGAGTTGCGCGTGGTATCGGTTTCAAAAATCGGACTGTTTTTTTGTCTCGTCTTCGTGACACTGGAGGCGTTCCAGGCCGTCTATCTGGGCTCCGTCTTCCAGAACGCGGATTCCTTTCTGGTGGGCGCCTGCGTCTTCGGCATCTCCGTGTTGGCCTGCACATTCATTACCGCATTGTTTCGTGCGGAAGAACTCGTCGCTTCCTTCAGATCCTGGAAAATTCTGGCGGCTCTCAATGTCTACGCGGCAATCACATGGTGCACCTACCTGTTGGCAATTCAGCTCATCGAACCGGCCATCGTCTTCACGGTCTTTTCGGGCATGGTTCCCCTTGGGACTGTCATCGCTGCCTGGTGCGGTTTGCCCGAAGCCGGATCCACGCGCCAGAAGTCGGATATCATCGGCAACGCGCTGATCTTCCTGGCCTTGCTGTTTCTGGGTGCAGTGACGGTTCTCGGCTATTCGGGGTTTGTGCGTGGCAGCTGGCTGACCGGCATCGCCGGTGTGCTTCTCTCCGCGGTGTCAGGCCTGTGTACGGCGTTGGTCATTCTTCTGTCGGCGCGGCTCAACAGAAAGGGTGTTGGTCCGCTGGCGCAATTCGGCCTGCGTTTCATCCTCTACACCTTCCTCGCGTTGGCCGCATATGCGCTGGGTCTGGATGACAAGGGCATTCGGATGCAGCTTTCAGATCTTGTGGTGGTGATTGTGGTTGGTTTGGGGGTGATCGCGTTTCCTCTCTATCTCGTTCAAAAGGCGATCCCGCTGCTGCAAACGTCAACCATAGCGGCCATGACCGCTCTGGGTCCGGTGATGGTGTTCTCGATGCAGCTGCTGGAAGGACGCGTCGACTATTCCGCAGCGACATTGACCGGATTGATCGTCTATATGGCCGGTGCGCTTCTGGCTGTTTACGGATCCGTGTTGCAATCCTCTCACACGCGCACCGAATGTTCCCGGACTGTGTGCTAGCTTCGGCCTGCCATTCCCTCAATCGCGTCCATGAACGACAAAACCTTGGCGTCATGGCCGCGTGCGCCGACGATCTGGAGACCGACCGGCAGACCGGCTTCGGTCTTGCCGCCTGGTACGACGCCCGCGGGTTGCTGCGTCAGATTGATCGGAAAGCTGAAGCTCGCCCATTCCGTCCAGCGCTGCAGACCCGACCCTGCCGGGACTTCCATTCCCGCGCTGAACGCGGGAACCGTTACGGCAGGCGAGAGAATGAAGTCCTGGTCGGCAAGGGCCATGTCCATTTTCGCGCCG